>ERZ808028.1835-NODE-1835-length-11620-cov-14.625227_pt1 | contig 11620 bp, 15 predicted proteins | sample MGYA00380184_ERZ808028 | MGnify/ENA primary metagenome ERZ808028 (study PRJEB31490, sample SAMN06133397) | mouse gut metagenome | isolation source: J8_1 | host: mice | place: China: Chengdu | collected 2015-05 ...
AATGCGGTGGTAGAGGGCGTTGGCGATCACGGCTGCGAATATATGACCGGCGGTCGCGTGGTTGTTCTTGGAAAAACCGGGAAAAACTTTGCAGCGGGCATGAGCGGCGGCATTGAGTATGTTTTGGATGAGGAGAATGACCTTTATATCCGGGTGAATAAGGAAATGGTTTTGATGGGCGAGATTACGAATAAATATGATGTGATGGAGCTCAAGGAAATGATAGAGGAGCACGTGGAATGTACGGGTTCTAAGAAGGGTAAGACCATTCTTGACAATTTTGGCGAATACCTGCCGAAGTTTAAAAAGATTATTCCTTATGATTATGACAGAATGCTTAAGACCATTGTGCAGATGGAGGAGAAGGGGCTTAGCGCGGAGCAGGCGCAGATTGAGGCATTTTATGCAAACACAAAGCAAAAATAATGTTTCGTGCGATAAAAGACATCGCTCAGGAAATGCTAAATTTTGTTTCAGAGAATGATGCAGGGCATCACTATCCATATAGGGAAATTACATTTCTGTGGAAAGTGAGGAGGTTGAAAATTAAAATTTTCAACCTGTGAAAGGAGTAAGGTTATAGAGATGGGAAAGCCAACAGGATTTTTGGATTATGAGAGAAAAACCTCCGCGGCGCAGGCGCCGAAGGAGCGGGTAAAGCATTTTAACGAGTTCCATACGCATCTTCCGATGGAGGAACAGCAAAAGCAGGGAGCGCGCTGTATGGAGTGCGGCGTGCCGTTCTGCCAGTCGGGTATGACGCTTGCGGGCATGACCTCGGGCTGTCCGCTGCACAATCTCGTGCCGGAGTGGAACGATTTGGTCTATACGGGAAACTGGGAACGCGCGTATAACCGGTTGAAAAAGACAAACAATTTTCCGGAATTTACGTCAAGGGTGTGTCCTGCTTTATGTGAGAACGCATGTACATGCGGCTTGAACGGCGATGCGGTGGCGACGAAGGAAAATGAGTACGCAATTATTGAGAACGCATACAAAACAGGGCTTGCGGCGGCAAAACCGCCGAAGGTGCGCACGAATAAAACGGTGGCAGTTATCGGCAGCGGTCCGGCAGGGCTTGCGGCGGCAGACCAGCTCAACAAGCGCGGGCATAACGTGACGGTCTTTGAACGCAGCGACCGTGTGGGCGGGCTTTTGATGTACGGCATTCCGAATATGAAGCTCGAAAAGCACATTATTGAGCGCAAGGTTCAGGTGATGAAAGAGGAGGGGGTTCAATTTATAACAAACACTGATATTGGAAAGGATGCGAAATCCAAAAAGCTGGTTGAGGGTTTTGACAGGGTGGTGCTTGCCTGCGGAGCGTCCAATCCGAGGGATATTAATGCGCCGGGAAGGGACGCAAAAGGGATTTATTTTGCAGTGGATTTCTTGAAAGGCGTGACGAAAAGCCTTTTGGATTCGGATTTAAAGGATAACGCGTTTGTTTCGGCGAAAGGGAAACATGTTGTGATTATCGGCGGAGGCGATACGGGGAATGACTGTGTGGGCACTGCAATCCGGTTAGGGGCAAAGTCGGTGACACAGATTGAGATGATGCCAAAATCGCCGGATACGAGAGCCGAGAACAATCCGTGGCCGGAGTGGCCGAAGGTCTGCAAGACGGATTACGGTCAGGAGGAAGCGATTGCGCTGTTTGGGCATGACCCGCGGATTTATGAGGCGACGGTGAAGGAATTTTTGAAGGATAAGAGCGGGAACCTTGCGGGAGTAAAAATCGTAAAGCTTGTGTGGGAAAAGGACGCGGCAACAGGCAGAATGAATAGGAAAGAGGTTGAAGGCAGCGAGCAGGTGCTTGAGGCGCAGCTTGTGCTGATTGCGGCGGGCTTTTTGGGCAGTCAGAAATATGTGACGGACGCTTTTGGGGTGGAACTTGACGCGCGGACGAATGTGAAGACGGAACCTGACAGCTTTCAGACGAGTGCTGCGAACATTTTTGTGGCGGGCGATATGCATACGGGGCAGTCGCTTGTGGTGAAGGCAATCCGTCAGGGACGCGAGTGCGCGCGGGCGGTGGATGCGAGTCTGATGGGGTATTCGAATATGTTTATTCAGTAGAAGGCTTGTATTTTCATATAAAGCAGTAATCAGCAATGGCATGAAAAGATGTAACATCTTAATGAAATGGTTAAGACGTTACATCTTTTTTAATGTGCAGAATTATATAAATAATCGGTACGTTGTATGCATTAGAAGAAGGACGTGCGGGGCGATACATCAACAAATCAAGGCATTCCGCGATTCAGTAAAAGCAGAATCGTCCCTACTAAATCAGCCAGTAAACCAGCCCAAAATGCAATTGATTTAACAGAATTTTCGGAGTATAATGATTTTAAGGTCATATACCTTTTGGGAATGGCTTTTACATTTCCTGCAGATGCACAAAAAGGAGGATATGGCTGTGGATACAGAAATAAAAAATGCGGTAAACGCAGCAGATACGGAAGCTCAATATGATGATAAGGCAAAACGCCTGCTTAGCAACAAAATCATACTTGCGCATATTCTAGTAAAGACTGTTGACGAGTTTCGCGGGATGAACCCAAAAGATGTTGTGCCTTACATTGAGGGAGATCCTCTTGTCAGCGTTGTTCTAGTAGAGCCGGGGCTAACCAATGCTGAAAAGGAAAAAGGCGGGCAGCGGATTGTCGGGATGAATACGGAGAATGCGGAGGTTAACGAAGGGCTTATCCGGTTTGACATTATCTTTTATGTGCGCATGAAAGACAGAATCTCACAGGTTATCGTGAATTTGGAAGCACAGAAGGATGAGCCCATAAGCTATTATATCCTGAACAGGGCAGTTTTCTATGTGAGCCGCCTTGTTTCTTCGCAGAAGGAACGGGATTTTGTCAAAACAAACTATAATGATATTAAACGTGTTTTCTCAATATGGGTATGTATGAACATGGATGAGAACAGCATGGATTATGTGCATCTGACGGACGACAAGCTGTTAGGCACTCATCAGTGGAAAGGCGGGCTTGATCTGTTAAATATCGTCCTGATAGGCATATCAGATAAGATTCCAGATCATGATGATAAGTATGAGCTGCACCGTCTGCTGAGTACATTGTTTTCGATGGAATTGACTGCCGCAGAAAAATTAGGGATTATAGAAACCGAGTACAGTATTCCGATAGACGATAAGTTGAGAAAGGATGTGAGCGCCATGTGTAATCTTTCACAGGGAATTAGAGAAAGAGGCGGAGCCGAAAGAGAAGAAAAAATTATTTTAAATATGCACATAAAAGGATATACTTCTGAACAGATAGCGGAGATTGTGGAAAAGACAATTGAGGAAGTAGAGGCTGTCATCAGGAAAAGAGAGCCTGTACTGGCATAACAAAGGCAACTTTATAATACAAGCAGTAAAGCAGTGAATTTGATTTTATAAAAAACAGTTCACTGCTTTTTATTTTTTCCGTCCCTTGGAAAAAGCTTTGCTTCGGATTTATAACGTCCAGAGCGTTGAACAAAATAAAACCAATTTTTCGACATCCTTCATCAAAACGGAACTTGGACAGGGCAATGGCGATTCATTATTTGAGATCGCCTATCCTTGTCTTGAGGTCATTTTGAGTATACTGTATAATGAAAAAGGTTATTAGTGACCATAATTTAGGTGTACCTTGTTGTAAAGGGGGATATTCAATTGAAAAAAATAACAATCATTGAAGATGATACAGATATTCGCAACATGATAACAAAGTTTTTGACAAATCAAAAATATGAGGTGTGTTCTGCGCCAAATGGTAGAGAAGGCATAGAATTATGCCAAAGAATGTTACCGGATCTCATCATTTTGGACTTGATGCTTCCTGTTTTAAGCGGTGATCATGTGTTAAGGCAGTTAAGATCATTCACAAATATTCCTGTCATTGTTGTGTCTGCCAAAACGATGGTACAATCCAAAATAGATTTACTGCGTATGGGGGCAGATGACTATATGACCAAACCCTTTAACCTCTATGAGTTGCTCGCAAGAATTGAGGCAAATTTAAAAAGAAGTGCGCCTGTTTCCCAAAAAGAAGATATACATTTAAGATATAAGGATATTGAAATTGAAAATTGTACTGTATATATTAAAGGAGCTGCGGTGCAGTTTACGTTAACAGAATCAGCAATTTTAATACTTTTGTTACAGTATCCGCAAAAAATTTTTTCAAAGCAGAATCTTTATGAATCGATCTGGCAGGAAGAATATGCCTATGACAATGATACAATCAACACGCATATTAGCAACATTCGTAAAAAAATAAAAAAGTATACGGACACAGATTATATAGAAACAGTATGGGGAATTGGATATAAATTGAAATAATTTTCGTTTCTTTAGATTTTTTTTAGATTTGGAATATAAACTGGCTTGGAAAGGAGTTGATAGCATGTCAGAGATTATATGTCAGACAACAGAACTTTGTAAAAGTTACAAAAATTCCCATGTATTGCAAAATATAGACCTCTCAATTAACCGTGGCGAAATATATGGACTGATTGGTGAAAACGGGGCGGGTAAGTCTACCCTGATTCGTATATTAACAGGATTAGCTTTTCAAAGCAGTGGTGTGGTCACTTTGTTCGGGAAAACAGAGAATCTGCGATATGAACGTGCCAAAATTGGGTGTACTGTTGAGATGCCTGCACTGTACAAAGATATGACTGCCAAGCAGAACTTAGAAATACAGCGGGTACAGCGGGGGATTCCGGGCAAAAAATGTATTGCCAAAACATTAGAACTTGTCGGACTTGATGATACACAAAAGAAGAAAGTAAATGACTTTTCTTTGGGAATGAAGCAGCGGTTGGCACTGGCTGCGGCACTCTTAGGTGAGCCGGAATTTTTAATATTAGATGAACCTGTCAATGGCTTAGACCCGACAGGAATTATCGAGCTTAGGGAATTGCTCAAAACACTAGCAAAGGAAAATCATGTGACGGTTTTAATTTCAAGCCATATTTTGAGTGAGCTAAATCAACTGGCAACCTGCTATGGTTTTTTGCATCATGGAAAGCTACTCAAACAAATTTCCGCAATCGAGTTAAACGAGGAGTGCAGGCGGCATATTCGACTGAAAACAGATGATACGAAAAAGGCTGTCACTGTTTTGGAAGAACAACTAAATATCAAAAATTTTTCTGTACAGCCAGACAATTATATAAGGGTATATGAGAAACTAGAAGAAACACATACTATTTCAAAAATGCTTTCTTCTAATGGCATTGTAGTTGAAGAACTATCTGTACAGGGAGAAGCATTAGAAACATATTTTGAAAATCTAATAGGAGGCGGAAAACATGTTGAATCAGTTAAAGTCTGAATTTCTCAAACTGAAATATTCCAAGCTGTTTATCGCAGTCCCGATTCTTCTCTTGGCAGGGTTGATATTATACGGAAGTTTCAGCTTGTCCTCAGGGGGGACACAGCTGTTCGTTTCGGAGGGAGACGAGGAGACAAATGCTGCCATACAGGGCATGATTGGTTTTTTTGCATTTACATTTGAAAACATTGATATGCCTGAATTTAGCGAAATTATGCAGTCCTGTATCTCCTGCAATGTGTTTCTGTGGATTGTTGCGCTCATTTTGACGATACAATTTTTTTGCTATGACTATTCTGCGGGTACCATTAAGCTTCCTATTGCGTATGGAATAGACAGAGTGAAAGTTTACTTTGCGAAAGTGATTGTGATTGTTTTGTATAATGCAGTCTGCTATTTTTTATTCAATGCCATCACGCTATGTTTTACCTGTATACAGATTGGATATACGCCCAATATCACAGAACTGATACAGTATTTAAGCTATATCGGACTGAATTCCTTCGTAATGATTTCCTTTATTTTCCTTTGCATTACGATATGTATTTGCTTGAAGAATACTGGCATCATTGCGACGGTCATGTGTTTGTTCACGTTGGGCGGCGCGGTAATTTATACTGGTATATGGCAGAATTTTCACAGTCACGCAATACTAAAATATTTCGTCTGGCTCAATCCATTATACTATTGGATGAATATGGGTACATTTCGGCTGGAATACGGACTAATCAAGGAAATAATTGTATATTTTATTTTTGGTTTATTCTTTTTGCTGCCCTTGTCTGTTATACTTGTCAGAAAACTGGAATTCTGATAAGACACTTTTTATAGCATTTAATAACTGTTATATCTTATCCTCAAAAAGTTCGCAAACCCTTGAAAATGCTAAATTTATAGCAAGTGAGTTTGCCCTTAGACTTTCCCTTGTGTTATATCCTTTTCCCTCATGTTACGAACCCTCATAAGGGCAAAAATAAGGGAAAGAAAAACCTGTAACAAATTATAACATGAAATGAACAGGACAGGAAGAACTGATTGGAATGCTTTCAAAAATTTCTCCAAAACTCAAGAAGAAAGGACGAAAAAATATGAGGTTTATTCATGCAACATATAATATGCTCCATAACAGTATTGATGTAACCACTTTTGACGGATATATTTTACGGATAGACTGCGAAAAAGCGGAAGAAGGATTAAAAACAACGCCATGCTCCGAATGTGCCTTAAATGCTTTAGCAATTGATAATCCCCTTGAATACGCAGCACTATATCTTGATGGTTGTATGCAGATATGGATAGATGCGGAAGATTCATTAGAATTGTGGTAACATGTTTTTCTTTGTATGGAGGACTGGTCAAAATTTAACTAGTCCTCTCTTTATTTGTAAAAAGAAGAATGTTATACTCTCATTAATCTAAATACATGAAAAGGAATACTTATGAAAAACGACATTCAAGAACTCTACGATTCCATACAGATAAAAAAAGCCATGCAGGATTTACATATTACAAAAGTTTCAGAACTGAAAGAGTATAATTGCGTTACATTAGCGAACAAACTCCGAACAGGTTACAATAAGCTGATGATTATAAGGAAACTGAATGACTTAGGCTATCTTCCTTCTGCCGAAAACGCAATATCAATCTATGACATTCCCATGTCAAGGAAAATGCGGAATATTTTTCTAAGAAATGGCATCGTATACCTTGCACAGCTTTCTGCATATCCAAGGGAAGAAATATTACAGTTTCGCAACGTAGGTGAACTTGCTATGTCAGAAATTGATACGCTTTGTGAAAAATACAGGATTCAGATACGTTCCCTTTGCCCCATTAAAGAGGCATTCAGCGAATTTCAATTTCACAAAAAAATATACCCACTTTTCTTTAGAGGCAACATATTTAGTGTAGATGATATCCGAAACAAATCTGCCCATGATTTATATAATATATGCGAACAGGATTACTGCCTTACCATGAAAGCATACCATGCACTAAGGAAAAATGGAGTGACACTCTGCGGCTGGAATGACCAGTATCTGTTTGAAATTTTACCCCAATATAAATCTGTTCAGTTATTTAAACAATATGGGATTATTGCAGTTTCGCAGCTTTCAGATTGCAGCGGCAGCAGCTCAAAATAATATCCGACAATGTTCCGGCACTGTCATCATTGATACAAAAGTTATTGGCAGATACACATATGGATAAGGACATGGACTGATTAACGCAATTAAGTGTTGTAAAGCTGTTTTAATGTCCGTTTTCTGCTCAAATGGTTCATTTTCTGCAAAGGATATTGATAATTTTTGTGGCATTGTTTATATTGTCATCATAGACAGAAAAACTACCGGAAGATACACTGATGGATAAGGAAATGCACTGATTTATGCAATTAAATCAATCTTTTATCTTTTCAATCCGCACTATTTTAACTGCTTTTCTTTATTCTGTAAGAAAATTGCTATACTATAACCGATGCAATTCGATGAATACAAGGAGCAAAGATATGGAAACATATATTAAAGATTTAAACCTTTCTGCGGAAGTTAAGGCAGCCCTGTTATGGAGTTTACAAATAACCAAAGTTTCAGAGCTTGAAGGACTCAATTATCTGACATTTGCAAATAAATGTCCCAAAAATATTAATGCAATTGCTATTGCTGGTGAACTGAACGCATTAGGATACCTGTACCCGCCGGAAAATGAAATATTTGTTAATGATATTCCCATGTCAAAACGATTACAGAATGTCCTTATGTGGAATAACATTTTATACCTCTCACAGTTATCAATACATCCCAGAGAGGAAATATTGAAGTTCCGTAATATGGGCAAAGGTACAATGCCGGAACTTGACAGCATATGCCAGAAGTATGGCATTCAGATACGTTCTCTTGCTTCTATCAGGGAAGCATTTGACAGTTGCCATTTTCCTACGATGCTACATAACCTTTTCTTTCAGGGCAAAATATTCAGTATGGAGGACTTCATGCATAAAACGGCAAATGACTTATATGTCATATGTGAGTGTGATTATAATCTGACAGCAAGAACATACTATATGTTAAAGAAAAATGGAATTATATTTGATGAATGGGAGGACAAGTATCTGTTTGAAGTTTTACCAAAACAAAAATCTGCTTTAATTTGGAAGAATTATGGCATCAGTACAATGTCACAGTTTCTTGATTGTAGCGAGACACGACTTCAAGAAATAATTTCCATGTTTCCAAAACTATCCAAAACCATAGGGGCAGTATTCCCCAATATTGAATTATAGTTATAATTGAAACCAATAAATATCTATTTCAAAATTAGTGAGTATGAACTATTTTAACAATAAAAAAGATGGTGGAAATCTAAATGTATTATTCCCCATCTTTTCTTTCGTCAGGTATAAATTCGGCAATATCGTTGAGTGTAAATCCTTCGCCCAAAATATTCAGTATTATATTTAAGGTATGGGTTGTGACAGATTCATTATTTTTTAGTCTTTGAATCTGCGACCTGCTTATGCCATAGTGTGTATATAGTCGATATTGGCTTATTCCATTTGCCTTTAGAGTTTTAAATAGTTTGTCATATTTAATCATAATTCACTAATAAGCTCCTTTTTATTCATTTCTATTATGCTCTCATATTAGAGATTACTGATAGTTACTAAAATCGGTGATTATAACATGAGCTAAATAAAAAGAAGATGGAGAATAACCAAGCAGATTATTCTCCATCTTCTTTTTTATCTGGTATAAATTCAGCAATGTCATCAAGTGTAAAGCCCTCACCCAAAATATTTAATATTTTATTTAAAGTGTGGGTAGTAACGGATTTATTCTTTTTTAGCCTTTGAATCTGTGCCCTGCTCACACCACGATAAGTATATAAATTATATTGGCTTATTTTATTTTCTTTCAATGTTTTAAAAAGTTTGTCAAATTTTATCATAACTTGCGATATTTTTCTCCTGTCTGCACCTTGTATATTATCTAATATACTCCTATAATGGAGATTGTTGATAGTTCCTAAAATCGGTGATTATTTTGATGGAGAGGAACAAAGAACAAAAATAATAACAGGAAGGAGAAAACATATGGTATTTAATTTCTTTAAAGACAAACTTTTTGAAGTGTTGGATGAAAGCAGCAGTTTAGAAATTGCCGACATCGAAGCAGATGATTTATCCAACATTTTTACAGTCGAAACGACAGATGGAAGTATGTTTGAAATTGAATGTAGGAAAGTAGGAGAGGTGTTTTAAAGAATAACATGGCAAAAGACTTTTACATAACAGATAATGAACATGAAAAATGCAGAAAAATAATGAATGCTTTTATAGAATTGTATGAGGCAACTGATTCGATAGTTCTTGATGCTGGGAAATATGGGTTTGTTAAACTACAGCATTACAGTTATGGGGGTTTTGATGTTACCATAGTATTTACAGAAAGTGATAAAATGTTCAACAGTCTTTGGGAAGATTGGCTTGATACTCAACTTTATAATTTGTCTAAAGGAACACCCGTCACAGACATGGAGCGTCAGGATATGTTTAATCACTTGCCAAAAGAAAAGCAAAAGGAACTTATGGATAAACGAAAGTATTTTGAGGAAAAAGTGAGATGATGGTTTATCGCAATATTAAAAAAGGTGGCATTCTTCTGCAAAGAAACACACCACCTTTCCCTTGTACCCGCAATAAAGCAGCACACAGAAGTATTATACTCCGTAAATCTCTACTGTGCAAGAAATAATTGGAGGCTCAAGAAAGAATAAAGAAAGGACAAAAAACGAAATGGAAACGCAGATAATAACAAAAGATTCATTAACTGAACCCCATAAAAATATAGAATGTAGATTAAAACTTGAGCGAATTTCAGGGTGGTCAGATACAGTCAAACAGTTTGCGGAATACAACGCATACATATCTTTAGATATGATTCAGACAGGTAAAAGAATGCATGATATTTTTATAAAGAATGGGTGTAATGTAAAGGACATTCAAAATCTTTTGAACTTAGCCTGTCCGCAGTCTGTATATAGATGGATTAAGGGACAAGCACTGCCGTCTATTGACAATCTATATACGTTAGCAAAAATATTTCAAGTGCATATTGATGATATGCTTGTTTCAAAAGATATAGATAAAATATGAGGTTGTAAATATGACCCAAAAATCTTTTGATTACTAAGATACTTTTTTAAGTAAATATTGTAATTTGTGATATGCCCCGAAAAATATACTATCGGGGCATTCATGCTGCTTATCTTAGTTCATATTTCACTTCTTTACTGTTAAATAATTTTGTCTGTTGTTCCAGTACCTCCACATTCAGCGCCAACTGTTCTATTGTGCCTGTGCGGTTTTCCGGCTTGATTTCCGGCTGTATCAATTCTTTGGGATATTCCTGCCTTGTATGGACATCCATATAGGATTTTAATCGGTAACAGTACCCCTCATTTCTGTAATCTTCAAACACAGGGGAGACTTCACCTTTTGAGGTCTGCCACCGCATAAGGCGTGGAAACCAACACAATCCGTCCATAATGATTTCCTTAAATGAATTGAGCAGCTCCCCAAGTGCGGTAAACAGTCCACGAAAGCTGTTTCCTGCCTCTATATCCGCCCCGCGTTCCACATGGTTCGCAAATTCCTCAATCAATGGCGCAAAAGGAAGATATGACTGTATAAACTGTTTTATCTGCTGGAGTGCTTTTAGAAAGATATTGGAATTTTCAATCTCCCCATCCAGTTCATCCAATTTCTTCTGCTTGGTGGACTTTTTATGGTTTAAGACGAGAATGTCAGCCTCCAATCCTATTTTATCTATTGACAGTTTTTCAATCTTTTCTTCCTCTTTTGCAACTTTGTATTCCGCAACCGTCAAATCATGGTTTTTGCCCTTTTTCTTTTCCCGTACTTCCTGTTGGAATATGGCTTTCATATAATAGCTTGCATCTGACCGCATTTTATCCTGTAAAATTTCCGACAGGACTTGGGGCGTGAATACGGATCGCTTTGATACTTTTGTTGATAAGCCACGCTTAAACCCTCTCCCTACTGGAACACCTACAACGTGCATGTGCGGGCTTGCCTCATCAAAGTGAACCACCGCATTGGCAACCTTAAAATCCGGCAGATATTCCTGCAATTTCAAAAGGAGCTGCTTATAGACCTGTTTCATAAATATTTTGTCCCCGCTGTTCTGCTCCCAAAATTTTTTATCCCCGCATTGTATGATGACTTCCACCGCCATGTCCTGTTCCGTTTCAGATAC
>ERZ808028.1838-NODE-1838-length-11604-cov-2.871779_pt1 | contig 11604 bp, 10 predicted proteins | sample MGYA00380184_ERZ808028 | MGnify/ENA primary metagenome ERZ808028 (study PRJEB31490, sample SAMN06133397) | mouse gut metagenome | isolation source: J8_1 | host: mice | place: China: Chengdu | collected 2015-05 ...
TGATGCGCTTTCTGTCTTTTCACATCACGGATAAAGCGGGAAGCCTTCTTTATCGGCCTAATCAAAAAAACGGCTATGTCTTTGTGGACAGTATTGGCATGATCTGCCCGTTTTTGTGTAAATATGGCCATACATATGGCGATGCAAAAGCCATCGGGCTGGCGGTGACACAAATCCAGAATTTTGTTGACTTCGGTATGGATGGAAAAACAGGACTTCCCTATCACGGTTATAAATTTGAGGACGGACTGAAATACGGTATCATCGGCTGGGGAAGGGCGGTAGGATGGCTGATGATCGGAATGTCTGAAAGCCTCGCCTTTATGGATGAGACAAGCCCCGACTATGAATATATCAAACAGATTTACAGACGTTTGGTGGATAAGGTTGAGTCTTATCAGTTGGAGAACGGACTTTACTGCTGGCAGTTAGGGGCAAAGGAAGGGCCGGTAGACACCTCTGCTACGGCGATGATTCTTTATTCCATCGCCCAGTCTCTTAATATGAAAGTGCTGATTGGAATTCACAGGTCGCGTATGCTGCGGGGGCGGGAAGCGCTTCTCGGTATGGTGAAAGAGGGAAAGCTTGACAACGCTCTGGCAGAATGCCAGGGATTTTCGCTGTATCCACAGGTGTATGGGGCTTATCCGTGGTCGCTGGGGCCGGCCTTGTCGCTGTTTGCTGTTACAAGTGAGGAAAAGGATAAGAAAAAATGATAATTATAGAGGTGGCAGGCGGCCTGGGAAACCAATTGCAGCAGTATGCATTATACAGGAAGTTTTTGAGTATTGGGAAAGATGCGAGGCTGGATGTATCCTGGTTTGAAGCAGAAAATCAGGGGAAAATGTTTGCCGGAAGAGAATTGGAGCTGCAGTTCTTTGAAGGGCTGTCTTACAGCGTCTGTACGCCGGAGGAGAAAGCGGCTCTGGTCGGAGGAGCCGGTCTGACAGGAAAGCTGAAAAGAAAGCTGTTTCCCTCGGCCATTCATTGCTTTCATGAAAGTCAGATGTATCATCCGGAATTGCTGGGGTACGAGCATATGTATCTAAAGGGGTATTTTGCCTGTGAGAAATATTACAGGGATATATTACCTGAACTGCGTGATGAAATAAGATTTCCGGTCAGTAATAATTCCCGAAATGAACAGATTGCGTTGGAGATGAGGAATTGTGAATCTGTCAGTGTCCATATCAGACGCGGGGACTATTTAAATCCGGAAAATGAGAGGATGTTTGGTAACATATGTACGGATGCGTATTATGAACAGGCGGTCAGTATGATAAAGAAAGAGAAGCCAAACGCCTGCTTCTATATCTTTTCGGACGATATTCCGTATGTAAAACAGAAGTATTCCGGGGAGGAATATACCGTTGTTGATCTTAATCACGGCAGGGAAAGTTTTTATGATATGTGGCTGATGAGCAATTGTAAGCATAATATCTGCGCCAACTCCACTTTCAGCTTCTGGGGGGCAAGATTGAATAAAAATGAGAAAAAAATTGTAATTAGACCAACTATACACAAGAGTACCCAGGTTTTTGACCGGGGTGAAATGAGAGAACTGTGGCAGGGATGGAGATTTATCAGTCCGGAGGGAGAAGAATGCTGACAGACCTGAAAAAGATAGCAAATCTGAGTTTTTATATTGGTGTGGTCATCGAAGTGCTCATAGTCATAATTGATAAAAGCGCTTTTATTAACCCAATAGAAGGACGTTTGTTTCAGTTCACCTTTTTACTTTTTTTAGTCAAAATCTGCCTGACAAAATATTCCTGGCGCGAATATGTTGCCATTTTGGGATTTTGTGCTTTGGGTGTCATCTCTTACTTTGTTTCAGGAAGAAATGAGATTATCAGGCTGGTAATATTTATAGCAGCCTGCAAAGATATTGATATGGATAAATGCCTGAAGCTGGTGTTTTATTTGACGTTAATTGGATGCGCAATGCTCATGCTGCTTTCTGTAACAGGAATTTTAGGAACGGTATCGCTGACACAGGATTATGGGCGTGGGAAGATAGAAACGCGATATACTTTAGGGCTGGGACACCCCAATGCATTGCACTGTATGGTCTGGGCGCTTACAACATTGGGGCTTTATTTATATGGAAACAGTATGAAATGGCATCATTATTTGATTACTTTTGTGATCAATACAGTCTTTTTTGGTCTTACGGATTCGAAAACAAGCTTTTTGGTGACGGGCATTACGATAGTGCTGGCATATTTGATGTCGGAGAGATGTTCAGCTAATATACAAAAGATCGGTGCATGGCTGGGAGGAATCATAACCTTTTTCAGTATCGGAATTTCTGTTGTGATTGCAGGCAATGCCTATAAAGTCTACAATTATGTATGGTATATTGACCGATCGCCAGTCGCGGCATTTTATGCGCGGTTAAATGATATACTAAATGGCCGGATACGTATTCTGGTGGAAAATGACGGATTTGAGGGAACCATAGCAACCTGGCGTATATTTTCACGCCCGGAAAATAACTATTACTTTGATATGGGATGGATACGCCTGTTTTATTGGTATGGGATACTTCCCGCCTGTGTTTTTATTGTAGTTTTATTATTGGCAGTGATTTATTGCTGCAGGGAAAGGCAATACCTGGCAATAATGCTGATATCATCCTTTGCCCTTTACAGTGTGATTGAGGCGCATGCAATATCGGTTTACCTGGCAAGAAACTACACATTCTTTTTAATCGGAATGGTATGGAGCAGGATCCTATTATATAAAGGGGAAAATAAAATTGAAAATAAGAAAAATGAGCATTGATGTTTCAGCTGCTGAAATCTGCTATTATATATTTTTTTCCTTTCTTTTATTTGCTAAGGGGATAGGGCTGTATGATGGCCAGATAGCCTTTAAGGCGTTCCTGACATTAGCTGTTGCAGCATGGTTTGGTAAGATGTGGCTGACTGAGTATACGGCAAGAGAATTGTTCGGGGTTCTGCTTCTTTTAACGGCAGGAGGCATAGCTTATCTGGTGTCCGGAGAAAAGGGGGCATTATTATATATATTTATGATTACGGGCCTGAAAAATGTGCCTGTAAAAAGGGTATTTACAGTAGGGGCAGTAATATGGTCAATCGCTTATATAGGCATGACGTGGATGAACGCGCTTCATATTTTGGAGGGGCCATTTAAGGTACATGAAAAATTGGGTATGGGGATGGTGATCAGATGGGGGTTAGGGTATAGCCATCCAAATGTATTGCATATTTCCTATTTGGTATTGGTCATGTTTTTGGTATATATGTTGGGTGAGAAGCATAACTGGAAAACAGCCGCGATTTTTATGTTGGGAAACATTGGTGTATTTATTTATTCAATCAGTTCGACAGGGATTATAGCAACCACTTTTTACCTGATATTAAGTCTGTATTGGAGATACAGAAAAAAATGGAGTCGGCTTGAGCAAATAGGGATTCAGTCTGTCATGCCATTTTGTATATTGTTTTCATTGACGGCTCCCTTTTTATTAAAAGGAGTATGGTTTGACAGGTTAAATGATTTGATGAATACCAGGCTTAATTTGGCAAAGTATTTTTTAAGTTTGCAGCGCCCGACTCTATTTGGGACAAAACTTTCTGAAATAATAACCAGCCAACTGACAATGGATAACTCCTATGTTTTTGCTTTTGTAACTTATGGTATACTTTTATTTCTGATTATTTTCGGGGCTTATTTAGCGCTTATACGGACGTACTGCAAGGAGCAGAAGGGTACGGAACTTTGTATTATTCTGGCGTGCCTTGTTGCAGGGATTATGGAGCCATTTCTTTTTAACACGGCTTTTAAAAATATATCTTTGTTATTTATGAAAGATTTATTGTTTAAAGAAGGGGATACAAGGCAAATCAGATTCCCGGGAGCTATTTCCAAAAACTTCACGATACCGGTCATAATAATAGAAAAGGCGAAAGGAAATAAGAAACTGGCTTTATCCCTTTTCATTTTAGGATGTATGATTGGCGGAAGCGGTTATCTGCATTTTTGCGGGAGCCCTGCCCGAATTATTGTCCCGCGCAGCGCATGTGATGTAGGGGTGCTTCAAAGAACAGAGGAGTCACTGGAAAAAATATACTTGAGTTCAGATGAGGCAGTTTTGGCAAAGGAGGACAAGGTATATGGTTATGCAGATGGACAGACAGAAATGTTGGTTTATTCAGGCGGTATTGCAAAGATGGAGTATTTAAGGGATCTATTGTGCTATAGTGTCACTGGTGGAGTGCTCCTTATTATAGTATATATGGCCCTGGTCTATAAAGTCCCGATAGCAGGAGAAAGAAATGCGAATACTGATTGTAAATAAATTTTTATATCCCAACGGAGGCTCTGAAACATACATTTTTAAGCTTGGCGAGCAACTTGAGAAAAATGGAAACATGGTTCAGTATTTTGGGATGGAGGATAAAAGAAATATTGTAGGAAATGCGGCAGGCTGCTATACAAAAAATATGGACTTCCACACAGGAAAGCTTGCCAGGCTTTTGTACCCGTTTAAAATTATCTATTCACAGGAAGCCAGAAAATTAATTCGCAAAGTCCTGGATGATTTTAATCCGGATGTGGTACATCTGAATAACTTCAATTTTCAGATAACCCCTTCCATTATTTATGAAATTAATAAATATAGAAAAAAGAAAGGGAGAAAGGTAAAGATTGTATTTACGGCTCACGATTACCAGTTTATTTGCCCAAATCATATGCTGTATTGTCCCAAAACGGAGAAGAATTGTGAAAAATGTATTGATGGCGATTACTTTTATTGTGTGGAAGGGGGATGCATTCATAATTCAAAAGCAAAAAGTATTTTGGGGGCATTCGAAGGGTATTTATACAAATGGCTGAGGACTTATCGGTATATTGATGTTGTTATATGCCCGAGCATGTTTATTAAGGAAAAACTGGATCATAATAAGGAGTTAAAAGGGAAAACCATAGTACTTTATAACTTTGCCGCAGCAGATGGTTTGACAGGTAACAATTTGAATAACAGATTACAAAAAGAAGATTATATGATATACTTTGGCCGATATACAAAAGAAAAAGGCATAGAGGCCCTGATTAAGGTTTGCAGTAAAATGCCGGATATAAGATTTGTTTTTGCGGGCCGGGGGTCATTGGAGGAAAAGATTAACCAGGTAGAAAATATAGAAAACCGGGGATTCATAACCGGAGAGAAGCTTGAAGCGCTGATTCAGAGGGCAGCACTGAGTATTTATCCTTCAGAGTGGTATGAAAATTGTCCTTTTTCGGTAATGGAGTCCATTCAATATGGAACGCCGGTGCTGGGAGCAGATATAGGGGGGATTCCCGAGTTGATTGATGAAGGCATTACAGGGGAATTGTTTGAGAGCGGAAATGAAATGGTGCTGGAAGAGAAAATAAAAAGTTTGTGGAAAAATAAAAACACATTAAAGAAATATCAGGAAAATTGTTTGGAGAAAAAATTTCTTTCTGTGGAGGAATATTGCCGGATACTGACGGATGAGGTATATTAGGTATGCTGTTTGCAGAACTGGCATAAAGCTATTTTCCTTTACCAATAATTTTGAATGGACAAATTGGGGGATTATATGAATAAGGAGCAGAGAGACGGAATGAGCGAATCTGGCATAAAGAGGCGTTATAGGCAGATTAAATGTATGTTGCGAGGAGGAATATTCATTCTTATATGCTATCATTTTCGCTCTCCTGAATGTAAACAAATAATACAGGAAGATATCTTAGCATACTCCAGAAAATCTTTAACAAAGTTATCAATGCTTGAGTTGATTTCTGAGGATTCAAAAAGACCATTTAGAAATATATTGTATTATAGATTTTGCCGGGATAATTGTAATAGAAAAATGCTCAGAATCTGCCAGACTTGTTTGAAACCATTGCCTACAATTGAGATAGGAGGGGAGATAGATGGGGGATTAAAAATCATTCATAATTATTGTGTGGTTAGTGTAAAAAAAGCAGGGAAAAATTTGACAGTACTGCAGGGAGTAACAATAGGGAAAAATATTGATGGCGGCCATCCGACAATTGGTGATAATGTTACTGTCTATTCTAACTCGGTTATATTTGGAGATATAAACATCGGAAACGGAGTGATGATAGGGGCAGGGGCGGTTGTAAATAAAAGTATTCCGGATAACATGGCTGCAGTTGGAAACCCGGTAAAAATAATGCCTAAGAAATGAAGGAAGGAAAGCAAATGTCCAAAAGAACATTATACGGAACGGTTATTGTAACTTATAGATGTAACGCCAGATGCAATATGTGCGATTGCTTTAAGGATCCTACAAAACCCAGCGAAGAAATTACCTTGGAAGAGATAAAGAAATTGCCGGAAATGGCATTTACCAATGTTACCGGTGGGGAGCCGTTTGTAAGGCAGGACATCCCTGATATTGTCAGAGAATTATACAAAAAATCAGATCGTATTGTAATATCTACGAATGGATATTTCACAGACAGAATTATTGCATTGTGTAAAGAATTCCCTAAAGTGGGAATTCGAATTAGTATTGAAGGTTTACAGGAGACAAACGACAAAATAAGGGGAATTCCCGACGGTTTTAACCGAGGCTATGAAACGCTTAAAACCCTGGTGGAAATGGGGCATCCTGATGTGGGATTTGGCATGACCGTTCAAGACATGAACTGCCAGGACTTAGTTCCATTATATCGTTTGTCAGATGATTTAGGAATGGAGTTTGCAACAGCAACACTGCATAATTCTTTTTATTTCAGAAAAACCGACAATAAAATAAATGATAAATTAAAGGTGGCGCAAAATTTCGAGAAACTCATCAATGAATTGCTCAGAAGCAAATCACCCAAAAAGTGGTTCAGGGCATATTTTAATCATGGATTGATTAACTACATTTATGGGAATAAACGGCTTTTGCCCTGTGATATGTCAAAAAATGCATTTTTTATTGATCCATTCTGTGATGTGATTCCCTGCAATGGAATGGCTCAGAAGGCAGTGATGGGGAACTTGAAAGAACAGAGTTGGGAAGAACTTTGGAATTCTGAAAAGGCGCAGAAGGTCAGAGAATGTACCCGCAAGTGTGACAGGAATTGCTGGATGATCGGAAGTGCTTCTCCGGCAATGCACAAATACATTTGGATGCCCGGATGGTGGGTGTTTAAGCATAAGTTTTTAAAAGGAGGCAGATATAGTTTGAAGGAAAATAAATGGATGGACTGATATGAAAATACTTCATTTGCTGAGCGGAGGCAACATAGGCGGCATAGAAATGCTGTGCAGGGACATTTCGGAGTTAAGCCATGAACAAAATGAATTTTGCTTTCTTTATAGTGGCGGCGCCATGGCGGATGAAATGGAGAAAAAAAATGTCCATGTGTATCGATTTTATAAAGAGAACCTGTTCATCAGACTATATAAACTGTTTCGATTGGTTAAAGTTTCGGGATATGATATTGTAATAGTCCACCATGAAGGGATTGGGATCTATTCCTTTTATTTGCTGTTGGCGTATTGCTTCAGAAAGATAAAATATATTAAGTACCTTCATTGCTCTTTTGAAAAGAAATATTTTTATTCCGGAAAAACAGGAAAGGACTGGCTATATTATACCATTTTAAAAAGGGCTTTATATAGGTCTGACTGCGTTGTTGCTGTTTCGGAGTTCGTGAAGAAAAGCTATTGTGTGGAGTTTAACTATCTTCCGGATAAGGTTAAAGTAATCTATAATGGAATCAGAATCAGGGAGAAAGCAGAAAGGAACACACAAATCCCTGATAAAGATACCATTACACTTTTGTACATCGGCCGTCTGGTAGACGAAAAGGGAGTAGCTCTTTTGCTTAGGGCGGTGAAAAAGCTGCTGGATGGGGGAGAAAATGTAGAGTTGGAGATTCTTGGAGATGGTAATAAGCGACAGGAGTATGAAGCTTTCTCAAAAGAATTGGGGATAAAAGACAGAGTCTTTTTTGAAGGATATCAGTTGCAAAAACAGCCATTTTATGATAAATCTAAGATATTTGTTTACCCCTCCATATGTGAGGAAGCTTTTGGAATTTCCATTGTTGAGGCCATGGGAGAGGAAATGATGTGTGTGGCAAGTGATATAGGGGGGATTCCTGAGATTATTGAGGATGGAAAGGATGGATTTTTATTTCGAAGCGGCGATGTTGACAGCCTGACAGAGGCAATACGAAAAGCAATCAGTTGCACGAAAGGACAGGAGTATCGTGAAATAAAAATGATGGCGGGAAGAAAGAGCCAAAAGTATGATGTGACTGAAACGATAGAAAACCTTGAAGATATTTTCAGCCGGCTTGTGAGGGATAATCAGTGGAAAAAGAACTAATTCCTATTGTAATGATATGTGATGATAATTTTGTTATGCAGACCTGTGTGGCAATTACTTCGCTTGTAAAAAATAAGAATGTAGATACAAATTATGAAGTATTTGTGGTGATGGCGGAATGCTCCGAAAAATCAGCGGATATATTGCGTGGAATGGGGCGGATGGATTGTATCATAACATTGATACAGGCTTCCTTGGAGGATTACAGGGAAATTAAACAATTGGCGCATATTTCCATAGCCTGTTTGCTGAAATTTGATATATGTGAGTTGATTAAAGAGTATGATAAGCTGCTGTATTTAGACGGAGATATTATAGTACGAAAAGACTTATCGGAACTGTACCATACAGAGTTAGGCGATAATTATGCTGCCGGAGTCAAAGAGCTGTACTGTATGAAAAAAGATGACGGATGTATTAATGCGGGGATTATGCTTTTTAATGCACGTAAAATGCGAGAGGATGGCATGCGCGATATCCTTGTGGCAAAAAGGAAATCCCTTGGAAACCGCAGTTCCATGGATCAGCAGACATATAATATGGTAATTAAGGGCAGAATCCGTTATATCAGTATTGCTTATAACTGTGTTCCGGGACGGCTGGCGGGAGAGGTTAAAATGGATTATACAATGGCAGAACTGAATGCATTGTATGAAACAAATTATAAAAGCCCTGCCCAATTGATTGATGATGCTGCAATTCTTCATTTTGCAACGGGAAATAAGCCATGGAAGTATACATTTGCCCCCTGTGCTGGGGAGTGGTATACTTATTATCTCTTATCCCCTTATGGTAAGGAACCGTTTAAACGGTATGGAAGATGGGGATACCGATTTCATAATATGTCCGGGATCCTGAAAAAGGAGGGGTGGACAGGGGTTGTCACATATCTGCAAAAAAGACATGATAAATCAACAAGAAAAAAAACAGTAGATTGGGATTGAACAATGGAATATAAGACGATTGCGTATATAAATAAACCAATTTCCCGAATCGTATTTGGGTGTGCCAACCAGGCGATGATAGAGGGAAAAAGGGTAACGAAGCTATTAGACGCAGCATTAGATGCAGGGATCAATACATTTGATTCGGCGGAGAATTATGGCGCAAGTGAAGAAGTGCTGGGCAAGTGGATAAGAAAGCGAAAATGCCGTGATAAAGTGGTTATTATCACGAAGGGATGCCATCCCCATGGTATGCCCAGAGTGACACCGGAGGCGTTAAGACATGATTTTGAACAGTCCCTGCAAAGGCTAAAAATTGATTATATAGATATCTACATGCTTCACAGAGATGATCCCGGAGCGGATATAAAAGCGATTCTGGAGGTACTCAATGAACTTCACAGGGAAGGGAAGGTGGGTGCATTTGGTGCATCAAACTGGACCCATGAGAGGCTTGATGGGATTAACAGATATGCTTTGGGGCATAATTTGATACCATTTACTGTTTCCAGCCCTAATTTTGGACCGGCAAGGCAAATTGCCGACCCTTGGGGGGGAGGCTGTGGGAGTATATCCGGTGCAGAGCATGAGGAGGCAAGAAAATGGTATCAGGAAAAGCAAATACCTGTCTTTGCATATTCCTGTCTAGGGAGAGGAATGTTTTCAGGAAAAGTAAAGACATCTGATCCGGAGAACGGTAAAAAGAGTCTGGATCAGTTTGCGGTGAAGGGGTATTGGTGCCAGGAAAATATAGAGCGTTTGGCAAGTATGGAGAAAATTGCACAGAACAGAAGCTGTAGTGTGGCGCAGGTTTCGCTGGCATGGATGATGCAGCAGGAGTTCGAGGTGTTTCCGATTGTCAGTATTTCAAAAACAGAGCGGGTTGCAGAAAATGCAGAGGCAGTTAAGATCAAGCTGAGCGAGGCAGAAATAAGAACTATAAGTGAAAGGAAAAGCGGAAATTGAACATGAAAACAGTATATGTTGCGCGGGCTGCGATTCCTTCCCAATCGGCAAACAGTATTCATGTAATGAAAATCTGCGAGGCTTTTGCAGAACTGTGCAGCGAATTTGAATTAATCGTGCCCGAAAGCACAGAATGTGAAACAGAAGACCTATTCGATTTCTATGGAGTGAAACACAGATTTTCGATTCAGAGAATTAGGCAGAGAAAGTTTCTAGGCGGGCTATACAGATATTGGTTTGCAATTTCTGCGATTTTGCTGACAGCAAAGAACAAAAACGTCCAAATAATAACAAGAGAGCCTATTGTGGCGTTTCTTGCAGTGCTCCTCCATAAAAAAACAGTGCTTGACCTGCATGGCGAACTGGCACATTTATGCGGGCGGGCATACCGGATGATAAAGCTTGATTTTTTCAAAAAAAGCAAATACTTAAATATCGTAATGATAACAGAGTCATTGTCAAAATATTACGAGAAGAAATACCAGCTTGATCCGCATTCAGTGACTGTGCTGCCAGACGGATATACACCGGAAAACTTTATTCCTTACAGCGGGCAGCCATTATTGAAAGGGGCAGGAATGCGTATTGCTTATGCAGGAAGCTTTGGGATCGGACGGGGATATGAAATTATAGAGGAATTAGCGCGGCAGGATTCTGAGAATAGATATACGATTTATGGAGGGATGCGGGAGGATGCCATGAAGGTGACCGGGCACAATCCGCCGGAAAATATTTCTTTTAAAGGTTTTATTGCCAACCGAGATATTCCCGAGGCTTTATGTAATCAGGATATTTTATTGCTTCCTTACCAGAACACTTTGATTGCGAAAGGGGAAGATACCGGCAAGGTTATGTCGCCGCTGAAACTTTTTGAGTATATGGCGGCCGGGAGAGTGATTATTGCATCTGATTTGCAGGTACTTAAAGAAATTTTGAATGAGTCAAACTGCTATTTTGCGGTTCCTGATGACGTGTCAAGCTGGAGGAAAAGCATTGCGCATATTTCAGAAAATAGGGAAGAAGCGGTTTTTAAGGCTGAAAAGGCAAGGCAGGACGTAAAGCAGTATACATGGAAGATACGTGCCAAAAAGATGCTGAAACTTATGGAAGGAGGGGACAGCGACTGATAGCGACGGAATGTTTGAATCAGTAATTACGGTCAGCCTGCTGGGGAACTTATATATGAATATAGTAAAAAGTGCAGTTGTATTTATATGTGATGCAAATTTTGTATTACCCACATGTGTAGCCCTCACATCGTTATTGCAAAATAAGAAAGAGGAAAGCTGCTATGATGTATATGTTATTATGTCTGAGTATAACGAAAAGGATGGGGATAGGTT
>ERZ808028.1840-NODE-1840-length-11591-cov-4.452145_pt1 | contig 11591 bp, 11 predicted proteins | sample MGYA00380184_ERZ808028 | MGnify/ENA primary metagenome ERZ808028 (study PRJEB31490, sample SAMN06133397) | mouse gut metagenome | isolation source: J8_1 | host: mice | place: China: Chengdu | collected 2015-05 ...
AAACTAATGAACGACGGAATTAGCTAGCGTAGCGTTGGCTAACAGGAATGCGCGTGCCGTCTTTCATGATTAATAAGAATGTTGAGTGTGAATCTGGTTGAATTTCATCGATGTAGTCAATGTTAACGATGTAAGAACGGTGACAACGAATGAATGTGTCAGGCGATAAGAAAAGTTCTAAGTCGCTTAAGTTTAAGCGGTGGTACCCTTCTTTTTTCATCGTTTTTACAAATGTTTTACGAAGTTGTGTTTCTAAGTAAATCACTTCATTGTGTTTTACTGGGTACCAGCAATCATCGATTTTAATTGTGATGTAGTTTGTTAAGAATGGAGATGGCTTTTGAGGGAAGATAGCTGTGATAGCACCCTTCGTTTCGCCTTCCTCTAACAATGGAATACTCATACCATAGTATGGTACACCAAATACATCTGGTTCGATAAATGAGTTAATTTTTTGGCCGTAATCAAGGGCTTTGTGTGTTGCTGAGCCTTCAGGGATCTCGTCACCAGGCTTAATCTTTAAGTCGATTTTTTTGCTTGGTTGATAATATAAATACTTTTCTGTATCCGAGATTACAATAGAAGTATTATCCGGGAAAAATTCTTTAATGACCTCTATTAATTCTTCAATTGATTTGGGATCCATCCATTCATACCTCGTTTCTTCCGATATCTTAAATTCATTTCATCCTGTCATAACATTTTACTATAGTTTGTTTCCAAAATTAAGTACTAAAAATAAATTCTCTACAATTAGGGTCAAAAATAATGCTTTTAAGCAGAAAATTTGCCACTTAGAATGATTGTAAACGCTTATGTTTTACGTGTGAAGCAATATGTCTTGAAAATAATAAAAATATCTTCTCAGCGTATTAAATAAAATGAAGCAAAATGCTTTCACATCGTAACAAAAAAATGATATTTTGTCGACTTATGTAGAATGGACTATAACTTTCATTATAAATAATAAAAATTGCATAATTTTTTTCAAAATTGCCTTTTCCTTTACTGCATAATATTGTATAATTTTTATAAAAATCACTCAATTACTTTGTAAATTATTTAAGTATAACGACCTAAACGGCGGATTTGTAAAAAAATTAGGTTGTAGCTATTCGTGCATGAATTGATACTAATGTCATTGATTGATTGTTTTGGGTTATTACAAAATGCATATTTATCAGAAAGATGGGGATTCTATATGTTACAACATCAATATTCTATCTCAGAAGCAATCTCAAAGCGTTATTTCCAAGAAATAGAGACAATGAACCGCTATGATGGTATTGAAACGTTTTATGAAATTGAAGCACAGCTTATAAGAGAAATTTATCAATTAGAAACAGAAGCTGCAAAAGAATCATTACGTGCGCTAATTGATTTATTATCAGAACGTTCTGGAAAGCATTTTTTCCGAGCTGTTCGTCATTATTTTATCGTGCTGTCATCCGTTGTTACACGCAAATTAATCGACAATCAAGCACCACTGAAAAAAGCGTTTGCTTTTAATTCAGCATGTGTACAAATGGTCGATGAACGCATGAATGATGCAGAATTTTTACAATTCGCAGATGATTTAGTGGAGTTTTATATTTATGTGATTTCAGAACGTAAACAGCCTTCTTACAAGCATCAAACGGTGAATCGCGTCATTATGTTTATCGATGATGAGGTCGAAACCGATTTATCAGTAGAAGATATTGCGCTGCATTTCTCAATTAGTACAAGTCATTTATCACGTATTTTTAAAGAACATGTGGGGATTACATTAGTTGAATACTTAAATGTACGTCGTGTTGAGGAATCTCAATATTACTTACGTCATACAGCGAAGAGCATTTCAAATATCTCAGAGCAATTCCATTTCTGTAACCAAAGTTACTATACGAGAATATTTAAAAAATACGTTGGTTTGACGCCAAAACATTTCCGCGATCAGCCAGATCATGAATATTTCCGATTCCAATTGCCAGAACGTTTAGTGTAATTTACAAATATTCGAAAAATCGTTCTTCTTTAATTTGATATGTAATAGAGAAATACGGTATACTTCACTATAGTTTAAAATAATGATGTAGGTGAAAAAATAGTGAAGAAGAAAATAGGCTTACTTTCAATGCTGGGCCTTGCACCGTTCATTTTAGCTGGATGTGAGTCGGTTAAAAATGGTGAAGGCTTTTTCTATAGCACATTTGTAAAACCTATGGAATTCCTGCTAGATTTCTTTGGTAATACATTATTCGATGGTGGCTATGGTGGCGCAATTATTATCATCACAGTATTAATTCGTTTAATCTTAATGCCGTTCATGCTGAAAACGTATAAAAACCAACAAGGCATGAAAATGAAAATGGATAAGCTTCGTCCAGAAATGGAAGAAATCCAAAAGAAATTAAAAGCAGCGTCTTCTAAGGAAGAACAAATGGCGCTACAACAAGAGATGATGGGACTTTATAAAAAATATGATGTCAATCCGCTAAATATGGGTTGCCTTCCTATGATTATTCAAATGCCAATCATCATGGGCTTGTACTATGCAATTCTGTATTCAGAAGAAGTACATGCACATAAATTCTTATGGTTCGAGCTTGGTGAGCCAGATATTATCATGACATTAATTGCCGGTGCGATTTACTACTGGCAATCAAGAGTTTCGATGGCAAATATGCCAACGCAACAACAAGCACAAATGAAAATCATGATGTATATCTCACCAATCATGATCATGGTGATTTCATTCTCAAGTATGGGTGCATTACCACTTTATTGGTCAGTCTCTGGTTTATTATTAGTCGGTCAAACATATCTTGGTCGTATTTTATATCCACCACTAGACGAACATGGTAATCCAATCAAAAAAGAGAAAAAATCAAAAGGTGCCGCAGAAGCAGTTGTTGCTGAACAGCCACAAGAAAAGCGTAAATTAACGCCTGCAGAACGCGCAGCGAAAGCACAAAACAAAAAGAAAAAATAATGTATAATTAAGTCAGAGTGTCTAGATGCTCTGACTTATTTTTTTGAGGAGGTGGAGGGAGCTCGTGAATATTCAACGTATTACAGGTATTGTGACGGCGATAGCGAGTGTATTAGCTGTCTGGTTTTTATTTAAACAGCAATATGCCATTGCAGTTGTTTTAATATCGTTCACGTTCACATTAACCAATGCATTACGTGCAAAAGATATGAAAGCAAAAGGATATGTGAAAGAGTCAAAAGTGATGCGCACAATATCTATTTTCTTTGGTATTTTAACCGTCGCAGCAATCGTGTCTCTATTCATTTAATATAGTTTAAAGTCAGGGGAGAGCAATATGAAAAAATCATTTATTCGATTCCCAATGATTACATTAGCGGCAAGTGCACTGCTTCTTGCAGCTTGTGGAAATGATGCGGAAGAGAAAAAAACGACAGAATCAGAACAAACAACAACTGAAAAAACGACTGAGGATAACACAGCGACGGAAAAGCCAGTAGAAGAAAAGCCTGCAAAAGAGGAAGTGGAACGTGATGCAGGTGGCTATATTATTGACCAAGAGCCCGCAACAGAGGTGAAAAAGGTGGATGGTGTGGTTATTGCGAATAAACGATTCCCAATGCCAGGTGACTATGCACCAGGTGAAAGTGCGGATGCACGTGCGGCGTTTAATGAATTAAACAAAGCGGCACAACAAGCAGGCTATACATTTAATGCATTTAGCACGTATCGTTCATACGACCGCCAAACAGAGCTTTACAATAACTATGTCGCAAAAGATGGCCAAGAAGCAGCAGACCGCTACAGTGCACGTCCAGGCTTCTCGGAGCATCAAACGGGATTAGCATTTGATATTGGTGAAACAAGTAACCCAAATGACTATGCATCGAATCGTTTTGGTAAAACAGAAGCCGGAAAATGGCTTGCTGAACATGCACATGATTATGGTTTTATTATGCGCTACCCTGATGGAAAAGAAGAAATAACAGGTTATATGTATGAATCGTGGCATTTCCGCTATGTTGGAAAAGACATTGCCACTGAAATTTATAATAATGATTCAACACTTGAAGAATACTTAGGTGTTGAAGGGTAAATGGAAAAAGCTGTCGCATGAGGACAGCTTTTTTTCATAGTAGGGTATAGAGAAATGGGAGGCGAAACAATGAAGAATTGGGTAAAAGCAGTAGGCTGTACAGCGCTTATAATCGGACTACTAGGGACTACGATGACGGATACAGTTGTGGCGAAAAGTGATTATATTGCTGGACAAAAGCTACCGAAAAAGCCAACAATAATCGATGGCATTATTTTAGTGAATAAGGAAACACCACTGCCATCAAGCTATGCGCCGGGTGAAAGTGACAAAGCACGTGCCGCCTATACACGCTGGAATAAGGCGGCGAAAAAGGCGGGATATCGCTTCGAGGCGTTTAGCACATATCGCTCATATGCACGTCAAAAAACGTTGTATAACAACTATGTCGCGAAAGATGGACGTAAGGCAGCAGATCGCTATAGCGCACGTCCAGGCTTTTCAGAGCATCAAACGGGTCTAGCCTTTGATATTGGCGAAACGAAGCGCCCATCTGAATATGCGTCGACACGCTTTGGTGAACGCGCAGCAGGCAAGTGGGCCGCGAAGACCGCGCACCGTTATGGCTTTATTATGCGTTATCCAAAGGGGAAAGAAAAAGTAACCGGTTATATGTATGAGCCATGGCATTTCCGTTATGTTGGTAAAACCGCAGCGACCAAAATATATAAAGAAAAACTGACATTAGAAGCGTATTTAAAAGCAAAATAATAAATAAAAGAAGGCATTGCGTCACAACGCGCAATGCCTTCTTTTTATAAAATCGGTGAAAGGAGTCGTGAAATCGATTCTTTCATTTTAATGACACGCGAACGTTCCTCATAAATTTTAGGCGTTAGTTCATGCGAATACAGCATATCACGCTCAAACAATTCAGCGAGTTGATGCGAGACATTACGATCGTAAATAAATGCATTGACCTCAAAATTTAATTTGAAGCTACGTGAATCGATATTTGCTGTACCGACAGTAGAAGCCTCATCATCGATAACAATCATTTTCGCATGCAAGAAGCCGTTATCATAAATATAGATTCGAGCGCCTGCTTGGATAAGTTCGCCTACATAGGAATAGGTCGCCCAGTACACAAACATATGGTCAGGCTTGTTTGGAATCATAATACGCACATCGATGCCTGAAAGACAGGCGATACGCACGGCATCCATAAAGCTATCATCTGGAATGAAATACGGCGTTTGGATATAGATATACTTTTTCGCCATATTAATGAGCTTTAAATAACCGTTTTTAATTTGCTCCCAGTCGGAATCAGGTCCACTTGAGACAATCTGTAATCCGACCTCACCCTTACGTGAAATAATCGGGAAGAAATGGTCCTCATATTGCAGGTCTTTTCGGTCAGATGCTTGATTCCAATCGAGTAAAAAGCGTGTTTGTAGCGGATGCACCGAGCTTCCCTCAAGTCGTAAATGCGTATCACGCCAGTAGCCAAATTTTTTATCTAACCCTAAATATTCGTCTCCAATATTAAAGCCACCAATATAGCCAATGCGCCCATCAATAATGACAAGCTTTCGGTGATTACGATAATTCATTCGTGGATTGATAAGTGGCAAAATGGACGGGAAAAATACTTCGACCTCACCACCAGCATTTAATAATTGCTTGAAGTGGCGCTTATGTACGCCGCGCGAACCCATTTCATCATAAAGTAAACGCACCTTCACACCGCGCTTCGCCTGTTTAACAAGTGCGTCTAAAATGCGATTGCCGAGATGATCCAAACGGAAAATGTAATACTGGATATGAATATTCGTTTTTGCGGCTAAAATATCTTGAATTAACGTTTCGAATTTTTCGTGTCCATCATCGAAAATATCGACTTTATTATCTTGCGTAAGCACGGCGTGATTATTAATTAAATGCATATAAATTAAATCACGAAATGGTTCAGAATCATTTAGACGATACTCAAAAGTATTGTTTTTAATGGCCTCGATTTGATAATCAACGAGTGAGTCGATGCCAATCTTTTTACGACCTTCCCAGCGGAATAAGTGCTTCTGACGTAATCGTCTCCCAAATAAAAGATAAATAATAAAGCCGCCAACAGGGAAGAAGAATAATACGAGTATCCACGCCCAAGTAGATGTAGGCTCACGTCGTTCTAGGAAAATAATCGTTGCGGCAAAAATAAAGTTAATAAATAAAGTTACACCTATAATTGAGAACGGAATATAAGTGAAATCAAGTAATTGACTGAGCAACGGGAACCCCTCCTTTATAAAAAATAGCCACTTTCTAGTATATCGTATTCATGAAATAGCACACAGTGAAAAAATAATCGCGTCCGATAAAACCTACTTGACTTATAGGATTTATGATATTAATATAAGCATTGTCATTATTAAGTGTTACGAAAATAATTAAGTCATATGGAGGAATAAACACATGGATACAGTATGGATTATTGTGAACATGGTCGTGATGTTTGTTTTATTAATGCTTTTATTTAAAATGAACAAAAAGCACGTATCATTTTCTAAACGTGTATTCGCCGGTTTAGGTTTAGGGATTCTATTTGGATTAGCTCTACACTTTATTTACGGCGTTGATTCAACAATTACAGCCACTACTACGGACTGGTTCGGTATTATCGGCTCAGGTTACGTTAAATTATTACAAATGGTTGCGATGCCACTTGTCTTCATCTCAATTGTTGCTGCTTTTACAAAAGTAGTAGCAGGGAAAAGCTTTGGTAAATATGCCGCAATTATTTTAGCCGTACTTGTAGGGACGACAGCAGTTGCCGCTTCAGTAGGGATTGCTTCGGCATTATCATTTAACTTAGATGGCTCATCATTAGTTAGTGGGGATGCAGAGCAAGCACGTGGTCAAGAAATCACAGCGAAATCAGAAGAAATGGGCGATAAATCATTACCTCAACAAATCTTAGAATTTATTCCAGCGAATCCATTCTTAGATTTAACAGGCGCTCGTCCATCATCAACTATTGCGGTCGTTATTTTCGCCGTATTTGTCGGCTTTGCTTACTTAGGTCTTGTACGTAAAGACGAAGAGCATGCCACATATATTAAAAAAGCAGTCGATACGATTTACGCATTAGTAATGCGTATCGTTACATTAGTTTTACGTTTAACACCATTCGGTATTTTAGCAATTATGACAAATACCGTCGCAACATCTGACTTTAATGCCATTTACAATATGGGTAAATTCGTCATTGCATCGTATGTCGCATTAATCACGATGTTCATTATTCACCTTATTATCATTTCCCTAACAGGTATGAGCCCAATCACATATGTGAAAAAAGTAGCGCCAACGTTACTATTCGCGTTCACATCTCGTTCAAGTGCGGGTACATTACCAATGAACATTGAAACACAACGTAAGCGTTTAGGTGTTCCAGAAGGGATTGCAAACTTTGCCGGTTCATTCGGTGTCTCAATTGGTCAAAATGGTTGTGCCGGTGTGTACCCAGCAATGCTTGCGATTATGATTGCACCAAGTGTGGGCATCAACCCATTTGAATGGCAATTTATTTTAATGCTAATCGCCGTTGTCGCAATTAGCTCATTTGGCGTAGCAGGTGTTGGTGGGGGTGCGACATTCGCAGCCATCATTGTTTTATCTGCGATGGACTTACCAGTTGCATTAGCCGGTATTTTAATCTCTGTTGAACCATTAATCGATATGGGACGTACAGCGCTTAACGTTAGTGACTCAATGGTTGCGGGTGTAACGACTGCGCGTGCAACAGGGGAATTGGACCGAGACACATACAACTCAAAAGATCCTCAAGATTTAGCTGAAATTTAAATATGAAAAAGAGGCTTGGACATTGCGTCTAAGCCTCTTTTTTGTATTAAAAAACGCCCATCGATTGGACGTCATCAAGTCAATATGTATGCAGAAAAAAACTCCGACATGGTCGAAGCAAATTCAAGTAATCTAGTTTTGAGTTTGCGGAGTTGATTTCGGTGGGGCAAGTGTTTTAAGCAATTCTAAGCGGGATTTTGTTTTTGATGCTTTAACGCCTAACTTAGACAAATTTGAAATAATTTTTGTAATGTCAACTTCTTTTGTCATCATGAGCCACCTCAATTTCGTTTGTTTTATAATAAGACGCTGAGTTCAAATAAGAAGTTTCAGCATTTCATTTGACAAAGTTGTTAATATATTTATAATAACATGATTTTCTCAATGAGAGTTTTTCAAAATTGTTACATTCGTAAATTTTTTTAAATAGAATGAATAATTGTAAATTTTGTGTAAACCCTTATTTATCAACGCCTATTATTAATTTACTGTATTATTTATTCCCGAAAAAAAAGCTAAAACACCTATTTTTTAAAAAAATAAATGAGAATATAATGTAATTGTCATTTCGTATTCACTAGCAGTACACTAATTTGTAAGCATTTTCATTTTTGAGGGGGCTAATGGAAGGAGGAGAAACGATGAAAAAGGCAGTTATGTTATTAGTATCTGTACAATTTTTCGTATATTTTGGCTTTGGCTTAATTATTCCAATTTTGCCGGAAGTTATTGTAAATCAAGGGTTTCATGATATGCATGTCGGTGGCCTACTAACGATTTATGCGCTAGCAAGTTTTTTCACAGCACCACTGTGGGGCCGGTTATCCGACCGTATTGGGCGTAAAAAATTAATTTTAGTGGGGCTTGTCGGCTTTAGTGTGAGCTTTTTAATGATTGCATTATTTATCGATTCATTACCGATGCTTTACGCATCACGCGTCATCGGCGGTTTATTCTCAGGCGCTCTTTACACAGCGGTTACAGGCTTTATTGGTGATATTTCAACTGATGATAACCGTAATATGTATATGGGCTTTATGGGAATGTCGATTGGGCTAGGCTTTATTTTTGGACCAGCAATTGGCGGGTTGCTTGGTCAAATCAGTCTAACACTACCATTTTTCGTGTCAGCCATCTTAATTTTCTTGCTATTATTCTATGCAGCGGCAGTATTAAAAGAGCCAGAAACACGAAAACTAGGTTCTGCGAAGGAAATTATTCCACAAGGTACATCAAAGCTCTTTAGCTATCGTGTGCGCTATTTATTTATTTTCTCATTCATTGTGACATTTTTACTTTCAGGTGTGGAATCGACGTTACAGCTATTCCAAATCGATCAAATTAATATTACGTCTGCGCAACTAGGCTCGTTATTTTTATTTAGCGGCTTTGTTGACTTTTTTATTCAAGGAATGGTCGTGCGCAAAGTGAAGGATGGTCAAGAAGTAAAATGGCTAGCAGGTGCACAAGTGCTGACAGCTATTGGTCTGTTAATGCTACCATTTACGACGAATTTAATTTATGCGGGTGTGGCACTATGCGTTTTCACAGCAGGGAATGCACTTGCGCGTACATTAAATACGTCACTCGCATCAAAGGAATCTGGCGGTATGTACGGAACGGCAGCGGGCTTAAGTTATTCAATGGATAACCTAGGCCGAATTATCGGTCCATTATTTTTCACATGGCTATTAACATGGCAGGGCGGCAACACGTATTATGTGTCGGCTGTGCTCGCAATCATTAGTATAACCATACTTGTGTTATTTACACGCAGTTCAAAATCACTACGTCAGAAAAAAGCGTAGCACAAAAATAAGAGCCGCCAATTTTTGGTGGCTCTTTTTAAATCACGTATTTCCTCAAGTAGCGCGTTTTGGATACAACATATTTTTGAATATGCGTCATACACAGGTGAATGTCACTAGGTTTTTATTAAACATATGCTGAGGCTCTTTATTTTCGCAAATAACTACAAAAGCTCGCCGGATAGTTACGATGATTTAGTAAAGTGGATGACAGAAACGGGGCGTTTTGTTACCCGTTTTTCACGATTTTGGGTTCGTTTTGACGCTCCGAGGGGTGTTTTTTGTAGCTGTTATGTAAGCACCCACATGCGGTGTGTCGCATTTTATAAAAAATAAACTAAATGATAGCTGTATGCATTTTGCGTCAACTTTTGTGTAAAAACAGCCCAAAATTCCATGAAATAGGCTCTTTTTGAGACTCTACGGGGCTAAATCAGCAAAGTGCACAGACCAAAAATCGTAAATATCTGCGCATTTTTTAGTAAATAAAAATTTACGTTGACAGCATTTACAGCATAGTTAATAAAACTTCTTTTTTTCATGCGCCAATAGCCGTCTATTGGCGCTTATTATGAAATATGTTGTAGCCAAAACACGCTTCTTGAGTGAATGAGCGATTTCAATGAAATGTATACAAAACAAAAGACGCAGCACCTTTTCATTCAAAAGTGTTGCGTCTTTATTTAATCGTCTCGACCAAACATATATGTGTGATGGTGGAACTTCATACTAAATACAAGTCCAAGCGCAAAGGCATTCCCCATCATCGAACTACCACCATAACTAATGAATGGTAGTGGGATACCAGTGATTGGTAAAACTTGCGTTGTCATACCGATATTTTCTAATACGTGGAACGTAATCATCGCAATAATCCCCGCACATACATATGTACAGAATGGATCTTTCATTTGCAATGTTAATTTTGTTAAGTGATAGATCAGGAAGAAGAATAGTACGATGACAGCACTAGCGCCGATAAAGCCCCATTCTTCGCCGATGATACTAAAGATAAAGTCGGTATGGTTTTCCGGTACATACACTTCATGCCCTTTATAGCCTTTACCGAAAATTTGACCAGAGCCAATCGCATTAAGTGATTTCACTAAGTGATAGCCATCACTTGATGAATACGAGTATGGGTCTAACCAAGAGTAAATACGTGCGAATTGATAGGTTTTAACACCAAGTGTCGCATTTAAAAATTCTTGTTTGTAAAGCGCCATCCATAGTAGGGTACCACCAATACCAGCTGCGCCAATAGCAACCGGTAAGATAATACGCCAAGCAACACCAGCGACGATAACCATCGCGGCTGTAATGGCTAAGAATACTAAACTTGTACCAAGGTCAGGCTGTTGCATAATAAATGCTAATGGCACAAGTAATGTTAAAAAGATTTTCCCTAATAAAATAAAGTCGGTTTTAATCGTTTTGACGGAAGTGTTTTCATTGTGCTTAGAAACAACACGTGCGAGTGCGAGAATATAAAATGTTTTCATAAACTCGGACGGCTGGATGTCGGCAAAGCCTAAGTGGAACCAACTCTTAGCACCGTTACGTGGTTCAACAAGTGCCATTGAGTCGGGTAGTATAACTAATACTGCTAGTATAAAAATACCGATGCCATACAAATACCAGGCCATTTTTTTGTATTGCTCTGGTTCAAAGTACATCATCGCAGCGATGATACCGCCCGCTACTACATACCAGAATAATTGACGTGGTACGAAGTTCGTTGCGTATTGACCAGACATTTGCGCAGATGAAATTGCGGCGATACTAACAATACAAAAAAGTGCCAAAATGAAGATTAACGTCCAATCCAAACGATCGAAGAAATTTTTTCGATTGTTATTCATATTTGCCACCTAAATATTAATTATTTCACTTAATTATTATAGCGTAT
>ERZ808028.1841-NODE-1841-length-11584-cov-11.152950_pt1 | contig 11584 bp, 9 predicted proteins | sample MGYA00380184_ERZ808028 | MGnify/ENA primary metagenome ERZ808028 (study PRJEB31490, sample SAMN06133397) | mouse gut metagenome | isolation source: J8_1 | host: mice | place: China: Chengdu | collected 2015-05 ...
CCAGACAAAATGTGTAAACTATGTTGTTACACAAATTGTAAACTATGTTACTCTTGACACACTGCACGCCCCTACGGTCAGAAGAGATTTTTGCATGCCGTAGGGACAGCCCGGGCACGCTGTCCGTTCCGTGAATTTTTATCAGATTTTGCGGGTCGTCGAGGTTACGGCTTTGCTATTGCCCTTTTGTCACTTTGCGACATTTCCCCTAAAAAGGGAATCTTCGCCGACCCCTACGCAGGCTGTGCGGAATTGTCATTCTGCGCGACAGTGAAGAATCTCACACAGAAGAAAGCGTGTCTGCAAAAACCTGTATATAAATTACAATATCAAACTCTCGGCAATCTGCCGTTCATAATTTAAAACGGATAAATTGGGCGCGAGAAAACATAAGGGAACGATTCTCTGTGTTGGTTGCTTTATTTAATCACACACAGTACCGTCCCCTGTTCACTTTTTATTTCGCCTTTACACGGTAAACCTTTACGCCGTGGGACGGCACAACTGCCGAAAGCATATCCATGGTTTCCGTATTTGTCTTTTCCCAAAGGTCCGTGCAAATATATTTTTCCGCACTCGGCAGACCCGCAAACGCAAGGTTGGCTACGCCGCGCAAGGATGTACCGATTTGCAGTTCCTTCGGTCCTTTATTAAATAAACAAACTGCAACCTCGCCGCCCGCCAGCGGTTTTACAAGAATATCGTAAATTACCGTAGTTTTGATGCGGCGGCAGGGGACACATTTCTCGTCCTGGTCAATTGCAATCAAATCGGCATTCTTTAAGATTTGCAGTACGGGGTGTTCCGTATCCGCCGTGCCGTCCGCACGCATAAAGCTGCGCAAATCGTTCCCGAGAATCAAGGGCGCCGCCATCATGCACCACAAAGTAAAGTGCGCCTTATTTTCTTCCACGGTCATTTTGCCGTTACCGACTTCCAGCATATCCGGGTCGTTGTAACCGCCGACACATGCGTGCTTATACAGCCGCACGTTTCTTTCATAAATTCCGACCACTGAGGCCCAATTCGCCTGAATATCGGGCGTTGTACGCCAAAGATTGCCCGCTTCGCTCCCCCAGCGCCACGGCTGATTCCAGCCCCATTCGCAAATGGAAAATACAATCGGCTTTTCAGGCACACCGTTTTTCTCTGCATACTGCTTTGTTGCCCGCTTCAGTTCTTTGCCCATTGCGATATACTGCATGGCGGCACTGTCCATTTTGGATGCAATCGGATTGCGCAATTCAATCGTGTTGTCGCCCGCCTCAAGATGAATCAGAATCTGCTTTCTGGCACCGCACGGGTTAAACGCTTTGGTCGGTGGAAATACAGCGGGGTATTCCGTCTTGCCGTTTACGGTTGCCACCAAATATTTCTCTACCTCTCCCTCTTTGTGCACCAAGAAAGTCAGCACATATTCCCCGGCTTTCGGGACATGCACAAAGCTGAATTTAATCGAGCCGAGGTTGCTGTCCAAACGGGTCACATAAGAATCCTTTTCGGTCGTAACAATTTTTGCCGCACCGTACAATTCAGCGTTTTCCGCAGGCAAAGAAATCTCTTCTTCTAAACCGCCTCCGCCAATCAAAATCCCCTCAATCCAAGGTGCTTTGGTCGGAATGTACTGATGATGGCAGAAATCGTATTTGAAATATTCAATTCCCCACTCTGCAAAGGTTTCGGCGTCAATGCGCTCGTTTCCGAGCGAGGCAGGCAAATCCTCGCAGGTCAGCGTACCATTTGAAGAATAAATTCCCGCTTTGAAGCCTTTTTCGTTTAAGTTACGGACAAGCGCGGGAATGCCCGACGGAAACGTCGTCAAATCGCCCTGCAATTTGCCGTTTTTGTCGCGCATGGAGCTTTGCCAGCAATCGTCCAGATTCACATACTTGTAACCTGCTTCTAAAAGTCCCGTGGCTTTCATGGCATCGGCAGTTTCTAAAATCAGCTTTTCGTCAATATGATTATGGAAAGTGTTCCAGCTCGACCAACCCATCGGCGGTGTGAGTGCCGCGCCGTTGTTATAGGGCGCGCTTGCCTTTACATGCACGCCTGTACGTGCCGCCGCTTTTTTCAGCTCGCAAATCGGGCAGATATTTTTCTTTTTCAGCACGGCGACCCCTGCCGCCGCTGCGCCTGCCGCCAAAGTAACCGCGGCGGGAATAATTTTTTCAAGCATTTCGGTAACCTCTCTCTAAGTTATTGTAAAATGCAAAAAGAGGACAGGCTTCCCGCCTCTCCTCTTTTTTCTGTGCCTTATTCGGCGGAGTTTTGGATTTTAAAATTACGCTTCGGTTTCTGCCGCAGCCGCCAAATCGTCAATCGAGACAGGCTCGCTGTCTGCGGTGTCCGCAACAGGCGCATCCAAAAGCGCTTTCATAGAAAGGCTGACGCGTTTTTTGTCGAAGTCAACATCCAAAATCTTCACATCCACTTCATCGCCGACCTTCAGCACTTCAGCAGGGTTGCCGATGTGGCTGTGGGAGATTTCGGAAATGTGAATCAAACCGTCAATGCCCGGGATAACCGATGCGAATGCACCAAAGGTGGTAAGACCCACAATCTTTGCCTTGACTGCCGAACCGATGGGATAATCTCTCTTCAAAATCTCCCACGGATTGTCCTCAATTTTCTTATAACCGAGTGAGATTTTCTTGTTTTCACGGTCAAGACCCTTTATGTAGACTTCAACCGTATCGCCGACCTTGACAACATCCGACGGATGCTTGATGCGGCTCCAGGAAAGCTCGGAGATGTGCACCATGCCGTCTACACCGCCGATGTCCACAAACGCACCGTAGCTTGTAAGCGAACGGACTGTACCTGTGTAAGTCTGCCCTTCCTCAGCCTGTGCCCAGAAAGCCTCCTCTGCGGCGGCACGTGCATCTTTGTAAGCGGCACGGATAGAGCCGACAACTCTTTTTCTTCTTCTGTCCACTTCGATAATTTTGAAAGAAACCGTCTTCCCGACCATTTCCTCCAAAGAATCGCTGCGGCTGATTTTGGAAAGCGATGCGGGTACGAACACACGGATGCCGTTGTACTGTACAAACAGACCTTTGCCGTCGCCGACCACGCCTGTAACTTTACCTTCAACCGCTTCTTCGTTCTCGTCAGACAACTCGTCCCACGCTTTAATCGCGTCATAGCGTCTCTTGGAAAGGGCAACCGTACCCTCCATATCATTGGTTTTCATAATGATGAGATTCAGCTCATCACCGATTTTGACTTCCGCAGTCATATCCGCTGTGGGATCGCTGCTGTATTCTGCGGCGGAAACATAACCTGTGTGCTTTCTGCCGGTGATTTCGACCTGAATTTCAGACGGTGTAACCGCGACAACGCGGCCGACAACCTTTTGGTCAGAGCTTGTGTCTATATATTCTTCAAGCATATCGGCAAAGCTGGTTGCTTCAGAAGACATCGCAGACTCCTCCTTTTCAACTAATTCTGCCTGTGTTTGCGTAAGATTTTCGGACATTGTTTTTAGTACCTCCTTAATAATACTGTCCGGTGTAGATGCACCGGCAGTAACGCCGACTGACGGGAAGCGGGACAGGTCAATGCCTTTTAACTCCTGTGCCGTTTCAATCAGAAAGGTCGGACAGTTTTCGGCGCAGACCGCTTTGAGCTTTGCGGTATTGGAGCTTTGCCGCCCGCCGATGATGAGCATCGCATCGTTCTCGCGCGACAACTGCTGCGCTTCTGCCTGTCTTTCCTCAGTCGCACTACATATTGTATCAAAAATTACGGCGTTTGTATATACCATTTTTATTTTTTTTACACATTTTTTAAAGGAATTTGTGCTGAAAGTTGTCTGTGCAACCACAATCAAGCCGTTTTCATCTAAATTCGGCTGAGAGTCCAACAGAGAAAGCAGTTCTTCGTAGCTATTAAACACAAAAGACCGTCCGTTGCAGAAACTGCGAATCCCGACAACCTCGGGATGTGTTTTATCGCCCGCAATCAGCGTGACGTTTTCCGCCGTAGAGTTTTCGCGGACGATTTTATGGATTTTCGTGACGAACGGGCAGGTTGCATTGCAGAACGGCGCACCCGACTGCTCGACTGCCGCAAGTGTCTCTTTCGGCACACCGTGGGTGCGGATGACCAGTGTTTCGCCGTCCGTGCATTCCGACGGATGCGCAATGACCCGAACGCCGTGGCGTTCAAAATGCCCAATCACCTGCGGATTGTGGATAATCGGTCCCAAGGTGCACGCACGTGTGCCCGCTTCCACCATATTTTCCAGCATCTGCACCGCACGGTTCACACCGAAGCAGAAGCCTGCGGTTTCGGCAAGTGTTATTTTTTGCAATGTCCCGCCTCCCAAAGCTTCGTAATCTCCTCCATAATACGGCGCGACGCCTCTTTCAGCTCACGGGATTTCCCCTCTTCGGTAAAGCCGAATTCTTCATTTTTGATAAGTGTACCAAAATGCACGGTCAGGCGTGTACCGCGCTTATATTCTTCATCGGTATAAATGGATACGGGAAGCACATCTGCACCCGTCTGCTTCGCAATCAGCGCAACGCCCGACTTTGCCCGCTTCGGCGCGTAATCCTCGGAGCGCGTGCCCTCGGGGAAGATACCCAAGACCCAGCCCTTTCGAAGAATCTCCTCCGCATAGGTAACGGCCGTCATATCGCCCTTACCGCGCACCACGGGAAAGGCGTTTAAATGTGTCAGAAAGGTGCCGAGGGCTTTGTTCTCGAACAGCTCTTCCTTTGCCATAAAATGTATCACGCGCTTGCCCGCGCCGCCCAAAGCAATGGGGTCGAAGGTACTCATATGGTTGCATGCGATAATAAAACCGCCTGTTTTCGGGATATTCTCCGTGCCGATATAGGTACATTTCTGCACGGTCTTACATACCGCTTTGGCAAGGGGTGTGAGCACCGTGTAAAGCTTATATTCTTTTACTTTTGAAAAATCGTAAAGTTCGGACATATTCTTTGGGTCTCCTATGTAATCAGTCGGTGATTTTCTCTTGAATAACCGCAATCACCTTTTCAACGGATTCTTCGAGATTCAGCTCGGTGGTGTCCACCAAAACACTGTCGCCGGCGGGCTTCAGGGGTGCTACGGCGCGGTGCGAGTCGTTGTAATCACGCTGTTTTAAATCGGCAAGCACTTCCTCAAACGTATCTGCCGCACCTTTCGCCTGCAATTCCCGATACCGCCGCATGGCACGCGCTTCGGGGGACGCGGTTAAAAAGATTTTTACCTGTGCTTGAGGCAAAACGACTGTGCCGATGTCGCGTCCGTCCATAATACAGTCATTCTGTTTCGCGATATCGCGCTGTAAATCGAACAAAAACTGCCGTACGGCAGGGACAGCGGAAACATCGGACGCCGCCATGCTCGCTTCGGGCGTGCGGATTTCCTCGGACACATCCTCGCCGTTTAAAAAGACGTGCTGTACACCGCCGATAAATTTCAGTTCCACACAAATATCCGAAAGCGTGTCTGCCACTGTGTCCGCGTTTTTGGTATCGAATCCGCGGCGAAGCGAATACACACCGACTGCGCGGTACAGCGCCCCCGTATCCACATAAATATATCCTAAGGTCTGTGCCGCTGTGCGGGCGATGGTGCTTTTCCCCGCCCCCGCAGGGCCGTCTATGGCTACGTTTATCATATATTCCAGTCCTTTCCCTTTATTCGCCCGCAGAAATACCAGCAAGCCGTCCCGTAGAAAATGCAATCTGCAAATTAAAGCCGCCTGTGTAGCCGTCGCAATCCAGTAATTCGCCTGCAAAATACAGCCCGCGGCACAGCTTGCTTTCCATCGTCTTCGGATTGATTTCGCCCGTCTTTACGCCGCCCGCAGTTACAATTGCCTCTTTCATATCATGAAAATCCATAACCGTCAAGCGAAGTGCCTTGACGGTTTCCACCAACCGCCCGCGCTGTTCTTTGGTAATTTGATTGACCTTTTCGGACGGACGCAGTCCCGCAAGGCGCAACACAGCGGGAATGATTGCACGCGGCAACAAAAGCCCCAGAGTATTGGCAATGGATTTGTTTAAATTCTCCGCGAAGTCGCGTAAAATGCGGGCATCCAGTTTTTCGGGCGACAGGGCAGGCTTCAAATCAATATCGATAGTATACCGCTCCGCCTGCATTTCGCGCATATGTGCGCTCGCCGACAAAATCATCGGACCTGAAACGCCGAAATGCGTAAACAGCATTTCGCCGAAATCTTCAAAAATCACTTTTTTCGTTTTTGTATCGTGTACGGTGATTGCCACATTACGAAGGGAAAGCCCGCTGCAGTCACTGCAAAAGCCCTCGCGGCAGCGAAGCGCCGACAAAGAGGGACGCAGAGGTGTTACCGTATGCCCAACACTTTGCGCCAAAGCATAGCCATCCCCTGTCGAACCCGTTTTCGGGTAGGATTTTCCGCCTGTCGCCAAAATGACGCTGTCGGCAAAAATACATGCGCCGTTTTCGGTTTTTACCCCTTTCACCGCGCCGTTTTCCGTCAGCAGTTCGGTTACGCGCGCCTGCTGCACGGTTACGCCGACATCCGCAAGATAGCGTGAGAGGGCATCCACAATATCCGCCGCTCTGTCCGACTGCGGAAACACGCGGTTTCCGCGCTCCACCTTCAGCGGCACGCCGTAATCTTCAAAAAAATCTACGGTATCCTGCGGCATAAACTGCGAAAACGCGCTATATAAAAACCGACCGTTGCCGGGGATATTCTGAATCAGGGTATCGACCTCGTCGGTGTGATGCGTAACATTGCACCGTCCCTTGCCCGTAATCAGCACTTTTCTGCCGATTTTCGGGTTGCGCTCCAACAGCAGTACATCGGCGCAGTTTTCCGCCGCCGCGCCTGCCGCCATAACGCCCGACGCACCTGCGCCGACCACGATTACTTTTTTACTCTGCATCGCTCGGAATATCCTCCGTTTTTTCGTAGACCTGGTATTCGTCCCAAATGCCTTCGAGTTTATTAAAGTTGTTGTACACTTCTTCGCGGCGGGACAGCGTTACCCCGACAATCAAGGCGTTGATAAGGCTCAACGGCGCTGTAAGGGAATCGACCACAGACGCCATATCGCTGCGTGCGACCAAAAGATGATTGGCATACAGCGCAATCGGGGATTTTTCCGTATCGGTGACAGCGATGATTTTTGCCCCGCGGTCCGCAATAAAGCGCAGCGCGCTGACTGTCTGCTTGGAATAGCGCGGAAAGCTTATCGCAATACACACATCCTCTTCTCCGATGCGGAACATCTGCTCGAACATCTCCGATGCGCTGGACGTGTCCACCAGCACCACCGAATCGAATACCAAATTGAAATAAAATGCCAAAAAAGACGCCAGTGCCGCCGAAGAGCGCACACCGAGAATATAAATGCGGCGTGCACGGTTAATTTCCTGTACGGCATTTTGGAAATCGGTACGGGAAGTACGCTCAGCGGTTTCACGGATAAGCTCAATATCTCCGCTTAAAACCGAACTGATAATATCCCCGTCACCGATGAGGCTTTCGGAAACCTCCATACGCTGAACGGCGGTCAGCTTGGATTTAATCATCTGCTGTAATTCGCGCTGTAATTCGGGGTAGCCCTTAAAGCCCATTTCCGTGGCGAAGCGCACCACGGTGGATTCGCTCACACCAACCTTATTCCCCAATGCGGCGGCAGTCATAAATGCCGCCTTGTCATAATTTTCCGTAATATATGCCGCAATTTTTTTATGCCCTTTCGACAGACGGCGCAAATTCGCTTCCATGGAAGCCAACAAAGAACTGTTCATAACATCCTGCCCTTTTCTCTTCATAATCTCTTTCATTATAATATTTTTTTTTAGGAAATCAAGAAAAATGCAGGATTTCTTTCAAAAAATTTCAGATTCGCACCACATTTTCCGTCATTTCCGTACCGCTCGGACGAATTTCGGGCAAAGTAAGATTATAAATGTCAGTTGCGGTGGTTTCTATTGCAAAACTCCGCCGCGCGGCGGCAGAAAGATATGCCGTATCGGAAGCCCGCATAACAATCGGCAATTTTGCAGTTTCCCGTGCACGGCGCAAAAGAGCTTTGCCGCGCTCGGAAAAGCCCAAAACGCGCAGATACGGAATAGATTCCGTGTCCGCGCGGTGCACACCGAGAAATCCACAAAGCACAATGCGGCGAATCCGTGCATGGCTGTAACGCTTGGTTTTGGCATTGTCAAACACTTCCGTAAGTGTGCGCGATATGCGTGCGGCATTTAAAATTCGGTTTTCAATCCCCTCTGTGACATCGGGCACTTCCGAAAAATCTTCTGCCGTCGCCTTTCTTAAAAACGCGAGGACGGCAATATCCAACTTGGCATACTGCGCGGGCACAAAGCCCTTTCGGATTTCCGCCTGTAAAATTTCCGCAGACGGCGGCGGTAAAAACGCCGTTATCTCTTCTTTTGCTTCTATCCTTTTCCGCAAAGCAGAACCGCTCGCATATGCGCCTGTTACCTCTGCCGCATCATGCGGCACACCGACACGTGAAATTGTCTGCGGTGTGATTTTTGCTTGTAATTCCCGTAAGGCACGGATGTATTCCACCCCAAGAATATTATTCGGCGTTTGCAAAAGGAAAGCGATTTCTTCGCCGTAAACAGCACGTACCGCCTGTTCCCGCGCAAAGGCAAAGGGCACGCCCATCTGCATTTGCTCGCGCACTGCAAATTCTACAGCAGGGTCGGCAACCGCATCCGCCGCTGTTTGCAAATGTTCGATTTTTCCGCATTCACTGCCGAAAACCAAGGTATCTGCCAATCCCGAAGCGTGTAGGACAGAAACGCCGCCGCGCGCAAAGGTCTGCGCCCCCGCAACAGAAAAAGCAAGCGGCAATTCCAACACCAAATCCGCCCCGCACAAAAGCGCCGTCTCGGCACGCCTGTGCTTTTCCAAAATTGCAGGCTCGCCGCGCTGTGTAAAATTGCCGCTTTGCACCACAATTACGCCGTCCGAAGCCATTTTTTTCGCTTCAGACAGCAAATACGCGTGTCCGTTATGCAGCGGATTCAATTCCGCGATGATGCCCGCAACCGACATAACTGTTTCTTCCTTTTTCTACTTGAAATTCCAAAAGACACAGTATATAATAATATAGTTTAGAAAAACTTGCAAGTCTCTCTAAAAGCAGGACAAGCATACAAAAAGCAATTTGGAGGAATTTTTGTGAAAATTCTGGTTATCAATGCAGGCAGTTCTTCCCTCAAATATCAGTTGATTGATATGGACGGCGAAAAACTGATTGCAAAAGGCATTTGCGAACGCGTGAAGGACACAGAAAACAGCTGTGTTTCTTACACGCATTACGTGAACGGGCAGGAAGTCAAAGGAAAGGATGTTGCCGCGCCGATGGCGAATCACACCGAAGCTTTCCATGTCGTGAAAAAGCTGTTGACCGAGGGTGACAGCAAGGTCATTGACGATTTGTCCGAAGTCACGGCAGTCGGTCACCGCGTGGTGCAGGGCGGTTCTCTGTTTAACAAGAGCGTTTTGATTGACCAAAGCGTGATTGACGGCATTGAAAGTCTCTGCGACCTCGCGCCTTTGCACAATCCTGCGCACATTCAGGGTATGGAAGCGAGCATTGCGCTGTTCGGCGACAAAGTTCCGCAGGTGGCTGTGTTCGATAACGCGTTCCATTCCACCATGCCCGCAGAAGCCTATATGTTCGGTCTGCCGTATGCATACTATGAAAAATACAAAATCCGCAAATACGGCTTCCACGGCACTTCGCACCGTTTCGTCAGCGCACGCTGTGCGGAAGTGATGGGCAAGCCGATTGAAAACCTCAAAATCATTACCTGCCACCTGGGCAACGGTTCTTCGATTACCGCTGTGAAAAACGGCAAGGTCATTGACACTTCGATGGGACTTACGCCTTTGGACGGCGAAATTATGGGTACGCGCACAGGCTCTATCGACCCCTCCGCCGTTTTGTATGTAATGAAAAAAGAGAACAAAACCCCCGACGAAATGGATACCCTGCTCAACAAACAATCGGGTATTCTCGGTGTTTCGGGACTTTCCTCCGATGACCGCGACATCAAAAAGGCGGCGGCAGAGGGCAACGAAAGAGCCGCGCTTGCACGCAGTATGCAGATTTACGAAATCGTGAAATACATCGGTTCTTACACTGCCGCTATGGACGGCGTTGACGCGATTGTGTTCACGGGCGGTATCGGTGAAAATGCCGACGATATGCGCGCAACCGTGTGCGACAGACTTTCTTTCCTCGGCATTGACATTGACAAACCGTTTAATTCCACGCTTGTGAAGGGCGCAGAGGGCGAAATTTCCACCGACAAATCCAAGGTTCGCGTATTTGTACTGCCGACCAACGAGGAATTGCTCATTGCAAGAGATACGAGAGATATTGTCAACAGCCTGTAAACGTAAATTACACATGTATATAACCACGGCAGAGTTTCACACTCTGCCGTAGTTTTTTATATTTGCGCAGTTGCGGTTGCGTGCAAAAAAGCATATAATAAACCTTGACACACTTTGTCAGGATTTAAGTGCTATTCTGTTCATCAAGGAGAGGCTGTGTATGCGGGAAAGCAGATTATTTAAAATTCTATATTACTTACTGGATAAAGAGCAGACTACCGCTTCGGAATTGGCAGAAATGCTTGAGGTATCCATCCGTACAATTTACAGAGATATGGATGCTTTGAGCGAGGCGGGGATCCCTGTTTACGCAGAAGCGGGCAGAAACGGCGGTATCCGTTTAATGCAGGACTTTGTTTTAAATAAAGCAGTATTGTCCGCAGAAGAAAAGCAGGAAATTTTAACCGCTTTGCAAAGCTTAACTTCCGCGAAAAATTCAGGAAACAGTCAAACACTGCAAAAGCTCTCCGCAATATTCCGTCTCCGTTCGGAAAATTGGCTGGAGGTGGACTTTTCCCGATGGGGAAATCAAGGCACAGACAACGAAAAATTCGAATTGCTGAAATCGGCAATTATTCAACAAAAATGTGTAAAAATAACCTATGCAAATTCCTGCGGAACGATTCGCGAAAGAATTGTACAGCCGTTGAAGCTGTCCTACAAGTCTATGTCTTGGTATTTAAAAGCGTATTGCACGGAAAAACAGGATTACCGTATTTTCAAGCTGACCCGTATTCTCGATTTGGAAGTTCTTGCAAACAGTTTTCAAAGAAGCGAATTTCCGAAATCCGCGGAAATTCCAGAGATGCCCTGCAATACAATCGTACTTCGTTTTCCGCAAAATATGGCCTATCGCGTTTATGATGAATTCGACAAAACGCAGGTCAGCCAAAAAGAAAACGGGGATTTCATCGTATCCGCCGAAATGCCTGAAGATGAATGGCTGATAGGGTATCTGCTTTCCTTCGGCACGCAAGCAGATATTATAGAGCCTGCATATCTCAAAGCGATTGTGGCAGAACAAGCAAAAAAAATTTATGAGAAATATAAATCCTGACATAGGGTGTCAATGTATGCGCGGTATCATTGGGCTGTAAATTTTGTAATAAAATGGTTGATTATCTCAAAAAAGCCTTGATTTACGGGCATACAAGCAGGATTTCAAGCTGAATTTACTACCAA
>ERZ808028.1843-NODE-1843-length-11575-cov-17.445730_pt1 | contig 11575 bp, 10 predicted proteins | sample MGYA00380184_ERZ808028 | MGnify/ENA primary metagenome ERZ808028 (study PRJEB31490, sample SAMN06133397) | mouse gut metagenome | isolation source: J8_1 | host: mice | place: China: Chengdu | collected 2015-05 ...
ACGACTTCCTATAATTCTCCATAATATTCACCTCAAGTTTTAGTATCTCTATTTTCTTTTTTTCTAAACTTGAAGCTTTGGGGTTGACCTAAAGGTTTCGCCTTAAGGCGAGGGTTTTAACCCCATTATACAGACAATAAAAAAATAACGGTACAGTCTAGCAATCAGGTTGTTTTCGTTGTATAATAAGTCAGACGTGCAAGGTCACTCTCTTTCGTATAGTTTTGTTTGCAAACATATTATACACCCGAAAGTACCTTGTGCGTTATTTTATTTTTCAAAAAGTTATAAAGTGGTGAAAATAATTCATAAGTTGCATTTTGTCTATATTTGTAATAATATAAATGTATATCTATATTTCTACACGTAATTTTTAGCACAAAATGTAAGAGGTTATCTCATGAATCGGTTTTGCAAAAGTTTTTTTCTTTTTCTTATAATTGTTGCAAGTATAACGTTTTGTACACATGCTTATGCTGCTGAAAACGGATATTCATATCTGCTTATGCCCACACAGATTATCAAATTAAACAATGTATATTTTATAGTGGATAGTAATCATAACCAAATTATCTATTCTGACACCCTAAACACAGATTTAAGAAACTGGAAGGTTATGACCCGCAATACCCAAAAACCACACGCCATTACAAGTGATGGCGAAATTTATATGGTTATTGATACTGATAATAACCGAATACTTACTTTTGAAAAAAGTTACAACACTTTTAAACCTTTGCAAACCTTTGAGCAAGTAGGTATCAGACCTCACTATGCGGATTATGATTATGCCAACGGGGTATTCTATGTATGGAGTTCCATGACAGGTGAAATGTACCTATACAAGAGAACACCCGGAACAAATCTCATTTCCTTGCAGGAAGTCAGGGCAATATCTGAATTAAGCGATTGTTATGTACGCTCTTTTACCATTTCAGGCGATGTTATCCTCTTTCCGTCTGTAGAACGCAGCAGCATTCTGATGGTGGACAAAAATACTTTTGAGGTACTTAACGAATACCCCGTCCCTGACAACATTTCTGGTATGGTACAAATCAGTATAATAGATGACTATTTTTTTGTTACTGTATCCACTGACAGGCAATATAATTTGCAAATGCCTGCCATTATCCGTGCAAAGACTCTTGAAGATTTCGGCGCAGGTAACTATGAAAATCTTTACAGTTTATTCGGAAATAATGGTACACCATATTATGTATCTTATTTTGACGGTTTCTTTTATATGATTCATGAAAATGCCGCGCCAAGTGTATATCGCTTTCGTGCTGAGGATGGAATTATTTACGACATAAAGGGAATGTTTTCATAATATAATTTATATAGGTGATAGTCAATAATTGTGTTGGTGTTACTTTAAAGTATTACTAACTTATAGTCGCGAATATCATTTACACTATGCCAGTAACAGTTTTGACTGACTGTGCACAAGGATGAAAATAACATATCCTTCAGAGTATCTGCACATCGGAAAGCAATAGAAAACAAAACATTATAGCGGTTGATATACTTTGTAGCAACTCCACGATAATGATTATAGGTCTCTTTGATAAAGGAATGCAGGCTATTTACTGTATTGAGGTTAAATATGCTTCTGCCTGCTTCCTGTTTTACATCTACAACAGTACAACTGGTAAGTGTTTCGAGAACATTATAGCTACGAATGCCGTCTGTAAGTACGAGTATATCTTCCGTAATATGTCCACGAAATATTTCATCAAGTTCTTTACCTGATGCTTTTGCCCGGTTTACAGTAGCCGCAATGGCACCGCCGTCACGCTGGATACCGGTGCAGATAGCTACATATTCATTTGAAATGCCACGTTTGGCGGCCTTTGCACTGTATTTGCGTGCTTCGCGGTCTGCCGTTTTAGGAACCTGACTGCCTTTGTAACAATCCAGTACAAATGTTTCATCAAGTTCAGCGATACCAGAAAGAAGAACAGGATTGTTTTCAAAAAAATCTTGTAAAGCCATAAGTATTTTGTGCCGCATATTAAAGGCTGTCTGGTGTGAAAAACCATATTTTGTGTTGATTTATCAAGTGATACACCACATAATGTATCACGAATAAAATCTGTCTATACAGACTGGTTGTAATGAGAATTTGACATTATCGTATTGGTCGAACGCATATATGTACGTTTACAGTCACGACATAGGAAGCGTTGTTTACCTTTTCTGTGACCATACTTTATGACGTGCGTTTTGTTGCAGTATGGGCAGCTAGGTGTTTCTTCTGGCTGCTGATTTATAGAAATAATACTGAGTACAAAACTAATAATACGATCCAGCTCAGATTCACATAGCTGTTTAATATAATCAAAGAGTGTATTAATCTTATCGTTCATAAACTTATTACCTCGAATATTGTAGATAAGTTTATTATAACAGAACGGGCATTTGCATTCAATTCAATTTACTATTAACAACACACTTTTTGACTATCACCTTTATATAACATCTTTTCCAGCTTCACTAATATCATCGTAATCCACATAATTTTCATTCTCCACAATCTCCCAGTCTGTTTTTTCAGATAGCCGAGGTGCAGTCGCCTTGTTAAATATTCTTTTCAGTAAATCATCTTTATCTAAATCATTCATCTCACTGCCTTTGATTGCTTCTATTACCTTTAACTGCAAATCAAAATCATCTGAGGCATTTTTTCTCTTCCGATCAATCGTCTCTTGTTTTAACTGGATATACTTATCATATTTCGAATCAATAGCTGCCAGTTCCTCATTGGAAAACTGTGTGCGCAGTTTTCTATCTTCTTCTGCAACCAGTGCAACTCTTTCCGAACGCTTTAAGTCATACTCTTTCTCTGCTTCTAAATCTCTCATCTTTTTTTCAATCTCATGTTGCTTTTCATCCATTTCCAGCTTGCGCTTTATCTGGGCAATCTCAGATTCTTTCTCTGCTCTGGCTCTTTCAATCTCTGACTCTTTCCTGCGGACTTCGGCTTCTTCCCACTGACGTTCCAGTTTTTCCCGTTCTGCTTTAATCCTGACTTTTTCAAGTTCATTCGCGACATAGTCCTCTATCATTTTTTCAGACACAACATCCCGCTCAACGGTTAACTGTGAGACAAAAACTCTTAAATAAGTTATCTGTGAAACCAACTCCTTAATCCTGCCAATAATCGCTGCTTCCAATTCCTGATATTGCAGACAAAAATACTGACCTCCTACATTTAATAGATTATCGTTCAATAATCCAATAACAGGTTCTGATACATCCATTATATTATTCGTAATTATTTTTCTGACAGACTCCTTGTTCTGTTTTACCGAAACTTTAATATCATATGTAATGATACAATGTTGACCTGCCCCGTCAGCATACGGAACCCGCAAGGAATATTGAAATTGAAATTGATTCAGTGATACATACGCCATTTTGTCAAAATTTCTTTTCCTGCATTGCTTCTTGTCAATAAAATCATCTAAAAAATATACACCACACTGCTCCCGTGAATCGTGGGGATAGAGCACTAATGCTGCATCTTGTGGAACAGATGGCGGACTCGCAAAAAGTCCAAGTCCCAAACTATCATTCTTAATTATTGGATTATTGCTCATAATGGTTTCCTCCTACTTTCTCATATATCCTAGTTGCTATACGATTGCATTCTTTTGGGCTGGTTGCCATATTCTTTAAAAAAAACATCATTGTTTTATGTATGCTGGTTGTCTGAACTAGTCTTACAAAAAAAAACTCTATTTTTTTGTACTCTATTTCGCTTAAATCGTATTTATCCCTGCTGTTTAAATAATTTTCTAAAAATTTCCTAGCAATTAATGAAAATTTACGGTTGCCAAGAAGTTCTGCCCAAATGTAAATTAATTTATCTGTCGTTTCTTTATCCCGCAGTACCAATCTGATAAAAATCATATCTTTAAACTTTGATGGCTTGTCTATATTTAAATAACTCTCATTGTAGTCCTCCTGAAAAAACATTGTTATTATTAAACATACATAAGCTCTTTTGGGATCTGACCTTTTAAGCTCTTCCAACCTGCGGCAAAATTCATAAACAAGCGCTATATAATATTCTGCGTAGCGTTCTCCAATATTATAAAACACACCAATATTTTTTATATAATTTTCTTCCTCAGGCAAAGCGATGTTAATGTTCTTCAATGTATACTCCAGATGGGGCTGTGTTTCTAATTCACAGAAAACAGGTCGAATTAATTTTGCAATTTTCTTCCTATCATAGGCAAGCGCTTTACACATTAGTAAAGTAGTAATATAATAATGTACATCTTTGTTTTTGCCGTATACTGCTTCCAAAAATCGTTCTGCGTTATATGTATCACCAGATAGTTGGGCAATGCTGCACAATATCTCGGCAACAGCAATGTCTGACGGTATTGTTTTATTTTTAATAAGACGGGTGACAATTCCGGAAATAAAAAACTCCGGATTGATGTCGCAAATCTTTTTAATTGCATTGATTGCAGCAACATATAAACTTATCTTTTCTGAACAAATCAGCTGGGTTAAATATCCAACAATTTTATTCTTCAATGAGATAAATTCCAAAAAAACTACCCGTAAAATATTCGCAGAATATTCTTTTAACGGAAATCGCACAAATCCTGACGAAATTCTTCCACCAAAAGTAATCAGATAATCATTATAGAAACATAGCCCAAAATTCTCCGTCAGTTCCTTTTGGGATACCTCAAAGTTTTCGCGTTTTACTATTTCCCGTTCGCCATTTGGATGGGTAATCTCTCTTTGTTCTTCTGATAAGATACCATATAACTTTTCTGCCTCATCGCGCACTAATTCAAGCTGGCATTTCTCAAATATTGACAAAGCAATCAAAAAAGCACAATAAGAAGACTGCCTGTTTTCTTTCAGATACTCATATATTTTTCCGTTGTCCGAAAGATCAACTTTTACATTCCTATTTTCTGGTGATGGATCATTGGCGTTATTTTTACCGCCTATTGAAACATCTCCAAACTCATTCTGCTCGCCAAAATCAATTTTTTGTGCAGACCCAGATATGTTATCTCCTGAAATCTGATTAATAGTGATATTGTATGATATATTGGAACCTTTGGAGAAAATATCGGAACGCTGTTTTATAAATTCCTGAATACTCTGGCTCAAATCTGCGTCGTCCAAAAATTTTGTTGTGTCAGTTACTTTCTCTTCATCTTTTTCTGCTTCTTTTTGTACAGATTCTTGTTCTACAACCTTTTCTTCTGTTACTTTTTCACAGGATTCTTCCATATCTGTTTTATCATTGAACTCCGCTTCGTCATCTAAAGCATGTTCTATAACTTCTTTATCATCCATGAAAAGCCCTCTCTACTTTAAAAATTGATTGTTACATTTCCAAAAGTATTATTTTTTCCGAGATCAGTTTTCTTTGCATTTTCAGATAAAATATCACCGTTAACCTGATGAACAACGCTCCCAGAAGCATCATTATTTTCAGAAGACTCCCATACTTTAGGTACGCTATCTAATCCTTCCTGTGAAAACACATAATGACATAGGGAAACTGCATTTTCAGAAGCTATAACCTGATAATTATCCCTTTTATTTCCATCCCCGAAATCACTGATTCCTTTCACAATAATCCATTCTTGGATATTAGCATCTCTGCATATCCTAACTGTTGAAATTCCTTCCATTTCATACCCTTTTGGATTGCCATTAAAAGCATCAAATATCTCCTTTTTCTTCTCAGGATTATTCAGCAATACTGTCGAGGAAATAATATCTCCACAATGATATGCCAAGTTATACTTTTCTTTCCATTTAAATGCACGCTGAGAAAATAAACTGTATAATGTATTGCCGCTTGGAACAGTAATACCACGTTGTTCTATTTTACCATTATTGTCCTTATGAAAATCATAATCAATGACATTTTTTGATACCAGTACATCACCTATATGCTGATTTCTCTTTTCTACATTTGCTCCACATGCAATACCTACTAGAATTACTGCATCTGGTTTGATAATTTGTATCGCATTCATAACAGGCATTTGCGACTCATTACCTTGATAGGGTGAATGAAAATGAACTGCATCGTACTTTCCAAATTTTCCATTTGTTACCACGACACCATTGTGAAATGTTTCCTCTTTTTGGTTATCTAACTTTTTTAGAAAAGCGGTTCTCTCATTTTCATTAAATGTGATAAATAAAAATGTTCTTTCTTTCAATTTCGAAACCCTTCCTCTCGTATTATTTAAGACCAAAATGTCATAATATACTAACCTGTTGTGCTAGCTTAGATTAAAATTGTAGTGTGACTAAAGAATCCATATTTTGGAATTCAAAAATGAAATATATATTTCCCTGAATCACATGATTCACTGAAAATATTGTTGAATACCATACACAAATTATACCCTAGAGCCTTGTTTACAAATCCCAAGAATCCACCAAAGCTTTTGGCTAATATCTTTTCTGCATTCACCTGTTCACAGATTTGTGAAAATACGATTTCTTCTTTCCTTTCCGAATTATGGCAAAGCCATGGAGAGTACAGAACCCTTGTCACTACAACCAGCTACAGGCTCTCACGCAACAATCCCAAATATTCCTTTGATCTTTAAGAGGATCGGGACGAACTTTAAGCCTTGACCTTGATCCGCTTCTTGATCTCCTCCCCTCTTATTATTCTGATGAGGGCATCCCGGGTAACCGAAAAGGATATCATGGATGGGAAACCTGTCTCCGATAACACACAGGAGGCGCTACAGAGAATCTTTTCCATCCTTGCCGTCCTCCCTTCCCTGCAGGTCGGACTTTTTGATGCCTCCGGCCTCACCGTTTCCGGTAACGGCACAACCGTAGCCTCCCATTCCTCACCGTATGGCAGGCACCTGTCCTCCTGCGAGCGTTCCTACCTTTTTCGCAGCACCTACGGACGCCATTACTCTAATTCCGATGCCAGCTGAGACTGGGACAGTGACAATGAGACATGTTTAAGATGCATATAAATAACGCTGTCCCCTCAGATGCGGCCGTATTGGGAAGTGTCCATATGAAGCGGAATGCTCTCCCGGCCACTATGGATGTACTGTCTATATAAAAACTATGGCAACCTGCGCTACCAGATCCGTATCCCGAGAGATTCCCGGCAGTACAAGGACATACACAGTGAACGTATTGCTTGTGAACGGGTAAACAACCATGTACTTAATGATTGCTGCCTGCAGCACTTAAAAATACATGGAAGCGATCATTCCTCTATCTGGGGTATGCTCATTGGTATATGCATACATCTTGATACCAGGTGTAAGGTGGCCCGGCAGTAAGTTGCCAAGCATACATATAAAGCAACAGCAGAAAAACGTCCATATCCAATTCTGTCAGAAAATCATTCTCGGACAGGTTTATACACTGCGCCTTTTTTCATCTATTCCATTTAAACAGTTTTAAGACAATCATTTTCTCCCTGATGCAATTACAATTTTACAACTAAAATTTTTTCATTTTTGGGAAGTTTCCGAGATCACTCATTCTTATTGTAATAATTTTTGCAATCCGATAATTTAATACCTGTTGACTCTATCTTTTTGAAAAAAATCAAGAGTAAATTGCTTGTTCACGTCATCAACTACAACATAATTACATATAATCGGATAGATATTGAATAAATATGCTAAATTTTCTAAATTGTAGCAAAGCAATTTATTTGTATACTATTTTGTAAATCAATATTTGCTGCTTTTCAACAGATAACTCCTGATTATCACTCATTTTTTCTGCCCTTTTATATACTTGGCACAACATTCAATATTCTATATATTACTATTCTCAAAATTTTTCATAAAATATTTTGTAATATTTTATCATTTTTTGTGTTTTTGCACAAGGGACAGAGTTGTCCAAAAGTGCAAAATCTGAATAAAATAACGTGTGGTGAAATTTACCTCTACACTGGAATTTACTTTTTTAAGTGAGCATTTTATTGTTCTTATATCTTTATCTTTTATCTGTTTTGGGGATTCATTTACTTTATCTTTTGTTTACTGTCTAGGGACATCCCCCTTTACTATATGTATATAAACTGGTAATCAAACAAGATATCTGTATGCCCATTTTGGGGGAAATATATTCCTTAACTTTATAACAAGATTGATATTTGTTGCTTGTGGCAGCCAGTGTGTTGTAGCAGCGAATGCTATTCTTACAAAAGCTTCATCTAGTAATACTGAATTGGAAGAAAATCCCGTGCGGGATTTTCTGGGCATAGTAATATAATTCATGATCCTATTTTTGATTTTTGTTATATTAATGTGTGCTTTCTATAAGAATGTGTATTATACTTTTGATAAAGCCATAAATTTTCAGACAGATCGTTTTTTACGGAAAGAATATGTTACTGCAATGCAGATAAGACTTCCAGTGGGGATTGAAAATTTTAAAAGAATATATACTGAAGGATGCTATTATGTTGACAAGACAGGGCTTATCAGGGATCTGCTACAAAACATGACATATATTTACGCATCCGAGACGGTTTGGAAAAACCATGAACATGAGTATGCTGAAACATTTTTTGAAACAGACAGTGATGTCCAATACACTGATAGACAACATATTTCTTGCAGACAAGAAACGGACAAGGCAGGAATGGACAGACGGCATCGCAGAGCTGATGCAGAGGATCAGAGCAATGGATACAAATGACTTGAATGAATGGATTACATGGTTTTCCAATGTCATACGGAAACTGAACGAATACGAACGTGGAGAATTGATAACTCAGATAAAAGAAGGAGATGAAAAGGATATGTGCAGTTCATTTGAAAGACTCTTAAATAAAGAAAAAGCAGATGGCAGAGCGGAGGGCTGGAAAGATGGCAGAGCGGAAGGCTGGAAAGATGGCAAAACAAAAGGCAAGGCGGAAGATGTAATTGAACTCCTTGAAGATCTTGGAGAACTTTCAGATTCGCTCAAAATCTGTATCATGGAACAGACAGGTTTAGAAATATTGAAAAAATGGCTTAAAGCTGCCGCAAAAGCAAAATCCATAGAAGAGTTTGAACAGGCTGTAGGATTGGTGCAGGTATAGTGATACCAACGCATATCATACAGAAACTATAAATAAGAGGAATATCGCAGCCACAGGCAGGATACTCCTCTTATTTATAGTGATATCTATCATTTTTGTATGCAGTTTATCGTTACCGGAAGTGCATCGGGTCCGTCTGCATTCACATAAATAAAGTGTTTCCACCGCAATACCAGTCTCCGCTCCTCTGAGCCGTCTTTCTTTCCCACCCAGTAACTTTGCCAGTGTCCTCTGCGCACATGCGGCGTTACGTAGTGCCTTTCTATTGGACTTGTTGTCTGATCATTGTTTTCTTCTTTATCAGTTTCAGCTGAAGCGGTAGTGTTATGCGCCTTTTTATGATTTCTTATTCTTTTCATAACGTTGTTCCCTACATCCCAACGGCTGATTTCCCTGTACTTGTCCTTTATATTTCGAATGGCCTTCGGTTTGGCAGTATTCCTTCCCGGATCTGTATTCTGTATGTCTGCATTTTCTGCACACACATATAAAACTAATTGCAGCATTTTTTTAACAACAATAAGACTATAATCAAGCTCTTTGTCTACATCCTGGCTGCTGTATTAAATCTTTAATAGTGTTGTCATACATTCTTTCAGTGTCTGTCCTGATTTGAGCTCGATAGAATGGATATCGACAGCTTCTCCATCATTATGCAGTATCACGAACTTTAATAGTTCCATATCTTCAATAATATCAAAACAGGCAAAAAATCCATGAAACTGATTTTCATAAAGATTTGGAGATTCAAAATAGATACATGAATACGGCATATTTTTCAATACTTCCACTGGAAGCAGCAGCTCCTCACTTACCTGACTGTAGAGCAGTTCTTCCATTTCAGGTTCAAAATGGTATACCTGTTTGCTGATCCTCCATGATGCAAGTACACTCAGCATATACGATATAAACATTATATGTGATTTGAAATTCTGATCGGTCTCTTCCTGTGTTATGATTCCCTTGCATCTAAAGGCATAAAAAGCCTCAATATTTGTAAGATATAACCAGTCTGGAAGTTTATGCTGCCTTCAATAGAGCATTTTTACCAGATCCAACTCCTGCCAGGATATATCGCCTTTTTCTGTGTAATTATTCAATAACTGTAATGGTTGGTACATTTTTTATTTCCCCTTGGTGAACTGAGTAAAATATTTTTTGTGTATAGCTGTTTCCTGAATATTTGAGGCATCTTTGAATGACAAACGAATGGCAAAAAACACATTTCAGCGGAAAATTCAGCACATTACTGTCAGAGTTGACCAGAACATCCACTCTCAAAAATATATAACAGGTCATGACGTTCCTAACGAACATCATGATCTGTCAAATGTAATTTAATTTCGTTTACGTATAGGATAAGTTAATGCAACATCAATCCCTGTACCCTTTACAAGAAAATCCGTCAATGAATCCGCTATCTTTTCCGCTTTTTCAATACATAAGATACCAGCCTCATCTCTGTACAGACCAAATCCTTCTTTCCCTTCTGCATAATAGTAAACAAAATCCCCTAAATCATCTCCAATCATCCATGCATTGTCAAAAAATTCATCCTCTGGAATCGCTTCCGAAAGTTCATCCAATTTATCAAGTGAATAACTTGCACTCCAAATAAAGATTGTTAATGTAGAATTAGGCTTAACTGACTTATCTACACTAAATGATATACCAGGTCCTTCATTTCCAGACATAACATGTAAAAAGGTTAAATAATCTTCTGGTAGCTGTATAGGGCTCTGTTCTATTACCTCTTTAATGTATTCCTCTCCTCCGGGCACTACTCCTACTGAATCTGAATCAATCATTAATCTGTGATTTAAATTTTTTAATATATCCATACTTTTCTCCCTTTATTTCTTTTTTTAGATTTACAAGACTTAGATTTAATACTTTCGTCATCGTGTGGTTTATTCATAAATTCATCTAATTCTGATTCTATTTTCTTTCTATCATATTCTATTGGCTTCAATTTACCAGAAGCTATATCTGTTTCGTTAAGTTTATTTAAAGTATCTAACATATGATAATTCCGTTTTAGCTCTGATAATATCAATTCTTTTGATAATCCCGCTATATATAAATCCTGAGCTCCAAATAATAATTCTTCATCCAAAGTTGTTAATTTAAAATTTCTATTATTCGCTTTCGCTCTGCGTTCTTGTCTGTTGTTTGCAATAGTATGTGGTGCTCTGCGCTGTATATTATTTTTATCTTTATACCACCCAGTTCCAAGTGAAAGAGTTGGTGCCTTATCATAATTATAACCATAGATATCTAGGTTATTTCTAGCCCACTCACCTTGTAAAAGATGATGGGACTGGAATTTTTTTCCTTCGTAATAAGATGGATTGGCATCGTCAGATTTAAATGCATCTCTATGACTTTCATTTTGATAATACGCATAATTATTAGGACTGTTTGAATCACGTAAGATATTATTTAAGTCAGCCTGAGAAAGTACATACCCACTCGGATCGTAATATATCACTG
>ERZ808028.1844-NODE-1844-length-11553-cov-4.603346_pt1 | contig 11553 bp, 10 predicted proteins | sample MGYA00380184_ERZ808028 | MGnify/ENA primary metagenome ERZ808028 (study PRJEB31490, sample SAMN06133397) | mouse gut metagenome | isolation source: J8_1 | host: mice | place: China: Chengdu | collected 2015-05 ...
CATGTTCCGTTTGGATACCAGGATGCGGCATCCGGGGTGCAGCTCCAGCCCCTTGATGAAGGACAGGTTGTGCAGGCTTGCCCTGGATACCCCGCAGCCGTCAATCTCCACGGTGTCGAAGACTGCCACCGGTGCAATCTCACCGAAGCGTCCTGTCTGCCATTCGACTGAGCGGAACACGGTCTCATAGGTATCATCCGCGAACTTGTATGCGATGCCGTCATTGTAATGGTGCCCGATCCTGCCCAGGGTTGCGGAATAGGAGAAGCTGTTGAAGCGCAGCACCATCCCGTCTATGGGCATGTCCAAAAATTCCGCAAAGTCCGTCATTTTCTGGATCTTCGATGCGATGTGGTCTGCCTTTGCGTCCGGAGGGATATATATGGCAGGGCATGTATCGAAGCCGAACTCGGCCAGGATGTTCAGCAGGGCTGCTGCGGCTGTCCCGTGAGTCCTCGAACTCATCCAGGCCCTCAAGCACATTGAAGGCGCAGAAGCTGACCTCACGTTCCCTGCAGATTCCTGCGTCCAGGCACCGGATGGAGCCGGAGGCCAGGTTTCTTGCGTTGCGGTAGGGTTTCCCATCGCTTCCGGTAAGCGTACCCTTCAGGCGCTCAAAGTCGCTTTTGTGGATGAATCCCTCGCCGGTTATTGCCAGTCGCCCTTTATAGGGGATGGACAGCGGCACGTTCCGGAAGGCAGCGACGTTGTGGGTGATGAGCTCCCCCTCCTCGCCGTCGCCCCTGGTGGAGCCTTCCACGAGCCTCCCGTTTTCATAGACGAGCTTCACGGTAAGCCCATCCAGCTTCAGCATGAGCAGGGCGCCATGGCCCTTCAGGAAGGAGGCCAGGTCGCTTACCTGTTTCGTCTTAGCCAGGGAGAGCAGCGGGATGTCATGCCGCACCTTCTCCAGGCTGCTGACAGCCTTATAGCCTACGGTCTGGGTGGGGGAGTTGCTTAAGATGATGCCCGTATCTTTCTCCCAAAGCTCCAGCTCATCATAAAGGCGGTCGTAAACTGCATCTGAAACGCTGGGTGCATCCTGGTTGTAGTATTCATTGCGGTACTGGTTGAGTTTGTCCACCAGTTCGTGGATCCGTTCTGTTGCCTGTGACATTCGTTTTTACCTCTTTTCTTTTTTATTTTTGCCATTGGACCTGTGAATTCCTGTTTCCGGCCTCCTTCCTTGAACGAAAAAAGGCAGGAGATGATAACGGCCTGTTCTTGCCGTAGTCATTCCTGCCTGCGTACAGATATGCTGTATGACGGTCTGTAAAGAGGTGCTTTACAGACACAAAAAAGCCAGAAGGCGTAAAGTGTCCTGCACTTTATACTTTCTGACTCCGTACAAACTTAAACAGCGTGTGCTTTTCGTCCTGGAACTGCACAAAATTCAATAACAAATTCATGATAACACAATATATAGAACAAGTCAATTATAAAATACTAGATATTGTATATTAAAACTGACTGGGGGAGTATCTGATGGTTATGACGATAACCTGTCGGCGTTTTTCGTCAATGCGGTAAATAACCGTATAATTACCAACGAAAAGTTGTCTATATCCCTTGTTGGCATATGCCCCTGTTTTCCTCTCTGGAAAGCGGTAGGGCATTTCTTCTAAGGAAAGGATTTCTTTTTCGATTTTATCCACCATTCCCAATGCAGTTTCAGGCACCAGTAAAGTCTGGGCAATATAAACATAGATGCCATCCAGATCCCGTAAAGCCCGGCTTGTAAGGGAGACATTGTATTTATCCAAAATGTTTCCTCCTTAAAGAATCAAATACGCTTCTGGCATCATGGAGTATTCCGTCCTGGGCATATTCGGTTTCTGCTTCTAGGATTGCAGCATCTGTTTCGGCGGTTTCCAGCATGGACTCATATGTTTCTATGCTCATAACAACAAGATCACCATATCCATTTTTAGTAATGAACACGGGCTCTTTTTTTGCATGACAGATTTCAGAAATTTCATTAGTGTTCCGTAAGTCTGTAATTGGTCTGATCTGTGGCATCTTCAACGTCTCCTTTCTTGTTTTGTGTATTATTATAACAGAATTATGTGCAAAATTCAATTTCATATTCTGTATGTGAGTTTTTTATGCAGATAGAGTGGAATGAAAAAGAGGAGAAACAGCATAAACTGCCTCTCCCCGGTTGTTTCTAAAGCGGTCATTGCCCGTTTCGTTTTTGTTTTGCCGCCCTTTTTTCAGGGCACCAGGCAGGAGATGTCTTGATAGGGACGGCCTCCGAATACCTTGCCCCGTATCCAAGGAAACCAGGCATCTTGTTCATCCTTTTTTCACGGAAATAGTCCTGGATATACCTCTGGTCAGGGTGGGAGCAGGTGAAGCTCGTGCTTGTGTTGCCGGGACGACGCAATCCGCTGCAATGGTTACATTCTGAGCATTTTATGGTTTGTTTTTGGTTTTTCATTAAGCATTCTCCTTTGTGGAAAGTTTTTTCAGGTTTTCTATGTGGCGCCTGGCAAAGATGTGGAAGCTATCGTCCAGATATGTCTGCCCTTTTTCTTCCATCAGCCGCATGGCTTCTTTCTGCTGTTTATACCATTCCGTCTGGAGAACCGATTCTTTATTGCATACAAGGAAAGTTACAATGGATGTTGGATATTTGAATCCATGCAGCTTGAGGTTATCGGCATAATCCTGCGCAGTTTCCAGTTCATCAAAGATGTCATGGTAGAGCCTTTCGACCAGATCGACACCTTTCGCTGGTGTGAGGAAATCTTCCGTCACGATGTAGCCGAGCTGGCCATCCGGGATATCCTCGACATGGTAGGTCGTGATATAGGAAACCTGTCCGAAGGCAAGGTTCCTTGTCAGTGTCTGCTTTTCGCCGTCAAAGTCGGCTTCGGCTTCATAATAGATCCTCCCGTCATCTTCATAACATGCGCTTTCCTTATAGTACACGTTCCCCAGACTATCCTTTTCCCCGGATTTGATCATAAAGTGGAAATTGGATTTTTCGGAGAGAGCCTGCAGGACCTTTTCCCGGATGTCTTCCACATAGGGGAAGTCTTTGGCAATGTCATCAGCAATGGCTTCCGGAACCTTGTCTTCCCTGATGTCGTAAGAGCCGCTGCCCTTTAGCTGTTCGTATATGGTGCGGGAGTCATGCCAGTCCATGCCCCCATAGGTTGATGCAGTGATATACATAAGAGCCTCCTTCTTGTTATTTGTAAGGGTTATAATTTCATATGCTTCTCAGACATATGCCGACTGTGGAAGTGTGACGCTTCCGTTTCCTTTCATGGCGGACTGGTGGTAATCCAGTTCAGCGATGACAGCCTCTATGGTTTCAAACGCTGCGGACAGCTCCAGATACCGGGTGATAAAACCGATCACTTCCGTATATAGTTTCTTTGCAGTCGGATAAGGGATATAACTTATACTGGGTTCGGGGGCATTCACAGCACGAAACTCCTTGTGCCGCAAGGATTTGCGCCACTTTTTGGACGATTTTTTTCATGTGCGGTTTTGAAACGCTGGCGGCCTGTCCTGAAACGCTGTTTTCCGCCTCCATAATGGTGATCTGTTCCTCCCTGATCGGTTCTGCTTCAGGAAGGGATGAAGCCTCCGGAACGTGTACTGGGATCTGGAATGTCATGGAAATCTCCTCCTTGTCAATCATTACGTCACTGATATTGAACATGGTAGATAAGTAGCTGCACAGGTAGATGACACTGCCATGCCTGCCGGTGAACGATACCAGTGAAAGATATTCTTTGTCCTGTAACTTGTTTAAGATGCGGCTCACTGTAGCCTTTGAGATGCCCCAGCGCAAGGCAAGGTCACTGAAGTTTGTCAGAGGGCTGCTGGTGCAGTTGCGGAAATACACCACAGGCCCCAGCTCTGAACCCTGCACCTGCCCGTCGTTGTAGATGGCATGTACCCATAGGTCCAGCACTATGTCCATTTCCGAACATTTCCCCATGCTGATCAGCTCATGGACGGCTGCAACCGGGAAAAAGAAAAAACCCACATCCTTCAGACATGGGTAATTGTAGTCCAGCGCCGTATTGTGCTGCTTCCAGCCGTTGATGCTGAATTTGACCAGGTTGTTCCTGCCGAGCCGGATATAGGTGATGTAGTTCTGTTTCTGCAGGAAGTCCAGGATGGACAGTGCCTGGTGCTGGAAGCGTGTGCGGAACCATTCCGCCAGCTCCGAGGTCTTGCATATCCATTCGCCCGGACCGACCAGATAGGAAATTCCTTCTATCCGGCGGTAGGAGGAGCGGAAGTTGGCATAGGAGCAGAGTGTCATGTAATAAAAAAGATAGGAGCTTCCGTTTGTGCGGATGTCCCTATCTTCCATAAGGCTGCGGATGAACTCGCGGTAAATACGGCACCGTGGGTAGTCCACAATTTGTTTAAGTTCTAATTGATAGTCCATAAAAACCTCCTGAATTACAAAATGCCCCGTAGTAGATTACAGGGCATTAGGAATAAATAACTGTTGTAACGCGATTGTTCTCTGTTGTATAATGTTTAGGCAGGAGAACATTGATTCGGCTACTGATTTCATGTGTACTGACGGCACATGAGATCATGGTATCATTACATGAAGCAAGTGCATTTTTTATTGATAGATTTTTCTCATTGTAAGGTTAAGTCTGCCTATGTGAAGCCGAATCCGAATGTGCATTTATGAGCAACCCTACAGAAGCGGATTTATTGATTAAAGACGACTATCAGGAGAAGGTGGCGTGGGCAATTTATATGGGCATTATGCAGGTGATAAACAGTGATAGTCCTTGACATAAACATAATATTGGGATAAAATCATTTATCAGTGGTAGATTTTTATAGAATACCAAGGAGATTTAGAAAGGGGTATAGGTATCAAATGAAAAAAATAAACAAAAATTTAGTTGCTGCGGCAGTGTCGGTAGTTTTGGCAGCGTCAAGTCTGACGGGGTGCGGGGCGACACCGATAGCAGACACTTCAAATGATGTCGCGGTTTCAAATGATGACAAAAAGGGTACAGCGGATGAAGCATCAACGGCTGAGGTTTCTTCGGAAGCTGTAGACAGCGTGGAAGGTGAAACAGATACGGTACAATGGTTTAATGCTACTTACGCAATTCTTACATATTTAAACGGTCAGGATTATAATGTATTTGGCGGTTCGGAACCCAGCATGATAATGGAGGCGCAGTATCAGTCGATGCTGGACAGTTCATGGGGAGTAACAGATCGCACGAGTGCAGACGAGACGCTTGACTGGATTTTGACAGAGGGACATCGTGATGATTTTATGATAACAGGCGAGTTGCTTTCACAGATTGTTGAAGAATGCGGAGAGGAAGAATTAATAAATTTTTTGGTACAGGAATTTGACGAATCGCAGGAGGAAGCAGAACAGGATGCCGCTACATATAATATGTACAAAGAATATGGCGAAACTGCGATTGACGGATGGGATTACAGCCGTGCGTTGAGTCTGATGAGTTTTTATTATATGGCAGGTTATTATACAAAGGAAGAGGCGCTTGACAAGTCCTTGGAAATTGCCGAGACACTCCAGCCGTTGTACAGCTCATGGGACGAGCTGGTTGACAGCTACCTGAGAGGCTACGAGTATTGGAATGAGAGCGACAGCTCTGAGCGCCGTGAAGTTTATGAGGAGCTTTTGGCGGCGGATGACAATCCGTTTCGTGTAGATTATAATGTGACCTTAGAGAAAACATGGTAATAACGTACAATTTTGTCGGGAGACATTTCCTGCTTGACAAAAATTGTAATGTTTAGTAAAATTTGTTTTGTTAATGCGTATGATAGAAGTAAGTATTATTATCATGCGTATTTGCCCAGATAGCTCAGTCGGTAGAGCAGAGGACTGAAAATCCTCGTGTCACTGGTTCGATTCCGGTTCTGGGCAGGAACCCTTACAGGCATCGCAGGTGCGGTGTATGTAAGGGTTTATTTTTTGTATTTTGACTTTTTTGCGTGTTTATTCGTTATATATAACAGAAGGGGACGGCATTTTTGCTGATTCGCAGAGGGTTTGTAAAAAGCAGTTAGGAGCAGCAACGGATTTTTTACGAATATTTCATTTCCTAATCCTGTTAAATCATGCTATAATCATAATCATGGAAAATTTAAGAAAAATTATCAACAATTATATTGAAAACAACGAGACAATCCTGACCATGACCGCAAGCAATCCGCGTGACAGGGAAAAAATCCAAAAATTAAAAATCCGTCCCATACGCAAAAAGGAATCGATGGTGTATCAGGCAGAAAGCTTTGTCGGAACAAAGGTGTTCCATAAAACCATTGAACAAAACGACTTAGCGGACTTTGTGACAGATGCGATGGCACGGGATTTTAAGCAGCTTGAGGCAAAAACGGACAAGCATGGTCTTACGGTGCTTGTAAGCAAAAAGGGAAAACTGACAATCAAAGAAAAATCGATTACGACGCAAAACAATGACATCGGGCAGACCGATAAATCCGTTTTTTCCCATAACAAAGAAAAACAGTACATCCTTCCGCAGGATACGCCTGTCCCATTTTTGGTGGAGCTTGGCGTGCAGACGCCTGAAGGGAAAATCATAAATGCAAAATATGACAAATTCCGTCAGATTAACAGATACCTTGAATTTGTGCGTGATATACTGCCTAATCTTGCGAATGAGGAAGGCAGACCGCTTCAGGTTATTGATTTCGGGTGCGGTAAGTCGTATCTAACCTTTGCGTTATATTATTATCTTAAAGTGATGAATAATTATGACATTCGTGTCACCGGACTGGACTTAAAAAAGGATGTGATCGAAACGTGTCAGGCACTTGCGGATAAATTTGGATATGACGGGTTAAAATTTCTTGTAGGAGATATTGGTACGTATGAAGGCGCCACGCAGGTCGACATGGTGGTGACGCTCCATGCGTGCGATACCGCGACGGACTATGCACTTGCAAAGGCGGTAAAGTGGAATGCGAAGGTAATACTCTCCGTTCCGTGCTGTCAGCACGAGCTGAACAGGCAGCTCAAATGTCCCGCGCTTGCCCCCGTTATAAAGTATGGCATTATAAAGGAACGGATGGCGGCGCTTATGACGGATGCCATCCGCGCAAATCTTTTGGAAGAGCAGGGCTATGACACGCAGATTTTGGAATTTATAGATATGGAAAACACGCCGAAAAACCTGTTAATCAGGGCGGTGAAAAAAGGACATATGAGAGGAAGGGCGAAAACGGCGCAGATTGCGGAGCTTGAGACGTTTCTGAATGTCAGCCCCACGCTTGAAAAGCTTTTAAATATGAAGTAAAACGCCCAATCTTGCGAATTTTGAAAGGAGCAGGAAACGATCAATGAAAAATGCAATCAGTAAGGTGATTGTCTGTCTTGCGGTGTTTATCCTTACTCTTTTTGTGAGCAGCAGTATCTACAACAAAGGGAACGAGGAAATGACGGCAAATATGACAGAGGCGTCACTTCCGTTGGTGCATGTCACGACAAACGGGATTTCTCACAATTACATGCACGGACTGCGCCAGGAGCTCAACGGAAGCTTCTTTCGGGATACGATTACGCCGCTCGGCGACGGCAGAACGCTGGGCTTTACAATTGATAAATATGGAAACAGCATTGATAAAATATCTTTTGAGGTGCGCAGCATTGACGGGGAGCGGCTTGTGGAACGTACGTCCGTGGAGGATTATGACGAGGATGCGCAGCAGATTAATGCCACCGTGACCATTAAGGATTTAATTGAAAACGGTGTGGAATATAACTGGATTTTGATGCTTGAGACCGGTGGGGAGACTGTGCGTTATTACACGCGTATTATAGACGGTACGGCATATCACACGGCGGAGAAGCTTGCATTTGTGCAGGATTTTCATGAAAAAACGTTTGACAAGGAACAGGCGAATGATCTTGTGACGTATTTGGAGTCAAATACCAAAGGCGACAACACGACGCTGAGTTACGTTAATATTCATTGCAGCCTCAAGCAGGTGACATGGGCGGACCTGAACGTGAAAAAGGTGACGCAGCCGCAGATTATGATTAGCGAAATTGACGAGAGCACAGCGTCCGTAAAGCTTTATTACAGGGTGCAGACCTCGGCGGGAGGTTCCTGGAATAAGGAAACGTATACGTATAATATCGTGGAGTTTTTCCGAATCCGGTATACAGAGGACAGAATTTATCTGCTGGACTATGAGCGCAGCATGAACCAGTTGTTCGATCCGGAGGCGGACGTTTATGCGAGCAATAAAATTATGCTTGGAATCAGAAACAGCGATGTGACAATGCTTGAGAGCGACGGCGGCTCCAATCTTGCGTTTATCAATGAAAATCAGTTGTTTTGTTACCATTCGGCGGACAAAAAGATGGCATATCTGTTCAGCTTTTATGACGGAGATGATCCGCGCAGCAGCTACGACAGCCACGGAATTAAGCTGCTTAACGTTGATGAGACGGGGAATGTGATTTTCATTGTGTACGGTTACATGAACCGGGGAAATCATGAGGGGAACATCGGTGTCGAAATTTATGAGTACAACGGAATGCTCAACACGGTAGAAGAACTGATGTTCATACCGTATGATAAGTCGTTTGCAACTTTGAAAACAGATATTGATCAGCTTTCCTACATTAATAAAGGCGGTGTATTTTATATTTATTTGGATGGCGAGATTTTGGCGCTCAATTTGATTGAACGCACCAGCAGTGTGGTTGCGGATAATCTCCAGCAGGGAAGTTTTCAGGTATCTGGGAGTGATAAGATGCTTGTTTGGCAGAATTCTGCGGATGCGTATGACTGCACAAAGCTGATTTGTATGAACCTGAACACCGGTGTTACGGGCGAAATCAAGGCACAGGGAAACAGCAGGCTTTTGCCGCTTGGATTTATCAACGAGGATTTGATTTACGGTGTGGCAAGATATGACGACATCAAGGTAGATGTTTCCGGAGCGGTGACATTTTTAATGCATGCCGTATATATACAGAACGAGCAGGGCGAGATTTTAAAGACGTATGAGCATGACGGCATTTATGTCACGGGTGCGTCGATTGAGGATAATCTGATTACGCTTGTAAGAATGGTGAAGGACGAGGAGACGGGCGGCTATGAGGAGTACACGTCCGACCAAATCGTCAACAATGTGGTGGACGAGAGCGGATACAATACGTCGGAGCTTGTTGCCACGCAGAACTATGAGAAGATTGTGCAGATTGTTTTAAAGAATGTTGTGGAGCCAAGAAAGCTGAAACACACGAAGCCCCTTCTTCTGATGTTTGAAGGTTCAAGGGAAATGAAGATTACGATTGAAAATCCTATAAGCCGCTATTATGTATATGGAAAATACGGGATAGACGGAACTTTTACGCATGAGGCGGACGCAATTAATCTTGCGTATGCGATAAACGGTACGGTGGTGGACGAGAACGGCGATTATATTTGGAAAAAGACCTCCCGCAGCACGAGAAATCAAATTATGGCGATAACAGGCAAAACGGTGGATGAAAACGGAAGTCAGCTTGCAACCTGTTTGGACACAATTCTTGAGTTCGAGGGTATCGTGAAAAATGTACAGCCGATGCTTGAACGCGGCAGGAGCGTCGAGCAAATCCTTGAGGAGAATTTAGAGGGCGCGAGGGTACTTGAGCTTCGTGGTGTGAGTCTTGATGCTGTTCTTTATTACACAAACAAGGATATTCCGGTGCTTGTGAACCTTGAGGACGGGAAAGCGGTGCTCTTGATTGGTTTTAACGAACTCAATGTAGTCGTGATGAACCCGGAGACGGGAACGGTATATAAGGTCGGAATGAACGATGCGACAAACATGTTTTGGCAGAACGGCAATGCGTTTGTGACGTATATAAGATAAATGCGTGCCTTCTACCGTATAAAGATATTGTAATTCATTGCCTGAAATGTTATAATTATCCGTACCAAGTTATTTTATTAAAATTATTCACTATGGGAGGTATTTCATGAAAAAGAAACTAACGCTTTGGGCGGCGCTTTGCATGATGCTTGTTTGTGTTATGTCAATAACGGCGTTTGCCGCAGGAACGGCAGCCATCACACAGTGCATTATCAGCGGTGCGGACCAGATTACGGTTACGGCGACAGCATCCGGTGTGGCAAGTGAAGACGGAAACCTGTATCTGTTTGAGCTTAAGCCCTATCAGAATTCCATTGCGGGAAGAGTTGATTTCTGTGCAGTGGCACCCAATGCCCCGACAGTAACTTTCACGACGCCCCTTGGCAAAAACACGGCAAATTCGAAGCTGTGCTCAAGGTTCGTAGTGGCAGCGAAGGCAGGTGGTGCATATACGGCAGTCAGCCAGGAGTTTTATATCACAAATCCTGAAGCAGGAGCTGCGCATACGGCGATTAATCCGGTTCCTTTGTCAATTAAGGGAATTACGGCGGATAATACGGCGATTTTGCTTCTTCCGGAGCTCGGTGTACAGCATGCGAGCTATGAGCTTGCAATCGACCGCTTCTTTACACCCGGAGAAGGCGTTTCTTTTACATATAACGGAAAGCCGTACAGCTTTAATAAGAAAGTTATATCAGAGTATGATATGATTATGCAGCTTTTTGCGTCACAGAAAGTTGAAGTGACGATGAATATCGTAAACTACTTTAACCCGGCAACGGCGCTTACGGTAAAACCTGCTGCAAGAGTCGGCGGATACCGTCATTATGCGTTTAATATGGACGAGCAGTCAGGCGCAGAGTCAATAGAAGCGCTGATGGCATTCCTTACACAGCGTTACAGCAATCCGGCAACCGGACTGATTACCAACTGGATTATCGGCAACGAAGTAAATAACAATAATCCGTGGTATTTTGCAGGAAATTATAATGTAACAAATTTTGTGGCAGAGTATGAGAAAGCATTCCGTGTATGCTACAATGCAATTAAGGCGCAGAATGCAAATGCGAGAGTACTGACCTGTATCGACCAAAGATGGACATGGGAAGACGGAACGGCAAACCAGTATGGCGCAAAGAAGTTTATTGATGCGTTTAATACGGACGTTGCGTCACACGGAAATATTGACTGGGGCGTTGCATGGCATCCGCATCCCGTACCGCTGACGACACCGAAGTTTTGGAATATGCCTTCTAACTACAAGGCGCTTCATCTGATTAGTAATGATGCCAACACAAGGATGATTAACCCGCAGAATATGGATGTGTTTACCAACTATATGGCACAGCCTTCATTCCTTGCTCCGAACGGACAGGTGAGATATATCATTATTTCAGAAATTTTGTTTAACTCACAAGGTTCTGATGAGGCAACACAGGCAGCATCGTTTGCATATGCATATAAGCTTGCGGAGAGAAATCCCCATATAAAGGGCTTTATTGTGCATAGGGCAGTAGATGATCTTTATGAGAAGTCATCGGATAAAATTGCATGTGGTATTTATAACTGCGATGCAAACGGTATGATCAGCACACCAAAACAGATGTGTGAAGTATTTAAGTATATTGATACGCCACAGTCTGCTGCGTACACACAGTTTGCACTTCCGATTATCGGTGCGTC
>ERZ808028.1847-NODE-1847-length-11547-cov-7.167132_pt1 | contig 11547 bp, 13 predicted proteins | sample MGYA00380184_ERZ808028 | MGnify/ENA primary metagenome ERZ808028 (study PRJEB31490, sample SAMN06133397) | mouse gut metagenome | isolation source: J8_1 | host: mice | place: China: Chengdu | collected 2015-05 ...
TATGTCTCTGCTTTTTACCCTGTCCATTGGTTGGGGGCTCCACTTTTCCTACTGTCCATTATCCTGGGTACAGTTTACGTCGGAAAAATCGATGTCAAGAGGTCGGGAAAAACCACCTCAAGAGGTCGAAAAAATCGACCCTAATCATACTAAGGGAAATCAAACTGACCTTAACCACCCTGATCCATCCATCCTTCCCCCCAAGCCCCCCGGCGGGGCCATGGGGATGGATCGATACGAATTGAGGGAGGAAGTCAAGGCGAATATAGACTTTGAGAATCTGCGGCGGGCCCACCCCTATGACGATGTGGACAGCCTTTTGGAGCTGGTGGTGGACGTGCTGGGCAGTACCGCCCCCACCCTGCGGATCGCTGGCGAGAACCTGCCAGCGGACACAGTGAAGCAGCGGTTCCGAAGGCTGGACGGCACACACATCGAATACGTCATGGAGGCCATGAGCCAGACCACCACCAAAATCAACAACATCCGGGCCTATCTTCTCACGGCGCTTTACAACGCGCCGGTGACGATGGGCCCTTACTATTCCGCCGCTGTGCGACACGACTTTGGCTGAAATAAATCTCACCATGAGACACATTTCCAGCCGGAAATCCTAACTTTTGTGTTAAGAATCGTGTCTCGTCATGAGACATGATTTTTAGCAAATAAATCAAAATGGAGGTAATTCAATGGCAAACGAACCCAGCAAGACCCCGGCCCCCCAGCCCCAATCCATCCCGTTGTCCAAAATCCATGACCTGCCCGGCGCGGCGGTCAGCAGACAGCCGGACAAGAGCTACGGCGGCCTCGTCACCAGCATCCAGGCGGGCGGCGTGAAGGAGCCGGTGGTGCTCCGTCTGCGGGAGGACGGCGAGTACCAGCTCGTCACCGGCTACCGCCGCCGCAGGGCGTGTGAGCTGGCGAAGGTGAAGGACATCCCCGCCCTGGTCTACGAGATGTCCCTGCCCTCCGCGCTGAACTATCACCGTCAGGTGAAGAATCAGCCCGGCATCCCGATCCCCGGCAAGCCGGTCCCGGCCCCCGGTCAGGGCGAAAAGGGGCAGACGGCCGACCTCAAGGGGCCGGAAAAGCCGACTACCCACGCCCCTGCCCCTGCTGCGGACAAGGCCCCGGCCCAGGCCCCCGCCCCTGCCGCTGGCGATAAGGCCAAGGACGGGACCCAGCCTGCCCAAGAGCCCAAGCCCGCCGCCCAGGGCCAGGAGAAACCCGCCCAGGGGAAGGACCCGGCGCAGGCCCCCACCCCCGCCGCTGGCGATAAGGCCAAGGATGGGGCCAAACCCGTCCAGGACGCCAAGCCCCCCGCCCAGGGCGACGATTTCTCGGACATTGACCCCGCCGCCGTTCGCGCCGCCCTCGCTGAGTACGGCATCGAGAATGGCGAGGTGGTCGATCCGGCCAAGCTGGACACCAACCCCTTTATCCAGCAGATCATTGCCGATGTTGAGCGGCTGGAGAAGCTCGCCCAGGAGCAGGGCCAGGAGAAACCCGTCCAGGAGAAGGGCCCGGCCCAAGCCCCCGCCCCCGCTGTCACCGGCCCCGCCGCCAAGGGCCCCGTTGGTACTGCCATCGCCCAAACGCTCCCAGAGCGGCTTTCGCCCCCGGACGAGGCAGCCAAAAAGGACTTTCCCGCCCCCCAGGAGGGCGAATCCATCTTTGTCGTACTTCACCCCTCCTATCTGGTGAAATCGGAGTACAACACCATCTCCGTGGACACCAAGAGCGAGGACTATCAGGAACTGAAAAAATCCATTGAGCTCAACGGCGTGAAAGACCCGGTTTTGGCCCGATTTGGGCACAATGGAACCCTGGAGATCATTTCCGGCCAGCGCCGCCACATGATCGCCACGGAACTGAACTACCCCGTCCCCACCATCATCCAGAAAATTTCCGACGCCGATGCCAAAATCCTGGTGGCGGACGGAAACCTCCACCGGCCCAAAATCTCCACCTACGATCTGTCCCGCTCCCTGCGGATGAAGATGGAGGGCATGAAGCAGAAGGCGGGCCGCCGCAAAAAGGGAAGTTTCAAGGCCGAGGAACTTTACAGCGATGAAAAGCTGGCCCGGGAAATGGGTATGCCCGTCAGTAAGCTGAACCGGCTGGTCCGGCTGTCCGAGGCCACCAAGGACGTTTGCGACCGGGTGGACGACGGTTCCCTCAACCTGTCCCTGGCCCATGCTATTTCTTTTTTGAAGCCGGAGAACCAGGACGAGGTGCTCACTATGATCGACCTGGGTGCGAAAGTCCCCGTGGAGCGAGTGGAGTACATGAAAAGGGCGGAAAAGGCGGGCAAATTGAACGAGAACACCATCCGGGACATCCTGGACGGCAAAAATGTGCTGGACACGCCCAAGCAGGAGGCGGCCCAGCCTGACCAGCCCCAGCCCAGCGCCCCCGCCGCGTCCGACATCCCCCCGTCCCCCGACGTGGCCCAGCCTACCCATGCGCTGGACGGCCCCGCCGCCGCACAGCCCGGACAGGCCCCGGAGGGGGCCGCGCCCGCCGCTGAACCGTCCGCCGCGCCCGCCGAGGGCCAGGAGCCCGCTGACGGCAGGCAGGAGCGGCCCGAATACACAAAGGTGGTGCTGGCCGGGGACCGCCTGCGGAAGTATTTCCCGGACGTGATGATGACGCCCCGCGAGATCGAGGAAAGCATCTACGAGGCCCTGGAGGAACGCCGCCAGCGCCAGCAGAAGGAAAAGGAGAAGCTGACCATTTCCCCCAAACGGGGGTCTAAGCACTAAATGGCCGGGTTTACCGCCCATATCGCCAACCTGGGCAAATACAACGCCGGGGTGCTGGCCGATACCACATTGTCCTTCCCCGCCACCACGGAGCAGGTGCAAGCAGCCCTGGGGGAAATCGGAATAGACCGCCTGTTTTCTTCCGAAATTGTCATCCTGGACTACAATATCGGGATCAAAGGGGTGGCGCGAGCCCTGGGCGAGTACACCCATATCGACGAGCTGAACTACCTCGCCAGCCGTTTAGAGGGCCTTGACCCGGAGGATATGGGGAAATTCATTGCCGCCGTGGAGCATGGGGAATATGCTGGCAGCGCGGAGCAGTTGATCAACCTGACCTATAACCTGGATCGCTACGAGCTATACCCCGTCCAGAACGCGGAGGAATACGGCCTTTGGCTGGTAGATGAGCTGGCGGCCATGGAACTGCTGGAACAGGCACGGGATTATTTTGACTTTGAAGCCTACGGCGAGGCCACCGCCATCAATGAGGGCGGCACCTTCACTTCCCGCGGGTATATGCTGGCCGGGCCCGACCCGTTTCAGAAGGTCTATGACGGCCAGCACGTCCCGGAGCAGTACAAGGTGTTCCAGTACCCCGTCCAGCAGAAGATCGCTGTGCCCCGCTCCCACAGGAGCCGAGACAGCCCCAAGCGGAAGCGCCCATGAGGGCGCTTTTTTTGTGCCCGGAAGCGGGTGGAAATGGTGAAAAAACCACTATTTGTTGTCTCCTGCTCGGGCGGCAAGGACTCCACGGCCATGCTCCTGCTAATGATAGAGCGGGGTATGCCCATTGACATGGTGCTGGTGGCGGACACGGGGCTTGAGTTCCCGGAGATGTACCGCCATTGGGATAGGCTGGCCCGGCACCTATACCGGGAACGGGGCTTGAAGCTGACCATTCTCCGCCATCCAAAGGGCTTTGAGTGGCTGATGTTCGACCAGCCAAAGGAAAAGCTGTCCGCCCTGGAGCGGCGGGAACGGGAGGGTGTTCCGCCCTATGGAAATGGCTGGCCCAGCTCACAAGTGCGCTGGTGTACGGGCCAGCTCAAAATACATCAGATCAATAAAGCGTTGTCACGGCTCAAAAAGGACCATGAGATATTTCAATTCATTGGCATCGCCTCTGACGAGGACCACCGCTGTGAGACAAACGAACACCTCCGCTATCCGCTGGTAAGATGGGACATCACCGAGACCCAGGCGCTTCAAATCTGCTATGACCGGGGCTTTGACTGGGACGGACTGTATGAGATTTACCACCGCTGCTCCTGCTGGTGCTGTCCCTTACAGCAAATTGGGGAACTGCGGAACCTGCGCCGCCACCACCCGGAATTGTGGGCCAAGCTGATGGAGCTTGACCAGCGGGCCCTGAATCAGTTTGGGCACACGCCGCTGGGCCGGTTCAAAGATGGCTGGACGGTGGCGGCGCTTGAGGAACGGTTTGCCGCCGAGGACCGGGAGCTATGCTTGTTCAGCGATATGAAGCCCAAATGCCGGAGAAGGCGCAGACCACACAAACATTGACAGGAAGGAGCTGGATATTTGAACGTTTTGGTAGTCGAACCCGGCATGGCCCCCTACGAAAAGGAGGTCAACGGGTTAAAGGAAATGCAGGCTACGGTGGGCGGCCTGATCACCGTTATCTATCCCTACGAGGAACAGGTGGCCATCGTCAGCAATGACGAGAGCATCCTGGAAGGTATGCCGTTCAACCGCAGCGTCGAGGGCGGCTACGGCGGCATCTTTGGCACGTTCTTTGTCTGCGGACTGGGTGAGGAGGACTTCTGTTCCCTCCCCCCGGAGCAGATGGAGCGTTTCAAGAAGAAATTCCACCAAGCGGAAATCCTGGTGGGCGCCAAAGGCAACACCCCGATCACGCTGAAGGTGGACCCCCGGCCCGCCACGCCGCCCGAACAGCCCAAACGCCCGCCCAAGACGCCGGGGCGGTAGGCCATGCCGCCTGTATCGGAAGAACGGCTGGCCGAGCTGACGGACCGGCTGGAAAGCGGGATCAAAGACCTGTACGCCAGCGGGCGGTATGCGGACTATCTGGCCGCCATGTCCAAATTCCACAGCTACAGCTATCGCTATAATCTGAAATCGCGCTGGACTCGGCCCTTATGCTCTACCTGCTCCATGAGGCCCCGCCGGAGGAACAGACAATGGAAATGATGTTGACCATGCTGGAATACGGGGCGGCCAAGGAGGGGGACGGGGACTACCAATCTCCCCTGGACCTTCTGTTTGAGGCGTTGGAGGAAGAAAACCCGAACCATATCGCCCTGCGCCAGTACAAGGTGTTCAAGCAGGCCCCCAGCGAAACCGCCATGAGCATTTTGATCACCGCCTCCGTCCGTCTGGCCCCCTTCACTTTGCCGGAGGTACAGCGCGTCACGTCCACCGACACCATGGAGCTGGACAAGCTGGGGGAGCGGAAGCAGGCGGTATTCTGCATCATCCCGGACAGCAACGACGCCTCGCTGAATTTCCTGGTGGGTATGCTGTATACGCAGGCGTTCCAGGAGCTCTACTATCAGGCGGACAAGGTGCATGGCGGCGCCCTGCCCGTCCCGGTCCGGCTGATGTTCGACGAGTTCGCCAATGTAGCTTTGCCGAACGGCTATGCCCGGCTCCAGGCCACCATGCGCTCCCGGAACATCATGGCCACCATTATACTACAGAACATTTCACAATTAAAGTCCCTGTTCAAAGACGACTGGGAAGGCATCATCGGCAACGCGGACAGCTTCATCTATTTGGGTGGGAACGAGCAATCCACCCATAAGTACGTTTCCGAGCTTTTGGGGAAGGAGACGATCCAGACCCAAACCAGCAGCCAGAGCAAGGGGCGCAACGGCTCCTACAGCCAGAATTTTCAACAAGCGGGCCGTGAGCTCTTGACCCCCGATGAAGTGCGTATGCTGGACAACCGGCTTTCCATCGTCCTGATCCGGGGGGAGGCCCCGGTGATGGACGCCAAATTCGATTTGGAACGGCACCCCAACCTCAAGTACACCGGGGACGGCGGGGCCGCCCCCTACGTCCACAACGCCAAGTGCCTCTATGACGCGGGCGATCTGGACTTTGAATTTACATCCCTGGACGAAACCGAAATCATCGACGAATTGGAGGAATCTGACCATGAAAAATGACCGTAACCATAACCACGACCTGATCCGTTCCCGCGCTAAGGCCCGCCGCTATATGGCGGCGTGGACGGCCCTGGTGCTGGCCCTGGCCCTGACCACCCTTCCGGCCTTCGCCGCCTCTGGCGGCAGCGATCCGCTGTCCATCGTGAATAATTTGAGTGATTTTATCTTCTCCTGCATCAAGGCCATCGGCGTGATCATCCTGGGCTGGGGCATCGTCCAGCTCGGCATGAGCATCCAGTCCCACGACGCCAGCCAGCGCAGCCAGGGTATGCTGTGCGTGTTCGGCGGGCTGATCATAGCCTTCAGCAAGGAGATTTTGTCCACCATCGGCGCGCTGTGAGGCGGCCCAATATCAACCGGGGAATTGTGTCTCATCATGAGACACAATTCCCCGTGCGGAGGTGATTTGCATTAGCGACAACTGGATCGTCAATATCCTGGAAAACGCGCTGACGGACTGGAACGGCAAATTGTCCGAGATATGGGCCCTGCTGACGCAGACCCCGCAGAGCTTCAAAGGCGGGGACATCTGGACGATGATCACCGGCATCCACAACGCCATGGTGGGGATCGGCTATGGCCTGCTGGTGCTGTTCTTCGCCATGGGCGTGTTCCAGAGCGCCGCCAGCTTCCGGGACTTCCAGCGCCCGGAATTTGCCCTGCGCCACTTCATCCGCTTCGTGCTGGCAAAGGTGGCCGTGGGGAGCTGCATGGAGATCATGACCGCCATTTTCAGCGTGTGCGGCGGCGTGGTCGCCACCGTCATGTCCGGCATGGGCGGCTCGGTGTCCACGGCGGCCACCCTGCCCGGCGAGATCGTGACTGCCATCGAGGGCTTGGGCCTGCTGGAGAGCATACCCCTCTGGCTGGTGGCCCTGCTGGGCAGCCTGTTCATCACCGTCATGTCGTTCATTCTGCTGCTGACAGTGTACGGGCGGTTTTTCCGGCTCTATATGTTCACCGCCCTGGCCCCGCTCCCCCTGGCGTCCTTCGCCGGGGAGGGCACCGCCGCCAGCGGGAAAGCATTCCTCAAAAACTACATCGGCGTGTGCATGGAGGGGGCGGTGATTGTGCTGGCCTGCCTGATCTATTCCGCGTTCCTGTCCAGCAGCACCCCGGCCGCCGACACCAGCCTGCCCGCCGTCACCATGGCATGGCAGTACATCGGCCAACTCATCTTCAATATGCTTATCTTGACCGGGCTGGTGAAGGGGGCCGACAGGGTGGTAAAGGAGATGTTGGGGCTATAGGGAAATACAACATCATCTACGCAGACCCGCCATGGAAATACGGCACATGGCACTCTGCGGACCGGCACTACCCCACCATGCCCATTGAGGACATCAAGGCCCTGCCCGTGTCCGAGCTGGCCGCCGAGGATTGCGCCCTGTTCCTCTGGATCACCATGCCCATGCTCCATGAGGCGTGGGGGGTGATGGAGGCATGGGGCTTTCGCTTTGTCACCGCCGCCTTTGTCTGGGTGAAGCTGAGCCGGAAATCCAACACGGTATTTTGGGGGCCGGGCCACTGGACCAGGGCCAACGCGGAGCTGTGCCTTCTGGCGACCAGGGGTCGCCCCAAGCGGCGGGCCCGGAACGTCCACCAAGTCATCATCTCCCACGTCCAGGAGCACAGCCGGAAGCCGGACGAGGCCCGCCGCCGCATTGAGACTTTGATGGGGGATGTGCCCAGGGTAGAGCTGTTCGCCCGCCGCCCCGCCCCCGGCTGGGACGTGTGGGGGAATGAAGTGGAAAGCACCATTGACTGGGTAGAGACATAGAAAACCGCCCGCATATTCGCTGGCGGTTTTTGCCGGTCTATGTATCTTCTCCAGGGATGGTTCCGAACAGGATACGCAGATAGTCCCGGCGGCCGTATAGTACACGATCCACATAGACATCCCCGCCATGGGGCCGGTAGAAAACCATGTAGCTCCCGCTCACGAGAAAACGGTAGCCAGCATTTTCCCCGGCAATCGCGGACAGGGGAGAACCCATCTCCGGGAACATCTTCAACTGATCCACCGCGTCCATGATCTTGTCCACCACACGCTTTGCGGCAGACGGGTTTTGCAGTTCGTGGGCAATGTGCTCCCAAATATCGTCCAAATCGTGGAGCGCCTGTGTAGAATAGCGGATATTACTCCCCATGGGCCCGTTCCTCAAAGTGTGCCCGCACATTTTCCGGTGTCAACCAGCCCTCAGTTTCCCCGGACTTCCGCCCCACGGCAAGCTCGCCCATCAGTTTGAGCGTGGCCTGGGTTTTTTCGTAGTCCTGGATATCCAAAATGGCATATTTGCCGCGGCCATTCTTTGTCAGAAAGACTGGGGAACCCACGGCTACATCGTGCAGCACTTCGCTGTAATTGCGCAGATCGGAGATAGGTTTGATGTTCGGCATCCGATTCAACCCCTTTCTATCTCACAGTATACGCCAATCCGCTGTAAAATTCAACAACAAGTTTTACTACACTAAAATTGAGGTGATCCATTATCGAAATCAAAATTCCCAAAGAAGTACGCCAGCACAAGGAAAGCATTTTCTTCGGCCTGTCCGCCCGGCAGTTCTTCTGCGCCCTGTTCGCGGTGGGACTGGCCGTGGGCGTTTACCTGCTGCTGGGTCCCATGCTGGGCAAGGAGACCGCGAGCTGGGTGTGCATCCTGGCTGCCGCGCCCGTGGCCGTGGCCGGGTTCTTCCACTACAACGGCCTGACCCTGGAGCAGTTTGTGTGGGCTTTCATCAAATCTGAATTCCTGTGCGCCGGGGAGCGGCGCTTCATGTCCGAGAACTTCTACTATGACCTGTTCCGCCGAAAGGGGCGTGATGATTTTGATTAAGGCCCTTGCCGCCGCCAACAGGAGCGAACGGGACAAGTTCACCATCCCCCGCAGCGTCCAGCAGTCTATCCCCGTCAAGCGCATCTACGGGGACGGCATCTGGCAGGTGGGCCGGAAGCACAGCCGGACATGGCGGTTCACCGACGTGAACTACGCCGCCGCCTCCGAGGATGACCAGCGGGGGATCTTCCTGTCCTATGGCGGGGTGCTCAACAGCCTGCCCACCGACGCCGCCGCCAAAGTCACCATCATCAACCGCCGCCTCAACCCCGTGGACTTTGAACGCTCCATTCTGATGAAGGAGCGGGGGGACGGCCTGGACGAGTACCGCAGGGAATCCAACCGCATCCTCACCCAGCGGGCCGCCGAGAGCAATAATTTGGTCCAGGAGAAGTACATCACCCTGTCCATCCCCCAGCGGAAGATCGAGGAATCCCGCGCCTATTTCCGGCGGGTGGACGCCAACCTGTCCAAGAGCTTCGGGAGGCTGGACAGCGGGGCCCGGCCCGTGCCCAACCATGACCGGCTCCGCATCCTCCACGACTTTTTCCGCCCCGGCGAGGAACAGTATTTCACCTTCGACCAAACCGCCGCCATCCGCCGGGGCCTGGACTTCAAAGACCTGATCTGCCCGGACGGTATGCGGTTCCGGGCCAGCTATTTTGAGATGGGGGACAAGGTGGGCCGCGTCCTGTTCCTCAAGGACTACGCCAGCTACATCAAGGACAGCATGATATCCGCCCTGTCCGACTTCCCCCGAAACCTCATGCTGTCCATCGACATCCTGCCCATCCCCACCGACGAGGCCGTGAGAGAAATTCAAAGCCGGATCATGGGCATCGAGACGGATATCACCCGCTGGCAGCAGCGCCAGAACGACAAGAACAACTTCACCGCCACGGTCCCCTATGACCTGGAACAGCTCCGGGGGGAGGCCAAGGAATTTCTGGCCGACCTCACCGAACGGGACCAGCGGATGATGTTTGCCGTGGTGACATTGGTGCATATCGCGGACAGCCTGGAACAGCTCGACGCGGACACCGACGCCCTCCTTTCCATCGGGCGGGAGCACCTGTGCCAATTCTCCGTCCTGCGCTACCAGCAGGAGGACGGGCTGAACACCGTTTTGCCCTACGGCCTGCGCCGGGTAAAGGCCATGCGGACCCTGACCACCGAGAGCACCGCCGTCCTTATGCCCTTCCGCGTCCAGGAGATCCAGGACCCCGGCGGCCTGTCCTACGGCATCAACGCCATTTCCAAGAACCTGCTGATCTGTGACCGCAAGCGGCTGATCTCCCCCCACGCCTTCTACCTGGGCGTGTCCGGTTCCGGCAAATCGGTGGGCATGAAGTCCACCATCGACAACGTGATCCTCTCTACCAACGACGAGGTGATCATCATCGACGCCGAGCGCGAGTACGGCCCCATTACCCGGTCGCGGGGCGGGGTGGTGGTGGAGATATCCCCCAACAGCCCCCACCATATCAACCCCCTGGAAGTCGCGCTGGACTATGTGGACGGGGAAAACCCCATTGCCATGAAGTCTGAGCTGATCACCAGCATTTTGGAGCAGCAGATGGGGGTGGGCCGTCTGTCCGGCAGCCATAAATCCATCATTGACCGCTGCACCGCCAACGTGTACCAAAACTATTTCAACAGCCGGGGCAAGGCCCCCATGCCCCTCCTCACCGACTGGCGCAACGAGGTCATGCGGCAGGTGGACCCGGAGGCCCGTGAAATTGCCCTGGCCGCCGAGCTGATCACCGAGGGCAGCTTGAATGTGTTTGCCCACCCCGGCAACGTGGACATGAATAACCGGATCGTCACCTTCGACCTGTACGAAATGGGGGAGCAGCTTCGGCCCACCGCCCTGGTGGTGACATTGGAGGCCATTCAGAACCGGGTGATGGAAAACCGCAAGCGGGGCAAATTTACCTGGATGTTCCTGGATGAAGTGTATTTGTACTTCAAGTACCACTATTCCGGGGAATTTCTCTACCGGGCCTGGAAGCGGTTCCGCAAGTACGCGGGCATCATGACCGCCGCCACCCAGAACGTGGAGGAATGTTTGAAATCCGAGACGGCCCGGCTTATGCTGGCGAACTCTGAATTTCTGCTGCTGTTCAACCAGGCGGCCACTGACCGGGCCGAGCTGGGACGGCTCCTGCATATCTCCGACACGCAGATGGGCTACATCACCAACGCCGAGCCGGGCCACGGCCTGCTGAAAATGGGCGGCTCCCTGGTGCCCTTCGCCAACACCATCCCCAGGGACACCGAGCTCTACCGCACGTTGTCCACCACCCCCGGCGAGAATTAAATCTCACCATGAGACACATTTTTGCGGCATGGGAGAAATCACGTTAGGGAGCTTATTTGACGGGATCGGCGTGTTCCCGCTGGCGGCCCGCCGGAATGGGATCGTGCCGGTATGGGCCAGCGAGATCGTAAAGGCCCCCATTTCCATCACCCGGCGCCACTTCCCGGACATGGAGCATTTGGGGGACATCACCAAGCTGGACGGGGGGAAGATACCCCCCGTCCATGTGCTTACCTTCGGCTCGCCCTGCCAGAATCTTTCCCAAATTGGCAACAGGACAGGGCTTGCCGGGGTAAAATCAAGTCTGTTTTTTCACGCAATACGGATCATAAAAGAAATGAGGGATGCTACTGACAAACAATATCCAATTATCGCTGTTTGGGAGAATGTTCCTTATGTACTTCAATGCATAACTGCCGTTATGGATAGAAATCAATTATGTACTTCACCTCCAGAAAAAGAGTGCAATA
>ERZ808028.1848-NODE-1848-length-11546-cov-4.430901_pt1 | contig 11546 bp, 11 predicted proteins | sample MGYA00380184_ERZ808028 | MGnify/ENA primary metagenome ERZ808028 (study PRJEB31490, sample SAMN06133397) | mouse gut metagenome | isolation source: J8_1 | host: mice | place: China: Chengdu | collected 2015-05 ...
GATACACAAATGTAATTATAAAGCACGGGAAGTAAAAGTGCAATCTTTTTGTGTTGTGAAGTTGATGAAGTCAACCTTAAGATATATTAACGAGGTGTTAGTGTGGACGCATACTGGCACCTCGTTCTTGATTTCTCACCTGGGTGCTTTGGTGGCGGATTGATCCGCCACTGGGGTATCCTAAGTGAGAAGTCGGAGTTTGAAAAGACTACGATTTGTTTGCCGTGCTCGTAGTCTTTTTTATTTCTTCGATTTTGGTGTTTGCAACAATGTAGATCCAAAACGGCAAAATTACAAGAGAGCAGGAGTTGCCTGCAGAAAGAGGGAAAAATGAAAAGACAGTTAAAGACAGTTGTCGCTTTTGCGGCGGCGGCAGCCATGGCGATGGCTTCGGTGGTAACGGCGAGTGCGGCTGACTGGAGGCAGGATACAAAAGGCTGGTGGGTTGAAAATGAAGATGGTTCCTATTTGACAAACCAGTGGTATCAGTCACCGGCCAGCGGATTATGGTATTATATGGGCGCTGATGGGTACATACTTACAAATACTACTACCCCCGATGGTTATGTTGTCAATGCGGATGGAGTTTGGGAGCAAAATGCTGTAGCAAGTCAGCAAAGTGGCTCAACATTGACTGCTTCGGATTTTATTATATCCGGTGACAGTGAGATGAGTTGGTATAATAATAGCTTTTTGGAATATTGCGAAGTGGAGGCTGGTGGTTCATGGTCATTCAGCTACTATAGTTCACTATGGCCAGCAACAACCAGCAGGGGAATTTCTATTGGAAATAATAAGGTAGATGTAATCAATGCCTATGGAAATCCTAGTCAGACATTTTCAAATGTTACCGTAGATAATGATGGTGTGTATCGTTACTATACACAAGTGATTGCTGTAACTGATCCTCAATATGATGATGGAGAGCGTTATTGGGTAAGTTTACTGGAGCCATTAAATTGTATACATTATGCTATGAATGAATACAGTATAAGATTTTATTTTGATCAAAATGATAAAGTGGCTTGTATTGGGTATGCAAAAGATATTGAAAACATAAATTATTCTCATTGAATCAACAATCTGTCATCAATTTTTCAGAGCCGCTGGCAGCAAATCGCCAGTGGCTTTTTCTATGCCCTATCTGGCAGCAAACTACCCAATTCCTCTCCTGCTTTTTGTGCATACCTGACCATCTTTCTTTTCTCCCCTATTTTTGACTTGCGTTAGTTCCCATTCAGAGTTATAACACGGCACAACAAAAAACGCAGTCCCCAGGTTCCTTCCATCAGGGGCAGCGAAATCGAAGGAGGTTATGGTATGAACAGAAGCAGTTTACCATTGGGAGTTAACAAGTTGAAAAAATGGTGGGATGATGAGAACAGGGTGCTGCGGTGCGACCTGCCATTCCAGAGGCATGCCGGAGCCTGGAGTCCCATCACCAAGAGTAACCTGGTGTGGAGCATCCTGGCAGACAGCTATATCCCGCCGATTGTCCTTCTCAAAGACAAGTCAGGCGTGGATGAACGGGGAAAAGACACCTTCCTTTACAACATCGAGGATGGCCAGCAGCGGCTTACCAACCTTTTCAGCTTTATGGATGACGGATGGACGCTTCACGGGGCTACGCCAGTCGTGGAGTATGACGGGTTTGAGTATGACCTGGCGGGAAAGAAGTTCTCTGAACTGCCGGAGGAACTCCAGAGCGCCATCAGCCAGTACCGCTTTTCTGTCCAGTGCCTGGAAAACTACACCATGCAGGAGGCGGAGTCACTGTTTTTCAATATCAACTCAGGGGTAGCGCTGTCAGCCGTGCAGAAGTCCAAGGCAAAGATGGGGACTGACCTGATCCAGTTTTTTTCCGGGCTTTTGGAGGGCGTGTTCTTTACCCAGGCGATCCATATCACGGAGGCTCAGGCAAGGCGGGAGGATGACCTTCTGATGCTGCTCCAGTCAGCGCTCCTTCTGGACAACCGCCATGACGGGCTGGAGTACAAGACCATCAGCGCCGCCTACTGCCTTGCCTATGCGGAATCCATCAAGGGCAGCTACACGGAGGAAAAACGGGAGATCCTCCGGGAAGCGGTTCGCTTTCTGGATGCGGCCTTTCCAGCCAAGAATAAGTTCCTGCGGAAGAACAACGTGCCGGTTGTGGCAGTCATGGCCAGGGTTGCCCAGGAGCAGGGGGTGACGCCGGACAGCTTCCGGGGATTTATCAATGACTTTGCCAGCCAGGAGCATCCCGCCTATGATGAGGCTTCCGGCAGCGGCAATGTCAAGGCCAGGTCGGTGCAGATGCGCCTGAGGATGATGTTTCTTGCGTTTTGCGGGTACTTTGGATTGGAAGCGGGGGCGGTGGGCAAGCCATTTGCGGACACGGTTCCGCTGGATGAGGGAACGCAGGCCGCAGAGCCGGGAGAAGCCGCGGGAAGCAGTGAAGACGCCATTCCTGCCGCTGCAGAAGGCGGTGACGGGGCTGGCACAGCGCTGGATGATGGAATCCCTTGTGCGGATGTGGGGTAGCGTTTTGCTCCAGGAAGGAAAAAAGGATGTCCAGGGGGTGGGGACGCCTGGAGAGCACGGGGAAGCGGGGGGAGACGCTTTTATGCCGCCGGGGGTCGGAACCCGGCGGTTTTTCTGTGGGCTGGTGTCCTGGCGGTGGTTTTGCCCTCCCCTCTCCACGGCTCCGTATTTGCCCCGCATTCCTCTTTTGTGGCCTTTGGCGTGGAACACCCTACCTTTGGGCTTAAAGCCGCCACACGGCCTTTGTGGGCGCTTACGGGGGCTTTTGTGGATGGGGCATGGTCTGGGCGGGACGCTGGTTTGGGCGTGGGGCTTGTTTTGGCTTACGGGGCAGTGTTCAGGAAACAAAGACACCAGGGGTAGTTATGGATGCGTTTTTAAAGCTTTTCTGCCCGAAGACAGACAGCCAGGAGGCATGGGATTCAGAGGATCGTGAACGCAGAGGGGGAGTCGGAAAAAGCAGGCGTTGTAAACAGCCCCATCCCTGGCTTTTGCCAGGGAAAGAGGGAAATACTGCGGGCAGGCAATGGAAAAACCTATCCATTACTCCCCCGCAGGAGGTCAGGACAGAACATTTGCCAAAAAAAATTTCCTAATTATTTAGACTGGAAATACTGCATAGAGAAATCACCAAATGAGAACACAAAAAGACACCTCAGAGGCTTTCTTATTTTCTCCAGCAAAAGGTAATCACCAAACAGCAAGGAACCTCACAGTTGGAAAATCAGTCAGATCATGACAGCCATAATATATAGGGATCGGGGCTGGGTTAATTAGCATAGTTTGCTAGAACTCTGAGAGTCAGGTTCCTGATGGCTTAGTGAACGAGACGATGATGGGAGGCTGATTCACTGGTTTAGAAACATATAATACAGGCTGATTTGTGTTTACATACTTCATAGCAACACAGTCAATCCATATAAGGCGGTTACTTAGACAACAGACCATACAACATGGGGCAGGGAATTGTCCATTGGAGGAGGCGATTCGCTCAGGCAGACAGCTAGGCCTGCTTAGTTTTAATAATATTTCGCATAGGTAGATGGCACCTGACAAGCCGATCAGGTTCTGTCTGAGGGCATGGTTTTTGGCAGCCTGCCGACCATTGACGGCAGTCTGCTGTTGAAGGATAACCGTAGATTTCAGAGGAGGGAAGGTTTATGTTATTTTATCACCATCAGTTACATGCCGCTTTGGAGGCGGAATCGAGGGAACTGGCACAGCCAGTCAGGAAGTTTGCCGTGACAGCCGCTGTCTATAGGGGCGACAAGGATGTTTCTGTGGAGTCCCAGTGCTGGGACGCTTATCTTGACGCACTGAACGCCGTGAAACGCTGGCTGCGTATGGCCAGCCTTCTGGATTTGTCTGAGTCCCTGCGGACAGAGGCATACACACTGCTGTATCTGCCGGGGGAGGATCTCCAGGTAGAGATCCGTGTGAATGCAGACACCTGTATTCCCGTGAGGAATTTCCCAGGGGTACTTTTTCCCGTCCAGGACGCAGAGAGTGAGGCCGTGAGAAGGCTTCTTGAACGTCCTGCTTGTTTCCACAGGGGTAGTTATGAGATGCTCCACACGCCCATCGGGAGGATGGACTCTTTTGTTTATCACTGCCTAACAGAAGTCAGGGATAACCCAGTCCGTCTGCTTTACCGCCATTTTGTCCTGCTCCTTGAGCAGATACGGGGAATGCTGAAAGAGCAGGGTGCGCCGGATGGGGTACTGGAGGAGGAACTTCTTGCAGACTATGGGATTCATGACGTGATCGGCGTGTATCGGCTGGATTCGTCCCTGGCTGGGGCAGACAAGTTTTTGGATGGCAAGGGTACGCAGGGTGTTCCAGGGTGATTTCAGGCAGCTTCCAGGGGTAATTTCAGGCAGCTTCCAGGGGTAGTTTCAGGCAGTTTCCTGGGGTGATTTAGGTAGCTTCCTGGGCGGTTTCAAAAACATCAGGGGTAGTTCGAGAGGCTTTTTTGTTTTTGAGGCCGCTATGGAAGCGCAATCTCCAGAAGCTGCGTCAATCTGGCAGGAAACGACAAAGAAACTCCCTTTTTTCCCTCAGAAGTTTGGTTACTTTAGAGGGAGGAAATCACTTGCAATCCCTTCCTGGAAGAGTTAACATACACACACGTCAAGAGAACATATGTACGCCAGGAGGAAAAGGGTATGCGGACACAGAGGTTTGGAATTGAGATTGAAATGACAGGTATCACCAGGGAGAAAGCAGCCAGCGTCATTGCGGGGTACTTTGGAACCTGCTTCCGTCATGTGGGAAACCGCTATGACATCTTCGAGGCCACAGACCGCCAGGGGCGCATCTGGAAGTGCATGAGCGATGCTTCCATTACCCGCGAGAAAAAGACAGCAGGCGGGAAGCGGGAGCCTGCGGAATGGGAGTATTCCACGGAAGTGGTGAGTCCTGTCCTGGGGTATGGAGATATCGCTGATCTCCAGGAGGTGGTACGCCAGCTCAGGCACAGCGGGGCGATTGTGAATGCGTCCTGCGGCATCCATATCCACGTAGACGCCAGCCCCCATACGCCGGAAACGCTGAAAAACCTGGTGAACCTTATGGCACAGAAGGAGGACATCCTCTACAAAAGCCTGAGGATAGCGCCGGAGCGTCTGTGCTATTGCAAAAAGGTCAATGAAACCCTGGTAGAGATGATCAACAAGAGAAAGCCCAGGACGCTGGCAGCCCTGGCGGACTTGTGGTATGACGGTTCCTCTGAACCCAGGAGGCAGCATTACCATGAAACCAGGTATCACGGCCTGAATCTCCATTCCACGTTTACCAGGGGTACCATAGAGTTCCGCATTTTCAACAGCACCACCCATGCGGGGGAGATCAAGGCATACATCCAGTTCTGTCTGGCGGTCAGTCACCAGGCTCTGACACAGAAGAGGGCCAGCAGCCGCAGAAGTGTTACGGACAATGAAAAGTACTGCATGAGGTGCTGGCTGCTGCGGCTGGGGCTGAATGGGGATGAGTTTAAGACCTGCAGGCTGCATATGACGAAGAATCTTGAGGGGGATTGTGCGTGGAGGCATGGAAGGAGTGCGTAGGCGCTCTTTCCAGGCTTCCTGGGAAGGCATGACCGCAGCAGCCACGAGAAAAGAAATGAGGAGGAGACATGATGAAGAAAAGCACACTTTATGCAGCGTATGGCAGCAACCTGAACCTGGCACAGATGGAGGCAAGATGCCCAGGAGCCAGGGTACTGGGGGCAGGGAGAATTTCAGGATACCGTCTGGCGTTTAAGCGTGTTGGGGTATGCGCCTTCGCAACCATTGAACCCTGCCAGGGGGAATATGTTCCGGTAGGCGTATGGGAGATCGGGGAGAGAAACGAGGCAGCGCTGGACAGCTATGAGGGAGTTCCGGCACACTATGGGAAGGAAACGATTGAGGTGGAGATGGCTGAGGGGAAGGTGAGGGGCATGGTGTATGTGATGAACAGACGGGCAGTTCCTGCCCTGCCTGGCCAGGGGTACTTTATGGGAATTTTAAAGGGGTACCGCAGCTTCGGGCTGGAGGAGCAGAAGCTTTGGGAAGCCTGGTATCGGGCTGGAGGGGACAGATCTGTGGTTTGCGGCACACACAGACAACATCCGCAATACGCCGGAATAGACAGCCGTTTCCGACACAGAAGATAAATCCAGCCACGCAGAATTGTATCCAGGGGTACTTTCCATCGGTTTTTCGGGGAATAAGACAGTCCCATACATGGGCAGACCATGTGTGGGGCTGTTTTTATGTCTGCAGCAACGGGGTATTCCTATTCCGTCAGGATTTCTGCCAGAGTGAGAGAAGATTTTTTACTTTGTTTTCATTTCTGCTGAAGCGAAGGGATATAATCTTTTTTGTTTCCATTCCTGCTAAAGCGAAGGGATATATTCTTTATTTGTTTTCATTCCTGCCAAAGCGAAGGGATATAATCTTTTTTGTTTCCATTCCTGCTGAATCGAAGGGATATGTTCTTTTTTGTTTTCATCCTTACTGAATCGAAGTGGGGTAGTCTTTTTTGTTTGGATTCATTCGGATGTGTACAGAGACCTGCTTTTCTGATTTGATTCCTGCCATGCTGTTTCCATTTCTCCTGGATTGTTTCCATTTATGTGAAAGTGTATCCATAACTTCTGCTTCCTGCGGATACTTTTATCATGGTTCCAGGGTTTGGGGTTTTTATGGGGTATCTGGTGTCCCAGACACCCTATCAGTTAGAAGGGGGGTGGAGATTTCAGGGGTATTTTGGAGCATGGAGATTTTTGACGCTTTTTTCATCTGTGGATACCTTTGGATTTCCTGCCGGAATCTTTTGAGTACCCGTGCCCAATCTGCGCTTTACCCCTGGATTTCCACGGTTTTTTGTTAAGGCAGCACCTAAAATGGAAGTTCATCTGCCTTCCTGCATGGATTCTTTTCTATGGGGAGTGTGCTTCGTTTTTGCGAGGAAAGGATGTCCAGGTTTTCCTGATGGAAGAAGGCTAAGCCTTCGGATGTGACAGTTTCCGTAGTCAGACTTGTTTTATACCTGGGGTATGCACCGCTTTCCTGGCGGGAGTTTTGTTTACTTCAGTCGGTTAAAGCGCGGGGGATGTTTAAACCTATGTTTATTTTGGGCGGGCATTTTTAAACTTAAATGGAAACAAGCATCGAAAAGCGGCTGTTTATGCGCCTGGAGCGGCGGCTGGCAGAAACAACCAGGGGGCTGCGGATGTTTATTCCTGGTATTCCTGGGGGTATTTTTCCGCAGTTTTAGACGGCGGCTGGCGAAAAGGCAGCGATGGCAGACTGGCGTTTTAAGACGCATCTTTCGGGGGTATCTTAGTTTCCTCCCGCCAAGATTTTTCTATATTGGAGGATAAAAAAATTCAGAAAGGAGGACAGACAAATGGCAAAAGGCAGGAATACGAAGTTTGGCATTGTCTATCATGACGGGGAGGTTCACGTAGTAAGGAAGATGGGGGTTCCAGAACAGAATATCGTGGGGGTAGGGCGGATGAGTGACGTGGTCAGCAGGATGTCTGCCGGGGACAGTCTTTGTGTCCCCAGCGTGAAGTCCTTTGCCTGCGGCGCATATGACTTGTTTTGTAAGCTGCAGTACTTGGCAGGCAATGGGATTGAATTCCAGTCAGGGAATGAGCGTTACCTCAGTTTTTCCGCAATAAAACCCATGCCGCTCCCAACCAGGGAGACGCTGCGGGATTTCGCCGCACGTGAAGAGGAGTTTATCAAGTGGGTGCAGTCCAGCAGGCTGGATGAGAAGTCCAAGACAATGCTGTCCAACAAAATCCGCTGGGAGTTTATGGCAAATATCGTGCTGGTGTTTGAGAATAACGGGATCAAGAAGAAGGGGAACTGATTCCCGCTTTCTGAAAGCCCCCACAGCGTCCACACTGCCCTGGACTGGCGTTTTGCCGCTGCCAGGGTATCTTGGGCGGGCGCTGTGCTTTGGGGCGCACACAAGGCCGCACGGGTGGCCACGTTCCGTGTCACTGGGGTATCCCCCAGTGGCACGATTTTTTTCTGCTGGTTTGTGTGCCGCTGGGGTGGGTTCCGGCTTTCTGGCATATGCCAGAAGAAAACCAGGGTCTATTGGCACAGTGCCATCTGCCCCTAACCTGGGTGTGGCGGTAAATGGCTTAGGGCAGGGCGTGGGCTTTGCCGGAAAGGAGTACAGATGAAGGTTGGCTATATCAGGGTATCCACGGAGGAACAGAACACAGCCCGTCAGGAAGTGATGATGGAGGAACTTGGGGTAGAAAAAATTTTTATGGAAAAGATCACGGCTAAGACACAGTGCGGGAGGGAGCAGCTTGAAGCTATGCTCCAGTTCGTGCGGGAAGGGGATGTGGTCGTGGTGGAATCCATCTCCCGCATTGCCAGGAATACCAGGGATTTGCTGGAGATCGTGGAACGGCTGGAGGGAAAAGGGGTAGCGTTTATTTCCAGGAAGGAATCCATTGACACAAAGACTCCGGCGGGAAAATTCATGCTGACGGTATTTGGGGCAATGGCGCAGTTAGAGCGTGAATATCTCCTTGACCGCCAGCGAGAGGGGATCGAGATTGCCAGACAGAATGGGAAATACAAAGGGCGTAAGCCCATAGAAATGAATGAGGGAAAGTTTGTGGAAGTTTATGCCAGGTGGAAGGCTGGACAGTGCAAGGGAGTCGAAGCAATGCAGGAGTTGGGGCTAAAGCCGTCCACGTTTTACCGCAGGGTCAGGGGGTATGAGGCTGGGGAAAATTAAAAACACCTATCCAGTCAGTGACAAGACAGGTGGTATTACGAGAGGAAAAGTATGTGTTTTAGTAGATCCTTCCTCTGTTTCTATTTACTTTCCTGGGTATCAGCAGTTTCGGCAAAAGGATGAAACTCCAGCAAATCCTCAATTCTACAATCCAATACTGTACACAATTTACAAAGAACGTAGACATCCAAACGGGCAATATTATTTTTACAATAGTTGTCAATTTGTTTCCAGTTCATCTCCGCTTTATGAGAAAGCTTATTTTTGCTAAGTCCCTTTTGCTGTAATTGTTCATTCAGTTTGATTTCAAGGTGTCCAAATCTTTCTTCTTCCATGTAATTACCTCACTTCTGATACCTATTTTATAGTTCTGATAGAAGTTTTAACACCCTAAAGAAATATTATAATACTTAATACAGAATCATATGTTCGATACAACTGGTAATTTACAGAAATACTCTTTTGTTTGCGATAACCTTGTGTTTTTAGTATTCTTTTGATATAGTAAAATAAATCTAATATTAGCATTATATTTGTATAAACAGAAACAAACGTTCTAATTCAAGGAGGTGATGGAATGACTTTGGACTATTTTAAAGACAAGATGTTTGATTTACTAAACGAAACTGATTCTTTTGAGGTGGCGGATATAGAAGTGAGGGAGGCTGAAAATTTATTGTCTGTGCTTCTAAAAGATGGAAGTCAATTTGAAGTAGAATGTCGTAAACTGAATTAAGGTTCAGACAGCTATTGCTATTATAAAAAGACACTTTTCCAGTATCTATATAGACATCTGGAGAAGTGTCTTTTTCACTGTTGAAAGGCCATTCTGATGCTTGACATTAACACACTCTTGTGATAGGCTAAGGTCTGGAATCAGATTTTTGTGGTACGGTACGATTTCGGTACGATAATAGATGAAGTGCCGAAAAACCTCCATTTCGTGCGGATTTTAGGGGCAGAAGATGTATTCGACTCCCTTCTTCTGCACGAGCAGCCTAAATCCTTGGAAATCGGGGGTTTAGGCTTTTTTTGCGTAGAGCGGGAAGGGGAGCGGATTCTCTCTGCTTGTAATCGCCCCACAGGGATGATATAATCATAAAAAATGAAAGCGGCGAAAGGAAAAACGGAGCTTATGAATGAAACTATAAAAGAATTGACAGAGCGCAAGTCGGTCCGCGCATATACGGATGAACCGGTGGATCCCCAGAAGAAGAGCGTTATCATTCAGGCAGCCATGGAGGCGCCGACAGCGGGCAATCAGCAGTTGTATACGATTTTGGATATCACGGATCAGAAACTGAAAGAAACGCTGGCTGAAACCTGCGACCATCAGCCGTTTATTGCAAAGGCCCCGATGGTCTTGATCTTTTGCGCCGATTGCCAGAAGTGGTACGACGCCTATCTTTTGGGGGAATGCGGGCCCAGAAAACCGGGGCCCGGGGATCTGATGCTGGCGGTGACAGACGCGGCTATCGCGGCCCAGAACGCAGTGACCGCTGCCTGGAGCCTGGGGATCGGTTCCTGCTACATAGGAGATATTATGGAACGGTGTGAAACACACAGAGAACTGCTCCATTTGCCTGATTATGTGTTTCCTGCGGTTATGGTGGTGTTCGGATATCCCACAGAGCAGCAAAAAAAGCGTCTGAAACCGGAGCGGTGCAGGCAGGAGTACATCGTTCACGAGAACGGATATGAGCGCATGGCGCCTTCCAGGCTGAAGGAAATGCTGGGCGGCAACTATAAAGACGGGGAGTTTGGCAGCTGGATACAGGCGTTCTGCAGCAGAAAGTACAACAGTGATTTTTCCAGGGAGATGAGCAGATCCGTGGAAGCGTATCTGGGGCCGTTTACATCCGATGCCATGGATGCCCGGTAAACGGCGCTGCAGGCGATTTTAAATGGGCATATGCGGTTGCGTTCACATGGCACCTGTCAACCGTAGTTACTGTTTGCTGGGCACCAGTGAACAGTAACGAACCGTAACCGTATCAAAAAGAATACAAGGAATTCGTTTGACTTTAATTTTACAACTGGGTATAATATTCCTTAGCATAATAGAAAAGAGGAATACAGGCCGTGGAACAAAAGCCGATTTCAAAGGCAGTGATTGCAAGGCTGCCAAGATACTACAGACATTTGGGGGAGTTGATGGAGGAGGGGGTGGAGCGCATCTCGTCCAATGATTTAAGCCTGAGGATGAAGGTGACTGCTTCCCAGATCCGTCAGGATCTGAATAATTTCGGGGGATTCGGACAGCAGGGGTACGGGTATAACGTGAAATATCTGTACACGGAGATTGCCAAGATTATGGGAGTTGACCGCCAGCATAACCTGATTATTATCGGGGCGGGAAATTTGGGGCAGGCCATAGCCAATTACGCCAACTTTGAAAGGCGCGGGTTCCTTATAAAAGGAATGTTCGACATTAACCCCAGGCTGATAGGCAGAGTGGTAAGGGGGGCGGAGATTATGGGTGTGGAAAATCTGGAGAAGTTCATTGTGGATCATGATGTCCAGATCGCGGCCCTGACTATCCCCAAAACAAAAGCGCCTGAGATTGCGGATCGGCTTGTGGCAGCAGGGATCAAGGCTATCTGGAATTTTGCCCATACAGATCTGGTGGTGCCGGACGACGTGGTGGTGGAGAACGTCCACCTGTCGGAAAGTTTGATGCGCCTGTCCTACCGGGTGTGCAGCATGCAGGATGAAAAAGAGCGGAGAGAAAAGGTGCAGGAAAGCGGCATGGCGGGAAAGGGAAAAGG
>ERZ808028.1849-NODE-1849-length-11537-cov-3.980192_pt1 | contig 11537 bp, 10 predicted proteins | sample MGYA00380184_ERZ808028 | MGnify/ENA primary metagenome ERZ808028 (study PRJEB31490, sample SAMN06133397) | mouse gut metagenome | isolation source: J8_1 | host: mice | place: China: Chengdu | collected 2015-05 ...
ACTGTCACAATCACTGGTATTGGAAACTATAGTGGAGCCCTTACAAAAACTTACAATATTGACAGACAGGACATCGGTTTGTTGACTATCGCAGTCACCGACAAGCCGTACAACGCCAACAAGAAGGGCAGCGCCTATTACTCCGTGCCTAAGGTCTACGACCTCGACGGCAGACGGCTCAAACAAAATGCCGACTACACCGTCCGCTACACCGATGCTGCCACAGGCCGGGAAATTGGCAAAAATGACACGGTTACAAACGGCACTGAAATCCGTGTGACAGTGACAGCAACAGAAAAAAGCGGCTACAGCGGCACACTAAGTGCCACCTATCTTGTCCGTGATGCAGACACCTTAAAAGATCTTGCAAAAACAAAAGCTGACAAAATCGCTCCGCAGCAATACACCAGAGTCCCAATCTGCCCCGAAGTCAGACTGTATACAACGACAGGAAAAACAAAGACCTACCTGACCGAAGGAGAGGACTATGAAATCATCGGCTGTTATAACAACACAAAAAAAGGGACCGCCACAATCCTAATCAAAGGCAAAGGCGGCTGCAGCGGTATCAAAATTGCAACCTTCAGAATCATCGCCGCCGACAATAACGTAATTTGGAGCGGTGTATTTAACAAGTAACAATAAATAAATCCAAAACATAAGGCATATCACGCTACGAAAAACGTGATATGCCTTATGTATAAAAATCCTTACTCCAAATTCAACCGCTTCGTCATCATATGCAGATTGATAATATGCATAATTACCGAAACCGCCACCGCCCAAAGCAGTGAAATAATCATCGTCGGAGAAATAATCTCAAACATCGGAATGGTCTCGGCCATCGCCTCTGCACGAATCATGCGCGAATATGTCGGCAGCATAGCTAAGTACGAAATAAACTGTTGCACACTAATTACCGCAAAATAAGCAATAATTGCGCCGATAATGCGGTGCTTTGTATAAAGCTGTCCAAGCGACACGCACCCAAGCACCGTCATAATCGCCGAAATGCAGGCAACTATCATAAAAACAGTGTAAAATGTAACAAACGCGCCAAACGAAATCCCGTATTCCTCCCTGAAACCATCAGACAGTTCCGCAAAAAGCTCGCCAATCTGCTGGTCTAAATAAACGCCTTCATAAGCCGAAAGATTACAGATATGCGTATAAATTGCGCCAATAATAATCAGCAGCGTTGCAGCAATGCCCAAAAGCATAAGCAGATAACACAAAACAGAGGTAATCGTCTTAGCAGCAAGAAGCGTTTTTGTCTCCACGGGAAGCGTATGTGTCAGATACCCCTGGTCGGTATAAGTCGTTTTGTAAAACCGTATTGCGATAATCAGCATTGTCCCCACGGAACAGCCGATAATTCCAAAATAGTATAGCATAATGGAAAGGATCAGCGACAACACGGAAAGCCCTGAGGCAACGCTGTCATACTTGGGATTTATCGTAAAAATCAAGATACAGGTCAGCAGCGTTGCAACGCCCAAAACCCCAAGCATAATCAAAAGCGGAAAACGAAGCCCTCTCCATTCATATTTTATTAATTTTCCTAACATGCATATACCTCCCTGAAATAAGCGTCCACAGACTTATTCTGCTGACTTCTGATTGCGTCCACCGAAGTGTAAAGCATTAAAGAACCATTCTTCATAAAAATCACATCGTCAAGAACACTCTCAATGTCGGAAATCAGATGTGTGGATAAAATAATGGTCGAGTTCGGATTGTAATTTGTAATAATCGTGCGCAGGATATAATCCCTCGCCGCAGGGTCCACGCCCGCAATCGGCTCATCAAGAATATAAAGCTCGGCTTCACGGCTCATCACAAGGATTAACTGCACCTTCTCCTTTGTGCCCTTTGAAAGTGTCTTAAGTCTTGCCTCCGGACTGATGCCAAGTGACTCCAGCATGGAATATGCCTTTTCCTTTGAAAAATCAGCATAAAAATCGGCAAAATAATCAATCATTTGGCGCACCTTCATACCGTTTTCAAGATAAGTACGCTCCGGCAGGTATGAAATCACACGCTTGCTCTCCGCCCCCGGAAACATTCCGTTAATGTATACTGCCCCGCTCGTCGGTGCAAGCAGTCCGTTAATCATCTTGATTAAAGTTGTCTTACCGCACCCGTTCGGTCCAAGCAGTCCGATAATCCGCCCCCGTGGAATAGTCAGGTTCATATGAAACACCGACATATAATTTCCCATATTGGGATAACGTTTGCATAAATCGTTAATCTGCAAAAGCGGTGCTGCGGTTGTATATTGTTCATTCATAAAAAATTCCCCCTCTTACCTTTCATTAGAAACAACTGCATGATTTGCATTATTGGTATCATTTGTATGACTGTTTACCAGTGAAACAATTTCACTGTCGGAAAACCCAAGCTGCCGCATATTTGTGAAAAAGCTTTCCGTCTGCGTGACCGCCATTTTATGTTTCGCAGCCTCAATCATCTGTGTATCCTGCGTGACCACGCGTCCCATATTGCGCTGTGTGATAACAAGCCCGCTGCGCTCAAGCTCCGAAAAAGCCCGCTGCATGGTATTTGGATTGACGCTTGCCTCCGCCGCCAAATCCCGCACGCTCGGCAGCCATTCGCCTGGCGGGTACACTCCGCACACAATCCGCACCTGAAGCTTTTCCAGTATTTGCGCATAGATTGGGCGGTCAGAATTTAATTCCCATGCCATATTTTCATCTCCTTACAACAGTGTATTAGAATAATAGTACACTAATACAATAATACATTATGCAAATCTTGTCAATACAAAATAAAGAAAAATAAAATATTGATAAAAATTCTGATAAATTTTTGTGTAGAATAGCCACTAAAATAAGTAACAACACAAAAAATGCATGGATAATATGCATATCAGGTCAAGAGAACCACCGAAACATGCAGAAATTGTCATTTCCTTTACTGCGCCCAATATTGACAAATTTTTTTAATTCGTCTAATATAAAAAAGAATATCGCGTTTTTTAGCACGGTATTTTCACTTTACTATGGCATAACAGTAAAGAAAGTGTGCATTTGCAGTATACAGATGTACATTGCATAGATACATTTATAAAAAGGCTATGCTAAAAAAACGAAAAGATAGGAGTGAAAACTGATGTTAAGATACATCGTTAAACGAGTCATTCTCGCAGTTGCTACAGTGTTCATTATTGCTGCGATTACGTTCTTTACCATGAATGCAATCCCCGGCGGACCGTTCGCTTCGGAGAAAGCGCCGAGTGAGGCGGTTAAGAAAGTTTTGGAGGCGCGTTACAACCTTGACAAGCCAGTCGGAGAGCAGTTCATTATCTATATCAAGAATTTCCTTCACGGAGATTTAGGTGTTTCTTTAAAGACAGGAAGAAGCATTTCCACCGTAATCGGCGAATCCTTTCCCATATCGGCAAGGCTTGGCGGAATGGCGGCGGTAACGGCAGCGATTGTCGGCTTAATCTTAGGCAGTATTGCAGCGCTGAAAAGAAACACATTCATAGACCGTTTCATTGTGTTTATCACCACGCTTTTTACCGCAGTTCCAAGCTTTGTGCTTGCAACGCTGTTACTATATGTTTTCTGTATCATATTAAAATGGTCGCCCGTGTTTGATCCGGACAGGACGCATTATGTCCTTCCCGTAATTGCGCTTGCGCTTTATCCGATGGCGTATATTACGCGTCTGACAAAGACAAGTATGCTTGATGCGCTCAGTCAGGACTATGTCCGCACGGCGAATGCAAAGGGCGTGGCAGGCTGGAAAGTCATTTTCAAGCATGCGCTCAGAAATGCGGTGATTCCGGTCATTACTTACTTTGGACCGATGCTTGCGTACATATTGACAGGCAGTCTTGTGGTTGAGAACATTTTCACAATCGGCGGACTTGGAACAAAATTTGTTTCAAGCATTACGAACCGTGATTATACGATGATTATGGGAACGACGATGTTCCTTGCAATTATCATGGTGACGATGAATTTGATTACGGATATTGTTTACAGTATTGTTGATCCGAGAATTAAGCTGGACTAAAAAACATTAAGAAACACTAAGGCTGTAAATCGAATAAATTCGATTGAGACGCAGCCTAAGAGCTTCTAAAGGTTTAAGCATATTGGTTCGCGTGAAAGGAGTAAGTTTGTAGAAATGGCAGAACAGAATGCACTGAAAAGAAATGTGCTGAGTGCACAGGTCGATTTATCGAAATTTAATTTCGACGATTCCGTTTTTGAAAAAGCGACGGACGAGGAGAAAAAACAACAGGACGTCATGAGCGAGTCTACCACGTTTTTTAAGGACGGTATGAAAAAGCTCATGAAAAATCCGCTTGCCGTGGGCAGTATTATTGTATTGATTATTGTTATGAGCGTGATTATTGTCGCGCCGCATATTGTGCCGTACAGTTATTCGCAGATTATCAGTGTCAACGGAAAGCGTGACAAGACGGCGAAAAATTTAAAGCCGTTTGAGTATTCGGAGAATGAGTTGGAATATATTGCGGAGGGCGGTGAGGTCTTTCCGCATATTATGGGAACGGACGCGCAGTGCCGTGACTATTTTATCCGTGTCGTGTATGGTACGAGAGTATCGCTAGCGGTCGGATTGTTTGCCAGTATTTTGGTGTTGATTATCGGTCTGCTCTATGGTAGTATTTCGGGGTACATGGGCGGCAAGGTCGATTTGATCATGCAGCGTATTGTTGACATTATTTACTCATTGCCGGACATGCTTGTCATTATTCTGTTATCGGTGGTTTTGAATGAGACACTTGGCGAAAAGCTTGAGGGCACATCGTTCCAAAGCCTCGGTGTAAACATGATTTCACTGTTTATCGTGTATGGTCTTTTATATTGGGTAAGTATGTCGCGTTTGGTGCGCGGACAGATTCTGACGATTAAGAATAACGAATATGTGCTTGCGGCAAAGGCTACAGGCGCAAAGAGCGGCAGGATTATCGCAAAGCATATTATTCCAAACTGCATCAGCGTTATCATTATTTCGACTGCGCTGCAGATTCCGTCGGCAATCTTTACGGAGAGTTATCTAAGCTTTATCGGACTTGGTGTACAGGCGCCGATGCCGTCGCTTGGAAGTCTTGCGAATACGGCAAGAGAAGGGCTTCAGAGCTACCCGTACAAGCTGATTTTTCCGGCAGTTGTTATCTGCCTGATTGTGCTTTCGCTCAACCTGCTTGGCGACGGCTTGCGCGATGCGTTTGATCCGAAGCTTAAGAAATAAGGGAATGGGGGACTGGTGTTAAAATGAGCGAAGAATACATTTTACAGGTAAAAGATTTACATACATCATTTTTTACGGATTCGGGTGAAGTCCGGGCGGTAAACGGCGTGAACTTTAATTTGGCGCCTGGAAAAATCCTCGGTATCGTAGGGGAGTCCGGTTCGGGAAAGAGTGTTACTGCGTACTCAATTATGCAGATTTTGGCGTCAACAGGACGCATTGTGAGCGGCGAGGTGCTCTATCGCGGTGAGGATATCACAAAATATGACAAAAAACAGATGAAAAATTTCAGGGGCAAGTGCTGCAGCATTATTTTTCAGGACCCGATGACGAGCTTAAACCCTGTATTTACGATAGGAAACCAGTTGATGGAGGCAATCTTGCTCCACACGGATAAGAATAAAGAGCAGGCGAAGGCGCGTGCGGTTGAAATGCTTGAGCTTGTGGGCGTGAATGAGCCAGAGAAGCGTATCAGACAGTATCCGCATGAGCTTTCAGGCGGTATGCGGCAGCGTGTGATGATTGCGATGGCGCTTGCGTGCGAGCCGGATATTCTGATTGCAGACGAGCCGACGACAGCGCTTGACGTGACCATTCAGGCGCAGATTTTGGAGCTGATGCAGGCACTGCAGAAAAAGCTTGGTATGGCAATTATTATGGTAACGCACGATTTGGGCGTGATTGCGGATATGTGTGACGAAATTATTGTGATGTACGGCGGGCGCGTGTGTGAGCGTGGAACTGCGGAAGATATTTTCTACCGCGCGGGACACGAGTATACGAAAGGACTTTTGCGCTCCGTTCCGAAGGCGGACGGCAGTAAGGAGCGGCTTGTTCCGATTGCAGGTACGCCGATTAACCTTTTGAATATGCCAAAAGGCTGCGCATTTTGTACGCGCTGTGACGAGGCGATGAAAATCTGCCTGACAGAGGTTCCGCCGCAGGTGCAGATGCCTGACGGACATTTCGCGTCGTGCTGGCTTGCGTTTAAGAAATTAAAGAATGGAACGCTTGGCGCAGAGGAGGTACAGTCATGAGCAGTGAATATTTGATTGAGGTGGAGGACTTAAAGCAGTACTTCCCCATTAAGACAGGATTTTTCAAAACGACGCCCCTCAAAGCGGTAGACGGTGTTACGTTTAACATTAAGCCGGGTGAAACACTGGGACTTGTAGGAGAGTCAGGCTGCGGAAAGACGACGGTCGGCCGTACGCTTTTGCGGCTTTATGAGCCGACTTCGGGTACGGTGAAGTTTAACGGCGAAGAGATTACGGCAAAAAATATGGCGGAGCACCGCAAAAATATGCAGATGGTGTTTCAGGACCCGTATTCTTCTTTAAATCCGCGTATGACGGTAGAGGATATTATCGGGGAGCCGCTCGACGTACATAAAATGTATTCCAATAAAAATGAGCGCCGTGAAAAGATACTGGCGCTGATGGAGCTTGTGGGTCTGAATGCCGAGCATGCGACGCGCTATGCGCACGAATTTTCGGGCGGTCAGAGGCAGCGTATCGGAATTGCGCGTGCCTTGGCGGTAAAGCCGCAGTTTATCGTCTGTGACGAGGCGGTAAGTGCGCTTGACGTTTCCATTCAGGCGCAGGTGATTAACATGTTTGAGGATTTGCAGGCAAAGCTTGGCGTGGCGTATCTGTTTATCGCCCATGATTTGTTGGTTGTAAGACATATTTCCAACAGAATTGCAGTGATGTATCTTGGAAAGGTTGTGGAGATTGGCGATGCGGACGAGGTGTACGAACATCCCATTCATCCGTACACGGAATCGCTTTTGAGCGCCGTGCCCATTCCTGACCCGATTCAGGCAAAGCAGAGTCAAAGAATTGTGCTTTCCGGCGATGTGCCGAGTCCGATGAATATGCCGACAGGCTGTGCGTTCCGTACGAGGTGCCGTTTTGTGACAGACAAGTGCGCGGAGGTTTGCCCGACGCTTACGGATAAGGGCGGCGGACATATGGTGGCATGTCATAATCGGTAATCAATACAAGTTTGGTAACTTTTAATGAGGATATTGACATCTCCCCGACGGATATTGTCCGAAAAGGGAGTGTGAATATAGATAAATCTGTTTTATTTAAGTTTTAAAATCAAAAAAGGAGGAAACACATTATTATGAAAAAGAAACAGGTATTGGCTCTTTGCCTTGCATTTGCGATGGCAATGGGGGCATTGACAGCATGCGGCTCAAATGATGCGCCTGCGGCTGACAATGCAGTGGATACGCCGGCAGAAACGCAGGCACAGGACGGAGCGGAACCAAACGCAGACAATGCGGAGGGAGATGCAGATTCAGCGGACGCGGCGGTAGACGCAGAGAACGCAGTAGACCCTGCAAACTGGGGTGAATATGACGAATTAATCAATGAAATCAGAACAACGACAGATTTTGTGGAGCGCGAGGCGCTGATGCACAAGGCTGAGGATATGATTATGGAGACAGGCGCAATCCTGCCGATTTATTACTACAATGTAATGTATTTACAGAAACCTTATGTGTCAGGAACGTATGCAAATGCTTATGGATTTAAGTATTGGATGTTTGCGGAGACAGAGGGTGATACGCTTCGGCTAAATCAGGCGTCAGAGCCGGATAAACTTGATCCCGCTCTAAATACAACGGTTGACGGTGCGTGTCTTGCGGTAAACAGCTTTTCAGGTCTTTTCACCTATGATGAGGATGCGAATGTTGTTCCCGACCTTGCCGCGGATTATACGGTTAGCGACGACGGATTGACATATACCTTTAATTTGCTCCCTGACTTAAAGTGGTCAGACGGTTCCGAATTAAATGCAAATGATTTTGTTTATGCATGGAACCGTGCAGTTGCGGAGGAAACGGCAGCAGATTATTTTTACATGTTTGACGCAATCAAGCACAACGATGATGGTACGCTTGCAGTAACGGCAAGCGAAGATGCGCAGTCTATCACGGTGGAACTGGTTGCTCCCTGTCCGTACTTCCTTGACCTTTGTGCATTCCCTGCTTACTATCCCGTAAAGCAGAGCGAGGTAGAGGCAGCGGCGGATTGGCAGACAAATCCCGGCGCATGGTGCCAGGAGGCAGGCTTTGTTTCAAACGGCGCGTATACTTTGGAATCTTGGACACATGACGAGTCTATGACATATGTAAAGAACCCGAACTATCACAGAGCGGACGAAGTGAAGATTGAAAAGCTTCAGTTCATGCTGAGCGCAGACGATACGGCAGTTTTTGCGGCATACAATGCAGGAGACCTTGATTTTGTAGCGGATACCATTCCGACAGACGAAATTCAGACACTTTTAGGCAATCCGGAATTTCATACGATTGACCAAATCGGAACATACTATGTAGGCTTTAACGTAAAGAGCGACCTCTTTGCAGATAAGACGCCTGCACAGGCAAATGCGATGAGACGTGCGTTTGCACTTTTGGTTGACCGTGACTACATTGCGGAGAATATCGGACAGACAGGACAGAAGCCGGCAAATACATTTGTTCCGACAGGAATGGCTGACGGTAACGGCGGCATCTTCAAGGAGAACGACGACGCATATACGTATCCGAACGAGGCGACGGCAGGCTACTATGATCCTGAGGCGCTTGATGAGAACGTTGAGGAGGCAATCGAGCTCTTAAAGTTTGCAGGCTATGAGTTTACAGACGACGGCGTACTTTCTGATTCTACACCGATTTCGTTTGAGTATCTCACAAACGATACCACAACACACGTGGCAATCGCAGAGGCGCTGCAGCAGGATTTCGGCTTTGTCGGAATTACCATGACAATTAAGACAGTAGACTGGAATGTATTCCTGAACGAGAGAAAAGCAGGAAATTACGACATTGCACGTAATGGCTGGCTTGCGGACTTTAACGACCCGATTAACATGCTTGAGATGTGGACAACTGCGTCAGGCAACAATGACTGCCAGTTTGGCAGATAATCAGGACTGGATGAAGTGATTTTATAAAGAACGCACACTGTGCATATGATAAATGCGCGGTGTGTGTTCTTTTTATTTTAGCCTTTTCCTTCCGCCCAAAAGTATAAAATCCACCCGAATCCTGAACCCAATTGAACTGGGGAAATCCTTTGACGATAAAACATTTGTTCTTGACGTCAAAGTCCTGCTCAATGATGCGTCCGTCATAAATCTTGAAATGCAGGTTGTAAAGCAGAAATTTTGGACAAACCGCTCTCTTTCTTATCTTTGCAGTATCTTTCAAAATCTTGAAAGCGGTGATGACTACTCACAGATTAAGCCTGCTTACCATATTGGTATCCTTGATTTTTCGCCATTCCCCGACTATCCCGAATTTTATGCCATGAATAAAATGATGAATGTCAAAAAACACTATGTTTATAATGACAACTTTACCTTGAATGTGCTAGACTTAAGTCAGATAGAACTGGCAACAGACGAGGACAAAGCCTATAAAATGGACTACTGGGCGAAACTTTTCAAGGCAAAACATGGGAGTATAAATCACTGGAGGTGATTAAAAATGTTAGCACAGAAAAGCGATACTTTTAAAGAAACCTGCGAAACCGTATACAAGCTTAATCAGGACGAAAGTGTCCGGTACTGGTGTGAAATGCGTGAGGAGGGACACCGCATTTTGAGAACCTATGAAAGTCTCTTGAAAAACAGCGATGCAAAGCTTGCGGAGAAGGACGCTATCATTGCTCAAAAGGATACAGAACTTGCCGAAAAGGATACTGAACTTACTAAAAAGGATGCAATCATTGCGGCACTTCAGGCAAGACTCAACGCGCAGGACAATATTGTTTAAATTTTACCAAAAGAAATGGCTCGGACATAAATAATGATGTCATGTGATGTGTTGGAAATATAAAATAATCAAACTACAAACGTTCGACAGCCTTCCCGCCAAGAAAGTAAAAAAACGCATGAAAAACAGTAAATTTGCGCATCATGCGTTTTTTTGATACTTAAAATTCTCAATTGTCATTTCGAATTTTGCACATTTTTGCATAATATTCCGTTTAATTTGACAAAAGATGCAAAATAGCATAGTATGGTTTTTGGTAACAAATATCAAGAAACGGTAAAGAGGGAAAGGAGAACATTATGGTTCGCAGAGTGCTATCTGTTTTACTATGCGGCTGTCTGCTTGCCACAAGTCTGCCGGTGACGGGGATTGCGGCAGAAGAACAGGCAGTAAGCGCAATGGAAGAAACTGTTAATGATGCGGGGGGGGGGTATAACGATTCGCCCGCGCAGATTGAGGAGGAGACAGGACGGTCAGATATTACGGAAACGGAAACTGCCGAAAGGCAGGAAACCGTTCAGGAGACCAAAACGGCGGAGGAAGAACCGGAAACAACGCAGACAGCAGGAGAAACACAGGAACATGAAACGGCGGCAGATGTACAGACAACGGCGCCGGGAGAGGAAACAAAGCCGGATGCGGATCCGGAGACGTCTCAAGAGGAGCCAAAGACGCAGGAGATGACGGTGACAGAGCCGCAGACGGAAGATACGCCGCAGGAATCATCAGAGCATCAGACACAAGAATTGACAGAAGAACCAGATACGGGCGAAACGGCTGTCAATCAGGAGGACAGCGCCACCGCGACTGCAACGTTCAAGGACGTGCAGGAGGGCGGGTATTATATTTCAGCCAGTATAGAAAAGATCAATGCACCAAGCGATGTGTATATTTATTGGAAAGAAAAAGGGCACAAAGAGTATGAGAATTACACTACTTGCGACGGTTCGCGACCGGCAATCCTTTATCCCGTAAAACCCAATACTACATATGTGCTGCATCTGAAATTCAGCAATGGAGCTAACGCACAGTTATATGACGAGAAAGAGATTACTACGACGGATTATAAATTCCAAACATCCGTATCCGTTGAAAATATTACAACAAATTCAGCGGATATTAAGGTGCAATTTACCAATTACAACGGATTATATACAAATGGAAGTTATGCATCTTTGTATGTAGGAACCGAATATAAAGATGATTCGGAAATTGTAATGTATGAAGATTCTTATAGTACAATTCACTCCGAGTCAGAGACAAAGGATTGTACGGTTACCATTTCGTTATCCGATTTAAAAGCAGGAACGGAATATAAGCTGCCGGTATGGGTGGCAGAGATCAATAATTATAATATAGACATGAGGAAAAAACTTGATGACGTAACCTTTACGACAAAAGAATCAGACATTGCCGCAAAACTACAGTTTGAGGCAGCGGCTGATGAAACGGATAAGACAAAGATACATTGTAAAGTAAGCTTGAGGGGTAG
>ERZ808028.1851-NODE-1851-length-11528-cov-3.917649_pt1 | contig 11528 bp, 10 predicted proteins | sample MGYA00380184_ERZ808028 | MGnify/ENA primary metagenome ERZ808028 (study PRJEB31490, sample SAMN06133397) | mouse gut metagenome | isolation source: J8_1 | host: mice | place: China: Chengdu | collected 2015-05 ...
GGCTATCCCGCATACGGCTGCGGCATCCGTTACAAATACGGCATGTTCAAGCAGGAGATTCGTGACGGCTTTCAGGTGGAAGTGCCGGACGAGTGGTTAAAGGACGGCAACCCCTTTGAAGTGCGCCGCTCCGAGTACGCAACCGAGGTTAAATTCGGCGGCTATGTAAGAACCGAGTGGGACGGAACCAAGAACAACTTTATCCAGGAGGGCTGCCAGTCTGTACTTGCAGTTCCCTATGATCTTCCGATTGTCGGCTATAATAACAATATCGTCAATACCCTGCGCGTATGGGATGCACAGCCCATCAACACTTTCCGTCTGGATGCCTTTGACCGCGGCGACTACCAGAAGGCCGTAGAGCAGGAGAACCTGGCAAAAAATATCTGTGAAGTCCTCTATCCAAATGACAACCATTATGCAGGCAAGGAACTTCGCTTAAAGCAGCAGTACTTCTTTATCTCTGCCAGCGTGCAGCGTGCCGTGGCAAAATATATGGAAAAGCACGACGATGTGCGCAAATTCCATGAGAAGGTGGTATTCCAGTTAAATGATACCCACCCGACCGTAGCCGTAGCGGAACTGATGCGCGTGCTTTTGGATGTCTATCACTTAACCTGGGAGGAGGCATGGGATGTAACCACCAAGACCTGTGCTTACACCAACCACACCATTATGGCAGAAGCCCTTGAGAAATGGCCGATTGAGCTTTTCTCCCGCCTGCTTCCGAGAATTTACCAGATTGTGGAGGAGATTAACCGCCGCTTTATTGCCGATATTCAGAGAAAGTTCCCGGGCGACCAGGAAAAGGTGCGCAAGATGGCAATCATCTACGACGGTCAGGTGAAGATGGCACATCTGGCGATTGCTGCAAGCTTCTCCGTAAACGGCGTGGCACGCCTGCACACGGAAATTTTAAAGAACCAGGAATTAAAAGAGTTCTACCAGATGTATCCGCAGAAGTTCAACAATAAGACCAACGGCATTACCCAGAGGCGCTTCCTCCTTCACGGAAATCCTCTGCTGGCAGACTGGGTAACTTCAAAGATCGGCAATGAATGGATTACCAATTTACCGCATATTAAAGAGCTGAAGATTTACGCTTCCGATGAAAAATGCCAGAAGGAATTTATGAACATCAAGTACCAGAACAAGGTTCGTCTGGCAAAATATATTAAAGAGCACAACGGCATTGATATCGACCCGCGCTCCATGTACGATGTTCAGGTAAAGCGTCTGCACGAGTACAAGCGCCAGCTGATGAATATTCTGCATGTTATGTACATGTATAACCAGTTAAAAGATAATCCAAATATGGATATGGTTCCGAGAACCTTTATCTTCGGCGCAAAGGCAGCCGCAGGCTATAAGATTGCCAAGCTGACCATTAAGCTGATCAATGCCGTAGCCGAGGTGATCAATAACGACAAGAGCATCAACGGAAAGATTAAAGTCGTATTTATCGAGGATTACCGTGTTTCCAACGCAGAGTTGATCTTTGCCGCTGCCGACGTCAGCGAGCAGATTTCCACGGCCTCCAAGGAAGCTTCCGGTACGGGCAATATGAAGTTTATGTTAAACGGTGCTCTGACCTTAGGAACCATGGACGGTGCAAATGTGGAAATTGTTGAAGAAGTGGGGGAGGATAAGGCATTCATCTTTGGTATGTCCTCCGACGAGGTAATTAATTACGAGAACAACGGCGGGTATTACCCCATGGAGTTCTTTAACAATGATCAGGAAATCCGCCGGGTGCTGATGCAGTTAATTAACGGGTACTTTGCCCCGCATGACCCGGAACTGTTCCGACCGATTTATAATTCTCTGTTAAATACGCAGAACAGCGATCGTGCAGATACCTACTTTATCTTAAAGGATTTCCGCTCCTACGCCGAGGCGCATAAGAAAATCGACGAAGCTTACCGCGATGAAAAATGGTGGGCAGAGGCTGCCATCACCAATGTGGCATGTACCGGCAAGTTTACTTCGGACCGCACCATTGAAGAATATGTGCGGGATATTTGGCATTTGAAGAAGGTTAAGGTGGAGATGCCGAAGTAAACTTTTCAGGGATGATCGTTAAACGCAAACTATCCGGGAAAGAAATAGAATAGAAGAAAACGCCGACTCATATAATACAGCGTACAGGGGTTTCATCTGTAATTCTGTAGGGAGAGGAGGCGTTTTTTTCGTGGGACAAAAAGGAAAGCTGGGGAAAGGGCTTTTGCTTCTCTTTGCCGGCTGCTGTTTTCCGTATATCGTGACTCTGGGGTGGACGGGCAGTATTAACGGAAGGGGACAGGCCCTGGAACGGTGGGGGAGGACAGAAAGGCTGAATGAAGAGGGAAAAATGCCTTTGGACAGCGGAAGGCAGATTATTTTAGACCGGGAAACAACGATGTATCTGGATGTGGAAGAGTATCTGGTAGGTGTTGTCGCCAGGCAGATACCCGCAGAGTATACCCTGGAAGCATTAAAGGCACAGGCGGTGATTGCCAGAACCTATATCTATCAGCAGATGGGTGGGAAGAAACAGATTGCAGAATCGGCGCTGGACATGGATTATCTTGGGCAGGTGCAGCTGGAAAAGCTTTGGGGGACAAAAAATTATCTTGCATTTTACCAGAGAGTGGAAGAGGCGATAAAAGAAACCCGGGGGGAGGTTTTGCGCTGGCAGGGGGAGTACGCCGATGCCCTGTTTTGCCGGTGCAGTGCAGGTAGTACACGGCCGGGAGATGAAAAACGCCCTTATCTTGCCGCGGTGAACTGTCCGGAGGATTTAACGTCTGATAATTTTTTGCAGCTTAAAGAATGGACACCGGAGGAGTTTTCCCGGCTGATTAGTGCCATTCCTGACGGCGGTCCGGTTTCAGCCGATCAGGTTCCAGGGATGATTCAAATCGGAGGACGAGATTCCTCGGGCTATGTGACCCAGGTACAGATTGGAAATGTGCAGTTCAGCGGAGATGAGGTGCGCTACGCCCTGGGAATTCAGTCGCCCTGTTTTTCTTTTGAAGATTATGGGGGAAATATCCGGGCTGAGGTCAAGGGTATCGGTCATGGCTACGGGTTCAGTCAGTTTGCGGCGAACAAAAAGGCGCAGGAGGGATGGACTTACCGCGAACTCCTGGATTATTTTTATCCGGGAACATCCCTTGAAGCAGAAGATATCGCGCCCGATGCATTAGATCGTTCCGAACCGGGTATAGGACAAAATACAGATGCTGTGAATGAAGACAGATAAGATAAATAGTTCTTTGATCCAGAAGGGTGCGAACATAAAAATAGTAAAAAATCTTCGGTCAAATGAATAAGTCGGCGCACTTTGGTAAGACTATTACCGAGGTGATAAACGTGAAAGAGAGAGTTAATCAATTATTCAAGGATAAACTCATCCTTGTAATGATGGTACTGGGCCTGTTGACTATTGTAGCGGCAGCAGGCGTGATAACCCTTCAGAGGAGAAATACGGAAGAAAGCCCTTACTTAAATATGGAGGGCGGCCCGGAACATTTAGTGGACGGGCAGAAAGATGAAAGCCTGCCGGATGCAGGGCATTCAAATGCAGCAAAAGAAGAAACCGAAGCAGCAAAGAACCAGGAACTGGCCGATGCAGGAAAGGAAACAACAGCCGCACAGACCAAACCGGCAGAAACAAAGGCAAAAGAAAATGCAGGGAAGGAAAATGCAGTAAAAGAAACACAGGCAGCTAAGCCAAAGGAAACCGAGGCAGAGCCGGCAGGAGCAGGAATGGATGCCGCTTCGGCACTGGTGCTGAATTTTGCCCAGACCCAGTCCATGATGTGGCCGGTGGAAGGCAATGTCCTTTTGGATTACAGCATGGATTCTACGATTTACTTTCCTACGCTGGAACAGTACAAGTGTAATTCCGGGATTGTTATCCAGGGAGAGGTGAGCCAGCCCGTGGCGGCTCCAGCCAATGCCCGCGTCCTGGAAACCGGGGTCAATGAGGAAATCGGAAACTATCTGATTTTGGATCTTGGCGATGAATATTCCCTGATTTGCGGACAATTAAAGGAAGTTTCGGCAGTTACCGGCGAGTATCTGGAAAAAGGACAGATCATGGGCTATGTGGCCGAACCGACAAAATATTATACCGTAGAAGGTCCCAATGTCTTTATGGAACTGAGAAAAGGCGAACAGGCCATGGACCCGCTGGACTATCTGGAATAACAGATACGAACAGCCAAAATAAAAGGGCAGGTTCAGTCAGAACAAAAAAGACACGATCCGGCAAGAGCAAAATAGCATAAAACCGACAGCATAAAAAGGAATCCCTTTCATTGCTGTCGGTTTATTTCCGTTTTTCTTGATGGTTATGCCTTTTAAATATTTCGGACAGAATTATCGCTTTGCATTTTCCTTTTCCTGTGTGATAATCGCCATGGATTCATCCGGTGTTGTGCCGATAACATCCATTAAAATTTCTTCGGTAACCGTAGGAGAGTAGTAAAAGCCCTGGAGATACTGGCAGGGTTTTAAGATTTGCACCTGGTTTTCGGTTTCCACGCCTTCGGCGATAATGTTCAGCCCCAGGTTTCTGGCAATATCAATTAATCCCTCAATAATATGACGGGACTTAGGATTGGTTTCTAGCTGCCAGACAAAGGAGCGCTCCAGCTTTAAGGTGTGCACCGGTAAGTCCAAAATACCGGCAATGCTGGAATAGCCTGTGCCGAAATCATTTAAAATCAGTTCAACACCCAGGGCTTCTAATTCCTGCATCATTGAATTAATCGTTAAATAAGCCGTCGTCAGGGCATTTTCCGTAACTTCAATGGCAAGCTTGCCCTCTGGGATCTTATAAGTTTCAATAACACTCTTTACTTCGCTTAAAAAATCTTCCTGTAAGAGCAGGATGGAAGAGATGGGAAGGGAGATGGAGTCAAACTCTTTTCCCCGTTCAATCAGACTGGCAATACATCGTCCTACCTGGTGCAGGGCAAAATATTCCACCAGGCGGATCTGCCCGGAATCTTCAGCAATTGGAAGAAACTCCCCTGCGCCAACCATGCCTATGCCCTGGACGAACACCCGCATATAAAATTCTGCACGGGTAAAAAAGCCCTTTTCATTGTGCAGGGTGGGGCGGTAGCGTATTTCAATCTCACGGTTTTCCAGAGCTGTCCGCAGATACTGTCCGATAATCTGCTTGCGCATCACTTCCATGTGCAGGGCAGAATCGTAGCTGATAATCTGACCCTGGCCAAGTTCGGTTGCTTTGGTGATTGCTGCATCCAGGCATTTTAAAAGTTCATCAGCTGTCCCTGCCGGCCCGGGATAGGAACAAAGGCCAATCTGCGCAGAACACAGGCAGTCGGTATCTTCAACCTTCCAGACATGGTCAAAGCGTTCAATAATATTTTCTGCGATAGACACCGCCTGTCCATGCGGGCAATCCTCCATGATAATAATAAATTCCACACCGATATAACGGTATACCACATAGCCGGTTTCTCTCTGCAGATAGCGGATGATTTTCGTCAGCAATGTTTCGCAGTAGAGGTAGCCAAAAACCTGGTTCAGACGTTTAAAATTCTCAATATAAAGTTTGAGCACAGTGCCCTTGCTTTTGGAAGTCAGCACTTCATCCAGGTTTTCAAGACAATCTTTCCTCCCAAATTCTTTTTTATCGACAAAGGAATCCTCAGAACCGGCGGAATATTCGGTCGTATGTTCCCGATCATTATTTTGGTCTGTTTTATTTTTCTTCTGAAACCACAGCATCTTGCCATCTCCTCATGTTTAAAATTATTTGCTCTTATTATTGTATACGAAATAGGAAAAAAAAGCAATGAAAAAGAATAATTCATATTTTTCTTTTTGCTGCATATTCTTTTATTGTGCGGTTTTAAAGGTGCAATAAAGAAAAATGGTTGCCGTTCACAGCTTCACAGCGACGAAAAATCCGCAAAAAATCAAGCAAAAGAATGAATTGAGGGAAGATAAAACAATGGAACAGAACTTAAACAGGTTTAAACAGCGTACATTTCAGGTAAAAAGCCGGTGTGCACTCAGCTTGCTGACGGCAAAATTAACGATGGCAAATGCAGAATTATCTCTGAAATTGGGAAGAAATGTTATTCTAAACATTTACAGCCGGATAAAAAGCATCGAGAGCATTCGAGAAAAATGTAAAAAAAAGGGGATTAAGCCGGAATATACAGAAGCATTAGAAAAGATCAGCGATATTCTTGGCATCCGGGCCGTCTGTGCATTTGAAGATGATATCTACCGGGTAGCCGATATCCTGTGCCAGCATCAGGATGTAACCGTTATCAGGAAAAAGGATTATGTGCGTTATCCTAAAATTTCAGGATACCGAAGCCTGCATTTAATTGTTGAGATCCCTGTCTGCTTTCAGGGAGAAACAAGCCAGGTCAGAGCAGAAATTCAGCTTAGAACAACGGCAATGGATTTCTGGGCAGGTGTCGATCATGAACTTCGCTATAAAAAAGGAAAAAAAGAAGCTGTACTTATTGGAAATGAGTTAAGGGAATATTCCAGGGTTGTTGCAGAATTAGACGAGAAAATGGTGGAACTGCGCAGGCAGATTGAGATTATTTAAAATGTAAGTTTACTGTAAAAGTTCACTGCCGACTAAGCGGTCTAAGTTCAGGTATTCCAAGTGCGCCCGGCAGACTTTTATTTATGGCGGTATGACCACTTGTGGGCGCATGAAGAGGTAGAAAAATTTTTAGGAAGATTTTTGTTTGAAGACGGGATGGCAGAAGTGAAGATGGCCATCCCGTCTGATGTTTAAAACTGCATGTTTAAAGCTGTATAACTAAAGCTGCATGTCTAAAGCTGTGTAATATTCATGCAGCTCTGGCAGCTGTTTGGATAAGTTCCGGATGGCCGCTGAACCGGCTGTGCAGGTGCCGGATTATTGTTTTCCGGATAAGAACTGCAGTTAGGTCCCTGGGGAAGATCAAAAGCAGGGTTAAAGGCATAGAAATTCCGACTGTTTAAATGTTCCTGAACATCGCGGAGAACCTCACCAAAGCGCTGAAAATGGATAATCTCCCGTTTGCGCAGGAAGCGGATGGGATCGGCAACATCCGGGTCTTTTACCATGCGGAGAATATTTTCGTAGGTGCTGCGGGCTTTTTGCTCTGCTGCCAAATCCTCAAATAAATCCGTAACCGGATCACCTTTGACCTGGAACTCGCAGGCATTAAAAGGAACACCACCCGCAGCCTGCGGCCATACGCCCACCGTGTGATCGATATAGTAGGGGCCGAAACCGGAGGCTTCAATCTCTTCCGGGGTCAGGTTTTTCGTCAGCTGATGAACAATGGCACCGATGATTTCCAGGTGGCCTAATTCTTCTGTACCCAGAGAAGCAGCGGTAATGTTCCGCTTACCGTATTTTGGGACGGGCATGATACGGTGGGGTTTCCGATACATAGCTTCTCGACGTTTGAGAGGATAAAGAAGTATGATGAAAGTGAGGATGCGGGGAATGTCGGGAAGCCTTATTCTATCGAGGTTAGAGATACGGAGAGAACGATAACAATATACGGCATTGCTTCAACGAGATTTGATATAGCAGGTTAAATTGTGTCAGACCTATTTGTTTTATTGTGGACAAGTAGGTCTGATTTTATGTAGTAAAGCACACAAGCGATAAAAAATTTATGTGTATTAGAGATATTTTTTGAAAAATATTAAAGATGTTACGCTTGAATTTGAGGTAGTAATTGTGGAGATTCAGACTTTCATTGAGCCTGTGTTTGATGCGATAGTGGATGAGGGAGAATGGGATAAAGAATGGAACAGCAATTCAGGCACATGGTTGGATTTGAAAGGAGGTATCGAAAGTGACAAGAGCAGTTAATGATGCAACGCTAACCAAAGCTGCGACATTTATCAATATCTAATTGCTTTAAGAGATTGCTTTGAATTGAATGATGGTGAGACTCTTCAGATGGATATATTGGAGCATTACTTGGGCGGATATTAAATAAAGTAAAGAATCCACCACATAAGTGGAAAAAAAAAAAAAAAGAATTTGATGAGATTTGCCAAGTTGAAGCGACAGCATATGGTACTAAAGGTTCTATTCCACTTCCCCAAGAATATATTAAAGCGGTTGTTTCTGAAAAAGAAGCTAAAAAACTTGAACAAAAAAAATTTGTTGAAGCTATCCGAGAAATAGAATATACTTCTGAGATTACGGAGGCTATTTCAGATTACTGGAAAACTGATATGACAGTTGTTAATTATTTTCACAATAATCTAATGTATTTGGATAGCCTTGAGCCTTACATAGATGAATTAGATAAAAAGTTGCACCGCCAAAAGCGAATTAGCGAACGAAATGCAAAGGGACAATCCTTTGAGAAACAAATTGATACGGCACAATCGCTTTATGATAACGTAATGATGTGGGATGTACACGATTTTGGCTCGATTATTCGTAATCAAGCTATTGGAGGTATAGATGGAAAATCTAATTGATTTTTTTGTTTTGATTGGATTATGGGTGATATAACCTTTTTGCGTAATTTGTTGTAATACTTGATCTTACAACTGAAGTCTGTTATACTTATTTTAGTAATACGGAACAAGGAGAATTTAAAATATGCAGATTTCAAGTCGGTTTACCGTCGCAGTTCATATATTTACCTGTATAGCTGCATTTGAAAAAGACTATAAATTAACAAGTGATTTTTTGGCAGGAAGTGTTAATGTGAATCCTGTCATCATTCGCAGAATTCTGCAGCAGTTAAAGGCGGCAGATCTAATAACCGTATCAAGAGGCAGCGGAGGTGCATCTATCGTAAAGCCCTTGAGCGAAATTACCCTTTTCGATGTATACAATGCTGTCGAATGTGTGGATCATGGAAATTTATTTCATTTTCACGAAAATCCTAATCCAGAATGCCCTGTCGGGAGAAATATTCACAATTCTTTAGATGATAAATTACATCGTATCCAACAGGCAATGGAGAGTGAAATGTGTAAAATAACAATCTTTGATATTGTGAAAGACACACAGGCTTATATCGAGCAAGAAAATAAATGATGTGAATATAGGAACAGAGTTAGCCATCCCTTACCATTCATTTTGGGGTGGTTTTTTTAATAAAAAATATTTTCAAGCAAATTTTAATGTAACTATTGATATTACAACTAGGGTGTGTTACAATAGATGTAATAAAAATGGTTACAACGATTGTTATTTTTATGGAGGAACGGATATGGATGCGCAGAGATGCTTGGAAATTTTACGAGAAGTAAAGGATGTGGCGTTTGCTACAGTGGATGAAAAAGGACTTCCCCAAATTCGTATGATTGATGTAATGATAGTTGAAAACGAAAAGATGTATTTTTGTACCGCAAGAGGAAAAGACTTTTATTGTCAGCTTATCAAAAGCGGCCAGGTTGCCATTACAGGAATGAATAAAGAATTTCAAATGGTGCGGTTAAATGGTACGGTGAAAAAACTGGAAGAACATAGAAAATGGATTGACAGAATTTTTGAAGAAAATCCGTCGATGAATACAGTCTATCCGGGCGAAAGCAGATATGTACTGGAAGCGTTTTGTATTGAAAATGGTTCCGTTGAGTTTTTTGACTTAGGAAAAGAGCCGATTGTGAGAGAAAGCTTCACATTCGGAAACGCTGCGGCAAAAAAATCAGGCTTTCAAATTACAGATGGCTGTATCCATTGCGGAACGTGCGAGCGTATTTGTCCGCAGAAGTGTATAGCAGATGATACCATCAATCAGACGCATTGTCTGCATTGCGGGCTGTGCGCCGAGGAATGTCCTGTCGGAGCCATTAAAAAAAGAGGTGAATAAAGATGCTGCAGAATATGTGGTTTGTTTTTACAGAAAGAAAAGATTTCTATTTGGATTTATTATGGGAGCATTTGGAGATTTCGCTGCTTGCGATTGTAATAGCAATTTTATTCGGCGGTATGGTTGGTATTTTCATCAGCGAATTTCAAAAAACAGCAAAACTGACTTTGGGTGTCATCAATTTCCTGTATACCATACCGTCCATATCTATGCTTGGATTTTTAATTCCTTTTTCCGGGATTGGAAATGCCACGGCTGTGATTGCATTGACCGTTTATGCGCTTCTGCCGATGGTAAGAAATACCCACACGGGAATGACAAATGTGGATCCTACAATTTTAGAAGCGGCAAAAGGTATGGGAAGTACCAGAATGCAAATTCTTTTCAAAATTAAACTTCCGCTTGCGATGCCTGTTATTTTGTCCGGAATTCGTAATATGGTTACAATGACGATCGCTCTTGCAGGTATCGCATCGTTTATTGGTGCAGGGGGCTTAGGTGTTGTGATTTATAGAGGCATTACCACAAATAATGCGGCTATGACGATGGTCGGCAGCCTGCTTATTGCCCTGCTTGCTTTGGCAGCGGATTTCTTGCTTGGATTTATGGAAAAACGAATGGGCAGGCGCAGCGTAAAAGCGAAGAAGGAAAATCGCATCCTGGCAATTGCTGCCCTTCTGGTTTGCCTGTGTGTGATTGTTGGGATATTACTTCCGGTGAATAAACAGGATACGATGCATATTGCAACAAAGCCGATGACAGAACAATATGTGCTGGGTGAAATGCTGGATCTTCTGATTGAGCAGGATACCGATTTGAATGTAGAGATCACGCAGGGCGTAGGCGGAGGAACATCAAATATTCAGCCTGCAATGGAAAGCGGTGAATTTGACATCTATCCCGAATACACGGGGACAGGTTGGAATATGGTTTTGAAAAAAGAGGGTTTGTATACCGAAGATTTATTTGAAACCATGCAGGACGAGTATAAAAATTTACTCAATATGCAGTGGGTTGGCATATACGGATTTAACAACACCTACGGTTTGGCTGTTCGCCGTGAAATTGCTGAAACATACAATATCAGAACTTATTCAGACTTGAAATCTGTATCGAATCAGCTTATCTTCGGCGCGGAATATGATTTTTTTGAGCGTGAAGACGGTTATGATGCGCTTTGTGACGCCTATGGCTTTACATTCAAAAGAACGATGGATCTGGATATTGGATTGAAATACCAGGCAATCAATCAGGGGAAAATTGACGTGATGGTTATTTTCACCACAGACGGACAGTTAAGCGTTTCCGATGTCACTGTTTTGAAAGATGATGAGAATTTCTATCCCTCTTATTTATGCGGGAATGTGATCCGTTCTGAAATTTTAGATAAACATCCCGAATTGATGGAAGTATTCAATAAGCTTACGGATGTCATTTCCGATGAAGATATGGCACAGATGAACTATGCCGTCGAAAGTGAAGGGAAAGAGACGCGGGAAGTAGCCCAAGCATTTTTACAAAATGCAGGTCTTTTGAAATGAGGTGCAGAAAATGAACATAGCGATTGAATTTAAGAATATTAAAAAAGCCTGTATATTGCGATAATCTTGCCATTGCTTTGGGGATAAAAAAAGAAAATGATATTGACCTGATTGAAAAAGAGGAAAGTGCATTTCATTTTAAAGCATCCGATGCAAA
>ERZ808028.1854-NODE-1854-length-11469-cov-3.427669_pt1 | contig 11469 bp, 12 predicted proteins | sample MGYA00380184_ERZ808028 | MGnify/ENA primary metagenome ERZ808028 (study PRJEB31490, sample SAMN06133397) | mouse gut metagenome | isolation source: J8_1 | host: mice | place: China: Chengdu | collected 2015-05 ...
AAAAATGCGTGAGTAGTATGATGCTGAGATTAAAACATGAAGTTCTTTATACTGGGTTCTCTATATGAGCTATGCTATAAGCTTTGTTTTCGCGATAGAGTTCCATATTTGGGACTTTGGTTTCAGGCATCAATAGTAAAGTAATTTGTATTTTAATATTAATTAATATAGTGGAAAAAAATATGAAACGAGAAATGGGTGTCGGATATAGATTAGTGAAACACAATAAAGATTTATGGGAGCAAAGATTGTCAACTTATTTAGAAAACTAGTTGACAATAAAAGCTGCCAGTGTTATACTTTTCCCAATTCAAGAAAAGCGCGATACAAAAGAAGGCGCGGAAATGAGGAAAATTATGACGACAATGACAGCAGAGAAAAGTAAAACATATGATATGGTGTACATAGCGGTATTCGCGGTATTGATGGCGGTATGCTCCTGGATCTCCATTCCGACCGTAGTGCCATTCACCTTGCAGACTTTTGGAGTATTTCTTGCAATCGGCGTGCTTGGCGGGAAGAGAGGAAGCCTGGCAGTATTGGTTTATATCCTTCTGGGAGCGATCGGCGTTCCGGTTTTTGCCGGATTTACCGGAGGAATCGGTATTTTGTTGAGAAATACGGGCGGCTACATTGTGGGATTTCTTTTTTCTGCGCTGGTGATGTGGGCGATGGAGATGATGCTTGGGAAAAAAATGTGGGTCCTGGCATTGTCCATGGTGGCCGGCCTGGTAGTTTGCTATGCTTTTGGGACAGTATGGTTTATGGCCATATATGCAAAAGAGGCGGGAGCGATAGGGCTTACTACCGCTCTGGGATGGTGTGTATTTCCATTCTTGGTCCCGGATCTGATCAAGATCGCGCTGGCTCTTGTTTTGAGCAAAAGGCTGACAACGGTTATAAAGATGCAGTAATGAAGGAAATATTGGAAAGGGAAGAGGATGAAAATTTATCGGATAAGGGCGCATCATGGGATGTGCCTTGCTTTTTTTCAGGGAAAGGGTTACAGCAGGGAGTTTACAGAGCATATGGAAAAGATAAAGCGGGAGCTGGAGAAAAACCCCATGGTTTGTCTTGAGGATGAGACGGATGATATATGCGTGTGCTGTCCCCATTGCGTGTCAACGGTCTGCCGGAGCGCGGAAAAAGTTGCGGCTTATGATCGCAAGGTTCTCGCATTATGCGGTTTGGAGGCCGGTGCGGAATTGGAATGGAAGGTCTTTGAGGAGCTTGTGAAAAAGAAGATTCTGGATCAGGGAAAAAGAAAGGCAGTCTGTAGAGACTGCCAATGGGATTCCCTGTGCTAGTTTTTGGGCGGTTTGCAGGATCTCCTTTTGGTGAGTACGGCATCGTAAGGCTCATGGAGAAAGCTGCCTTCATGGCGCCCAGGGCCAGTACATCGGTGAAGGCAAAGACGGCCGTTATCTCGGGATTGCAGCTTCTGGCTTCCCAGATGGCGAGATCCAGTTCGTTGACATGGTCGTCTACGTTTTGGATGATGAGGGAATAGCCCCGCAGTGCCGCTTTTTCTTCGATAACCCGGATTATTTTGTTGAAAAAGGGGTTGGTGATTCCCTTGGCGGGTATCGCAATATTTTTGGAATCGTTGGATTTCAGATTGCGCGCGCTGATATTTGGGATGTAATTCAGATCCCGCACGGTTTTCATAACTTTTTGGCGTACTTCGTCGCTGACATATCCTGTATTGTTAAGAACACGGGATACGGTGGAAATACCCACCCCCGATATTCTGGCAATGTCTTTTATTATAATCCCCATAACAATCTCCGTTCCGCCGTCCAAACCAGGCGGACATAATATTATTATAATGTTAAAACAGGAGTGTGTAAATATTTTGCCGCCAGCGAAAATTAATTGGCAAAAATCAGCAGCATTCTTCGCAAAAGAAATCGATTAGAGGCTTATCGATTTATTGAACAGCATAACAAAGAATTCGGCGTCCGCTGGCTGCTGCGGCGTTTTGGCCTGGGTATATGGTATCCAACCGGACGAGCCGGAAGCGACGGCATCCATGCCTATGCTTCTTAAAATTGCCCTCCGTGAAAAAAATGGCTAAAAATCTTTCCTGCTTGGAGTAGACTGTTACTCAGATATGTTTTGAACGAAAATCCTGCAAATTCAGATGAAAAAGGATGGCAGGATAAAATTGTCTTTGCAACACAGGAAGATATACCGAAATGGATGGAACTGGTTTTTTTAATCGGAACAGCATATGATAAGAGCAATATCTTTTTCCTGGCATAAGTTACTATAAGGGGAACGGGTATGCCTGATGGGAAAAGGAGGCGGCATATGGAAGAAATGGGAAAAAAGACGGTGAGCCTGGATCGATTAAAGCCCGGAGAAAAGGGGTGGATCAAGGAAATGCTGCTGGAAGAAAGGACAGGGCGGAAGCTGGAGGATATGGGTTTTCAGCGGGGAAGGCCGGTGGAATGCGCTTATCAAAGTCCGTGGGGCGATCCGGCGGCGTATTATGTTATGGGAGCGTTGGTTGCGATTCGACGGGGGGAAGCGGGAAGGATTCAAGTAGAAATCGAAAGCGGGATGGAAAATGGGGTTAAGTAAATCTTCGGTAGGACTGGGCGCATTGGATGTTGGACTGGAGATACATAAGAAAAGGGAAGACGATATTGTGGCGGCGCTGGCGGGTAATCCGAATGTGGGTAAGAGTACGGTGTTTAACGCGATGACAGGGCTCCGGCAGCATACCGGAAACTGGGCCGGAAAAACGGTGGCGGGCGTCCAGGGGTATGCGTTTTATGAAGGGCAGGGATATGTCTTGGTGGATATCCCGGGCTGTTATTCTTTGGATGCTCATTCGGCAGAAGAGGAGGTGGCCGGCGATTTTTTACGTTCCGGGGAATATGATGTGGCGGTAATAGTATGCGACGCTTTGTGCCTGGAACGTAATATGCGGCTGGTACTTCAGGTTTTGAGACAGACGGGGCAGGTAGTCGTATGTGTGAATTTGATGGATGAGGCAGAAAAGAAGCATATAAGAATCGATCTGAAAGAGTTGGAAAACCGGCTGGGCATTCCGGTGGTCGGCACGGCGGCGAGGAACGGGAGCGGAATAGAAGAATTATACGGGGCAATAAAAAAGTTGGCGGTAGGGAATTCGGAAAGGGAAAAAGGAGCGTATGGAAGGAGAAAACCCAGTGGCAGCCTGAAAACGCCGGAGGAGATATGCAGGGGAATCGTGGAGTATGAAGATGAAAAATATGCAGCGGGTGACAGAAGAAAGGACAGGTTTTTTACGGGAAAGATAACGGGCATTCCGGTTATGCTGTTTTTGCTTTTTGCTGTTTTCTGGCTGACAATCGTGGGGGCGAATTATCCTTCGGAGGCTTTACATGCCTTTTTTTCTTCTTTGGAGGGAAAACTTATGAACGGGTTTTGCCGGCTCGGTGTGCCGGAAAGCGTAAGGGAAATGCTTGTGTATGGATTGTACCGGGTGCTGACGTGGGTGGTGTCCGTCATGCTGCCGCCGATGGCTATTTTTTTTCCGCTATTCACGGTATTGGAAGATTCCGGTTATCTGCCGAGGGTGGCATTTAACCTGGACCGGTGCTTTCAAAAATGCAATGCATGCGGGAAACAGGCGTTGACGATGTGCATGGGATTTGGATGTAATGCCGCGGGAGTGGTCGGATGCCGTATTATTGATTCTCCGCGAGAACGGCTGATTGCGATTATTACCAATAGCTTTGTTCCTTGTAATGGCAGGTTTCCGGTTTTGATCGCCATTATTGCGATGTTTTTTGCGGGAGAAAGGCTTGGCGGTTCCTTTGGGGCGGCGCTAATGCTGACAGGAGTGATTCTGCTAGGGGTAGGATTGACATTTTTAGCTTCCTGGTTTTTGTCCGTTACATTTCTGAAGGGGACGCCTTCCTTTTTTGCATTGGAAATGCCGCCTTACCGGAGGCCGCAAATAGGAAGGGTGATTATCCGCTCGGTTTTGGACAGGACGATGTTCGTACTCGGGCGGGCGGTTTTGACGGCGGCTCCGGCGGGAATTCTTCTTTGGGTGATGGCGAATTGGAAAATCAATGATATGACGTTGCTGTCATATTTTGCCGGCGTACTCGATATTCCGGCGAAACTCATGGGAATGGACGGGGTGATCTTATTGGCGTTTATTTTAGGGCTGCCCGCAAATGAAATCGTTATGCCGATTATCATTATGGCGTATCTGTCCCAGGCAAGTTTGTCGGAAATAGGTGACATAAATGTCTTAAAACAATTGCTGGTTGCGAACGGGTGGACTTGGAAAACAGCGGTAAGCGTCATGCTTTTTACGCTGGTACATTGGCCCTGCGCGACGACATGCCTGACAATCCGTAAAGAGACAGGGAGCATAAAATGGACGGCTTTGGCCTTCCTGATTCCCGCCATACTGGGCAGCACGATCTGCATCTTATTTCATGCAATAACATCGTTCTTTTGATGCTGGAATGAATTCATGCAATACCCCAAAGAAATAGTAATATTGTGGGAACACAGGAATCATGGTACAATAAGAAGCGGAAACAAGAGGCGGAATCGGAGGATAGCAAAGGGTAAGGGCATGGAGAATATGACGGAAGTAATGGAAAAGAAAAACGGGATGACGGGAAGCTCGCTGAAGATGATAGCGATTATTACGATGTTTATCGATCATGCGGCGGCTGTTATTTTGGAAAGAATGTTGTATGTGCAGGGATTTTCGATGGACACAGTGAACTTGTATATTGTTTATGCCGTCATGCGGCTGATCGGAAGGCTTGGTTTTCCTATTTTCTGTTTTTTGTTGATAGAAGGCTTCTGTTATACGCGGAATGTGAAAAAATATGCAATGAGGCTGTTTTTGTTTGCGCTCATATCGGAGATACCTTTTGACCTTGGCTTTATGGGAAAAGCATTTTATTGGCAGTACCAAAACGTATTTTTTACGTTGTTTATCGGTCTGCTGGTGTTGAGCGGTTTCCGCTTTGCGGAGGAAAAAATGCAGTGGGGAAAACCTCTTTTGATCATTTTTGATTTTCTCGTGTTGGCGGCGGGAATGTATGCGGCCAACTGGCTGATGACAGATTACAGCGGCATGGGAGTGCTGACGATTGCGGCGATGTATTTATTCCGCAAAAACAGAGTGCTGGAGGCGGGCGTTGGATGTACAGTTCTGACAATGATGTCATTAAATGAAGTGACTGCCTTTTTTGTATTACTTCCGATTCATAAGTACAATGGAAAAAGAGGATGGAACCTGAAATGGTTCTTCTATATTTTTTATCCGGTTCATATCCTGCTGCTGTATGGTATCGCATATGCTATGGGATTAGGGGATATTATGCTGCGGTAGGCAGACTTTAGCGTTTTTTAATGGATTTTTGTGAATGGTTTTATTGCATTTTAACGGATAAGATTTACAATATAAGAAAGTCAGGGGCGTGTACGTAGCGCTGCCGGCGGAAATAAAATCCGTACTGCAGTATCGGATGACAGAAAGGCATGGTTATATATTGTGAAAGAAAAATTGATACGGTTTATGCAGGGAAGGTATGGGGCATATGGGCCGGACCTGTTAAACAGGTTTTTGCTGGGAGGAGCGCTGGCGCTCATGGTATTGTCGCTTTTTGTGCGCTGGAGGATTGCATATTGGGGGGCGCTGGCTTTTCTCGCATATGCATATTTCAGAATGTTTTCTAAGAATTATACGAAACGGTATGCGGAAAACCAGGCGTTTATCAAACATACGGCAAAAATCAGAGGATGGATCGGCAGACAAAAAAATATGATGCGCCAAAGAAAGACGCATCATATCTATAAATGTCCACAGTGCAGACAGAAGATCAGAATACCGCGTGGAAAAGGAAAAATTGCGGTAAAGTGTCCGCAGTGCGGAACAGAATTCATAAAAAAGAGCTGATAGCTATTCTACTTTGACTTCCAGATATCCCAGCAGTTTGCTCATATCATAGTGGCTGATTACGCCAAGGTTGGAATCATAGAATTTGCCGTCATAATGTACGAGATAGTGGCAGTACCGTCCCATTCTTTCCATCATAATACAGCATTTGGGGAGCGTCGCTTCTTGGCCTTCCGTATAGATGATAATGTCGGAATGGTCGATGCCGTAATAATTCAGGGCGGAAATGACTCTGCCCATCGTTGCCTGCCATTCGCGGCAGTCCATTACGCTGACGACTTCTGCAATAGTGATTCCGGCCAGCATGGCGACACAAGTTTGGCCGCAGAGGCCGTCTTCCGGCTGGATGATCACTTCCATGCTGTCGATTTTGCGAATGGGGTTGTCAAAGCTGTAAGGGCTGTTCTGGTTCATCTGGATAATGCTGCCGGATATGTGTAAAAGGATTTTATGTGTTCTTGTAATATCCGCATGAACCAAAGACTCGCTTTGGAGGTGGATCTTGTAATTGCCCGCTTTGTCTTCTGGAAGCAATTCACAATCGATGATTTTATTATCAAATATGATCGCCGCCTGAATCACATCGCGCTGTTTGCAGACTTCCCAAACATTAAAAGGAATATGGATAGAATAAATGTCGTTTAGTTTTTCGATTTTACCGTTAAAGAAATACCTCATTTTTAACCTCCTTCAAGTTATAGTATGAATGTATCAGATTTTAGGACGGATGAAAACACTTTTTGCACAAGTTTTTTCCGGGTATTAAAAAAAGTACATAAAATACATTTTTCAATCTTATGTTTTCCTGCTATAATCATGGAAGTAGAATCCGTAAAACGGAAAAGCAGCTGGGGCGGGGAGGAATGCCTGTGAGAAATGAAAAAGAAATGATGGATTTGATATTGGGAGTTGCCGAAAAGGACGAGCGTATCCGGGGCGTGTATATGACAGGCTCGAGAACCAATCCGAATGCCCCAAAAGATGTCTTCCAGGATTATGATATCGTGTACATCGTGCGCGAAACGGGATCTTTCCGGGAAGACAGGGAGTGGATCGATGTGTTTGGCAGACGCTTGTATATGCAGTATCCGGACGACAGGCCGGAGCCGGGGACGGATATCGGGCAGTGCTATGGATATCTGATGCAGCTTGCGGACGGGAACAGGCTGGATTTGCATGTGGTAACGCCGGAGTTTGCCTTGAGGGATATTGCGCACGACAGATTATGCAGGATATTGATGGATAAGGATATGGTTTTGCCGGAGATTCCCCAGTCAACAGATGAGGATCATTGGGTGAAGCGGCCGGAGGAAGAGGACTATTTGCATTGCTGTAATGAATTCTGGTGGATTTTAAACAGCATCGGAAAAGGGTTGTGGAGGGGTGAAATTCCCTATGTCATGGACATGCTGAATATGCATGGGCGGCCGGAACTTGTGAAAATGCTTGCCTGGAATGTGGGAACCGAAAGGGATTTTGCATGCAGCGTGGGAAAGTTCGGAAAATACTTGCACAGATATTTGGCGGAGGATTGCTATGAAAGGCTGATGAAGACCTATCCTCCGGCAGAAGAAGAGGCCATATGGCAGTCGGTTTTCGAGATGTGCGGCTTGTTCGATGAAACGGCAAGGAAGGTGGGCCGGGAATTGGGCTATTCATATGATGAAAAGGAAGCCCATCATAGCAGACTATATCTGGATTGTACTTCTGTCTTGCCAAAGGGAGCTAAAGAGTTTGTCATGGTACGAAAAATGAAAGCCGGGGATGAAGAGAAAGCAGCCGGCATATGGCTGGAAGGAAATCTGGATGCCCATGGTTTTGTGCCGGAAGAATATTGGAAGGGGAATTATGAGGAAGTAAAACGCCAGCTATCGGATTCGGAAATTTATATATACGAGGACGATGAAGGAATAGAGGGATTCGCAGGGCTGGAAAATGGATATATTCAGGGGATTTTTGTAAAGAAGGAGATGCGTTCCAAAGGAATAGGAAGAAGTCTGCTGAATTTTTGCAAAGGAAAATATGAAAAATTATCGCTGCATGTATATGCCGAAAATGAAAAGGCTCTTAATTTTTATATGAGGGAAGGTTTTCGAACAGATGAGAAGCGGCTGGACGGCAGCACGGGACAGCAGGAATACAGGATGATGTGGAGAAAGGGCTAACAACAGGGAATATGGACAAAACGAGAATCAGAAACAAAGGAAAAGTGGTATTGATCTGCCTGGCGATGATGGCGGCTTCTGCCTGCGGCAGCCCGTCCGGGGAAAAAATAGCAAAGGTACAGGGGATATATGCGGATCTGGTGAATCTTCATAATGAAGTAGTGGAAGAATATGCAAGTCTGGAAGACGATTCCCTTCATGAGGAATTGGATGCGATGGCAGAAAAGATAGAAGATATCGGGCAAAGGGATACGCAGGGAATGACGAATGCGGAATTAGATGCGGTCGCAGATGAAATGAATGGTTATAAAGTGAAATATGATGAAATGCTGGAAACCATGCAGGGAATGAAAAGCGGGGAGACGGAAGACGAAATATGGGAAGTGCCCGTAACGATTGAAAACAATACCGGAGTTGAGATTTACAGTCTATATTTATATAAAGCTTCCGATGAAGATAAGGGAGAAAATTTATTAAAGGATATGGACTGCATGGGCGGATTTCAGACGTTGAATATTTTAAACCTTTATATGACGGAGGAGGAAACGCTCTGGCATTTGGAAGCGATAGAGGATTCGGGCAAGGTGGTAGCGTCCGTGGATATTGATCTTTCCGGAAAGATCGAAAGCGGAGCAACGATTGTTATGAAATTCAGTTTTGACAGCATGGAGGGATGGGTGGAAGTCCATTAACGGAACGATTCGGCGTAGATTTTGAAAAATACACAAACAAAAGCCTTTATTATCTGTAAAAACCAACAAAAATTAAGAAAAAATTAAAAATGATTAGCATAAGCCCATTTTTTAGGGTAAAATAATATTTAGAAGGATACTTATCGGTTTGGTTTGGGAAAAGAAAAAGAAGGGATAAAATGTTTGAGAAAGGTGAATTTATTGTGTATGGAAACGCAGGCGTATGTGAAGTAAGGGATATAACGACTTTGGACATGAAGGGGGCGGCAAAAAATAAGCTCTACTATATTTTGAGTCCAAGACATCACAGGGACAGCAAAATATTCACGCCGGTAGAAGGTAACAAGACGGTTATGCGTGCGGTTTTGACAAAAGAAGAGGCAGATATTCTGATCGACAATATTAGGGACATCGAAGAACTGTGGGTGGGCAACGATAAACTCCGCGAAGAAAAATACAAGGAGACGATGCGCAGCTGCGAATGCAGGGATTGGATAAGGATTATTAAAACGTTATACTTGCGCAAGCAGGAAAGGATTGCCCAGGGGAAAAAAACGACAGCAATGGATGAAAAATACCTTCGGATGGCAGAAGATAATTTGTATTCCGAATTATCGGTTGCGTTAGGAGTGCCCAAAGAACAGATGGAAGAGCATATCGCGAACCGTATGGTTCAGAAAGAGGACAAGGCTAAATTTTAAATTAGGTCTTGCATTATGGAAAGAAATATAGTAGTATTTCGAACTTAACACTTGTGAAAGTAAAAAGCGGCTACAGCTCCAGTAATTATGCGGGTTGTAGCCATTTTCTTTTTGGAAACGATTTGTTCTTAACCAGGCTAATTACAGATTACGAAAAATAAATGATATTACATTGTAGAGAAAACTTTCATATATTATATTGTTTATGTGGAAAGTTCATTATATACCAATCAGAATAATATGAATACATAAGAAAGGAAAAACATATGAACAATATATTTCTTTTGCTAACAATTATTAGCTTCTTAGGGATTCCTTTTTTCATGGCATGGGCTGTCATCTGCATGATCCGAAAGCGCCCTTCTAAAAAACGTTTTAAATATGCAGGAGCATCGGCACTAGCATTGGTGGCCGGTCTTATCGGTTTCGGGATTACAATGGACAAAGCCATTGAGCCGGAGGATATCGTGTTGTCGATCCCCGGCTATCAGGAAGAATACGACGTCAATACAGAAATACCTGTAAATATTACCGTTCTTCCGGAAAATGCAGATGCCGGTTCCCTCGAATACATATCAGACGGCGGAACCCTGACATTTTCTGAATCCGGTATTATCACCGGTTCACTGGAAGGTTTATTCCCTATTTATATATTTCTACGTGTTCTTTATTGACATACGTATCATTACGTGTTATCGTATTATTAGATAAGGAAAGGAGATACTAAAGATGCCAATGACTCCAAAGGAAATGATTAAATTCCTGAAAGAAAACAATTTTGAAACAGTCGGCCAGAACGGTTCGCACATGAAAATGAGAAATTCTGTTACAGGAAAAACAGTTATTGTTCCTTATCACTCCAAAGACTTGAAAAAGGGAATAGAGCAGGCAATATTCAAACAAGCCGGGTTGAAATAGTCCGGCATCCTATACAGGAGGTACACTATATGCAAAAGTTATTTTATCCCGCCATTTTTCACAAAGCAGAAGAGGGAGGTTTTTGGATTACATTCCCCGATATCCCCGAATGCATGACTCAGGGCGACGATATGCAGCAGTCTTATGAAATGGCCGTTGAAGCTCTAGGACTTGCGCTTGCCAGTCGAGAAGAAGAAAAGCAGGAAATCCCCGCCCCTTCCGAACCTTGCAAATTCAAGGTTTCTGACGATGAATTTTGTGTGGTTATCGAATTTGACATGCTCGCATACAAAAAACGTACGAATTCAAAAGCCGTGAAAAAGACCCTCAGCATTCCGGAATGGTTAAACGAAGAAGCATCGGCACTCGGCATTAACTTTTCACAAGTTCTACAGGAAGCCCTCATGCAAAAAGTCGGTATTAAATAACATTTCTCGGACAAATATCTCAAAACTAATAACGTTGGGGGCCGTATGGGATTTAAAAAGGCCTGTACCATGGCGAACATGGGAATTATTCCTGCTACAGCCGCACCAAAGGCACATTGTCTTTTTATATATGCAATCCAGATATAAAGGACACAGGCTAAGATCCTAAATTTTAAATTAGGTCTTGCATTATGGAAAGAAATATGGTAATATCCTAACTGTTGGTAAATGCTTTTATACATTTGCTGACAGTTAGAATATTTTTTGCGGGTGTAGTTCAATGGTAGAACACCAGCCTTCCAAGCTGGACACGTGGGTTCGATTCCCATCACCCGCTTTTTGCATGCATTTTATTAAGCTGCCATTCCTCTTTTTTTATTCCATCAATTTCATTGCATACTACGCCATTTTCAATGACGAGTGTTCTTGCATAATCCCCCCAAATGTTATCTTTTATTTATTGCATAAAACCAGCGCTATAAGGCTATTATAGCTATTTCTTGACACTGCGGAAAAATTGTAATATTGTATTTTTAGTATGAAATATCAGGAGGCATTTGTCATATGTTCATCGGAGCATGGCATCTTGGCTTACTGTCTGCAAAAATAAATAACTCAAACTTCCCACACCAGTTGGTG
>ERZ808028.1856-NODE-1856-length-11465-cov-4.388040_pt1 | contig 11465 bp, 11 predicted proteins | sample MGYA00380184_ERZ808028 | MGnify/ENA primary metagenome ERZ808028 (study PRJEB31490, sample SAMN06133397) | mouse gut metagenome | isolation source: J8_1 | host: mice | place: China: Chengdu | collected 2015-05 ...
TTTTTTATGTCTTTAAAAGGAGGCGGGATTGGGATGGATTTCAGAAAGGAAGAGTGTGGAAACAAAAAACAGGATGTAATGGAAAAAGTTATTGAAAATAAACGGAAAACAAATTACAGGAAACGGTAAATATGGATAAAAAGTATAGTGTTTTAATGTCTGTATATAAAAATGACAGGCCAGATTATCTGATTAGTGCGATAGAAAGTATGTTAAAGCAGACAATACCACCGGAGCAATATGTAATTGTTATAGATGGCCCGATTCCGGAAGAACTCAAAGTAGTGATCGAACAGTATCAGAAAAATGAGATATTGTTCACTGTTTTGGAGCTGGCAGAAAACGGTGGACTTGCCAATGCGTTAAACCATGGACTTGAAGTATGCAGAAATGAACTAGTGGCAAGGATGGATGCGGATGATATATCCCTTCCGGAACGCTGTGAGCGTGAGTTAGAATTTTTTGCTGCAAATCCGGAACTTGTTATTTGCGGCTGTAATATTGATGAGTTTTATGGATCTCCCGATAATGTGAAAACTTCACGGATTGTGCCATCTACATATGAAGAGATTAAAAGGTTTATGAGGAGAAGACAGGCGTTTAACCATCCGACAGTGATGTATAAAAAGTCTAAAGTGTTGGAATGTGGAGGATATTCCAACTTGAGGAGAAGGCAGGATTTTGATCTTTTTTCAAGGATGATCCAAAAGGGGTTTTATGTATTAAATATAAATGAGAGTTTATATTTGTATAGAGTTAATGATGCAAGCTATCAACGGAGAAAGAGCAGAGAAAATTTGCAGTATACTCTTTATGTATATAAACAGCATTTTAAGAGGAAGGGATGTTCGCTAACGGATTTTATATTTATGTCCTGTGGAGAAATTACTCTCTATATCCTGCCAATTAAAATAATGAAGATTTTATTTAACGGTTTGCTCAGAAAAAGCAGATGATAAAATAGGAAATAATATAAAATGATAAAGGTATTACATGTTGTTGGGAAAATGCATTATGGTGGGATGGAAACTTTGATTATGAACATCTACCGTAATATTAACAGGGAAGAGATTCAGTTTGACTTCTTGGTCCATTACATAGAAAAGGGGGAGTATGACGATGAAATAAGGCAGCTTGGTGGAAGGATTTATATAATGCCGAATCCTATTCCTCGCAATTTTAGGAGGTTAAAAAAAGCTTACAAGGGATTTTGGAGGGTACATAATGAATATCAATATGTACATGTGCATCTTCATAAGATTGCTTTTTTGCTGTTTCCACAGGCAAAGAGATACGGGGCATATTGTATAATGCACCTTCATAATTCGGGAATCGAACATAATTTAAAGGGGTATCTGGGATTAATTACTACCAGATTGGCACTCCCGGAGGCAGAGACTGTATTTGTGTGTTCTAAAAAATCAGCTGGATATTATTTGAAAAAAGAGCGATCCTTTGAAGTGATAAAAAACGGGATTTGTGCTGAAAAATTTTATTTTAACTATAAAATCAGAAATAGAGTAAGAGGTGAACTTGGATTAGATAATAAATTTACTTTATTATGTGCAGCCAGGTTTTCGATTCAGAAAAATCATCTGTTTTTGATAGAAATTTTATATGAAATAAAGAAGATAGATTCAGGAATTTGCCTCCTTCTTGCAGGAATGGGTCCCTTAGAAGAGGAAATAAGAAAAAAAGTAAGACAACTTGACCTTGAAGATGAAGTTATATTTTTAGGTATAAGGGAAGATGTTAATGAGCTGATGCAGGGGGCAGATTGTTTTGTGATGCCATCGCTTTCGGAAGGGCTTGCGCTTACTTATATTGAAGCACAGGCAGCAGGATTAAAAATATATACATCAAAAGAAGCATTGGCAGAGGAAGCATATATTACGGACTTGATTGAAGGAATTCCTCTTTCGTATCCCCCTGCTATGTGGGCGGAGAAAATATATGCTGGCAGGGGATACGAAAGAAGAAACCAGCAGGAAGCGTTAGAAAAGAGCGGGTTTGATATTCAAGCCACAGCAGAATATTTAGAACAGTTTTATGAAAAATATACGATATAAATTAAATGAGGCTATTTATATGGCAAATGGTAAAAATAATAAGATTACAATTTTTATCGGTGGTTTAGGAGGTGGTGGTGCTGAAAGAGTAGTTTGTAATCTGGCAAATTATCTTATAGAGAAAAACTGGAATATATGTATCGTCACAATGTCCGATAATAAAGCATCATATTTTTTAAATCCGAAAATAAAATTATATCCGTTGATAAGGTACTATGAAAGAAAAACTTTCGTTTACAATTTAATTATAAGATATATAAGATTCAGAAAATATATCAAAACTGAAACTATAGATTGCTTTATTGCATTACTCCCTGTAACGATACTTATGTCGCTTATTCTAAGAAAAAAAATAAATGGGAAAATAATAATTTCGGAAAGAGATGACCCGAACAGCTATTCAGTAACTACACAATGGATGCTGAAGATTTTGGCCCATAGAGCAGATGGATATGTATTTCAAACAAATGATGCATATCAGTGGTATAAAAAATATATAAAAAAAGGAAAAATTAACATTATCCCTAATGCTGTAAATAAAGAATTTCTCACAATTGATAGTAATATTTTAAAGGAAAATAGAATAATAGCTGCGGGCAGATTAGTACAGAAAAAGAATTTTCCTTTATTATTGAAAGCATATGCAGAAATAGTTGATAAATATCCAGATTGCAAGTTGGTTATATTTGGAAGTGGTCCCGAAAAAGATAATTTGAAAAATCTTTCCATGAAATTAAATATTGAAAGTAATGTAAAAATATTCGACTATACAAAAAATTTAAAAGAGGAACTTCAAAAATCAAAGGTGTTTGTATTATCTTCCGATTACGAGGGAATGCCTAATGTTTTGGTTGAGGCTATGGCGCTTGGGTTGCCATGTATTGCAACAGACTGTCCGGCGGGAGGACCTAAATCAATAATACAGCATGGGATAAATGGATATTTGACAGAAGTACAGAACGTCAGGCAGATGGCATATTACATAGATTTATTGTTGGCTTCAGAAGAACTTGCAAAAAGAATAGGCGATAGAGCACATGATATTACTAAGATATTGAATCCGGATAAGATTTATTTGGATTGGGAGAGATTTATAGATGAAGTGATCCTCAATGAAACAGGAAATATGAAGTAAAGGGAAAGCATTAAAAGATATGGTGAATTTAATTAAGAGAAGCTGGCGGTTATTGCTGGAAAACCCAGAACTTTTTATGTTTCACGTTGCCAGAAAACTCAAAGTATTAAATAGAATAAGTGATAAAAAATATTTGGAATGTCAATTTAAGGCGGTAAAAAGATATCCATTGGATCTTAAAAATCCGCAAACTTTTAATGAAAAGTTGCAATGGCTAAAATTATATGATCGAAATCCTTTATATACAAAACTTGTTGATAAATATGCAGTAAGAGAATATGTAAAGGAAAAACTAGGTGAAGAGTATCTTATACCGCTTGTCGGAGGACCATGGTTAAATAGTGTAGAAATTAATTTTGACAATCTCCCTGAACGATTTGTATTAAAATGTACACATGATTCAGGAAGTGCCATAGTTTGTAAAAACAAAGCTGATTTTAATATAAGAAAGGCAAGAAAAAAATTAGACAGAGCGTTGAGGACTAATTATTATTATGGTCATCGTGAATGGCCTTATAAAAATGTAAAACCCCAGATTATAGCGGAAAAATTTTTAGGTGATGGAGAAAGAATTCCCGATGACTATAAGTTTTTTACGTTTGGTGGTGAGATTGACTGTGTAATGGTATGTAAAGACCGTGATAGGGGGCATCCATGGTTTTATTTTTACAGTATGGATTGGGAACGAAAAAAATATCAATTGCCAGAGCTGGAGAAAGAAGATGAAATTGACAGACCTAAAGATTTAGATAAGATGGCTGAAGTAGTGAAGAAACTGGCAAAGGAATTCAGGCATGTGAGAATAGATTTATATTATGAAAATGAAAAGATATATTTTGGAGAGATCACATTGTATAACCAAAGCGGGCTTGATACGGATATTACATATGAAACTGATTGGATATGGGGGCAGAGGATTAAATTGCCACAAATGATTTGAAGTAGATATTTCTGGAGAACAGGAACTGATAATAGTATGCTGGAGAGATTGCGATATATACATTATGATAAAGATACGGTTAGCAGAACAGCATTTTTTATATACCTTTGTACGCTGTTTGTGCATCATGGAGGAATAGGGTTTGCTGTTTTCTTTCTGTCAGAATTATTTTTGCTTATATTAAGAAAACAAAAAATAGCCATTACGACGGAAACAGTATGGTATGGCTTGTTTTTGATATACTATTTTGTGTCAGGATTGTGGGCACTCAATAAAGAAGATGCGTTTGATTATGGTATTATGGTCTCCTTCTTGCAGATTATGTCATGCACCATAATTTTAAGTAACCATATAGATTCTGTAGATGATGCTGTAAAGTATTTGAAAATATATTACTGGGCATTATTTTATATGGTAATCGTTCTTGTTATAAAAACGCCGATATCCGTATGGGGAACGGAACGGGTAGGAGGAGCAATATATGTAAATGCTAATGACATAGGCATACGCTGTACTACCGCTTCATTAATGGCATTATATTATGCATGGAGGCAAAAAGTACATTATGCCATATTTATCTTTTTTATGATGGTTGGTTTGATGTCAGGGTCCAGAAAAGCATTCATTATTCTTGTGGGGGGGATTCTGATTTATTATCTTGGAATGGACAGAGGTGGAAAAAGGATAAGAAATATATGTATTGGATTAGTTTTAATATCAGTAATTATATATTTTGCCATGAATAATCCGGCTTTTTACAGGATAATAGGAATACGAATGGAAATTACAATTAAAAATATTATGGGGTTGACAGTTAATGGCTTAAAAGACAGAAGTGGGATGGAACGTGCATTTTATAGAGAAAATGCAATACAAATGTTTTTGGAAAAGCCAGTACTGGGATGGGGAGCGAACGGTTTTGTGACAAGAATGCGGCTTATTCATTATCATCATGTTGCATATAGTCATTGTAATTATACTGAATTATTGGCAACCTCAGGAGTTATTGGTTTTTCTATTTACTACAGCAGGCAGTTTTGCATGCTTTTCAAAGGGAGCAAAGCATTTTTAAATAAAAAAAACAGGTTGATTTTATTGCTTGTTTCTTTAATAGTAGTAGAACTGGTGATTGAATATTTTTATGTATCTTATTATGCGATAGATACAAACATATTGATAGTGATAGAATCACTGCTTTTAAAATATTTGATTCGGAATAGCAGAATGGAATATTTGCTTTTTTGGAAAAGAAAAAATCAGGAAGCGCTGTATGGATATGTATAATTCCAGATAAGCAGCTTGGAGAACTGGCTTATGAAAGTATGCATAGTTACGGTTTATAATAGTATAAATAGTGGGAGTTTTTGGCAGGCGTTTTCTCTGGCACAGGTTCTAGCAAAAATGGGGTACGATGTCTCGTTTTATGAAAGAGATATGTCACAGGGAGGTTCTAATTCTATAAAGCAGCAGACAATAAAAGGACTAAAGATACTGTTTAGGAAAGGAATTTTTGCAGCTCAGAGATATTGTCAGTCTGTCTGGAAATTTAAAAAAGCTTTGAGGTATTTAAAAGTCATCAGAAAAAAATCTGAGGGATTAAAAGAGATTGATTGCTTTATTTTAGGAAGTGATACAATATGGAATTTTGCTGATGATCATTTTTACAATAACTACGAGATATATTTGGGAAAGATTTTTTCCCCGCATAAAGTAATTACATATGCAGCTTCCGCTGCCAACACAACACAGAAAGATTGTCTGAAAATTCCCGAATTAAAAAAAATCGTGACAGAATGGTCAGCTATTGGGGTCAGGGATGAGAATACAAAATTATTGTTAGAAAAAATGACAGATACAGATATTAGAGTTGTCTGTGATCCTGTTTTTTTGCTTTTGAAAAAGGATTACAGTAAATGGATCAAAGAAATTTCAGATGAAGGATATATTTTCTTATATTTGTTTGAAAAATTGTCAAATGTTCAAATAATAGAATTGAGGACTTGGGCAGATGAAAAAGGGTTACTGATAATCAATGGAGCATCGGTAGAAAAGCCCTGGTATTGTGATAAGACAATTATTAATTCTCCATTTATTTTTCTGTCTTATATGTTCTATGCGGCATATGTTGTTACGGATACTTATCACGGTACAGCTTTTTCTATTATTTTTAATAAAAATTTTTGCGTAGTTGACAGGGGCAAAAAGAAAGTAGAAGATCTTCTGATGCGAATGAATATTACAGATAGAATTGTAAATGAAAAGGAAAATATCATACCTGTAATCTGCAATAAATTAAAAGATTGGGAAGGTAATGTTGGGACATTCAGGGACACTTCGATAGAATATTTGAATATGGCATTAGGAAATGATAGTGAAACCAATTAAATTTATATAAATTTTTATAATGGAGAAAAATATGCTGAAAAAAGGTATTTTGAAGTCTTGCTACTACGTTATGAGAAATGTTTGCGAGATATCCGGTATCTGGAAAAAGGATGATGTCAGGATGAATTTTGTGGCAGCAGAACTTATTAGAAACACACATTCAATCGAGAAAGGGCTATCCATTGGGAATCCAAGACTTGGCTTTGGACGCCGGAAACAAAAAGAAATGATGGACCAGATACTTACGCTCCGAAACAGTAGTTCATTGTACTATAGAGAAGCTTGCAAAATGGCGATAGATGCAATGACAGAGTATTTGGAATATCATCATTCTAAATCATTCACAGATGATTTTATAGACCAATTACAGGAATTTATTAATTCTTTAGAGGCTGATGAGAAATTTCCTGATAAAATTGGTGGAACACAGTGTTTTTCTAAATCTACTGCACAGTTTGATGTCAGAGAGATAGAAAAATTTATATATACAAGACACAGTATACGTGATTTTGATGATACGCCTGTTGATGATAATATGCTTTTAAAGGCATTGATTTTGGCTCAGCAGGCTCCGTCAGCCTGTAATCGGCAGGCGGTAAGAAGTTATGTGATTAATCCGGAACATTTTGAAGAGTTAAATGAGCAATTGCAAGGAATAGGTGGATTTGCGGAGGCAGTTTCAAGGTATGTGCTGATAACGGGTAAGCATAGCTCATACAGACAAAGCGAAGACAATCAATACATAGTTTCAGCCAGTATGTTTGCGGCTTACCTCACTCTCACATTGCACCTTTATGGATTGGGGGGGTGCATCATACAGCGCCCGGTAATATGGACAAAAGAATGGGCAGATAATCGTAAAAAATTAGGGATATCTATTGACGAGCAAGTTGTTTGCATAATTGCAGTCGGGAATTTGAAGGAAAACTGTTGTGTTCCTGTTTCACATAGGATGCAAAGTTATAATATGGTCAAATTCATATAGATGTGAGGGTTACTTGTGAGAGGCAAAAAAGTTGTTGTTAATACTATATTTAGTCTGGGGGAAGAAGTTATTTCTGTAGTTTGTGGTTTTATTTTACCACGATTGATATTATCGGCATTTGGTTCAAAGTATAATGGATTGACAACATCTATCACCCAATTCTTGTCATGTGCGGTACTGCTGCGGTCTGGAATCGGAGGTGCAACCAGAGCCGCACTATATAAACCTTTAGCAGAAAATGATCATAATGAATTTAATGCGATAGTTAAAGCTACAGATAATTTCATGAAAAAGATTGGAATTATTTTGGGAGGGCTTATCATTGTTTTTGCAGCGGTATATCCTTTTTTAGTACAAAATGATTTTGATTGGTTTTTTACTTTCTCATTATTTATTATTATCGGTGCAAGTACATTTGCTGAATCATTATTTGGAATCACATATTTGATTGTTCTTCAGGCAGATCAAAAATTATGGGTATCTGCATTATTGAAAAGCATTTGTATTTTGCTGAATACTATTGTCGGTGTTATATTAATTAATAATGATGCATCCATTCATTTTGTAAAGCTGGGAAGTGCCTTTGTATATGTATCTTATCCGACTATTTTGGGAGTTTATGTCAGAAAATATTATGATATTGACAGGAGCGTTGAGCCAGATAATAAGGCAATAGAGCAAAGATGGGACGCGTTTTGGCAACAAGTTGCAGTATTTGTGATGAATAATACAGATGTAATTGTATTAACTGTGTTTTCTAATATGCTGGAAGTATCTGTATATAGTATTTATGGGATGGTCGTAAGCGGACTAAGGCGCATTATTACATCATCTATGCTGGCTGTTGAAGCAGCATTTGGCAATATGATCACTAAAAATGAGACCGCGATTCTCGATATGAATATCCGTATTGTTGAAATGATTATGCAATCGCTTTGTACGGTAATATATTCTTGTGCGGCATTACTTATTTTAGATTTTATCAGGATATATACACAGAAAATTAATGATGTTGAATATATAAAGCCTGTTTTTGCAGGAATATTGATACTTGCGCAATATTTTAATGGAGTGAGATTGCCATATCAGCTTGTTGTCGATGCGGCTGGACATTATAAACAGACAAAAAAAGGCGCAATTATGGAGCCTGTTATTAACATTGCTCTCTCGATTATATTTGTTAATATAATAGGATTGGTTGGTGTTGCGATTGGCACACTTGCAGCTACAGTTTATCGGACATTGCAGTATTCTATTTATATGAGCAAAAATATTGCTAAAAGAAATCAGTTTATAACATTGTCGAGATGTTTGATGTCGTTTGCAGAATTTGGCATAATATACTTAATAATAATGGTATTAAATATACCGATAGCTGTAACATATGCTGATTGGGTTATGAAAGCTGTACTTGTTTGTTTTGTTTCAATACTGGTTACAGGGGCACTTAATTATCTTTTTTTTAGAAATGACATGAAAATGACTATACGGAAATTAAAGACATTGTTATAGATATTGGATATATGATGTAAAGATGGCATGTAAGAGATATGATCAACGTTAGCATAAGAAAAATTTTGCTTGCGGAGTAATTATTTTCCTGATATATTAATTTAAAAGCATACATTCTATTGAACATCTTGCGGCAGCGTCCGCGTTCTGAGGGAGCAATCCCGTCTTATTTCAATTGAAATCTGTGCTTTTTCATTCAAAAAACTTTCACAAAAATGCATGGGATTTCGGGAGAAATAAGAAAAAACAGGGCGTGCGGGTATCTTCTGGAAGAGGATACAGAGCTGTATGAGGAGGTGAATGCAGAAGTGGAACCAGCTATTAAACTGGACAGAGAGATTATACGGGAACTTCGGGACAACAACAAAGAACTTCAAGACAACAATAAAGAACTTCAGGACGGAATTAACCGAGAGAGGGAGAGTGCCGGGAGACTGGTCAAGGAATTGAAAAAGGAAGGAAAAAGCATGGAAGAAACGGAAAATGTACTTGCGAAAGTATTTCTGCTGACTGCGGAAGAAGCGGAGGAAAAGGTAAAAACGTACTGGCAAGAAAAGTAGGGGATTTTTTTTACGTATTAATAAACCTTTAAGTGGTGCTATTTTTTATAGGATAAAATGGGCTCGGGGGTAAGATTGCCCGGAGGCAGGAAGTTGCAAAAAAGAAAGAAGAAAGGCGACAGTTTTAATATGAAAAGACAAAACATTACTCTGACAGGAAAGACGATCCTCATAACGGGGGCAGCCGGTTTCATCGGCGCCAATCTGGTGACGGAGCTGTTTCAAACGGCAGGATCGGTGCATATCATAGGCATGGATAATATGAACGATTACTATGATGTCGCGATCAAAGAGTACCGGCTTGAGCAGATACAGGCCCTTGTGCGGGAGCGTCCGGGGGTTAAGTGGACGTTTATCAGGCAGTCCATTGCCGATAAAGCGGCGGTGGATGAGGTTTTTAAGAAATATGTTCCGTCCGTCGTTGTAAATCTGGCGGCGCAGGCGGGCGTGCGGTATTCCATCACAAACCCGGATGCCTATGTGGAGTCCAACCTGATCGGATTTTACAATATTCTGGAGGCATGCCGTCATTCTTATGATAACGGGGCTGCAGGCGTGGAGCATCTTGTATATGCGTCGTCTTCCTCTGTATACGGGACAAATAAAAAGGTTCCTTACTCTACGGAAGACAGAGTGGACAACCCGGTCTCTCTTTATGCGGCGACAAAGAAGAGCAATGAACTGATGGCCCATGCCTATGCAAAACTGTACAACATTCCGTGTACGGGCCTGCGGTTTTTTACGGTTTACGGACCTGCAGGAAGGCCGGATATGGCATATTTCGGCTTTACGGATAAGCTGCGCAGGGGAGAGAAGATCCGGATCTTCAATTACGGAAACTGCAGGCGGGATTTTACTTATGTGGATGATATTGTGGAAGGCGTGAAACGGGTGATGCAGGCGGCACCGGAGAAACAGAACGGGGATGACGGCCTGCCGGTTCCGCCCTATGCGGTCTATAATATAGGAAATAATCAGCCGGAAAATCTGCTGGACTTTGTGGATATACTGCAGCAGGAACTGGTTCGGGCGCAGGTGCTTCCGGAGGATTATGATTTTGAGGCGCATAAGGAGCTTGTGCCCATGCAGCCTGGGGATGTTCCTGTCACTTATGCGGATACTTCGAGGCTGGAGGAGGATTTCGGGTTTAAGCCGGCAACGGATCTCAGGGAGGGATTGAGAAAGTTTGCGGAATGGTACAGAGCGTTTTATTTGGATAAAGTGATATAAAACAGCAGAAAAAGGGGAATCCCTGCTTATGGATCGGGAAATAAGGAGAGATACGCATGGCTGGAGAATATGATATTTGTACGGTGCAGCTTCAGGACATTGGACTTATAAGTAAAATTCACCAAATAGTGACAAATTTTTTGCCTTAATTTTGTAAAAGTCTTGCATAAACCGGAATAAAAACTTATAATAGATTTAGTCGGTAGGACACCGAATAAAGCATAGTTGGAGGTAGAGGTATGAAAACTGTAAAAGTACAGTTAGACAGTATCGACAAGATTAAGGTATTCAACAGGACGGTTTGCAAATTTGACTGTGATTTTGATCTGGAGCAGGGCAGGTACTATATTGATGCGAAATCCATGCTGGGTATTATGAGTCTTGATCTAAGTTCTCCGCTGGAACTGCATTTTTCCAGCAGGGAGGATGAAGAGGCTGCGATTTTGGAGGCAATTAAGGACTTCATGGTAGAGTAAGAATAGACATCATCCGTTTTTCGGAAACGGAATCAAAGACAGTAAGAATAGCGAGTATCGACGTTGCCGGCAGTGTTCCTGCCGGCAATATTGAGGTGTATCAATTTATATCGGAAGAAAGGCGCGGATTTTTGATATGGCACAGGGGACGAGCTGCGATACCTGCAGCAACT
>ERZ808028.1857-NODE-1857-length-11455-cov-10.422394_pt1 | contig 11455 bp, 9 predicted proteins | sample MGYA00380184_ERZ808028 | MGnify/ENA primary metagenome ERZ808028 (study PRJEB31490, sample SAMN06133397) | mouse gut metagenome | isolation source: J8_1 | host: mice | place: China: Chengdu | collected 2015-05 ...
TTACTACTGCTTTTTTATGAAAAAGAAAAATCGCTATGCGTAACCTTGGCAGGCCATCGCGCAGCGATTTTGTTCAAGGTATCTTATGCCGAAAAAAGAATTATCCCGAACTTTATCTAGCATTAATTGGAGTATACTATATTTTCCTGTGGAGCACAAAGAAATTTCGGCATAACATTCTTTCTTTTATAATTGAAATAACCCTGCTTGGGGCAGCAATTATAAAGGAGGATGACAAAATGTCACAGACAATTGTTCAGACAATCGAACATGTAACACAGGAAGCGTACCAATGTATAGAAGGCTTTGGCCTTGCTTCCACAACACTGCAAGATTACTGGTATTATGGGGTCGTCCCTATTCGGCAGTATTTCTCACAGCATGGCTGTGAAAAGTATTCCGACGAAAAAATGCAAGAATGTCTTGCCTGCTATGCGGAAAGCTATGAATTTGGAGGCGTTCATGTCCGCAGGTACAGAAAGGTCAGGAAAGTGGCAAGGATTATTACCGACCTGCAGATTAAAGGGAAAACGGCATGGAAATACTGCGAGCCAAAGAACATGTCTGTCCTGCCCGAAAAGCTGCAGGAGTATCTTGACGGATATCTTGATCTCCGCATCCGATCCGGCAGTAAAGAAGCCACTGTTCGCAGGCTCCGGACAGCGCTAAGGCATTTCTTGCTTTATGCAACATCACTTGGATATAGCGAACTTCTGTCTTTCACAGAAAAAGATGCGTTGGATTATATCCCCGTTTTATCTAAAAGCTATCAGCGTATTGGAGACTGCCTGTCCTTGCTCAGGCCGTTTGGGAAATATCTGTTTTCACAAGGATTCATCGCCATCCGACTGGACAGCATTTTTCTTGTGAAAGATCCTGTAAGGCGCAAATGCATCGAAGGCTTTTCTGAAAGTGAGTGTACGCAGATTGTACAGGGCATTGACAGGGGAGAACCCTGCGGCAAGCGCGATTACGCCATTCTTATGCTGGCCATGCATACAGGATTGAGGGGCGTGGACGTGCTTGGATTAAGATTCCAGGATGTTGACTGGAAAAGGCTGGAAATCCGTCTTGTGCAAAGCAAGACTGAAAAACCGCTTGTGCTGCCCATACCGGTAAGCGTCCTGAACGCACTTGCAGACTATATCCTGACATCCCGTCCGGAAACTGTCGGGGAAGATTCTATTTTTTTGAGAAGCCGGCGGCCGTACCAGCCGATGAAGACATGGTCCGCATGGTCCCTTGTCAAAAGAAACGCCGCACATGTAAATATCTTATGGACAGCTGCAGACCATAAAGGCTTCCACAGTTTCCGCCGTTCCATTGCCAGCCGGATGCTGGAAAACAGCATACCACTGGATACAATAAAGGAAATCCTTGGCCATTCAGGGGCAGACTCCCTGAAGCCTTATATAGCAGCCAGTCGTGAAGGGCTGGATTCCTGTGCTGTTGACATTTCCTCAATTCCTTTGGGAAGGGAGGAACTGCAATGAAAAAATATCCGTTTTCCAGTAAGTTAAAAGAAGATCTGGAGCTGCTGTTGGAACAGAAACATTCCCTCGGATATCCTTATGTAGTAAGCAGCCAAATATTGTTGGAATTCGACCGTTTCTGCCTGGAGCATTTCCCTGATGCGGAAACAATAACGCCTGATATTGCCATGGCATGGGCAGTGATAAAACCAACGGAAAAGCCGGAAAGCTTCCGAAACCGAATGGCACCTATAAGAGAGCTTGCACGTTATATGAACAGAAGAGGGAAGGAAGCCTGCGTCATCCCGAATGGGATTGTCCCCAGGGAAAGCCAGCGCCATGTTCCGCATATCTTTACCCCAGAGGAACTGGAGAAATTTTTCCATGCAGCCGACACCCGGCCGGTGATGCCCGGCTTCATGTTGCGCCATTTGCAGATACCGGTTATTTTCAGGATTATGTATGCCTGCGGACTGCGCCCTAATGAAGCGCGCCTGATACGGACAGCAGACCTTTCACCGGACTGTGGCGCACTGTTCATTCCCGAATCAAAAGGACATAAAGACCGCTTGGTAAGTCTTCCTGCCGGGCTGGCAGGAATCTGCTGCAGGTACAGGGAACATCTGGAAAGGACATTTCCAGGCAGCGAATATTTTTTCCCATGCCAGAAATACGGTGGCAGGCATTATGGTGCAGGATGGCTTATTGATGTTTTCAGGCAGTGCTGGGAAGATGCAGGCATAGATGCCGCAAATGGATGTCCTCCGAGACCTTATGATTTCCGCCATACTTTTGCAACCCACAGACTTTACCAGTGGATGGCAGACGGAAAGGACTTATCCGTGTGCATTCCTTATCTGAGCGCCTATATGGGGCATGCAGATTTTTCGGCCACGGCTTATTATATACATCTGATCCCAGAGTTTTTCTTCGCAATGTCAGGGATGGACAGGAACAGGTTTGGCTGTTTGATACCGGAGGTGGCGCATGAAGATTAAAGATGAATTTCTTATCAGGGCCATGCGGGATTTCTTCCAAATATACCTGCCAAAACAAAAATGCTACAGCAAAAATACGGTAGATTCTTATAGATATGCCATCAACCTGTTTATTGATTACATGCAGGAGAAACAATCCGTTACGCTTTTAAGCATGGGAACAGATGATATTAACCGGGATACGGTCAGTGGATTTTTGGAATGGCTCTCAGACAGCCGAAAGAATTCTCCAGGCACCTGTAATCAGCGGCTTATGGCATTAAAGTCCTTTGCCGGATATCTCGGACTGCGCGACTTTTCCATGACATCGGTTTATGCGGAAACATGCTTTGTCCCGGTCAGGAAAGAGCCTGCTAAAACGGTAAGCTTTTTGAGCGAATCCGCATTAAAGGAATTTCTGAAACAGCCTGATGTGGGAAAACCAACAGGATTGCGGAATCAGTTCCTCATGATTCTGATGTATGATACAGCCGCACGCTGTCAGGAAGTGCTGGATATCCGGATTGGGGATTTCTGCCTGAATGTAGTTTCACCGTATGTGTATTTAAAGGGAAAAGGGGACAAAACCCGTGCAGTTCCGCTGATGGATGTAACAGTCAGGCATTTGCGTCAGTACCTCAACAGATTCCATGAAAGCGAACCGATGCATCTGGAAGATTATCTGTTTTACACTGTGACCCATAATCAACGACATCAGATGTCGCCAGACACGGTTGCGGCGTTTATGAAAAAATACGGCGAATCCGCAAAGGCCACCTGCCCTGAAATGCCGGAAAGGATCCATCCCCACCTGATGCGCCATACACGGGCGATGCATTTATACCGGAATGGCATGCCGTTGGCACTGCTTAGCGACTTTCTCGGACATTCATCCCTTGAAACAACGCGGGTATATGCATATGCCGATACGGAAATGAAGCGGAATGCAATAGCAAAATCCACTCCCCAAATTTCTGATGAAGATGAAATACCAGCATGGGATTTTTCTGATGAAGAAACCCTGCGAAAACTTGCAGGGTTAAAATAGCATTCAGTTATCCCGAATTATATAAAATATATGCCGTATGGAATTAGACGTATATGGAAAAGTTCGGGATAACTCTTTTTTCAGCATAAGATGCGCAGATTGCTTTAGATGAAGGTGAAGTCATCAATGAAACATTAACAGTGACATTTCCAAATACAGCGGTCCTATATCTAAGGAATTATAAAAAGACACCTGATAAAATGCGATATGTGATAAAAACTCCGGGTGGTACTGTGGAGTATGATGTACCGATTATGAAGGTACAGGAATATATTCTGGAAGATATTTTTTCAAAAGGATTGTTGCTGTTAATTCCGTTTTATATTTTTTCACATGAAAAGAACTTTAAGATGTATAATAGTAATGAACAGAGATTGGCAGAGTTGAAAGCAGAGTACCGAAGTGTCTTGGAGAGACTTGATCAACTGGAACAGGAAGGGATTATTGGGGCATTTGACAAACGTACCATTATAGAACTTTCTGGTGATGTGATCAGAGAAATTGCACAGAAGTATGAGAATGTGCAGAAAGGGATAGGTGGAATGATGAGTGGAGCGTTACTTGAGACAGAAGCTAGGACGATTTTGAACAGAGGAAAAGATGAAGGCAGGAACCAAACTAAAAAGGAAACTGCTCTTAGAATGTTGCAGGATGGAGAGTTACCGATTGATAAGATTGCAAAATATTCTGGGCTTGATATTGCAGAGGTAGAGCTGCTTGCAGAGTTTCAGACAGTGTAAAAAGTGTAGATATTATCATTAAGATTAAAACCGGGGAAATGGCAAGGTGGGCTGTTTCCCTAATTTATTTGGGAATATAATATTTAGTAATATTGCACTTAACAAGGAAGAATGGGGAAAGTCTTTTTATAGGTGATGACGGAAGGAGGAGTTTGTAGTAAAATATATCTTAACACGTGTACATATTTAATCAAAATACAGAATGATATACAGAAGAAGGAGATATGCTGGTATGAAGGAGAATTCGTTTACGATAAATCCGGAGGTAAATAGTGCTCAAGAGTTTATAGAAATATCCCAAGATTTTTCTAATTCATTGGATCTGGTAAGAGAAGCTATTAGCAATGCGTTTGATGCACAGGCAAAAAACGTTGTTATTGATTTTAGCGTTGTTTTAGAATGTGGAGAGAGAACTTTAAAGATTGAGATAGCTGATGATGGAAAAGGAATGGATAAGGAAGGGCTGAAATCTTTTTTTGATTTGGGGAACTCGTTAAATCGGCATGATGCTGATGCAATTGGTGAAAAAGGGCACGGAACAAAAGTATATTTTAACAGCAGAAAAATAGATGTAATCACTATAAAAAATGAAATAAGATATCATGCAGTTATGAAAGAACCCAAACGGGAATTATTTAATCAGCATATACCACAGGTAGATGTTGGGGTTGAGCAAGTGGAAGGTGCAAGATCAGGAACAAAAATTTGCATATATGGATATAATAATGATCGCAGAGATAAATTTACTCACGAGCAATTAAAAGATTACATCCTTTGGTTCACGAAAATGGGATCAGTTGAAGCTGCATTTGGTATTGAGAAAAACAAGCATGTAAAATTAAAATTTAAGGGTGTGGATCAAGATGATTTTGAGGAATTGAGCTATGGACATGTTTTTCCTAATGAAAGTAAAAAGGTTGCCGAATTATTTGATGAACATATGGTAGATGCGCCTAAATGGTATTGCAAGAAGATTGTAAAAACAGGGAGCTTGAAGAATCTTCCTGAAATAAAATATCAGGCGGTTTTTTTATGTTGAGGGAACGAAAGTAAAATATGAATATAATCCTATGATTCGGCGTAGTGGATATACTGCGCCCGAAGGGTCATACACAATACAAGACAGGTATGGAATTTGGGTTTGTAAAGATTTTATGCCGATAAAGCGTGTAAATGAGTGGATTACTTCAAAAGGAACAGAATATACAAAATTACATGCATTTATAAATTGCCAAGGACTACGATTGACTGCTAATAGAGGTTCTTTTGAAAATACACCATCAGAGATACAACAAGATCTACGAGAAGCTGTAAGAGAAATATATGACAGCATTATTCAAAGCGATGATTGGGGAGAACTAGAGTGGCTGGAATCAGAAGCAGGGGCTTATAATACCGTTGAAAAAGAAAAAAGAGATTTTAAACGTAGAATGGATAAAGTAAACCGTGCCAAAGTGGTTCAGTTTAATGGAATTAATTTAGTGGAGCCGCAACAAGAAAATGGAGTGTTTTCAATTTTTATGCAATTAAGCAGCTACGATGAATCACTTTTCCCTTTTACTATTATTGATTATGATACACATACAGGAATAGATGTCATTGTCAAAGGGCAGGATAATATGCCCGTAAAAACCTCCAAAATGTATTATGTAGAATTTAAGAATTATTTGAATAAAAATTTTAATCATTCCTTTGAAAATATACATAGTATAGTTTGTTGGGACATCAATTTGAATGAATTACGTAGCAATGAAGAGGTTAAAGATATTGCAAATCAGAGAAGAACCTTAAAAGTTATTCCCCCTGAAAACGGAAATGACTATACACGTTATTATTTAGATTCGTTGAGGAGTGAGCGTAAGATAGAAGTGTTTGTTTTAAAATACTATTTGAAAGAAAAATTGAACATAGAGTTTGCTCCAAGAACGGAGATAGCTATTGTTTAAATAAAAGAATAGCGAACGGATTTAGAGAGGATTGGTTTGGGCAGACAACGTCAAGCATTAAAAATGCACGTAAGACGTGAAATAACAGCAGAGTATATGGTGGATAATAAATGAACATAGAAGCATATAATCTGGATTCTCTTCGAAAATTAGTTCGGAGTCTTCAGGATGAAAACAAAAAATTGAAAGCGCAGTTGGACAAGGCGAACATTGCTTATGAGTCAGAGCATGTATTTGATGAAAAAATGGAGACTGCTGAGGAATATGATCCGGATCAGGGAGGACGCATTCTATCTAAATATATAACAGAAGATATGGTAAATAAATATTTTGCAATGTTTTGGGGAAGAATAGACGTCTATGCCAAAAGAGGAGCCAAAGGCGGCTATTTCCCACAATGTAATAATAGATGGAATGCAAGGATATGCCCCAAACAGCGTGGTGAAAAAATCAATTGTGAAGCCTGTGGGCACACGGAATGGACAAAGCTTGAACCGAAAAAAATCATGGATCATCTTCTCGGATACAGGGATGACGGTGCAGATGTGTTAGGCATATACCCTCTGCTTGCAGATGGCACATGTCGCTTTCTTGTATTTGATTTTGATAACCATGAAAAAGGTGCCGAAAGTACGGACTTTGCCAATACTGATGATGAATGGCATGATGAAGTTGATGCTTTAAGGCTTATTTGCGAACGCAACGGGATAACACCACTAGTGGAAAGGTCAAGATCCGGCAGAGGGGCGCATGTATGGATTTTTTTCAGAAAACCAATATCAGCATCAATAGCAAGGAATTTTGGCTTTCTTTTGCTTGATAAAGGCTCAGATTCAATCAATTTGAAGTCTTTTCGTTATTATGACCGCATGTATCCGTCTCAGGATGTTGCAAGCAGCATAGGAAATTTGATTGCACTGCCATTACAGGGCCAGGCATTGAAAAATGGAAACAGCGCTTTTGTAGATAAAAATTGGAATGCTTATTCTGATCAGTGGGATATTTTATTGAACCATACGAAAAAGCTTTCGATAGAAGATATAGAAAAGTGTATGACAAAATGGCAGATAGAACTTGCTGAAAAGGCAGGGATGCAGGTTCCTTTGGATGACCGGAACCGTCCAAAGCCATGGAAGAAAAAGGATGGTTTTGTAAAATCGGATGTTGTCGGGAAGATGCATATTGTTCTTGGCGATGGTATTTATGTAGATACGTTAAATTTAATGCCGCGATTACAGAATCAGGTAAGAAGTATGACAGCCTTTGATAATCCTGTGTTTTACAAGAACAAAAGGCTTGGATATTCAAATTATTATAATTTCAGCGCTGTGTACATGGGAAAGGATATGGAAGGCTATATTTGCATCCCCAGAGGCCTCTATGATAATTTGATTACATCCTGTAAAGAAGCTGGCATTGAATATGAGGTGACAGACCATAGAGAAAAGGGAAGACCGATAAGAGTTTCTTTTAAGGGTGATTTGAAGACACAACAGGATTTGGCGGCCCAGCGTTTGCTTGCATTTGACTGTGGTGTTCTCAGTGCGGCTACTGCATTTGGAAAAACAGTAGTATGCAGTTATCTCATTGCCGAAAGGAAGGTAAATACGCTTATTCTGCTTCACAGCAAAGATTTGCTGGAGCAGTGGGTGGATGAATTAAATAAGTTTTTGACCATAGACGAGGAGCCGCCGGCTTATAAAACGAAAGGCGGCAGGGAAAAACGCAGGAACAGTGCCATCGGTATTCTGCATGGCAGTAAGAATACCCTGACAGGCCTGATTGATGTGGCTATGGTGGGGTCCATTTATAGTAAAGGGAGATTCAATGAGTTAATCAATTCCTATGGAATGGTTCTGATGGATGAGTGTCATCATTGCGGTTCCACTACGTCTGTTGAAGTCATGAAGAAGGTGGATGCACGGTATGTTTACGGGGTATCGGCAACTCCGAAAAGAGGGGATGAACTGGAGAAGATTATTTATATGCTTATTGGGCCGGTCAGACACAGCTACACGGCAAAGGAACGGGCAGCAGAACAAGGGATTGGACATTATGTATATCCACGGTATACAAGGGTAGTGGATACGGATGAAAGCAAAGGCGACATCAATGGAGCATATTTTTTAATCAGTTCAAATGTTGCCAGGAATGATATGATTCTTGATGATACGAGAAAATGCGTGAAAGAAGGAAGAACGCCTGTCATTCTGACAAAATATAAGGAGCAGGCAAAATACCTGTATGATCATTTACAGAAAGACGCAGATTATGTGTTTCTCTTATATGGTGATAACAGTGATAAAGAAAATTTGGATGTGAGAAGAAGTTTAAAAGAAGTGCCAGTAAACAAAAGCCTGATTCTGGTAGCAACAGGGCAGAAGATAGGAGAAGGGTTTGATTATCCGAGGCTGGATACATTGATGCTGGCAGCACCAGTGTCCTTTTCAGGGAGGCTTGAGCAGTACATTGGAAGGTTAAATCGTGACTATACAGGGAAAGAAGAAGTTATAGTGTATGATTACATAGATTCCCATATCCGTATTTTAGATAATATGTATGCAAAGAGATTGCGTACCTATAAGCGTACAGGATTTCAGGTGGTAATAAACAATATTCTTACGAAACAGTCAGTCAGTTCAATCTATGATTCCGGAAACTATATGGATATATTTGAGAGGGATATTGTGGAGGCAGGGAGGAAAATCATCGTATCCAGTCCCGAACTCACCCAGGATAAGGTGGCGCGGTTCATCTATCTTGTAAAACCAAGGCAAGAAGCAGGGGTATCGGTAACAGTTATTACAACAGAGTCCCAGAATATATCTTATGGCAGCCCGGAATTCCATCAGAGTTTGCTCAAAGAAATGGAGGAAAACGGCATTTATGTCAATGTAAGGGATGAAGTAGCGGAACATTTTGCTGTTATAGACGATGAACTTATATGGCATGGTGGAATGAACCTGCTTGGCAGGGAAGATGCATGGGATAATCTGATGCGGATCAGATCCTTTCAGGTTGCGACAGAACTATTGGAAATCGCATTGGGAAACGAGGAAAAAGATAAAGATACTTGACACTAATTCACCGTCAATTTTGCCCTGACTTAGCATTAGCGAACCATACGCCCCACGAAGTTATGCGGGTTTCAGCGATTTTCACTCAAAAAAGTAAAAAAGTTTATGAGATTAAATTGACATACGTGGGGTATGGGGCGGTCTGTGTCGAAAATAGTCTGCCGGGGTTGAAATGAGAAGTTTTTATTTGAAAAGATTTTATGTACTCTTGGCGTAAGTGGGGATTATGTTTTCTATCGGACTAAAGATAACGGAGAAGAACCAATACGGGAAGATGTAATTAATGATATGTTTAGTAAACTTACCAGAATTGATCCAAATGATGAATATTATAAAGCATTGACGCCGGCTAATATAAGAGCATCTCTTGTCAGGTATTTATTTGAGCAAGGAGAATCGTTGGAAAAAATTATTTATTTGATGAATATAGAGATTTGGAATTTGGGAAATTACATATCATTGAAAGACATTGAGTATATAGTGGAGCAGAGAAAAAAGAAGGAAAATCACCCAATGGAGGAGTTTTTTGAAAAACTCAAATAGTATAGTTTATCTGAATAAGGAGGATAGGACAATGACGCTTGAAGATATTAAATGCGGTGAATCAAAAAATATAGAATTTAAAGTACAACTTCCGGATGACAGCAAAAAATATATGAAGACGATTGTTGCATACGCTAATACATCTGGCGGAAAAATAATTATTGGGGTAGATGATGCCACGAGAAGCATTGTCGGTGTTGAGCCAAGTTCTGTATTTCAGATTATGGACAAGATTGTCAATGCGGTTTCTGACATGTGCGTTCCTCAGATTATTCCAGATGTTACTTTCCAGACAATAGAAGGGAAATGTGTTGTTCAGATCGAGATATATCCTGGGCAGAACAGGCCGTATTATATCCGAAGCATGGGAAAAGAGAATGGAACATATGTCCGAGTGGCAGGAACCAGCAGACCGGTGGATGAGGCGATATTAAAGGATCTGGAATATCAGGGAACAGGTAAATCGTATGATGAGATTGTTAATGTTGAAATTGACTATGATGAAAAACAAGCCTTAAAATTATGCAATGATATACGAAAGTATATTGCCGAATCAAAGGAATTACCTATAAATAAAGTAAGGAAGGTAACTGTTACTAATTTGGAAAACTGGGGAATTTTAAAGAAAACAGGACAGAATTATTTGACCACAAATGCCTTTGTACTTTGTACAAACAATACTTTTCGATTTGCTAAAATACAGTGTGCGTTATTTAAAGGGGAAGACAGAGCGGTATTCATTGACAGGCGGGAATTTACCGGCCAATCTATGACCAGATTGAAGAAGCATATCAGTTCGTTTTAAAACATATTAACCTCGGCGCTACGATTGAGGGGATTGTTCGGAAGGACAAATATGAATTGCCACCGGAAAGTATTCGGGAGGCCATTATCAATTCTGTATGTCATAGGTGCTACCTGGACCATTCCTGCGTTCAGATTGCGATTTATGATAACAGAGTGGAGATAACTTCTCCGGGTATGCTGTATGGAGGTCTAACAGTAGAACAGGCTATATCAGGGCGTTCAAAAATCCGGAATGTTTGTATTGCAGAGGTATTTAGTCGTATGGGTATTATTGAACAATGGGGAACCGGTCTTCAGAGAATGATTCGGGGATGTAGAGAATATGGGATTCGAGAGCCAGAGTTTGTTGATATGGGAGATGCATTTCGGGTGATTTTTTATCGTTCAAATATAGAAACTAACATAGAAAATATGAGAAGAGTTGCAGTAACTGGCACAGAAATAGAAAATACTGGCATAGAAAGCAGAATGACTGGCACAGAAGACATAGAAACTGGCATAGAAATGATAGAGGATGAATCACTGTCAGATTTATCAGATACAGAGAAAAAAGTAGTGAAGATTATATTGAAGAATCCGGAAATTACACAAGATAAAATGGCAGAATGTATGGGAATGTCAAAAAATGGAATCAGATATGTCATGAACAAATTGAAAAACAAAGGGATTCTTGTACGAGTGGGGGCTACCAAGAAAGGAAAATGGTCTATAAATCTAAGCAAATAAGATTTTGATGAAAAAAAGACAGCGCATTGAAGAAAGGCACATTGAATGAAACAGTATCAATCCCCCAGCTGAGCTGGGGGAATAACAGATGCAAGTGGCGGTGAACAGAGTACCAAAAA
>ERZ808028.1861-NODE-1861-length-11434-cov-3.758651_pt1 | contig 11434 bp, 8 predicted proteins | sample MGYA00380184_ERZ808028 | MGnify/ENA primary metagenome ERZ808028 (study PRJEB31490, sample SAMN06133397) | mouse gut metagenome | isolation source: J8_1 | host: mice | place: China: Chengdu | collected 2015-05 ...
CAGTTTTTGAACCGGAAATGAAAAAGTTTGCGGGATTTGCACATATTAATACGGAATCGAAGGGATACATTCTTTTTCGGCAGTTCAGAACATTCCTGCTGTTTGTGATATCCCGTATTATTACAATTCCGAGCAAACTCGAAGTGACAGGAGACATCTTTAAAAAGATTTTTACGGATTTTGCGCCGTGGAAGCTGGTTGACGGAAGCATTTATGAATTGGGCTTGGACAGGGCTAATTTTAGTCTTGCCATTATTGTGTTGGTTCTTTTACTGCTTGTGAGCCAAAAGCAGGAGAGCGGCATGGTTATCAGGGAGAGGATTGAAGCGCTGCCCTTGATACCGCGGTGGATTTTTTGGATTGCGGCAACTTTTGCCGTGCTGATTTTTGGCGTGTATGGAGTCGGATACAGTGCAAGTGCGTTTGTATATATGAATTATTAAAAACAGGATTACCGCCATAGCGGGGAAGGGAGAAAAAATGGAACAGAAAATTTTGGAATTATTAACGGAGGAGTATCCGGAAATTGACTTTACAGGTTCAGAAAATTTGGTGGATGATGGGATATTGGATTCCCTTACCATTACGGGAATCATAACGGCGCTCACAATGGAATTCGGAATTACCATTCCTTATGAAGAAATAAAGGAAGAAAACTTTAATTCCATTGCAGGACTGGCAAAGATGGTAGAACGTCTACAGGCATAAAAGGAGGCAGTTTTTTATGACGGATACGCTTGTAAATCGAATGGCAGAGTTGTGTGAAAACTGTCCTGACAAAACGGCAGTCGTGTTTAAGCAGGAAAAGCTGACCTATAAGCAGTTATATGGGAAAATGTCGGGAATATCCCAAATACTGCGGCAGAATGGGATCCGGAAAGGAGACAGGATTGCTTTTTCAGCTGTGTCAAAGCCGGAGATGGTTGCCATATATTTTGGAATACAAATGTGCAATGCCGTTGCCGTATTTCTTGATAAAAATGCTACTGCGGAAAATATGAGAAAGATCTATGACGAATCGGGCAGTAAATTGCTTTTAACGGACAAACCGATGAAGGAGTCGGGAAATGACTGTAATATCATGTCGCTTAGAGCACTATATACAAAGGCGGATGAAGCAGATGTTTCCTCGGGGAGTTTTGAGAAACCTGAAGAGAATGATTTGGCGGAATTGCTTTTTACAACAGGGACAACGGGGGTTCCCAAGGGGGTAATGCTTACCTTTAAATCCGTTTATCATATTTTTATGAATACGATAGAAGGAATTGGGATACAACCGGATGATGTATTGCTTTTACCGTTACCGTTGAACCATTCCTTTGCGCTTCGTGTTTTAAGGGCTGTATTATATCAGGGAGCTACGGTGGTTTTGCAAAATGGTTTTACGTTTGCAAGAGAGATTGAAAATAATGTAATTGCATTTGGATGCAATGCTTTGGCATGTGTTCCGGCTTCGTATGAAGTTATGCGCTCTCAGATGCAGGACAGTTTTGCGGCAGTTCTTGGAAACATGCGCCTGATTGAATTTGGAGCAGGTTCGCTTAGTATCAGACAAAGGCGGGAAATAACAGAATTGCTGCCGAATGTGGAAATCTATAATACATGGGGAAGCTCTGAATCGGGAGGCGCTATTTTCTGCAATGTTTCTGAAGTGGTGAAAAATGAGATGCATATCGGAGCGCTTGGAAAACCGCTTACAGGAAAGGTTTGTGTGAAAATCCTTGATTTGGAAGGAAACACAATTGAAAGCGATGCAGCGCATCCGGGCCGAATGGCATTAAAAGGCGATATGCAGATGGCTGGTTATTGGAACAATCAGAGCGCAACGGGCGAAACGCTGAAGGATGGATGGCTTCTTACGGGAGATATGGCATATTTACAGGATGGGTATGTCTTTATGCTGGGAAGAGCAGATGATATTATTAATGTCGGAGGTGAGAAGGTTTCACCGATTGAAGTGGAAAACATTGCCGGACAGTATGAGTTTATAAAGGAATGCGCATGTATCGGAGCAGAAGATGAAAAAGGGGTTTTGGGGCAGATACCCGTGTTGTTTGTTGTGACAAAAAGCGGCTATTTAGAGGAAAATTTTGTAAAATATCTTTCTGCAAAAATGGAGCGTTATAAGCTGCCGCAGAAGTTTATAAAACTTTTGGAACTGCCGCGTAACCGTATGCAGAAAATTGACAGGCGGGCGCTTCGCAGCATTTTGGAAGAAAAAGACAGCCTTGCATTCATGAATCCTGTGGTGGAGGCGATACTGAAAAGACGCAGTATCAGAAAGTTTACAGATCAGGAAATAGACGAAAGGCTTCTTGACATGGTACTGAAATGCGGATATCATGCTCCGAGTGGTCACAATATGCAGTCATGGCGCTTTACGGTTCTTACAAAGACCGCGGATATTTTAAAACTTAAGGAAGCGGCAAAAAAAGCAGCGCAAGAGCAAAAGATTCCTGTTTATGGATTTGAGAACCCTAAGGTAATGATCCTTATTTCAAATGACACGAGAAACGTAAACAGTTGTCAGGATGCTTCCTGTGCGGCAGAAAATATCATGCTTGCAGCACAGTCATATGGGATTGGGTCCGTATGGCTTAATCCGTTGGTGACGCTTCGTGATATTGAACCCGTAAAATCAGTATTGGATGAATTCCAAGTACCAAAGGGACATACGGTTTGGGCATCAGTTGCATTGGGATATCCCGTAAGCGAGGGTGTTAAACTGCAGAAAAAAACGGATGTTATAAAATATATATAGCATAAGATGAGGAGAGGCAGGATGAAGAGGGGGACACGGGAAAACGGAAAATTTTTAATGATATTAATTGCAATAATGGCTGTATGGGCAGTCAGCCTTTTTCCGTTCAAATTTGGAGGCTGGAATCAGATCATGCTTGCATTTTCTTATCGGTTTGGTTTTATTCAAAGGGCATTTATAGGAAGTGTTATTGACCTCATATCAACGGCGTTTCACATACCGCTTAAGTATATGCGGTATCTGTACGGTGTTGCCACAGTAGGAATATTTACAATAGGCGCGTTGTTATTGGTAAACAAGGCGTTGAATCTGTTTATGGATGATAGCAGAATGAAACAATTCTATAAGGGTATGGCATTGATATTTTTTATGGGACCAGGATGGTGTACAAATTATAACAATTTTGCACTTACGGATATGTGGCTGCCAATGTTTTCATTAATAGGAGTATATGCTGTTATCAAAGGAAAATGGATTTGGGTTTCTCTTTTGACAACTGTTATATGTGTGCTGATACACCCTGCATATGTCTTTTTATATTTTAATTTAGTCTTGGCTGCATTTGTCTATAAAGCATTTTTGGAAAAGGGTAAAACGGATAAAAACAGTTTGATATGGATGGGAATCGTATTAATTGCAGGCTCGATACTGTTTCTGTATATGATGTTTTTCGCACATGCGCGTGAGGGCGTTACGGTAGATGAAGTAATGCAAAGGGCTGCGATAATTGTTGATAAAAGCGTGGAGGAGATCAGCAATCATGAGCCGACTGTCAGGGGATATCTGATACGGGATGGCGGAGAGAGCGGCGTGCAGCTTGTGTTTAACAGCTATTGGCTTTTGTTTATTGTGACTGTGATTATGTTTATCCCTTTTTGGTTTGAACTGTTTAAATATTGGCGGGATGCCTATCGGGAAGCACGGAATAACAGGGTAAAGGGCTGTGCTCTTTATGCGCTGCTTCCGTTAGGGATCGTTACAGTTATTCCTATGTATATTATGCATAATGATTACGGAAGATGGACATATGCGGTATTTTTTTATGAGTTTGCAATCATTTGGATTTTTAATCTGTTAAAGGACGGCTATGTAAAAAAGGCAACGTATAATTTGATGCGAAATGTATCTGCCAATAAGGCATATTACCTATTGCTGATGTTTTATGCGGTAGTTTCGGGACCGTTTCAGCAGAATCTGATTAATCCGATGATTTCAATGATAGAGACATTGGGCTGGAAGCTTTTGGGGATGTATTGATTCTTATTGTGGAAAGGTGTTAAAAAGTTGGAACGAATAAAATCCGTAGATGCAACAATTCAATCAATATATTCAAAAATCTCAAGACCATTTAGAACGGCGTTTATGGCGGCAGTTATTTTTGCTATCATAGCGCATTTATATATGTTTATGAATAAGCTTCCTAATTATGATGATATGGGATTAAACGGGTTTGGGGCGACATTCAGGCTCGGAAGATGGTTTTTATGGGTTTTAGGCGCTACAGCATACCATTTGGATTTTGTTTACAGTCTTCCGTGGGTAAACGGTTTGTGTACTCTTTTCTTTATAGCGTTGTCCGCCGGGCTTGTAGCAGATGTGCTGAATGTAAAAAGTTCTGTTGGTAATGTGATGATCGGGGCGGCGATGGCTGTGTATCCAAGCTGGACTGCTACGTTTTTCTTTATGTTTACGGCACCATACTATGCGATTTCTTTGTTTTTGGCAGTATTCTCCATGTACTTGACAGTAAAGGGGGTGCGTTTTATCCCGCTATCGGTATTGTTGATGGCATGCTCATTGGGAGTATATCAGGCATATCTGCCGTTTGTGGCAACGCAGTATGTGATTGTAATCATTTTGATGATTACAGAAAGCCAAAATGATTATTTAAAAATCATAAAGAGTTCTTTTTATTTTCTTGGGCAGCTTGTAGCAGGAGGCGTTGTATATTTTGTAATTACAAAAGTATCTTTGATGGCTACACATCAGGAATTAACAGACTATAAGGGAGTTGCTTCAATTGGCAGCCTTTCCGGTTTTTCGTTGTCAGAATTTATGGGAATGCTTTGGAATGATTTTTTTGGACTTAGTTATAATAATCATTTAGAACTCAGTTATAACTATGTGACGAAATTCATGTATGCTTTTTTGTTCATTCTGTCAGGAATGCTGATAATAGGAATGATTGTACGGTTTATAAATGAGCGGCAACATTTGAAAGCGGCAGAGTTGGCGGTAATGGCATTTATTTTTGTTATTGCAATCAATAGTATCTACATTGTGAGCAATGATGTGTACGTATTGATGCGGTTTTCTTATGTAAACTTGCTTATTTTTCCGATATGCCTTATTGACAGGTGTAAAGGCTTTTGGGTGAGACAACGCTGTAAGGATATAATCTTGCAAGCGGAGTGGGTGATGACGGCTGTTTTGGCAGCAGGAGTTATCAGCTATTGCCATTTTGCAAACGCGCAGTATTTAAGCCTGAACTTAGGATTTGAACAGGCATCGGGTTTTTATGGGACAGTTATTACACAGATTAAGGAACTTGACGGCTATGAACCGGAGATGAAGACTGCGTTTATCGGATATGGTAATATCCAGGACAAAAGCCTGTATCGGAATCAGGTTATGGAAGTATTTGAAATGAGCGGAAGGGATGCTGTAATGGCTGAGGCATACAGCATTGAGTATTTTCTGAAATATTATTGCGGTTTTAATACGGAACTTGTTGAAGCGGATCGCGATAACAGTGAAATAAAACAAATGCCGGTATATCCGTTGGAAGGCTCCATAAGAATTGTTGACAATGTTGTTGTGGTAAAGTTTTCGGAGTAGATATTTGTTATATCATGGCAAATAAAAGAAATAAGGGATGATTTTAGCATGAAAAGAGTAGATTCTGTCGTAAAAAACGTATATTATAAATTGTCAGACAAATTTAAGATTGCGTTTATATCCGCAATTCTGTTTGGGCTGATAGCACATATATATATGTTTACGAATAAACTGCCCAACTTTGATGACATTGCGTATATGAATAAATTCGGAACTACATTTCGATATGGAAGATGGTTTTTGTGGGTTATGGGTGCAGCTGCATATCACTTGGAATTCGTGTTCAGTCTTCCGTGGGTGAACGGGCTGCTTACATTGCTGACACTTGCTGCTTCTGCGGGAATCATTGCAGAACTGATAGGGCTTAAAGGAAAAGTGTCAAATATGCTGCTGGGGGCGGCACTTGTGGTGTTCCCAAGCTGGACTGTTACATTTTTTTATATGTTTACGGCTCCGTATTATGGGTTTGCAGTGTTTTTGGCTGTATTATCCGTCTATTGTACGGTACGTTGTGAAAGAGGAATATTGATATCGGCGATATTAATGGCGTGTTCGTTGGGAATATATCAGGCATATCTGCCTTTTACGGCGACGCTGTATGTGGTGCTTTTATTTGCCATGTTATTTGAACAGTATCATTATACGGAGATCCTGAAAAAATCATTTTATTATTTATTTAGCCTGGGAGCAGGTGTAGTCTGTTATTTTATATCTGTAAAGCTTTCTCTTGCCGTTACGGGACAGGAGCTGACCGTATATAAGGGATTTAGTTCTATGGGGAAAATGCATCTGTCGCGGATACCGGAGATTATTAAGTTAATCCTGCATAATTATTTTGGGGTATTTCTTAATAATAATTTAGAAATTAGCTATAATTTTATTACAAAGGGAATGTATTTATCTTTATTTATTATAAGCGGCATACTGATTACTGTTTTATTTATTAAAACTATAAAGGCAAAAGAATATCTGAGAGGAATTGAGGTTATCGTTCTGACGCTTGTATTTGACGTGGCAATTAATGCGATCTATATCATGTGTGATGAAGGTATTTATTCCATCATGTACTATGCATATGTGTTTATGATAATATTTCCGCTTATGCTGATTGACAGGACGGTAGAAAAAAAAGAAAGTGCATTTACTGTGGTTATTGAATATATTACCACATTGATTGTATGTGTCGGTATATTTACATACTGTCACTTTGCGAATGCACAGTATTTAAGCCTTCATTTAAGCTATGAACAGTCCTATAGTTTTTGCAATACATTAATTACGCAAATCAAAAGCATCGACGGGTACAGAGATGATATGCCGGTAGTGATTGTGGGAGAACGGTTTGCAGATGATTCTTTGTATCATAATGATGTAATGAGTGCGTATGCTATCACTGGAAAAGATGATGTATTGATTGACGCATACAGTAGGCATGAGTTCTTTTGGTTTTACTGCGGATTTGATGCCCGGTTTATGACAATCGGGGAGTTGTCAAAAGAGGTTCAAGCGGAAGCTGAACGGCTTCCTGTTTATCCTGAGAAAGGTTCCATTAAAATTATTAATGGAACTGTTGTTGTAAAAGCACAGGATTAATCGCTGTTAATTACCGATTCTTGACATGTTTATTATGGAGAGTATATAATGATGTTAGTTAAATAATGGAAATATCATGTTAATAATTAGGGAATCGGCAAATTCAGCGGTCATGTTAAAGCAACGGAAGGGATTCAAAAAGTGAGTGTTAAAACCATTAATAGCAGAAACTTATTTATAACATTACTAATATTGCAGTTGTTATATATGCTTTATTGGGGAAATGCAAAAGGGGGATTTTATGTAGATGAATTTTTCACTTTTGACAATACACATTATATTTCTGCTTCCACGCCGAAAAGAATAAAGCTTTATGATGCGGATTTCATGGAATACAACAAATGGATTGATATGGAGGAGTTAAAGGGAACGCTGACAGTGTCAAGTGAAAATGCCTTGTATCGTGACTCGTTTGCATATAATGTGAAAATAATGGTTAAAAGCACTTATAATTGGCTTTTGAATTATGTGGAGGCTGTTTTTTTCTCGGGGGATGTCAATAAATGGAGCGGCATTTCCATTAACGTGGTTTTGTTTATTTTGTGTCAGATATTTTTATTCCTTATTTCGTGTAAAACTTCAGGAAGCAGCCGCGCGGCGTTATTTGCCTGTGCAATGTACGGATTTTCGGGACTTGCGGTCAGCATGGTTGTGTATGTGCGGTTTTACATGCTGGCAAATTTGTGGCTGTTGATATTTTTGTATATTCATACGCGGATGTGGGAGGAAAAGGATTTTCGGAAAAATATTTTATATGAAATTATCGCGGTGTTTGTGCTGTATTTAGGTTATCTTAGATCGCCGCTGATGGTGATAATGGGAATTGGTGTGATATTATTTTTTTCAGTGTCACTGGCTGTAAGAAAGAAGTGGGCGCAGCTTGCTTATTATGCTGTGCCGATTTTTGCAGGTGGTTTTATTTATGCAATGTTATTTACTGATTACATTAAAATATTAATGGATCCCTCTGCCGCAGTTCAAGGATTGGGGATTGGCGTTGCAAAAGCAAGTCTTATTAAAGGAGTTTTAAGTTTGACACCGTCTTTGTTTATAACACGGGCAGTTAAGCTGGTAGAGATTATAAACGATTATTTATTTGGACATTTGTACGTGTTTGTCCTGACAGCAGTTTTATGTATTTATGGTATCATTATCGGATATCGGCAAAAGTTCAAAAGAGCGTTTATATACATTGTTGTTTTAGGAGCATCTGTTTTTTATTTTATAGCGTCTGCATGCTTTAATCTTGGGGCAATCAGATACAATTCTTTTCTTTATCCATTTATTGCGTTGCTTGTAGCTGACATGATATCGGATGCCTTTGACAGAGGACGTGCAGGCATGATGGTTACGGCATTGTTCGTGATTGTGCTTTTGGGAGAACTGTATTATACAGCATCTATTCCAAGGATACAAAATCTCTATCCGGAAGAAAAAGAGCAGGTAGAGAACATAAAAAATAATAGTGGGATCAATAATATTGTAATAGATTATCATTTTGATGACAGGGTGATGTACGAGTGTCTTGCTTACGGAGATGCAGATACGAAAGTTATGGCGATGTACTTTGATGAGGTTGATTTTACAGATAAGGGCAATGCACTTCTTGTATGGCAGACTGTAAACCAATCAGATGAGATTCTTCCGTACCTTGAAGAAGCGGGATATTCTTATATAGAGCAAATTGCCATCACACACGAAGCAAAAGTTTTTTTGTGCAGGAAGCAGTAGGGGGATTAACATGAAATTATTGATCATAACACATGAGTATCCGCCGATTGGCGGCGGCGGGGCAAATGCATGTTTTTTCTTGGCAAGGCAGTTTGCACAAAGCGGGAATACGGTTGACATTCTTACTGCCATGTATGAAGCGCTTCCCAAAACAGAAACGACGGAAAGCGGCGTTACGATATACCGTGTAAAGTGCAAACGGAAAAATAAAGAAAAGAGCAGCTTCGCGGAGATGCTGTCGTTTTTGAGCAGTGCGTGGAAGTATGCAGAACGAATGGCGAAGGAAAATAAGTATGACAAAAGTTTGGTGTTTTTTGGGATACCAAGCGGACCGATTGCGCTTCATCTGAAACGAAAGTACGGGCTGCCGTATGCGGTGCGGTTTGGTGGGGGAGACATACCGGGCGCCCAAAAACGGTTTAAGTATATCTACAAGGTGGTTTCACCGATTTTGCGGACAATATGGAAGGAAGCAGATGTGCTGATTGCAAACAGTGAAGGGTTAAAGAAACGTGCGCAGCGTTTTGAGAACCGGTATGAGATCAGTGTGATTGAAAACGGGGTGGATGACCGGTTTTTTTGCCCGTCGGATGGGAATAAAGAACAGGATGATACTCTTAAGATCCTTTTTGTGTCGAGATTGATAGAGGGGAAAGGGCTGCAATTTGTAATTCCAAATATAAAGCAAGTCAACGAGGAAGTAAAAAAAGAAAACAAAAAGGGGATAAAGCTTTTGATTGTGGGGGATGGACCTTACAGGCAGATGTTGGAAAGCCTTACAAAGGAGTATGGAGCTGAACGGATTGTAAGCTTTGAGGGTAGAAAGAATAAGGACGAGGTGCGGGAATATTACCGCGGGGCGGACGTGTTTATCCTTCCGTCGCTGTCAGAGGGAATGCCGAATGTCGTGCTTGAGGCGATGGCAAGCGGACTGCCGATTGTGATGACGCCCTGTGAGGGGAGTAAAGAACTGATCAATGGGAACGGTATTGTAAGAAAGCCTGCTGATTTTTGTGAAGCGTTGACAAAAATATGTACGTCATCGGAACAGAGAAAACGGATGGGTGTGAACAGCAGAATACTTGTGCAGGAGCGTTTTCAGTGGGAACAGATCGCTAAACGGTATCTTGCTTTGCTGGCGAAAGGAACAGATTAATGGGAAACTTATATGTGACACTGGATACGGAGATGGATGCTGATTTACACTGGCACAAGTCCAATACGCCATGTTTTTCGTCCGTCTTGGAAGGAATACCAAACTATTTACGTCCTATTTGGGACCAATATCAGGTCAATCCAATTTATTTTGTTTCCCCGGAAGTGGTAGAAAATGAAGAGTGTTGTAATGTTTTAAAGAATGAAATAAAAAAAGGCGCCGTGATTGGGGCGCATTTACATCCTGAATATATTGAACCTGAAAAAAAGGGATATCGAGAGGGGGTTCCATCTGAATTTCCGTGCTTTGCATATGAACGCGAAACAGAAAAGCAAAAATTAAAAAATTTGGTTACACTGATAGAGAATAACCTTGGAGTAAAACCGGTGTGGTACAGAGCGGCGCGTTTTGGGGCGGATAATGATACGGTTGCCATTCTTAAGGAACTTGGGTTTCGGTATGACAGTTCTGTGACGCCGTGTATTGACTGGAGCAAAAAGGGCGGTCCGGATCACAGAAAGGGCATGATAAGAAGTTACTATATACGTGGTAACGAGATATACAGCAGTTCCGATAAGAAAGAAGGGATAAAAGAATATCCTGTTACAATTATGGGAAAGCGTTGGGGGTTTCTAGGAAAGCTGCTGCCGGATAACTGGCTGTTTTATAAATGGATCAGACCGTCGCACATGACGTATACAGAACAGAAAAAAATGTTGAAAACAGCAAAAAAGTCAGGGATAAAGGATATTGTTATGATGTTTCACACAATGGAAATTATGATTAATAAAACGCCGTATGTTCGTAATTCATTGATGCAGAAATATTTTTTATGGAGGCTTAGAAAAACGGTAAGTTACGCAAAAAAAATGGGATATAGCGCCCAAATACAGGGATCATGAGAAAACGAAAATTAATTCAAAGCACAATCGCAGTAATGATTAAATATGTTGTATTTATGGTAATCGGGCTTATAACGCCTAGATTAATCATACAATACTACGGATCTGCCGTAAACGGTCTGGTTAATTCCATAACACAGTTTTTAGGATATATTTCGCTTTTGGACATGGGACTCAATGCCGTGGTGGCAAGTTCACTATATGCACCATTGGCAAAAAAGGATGATGCCGAAGTCAGCCGAATTGTCGTTTCCTGTGATCGGTTCTATAAGAAAATTGCTTTGGCACTGTTGGGATACAGTGTGATTATAATGGTGGTATACCCGTTTGCGGTAAAAAGTGAATTTGATTTTGCTTATATTGCGGTTCTTGTATTGGCAATTGCCCTGAATTCATTTTTGCAATATTTTTTGGGTGTAACATGGATGATCCTCTTGGAAGCGGACCAGCGGA
>ERZ808028.1863-NODE-1863-length-11431-cov-4.325612_pt1 | contig 11431 bp, 8 predicted proteins | sample MGYA00380184_ERZ808028 | MGnify/ENA primary metagenome ERZ808028 (study PRJEB31490, sample SAMN06133397) | mouse gut metagenome | isolation source: J8_1 | host: mice | place: China: Chengdu | collected 2015-05 ...
ATTATTTAATCGAATTTCTTGGCTTTGGTGGTTTTATTTTAATAGGAATTCCGTATTTCGTTATCGTAAGTATGATTCGATTATACGGGAAGAAGGAAAAAATAAATAAAGACTTAAAAATTGCTACAGATATTGGTCATAACCTTTCTTCTTTTTCAACTGAAAAAGAAGTCTTAGATGATTTTGTTAAAAATATTGCATTAATGTTTAAGGCTGAATTCACCTATCTATTTGATCATAAAAGTGGGTGGTTAGAGTTGTTACGTTCTTATGAATATGGTCAATTCAAAGATTATAAAGTTGAGCGTTTTGCAATTGATTCTAGAATTACAAAGGAAATTGTTGTAAAAAAACAATCTGTTATTTTTGAAGAGAAAAAAGATTGGGTAGAAGACTTAGGAATGCATAAATATTCGAGTATGCAAAGTGCTTTTGGAATTCCAATTTCTAGAAATGAAAAAATAGAAGGTGTATTATTTGTATTTTCTTCGAAAAAGAGAATGTTTGAAAAATACCAAGTTCAAATTGCTGATATTTTATGCTCTTATTTTACAGTTTCCGTTGAAAAAGCACGATATTTAGAGAATAAAGTTAAAGAAACAGAGCTTTGTGCGTTAACGAATTTATACAACTATTATTACTTGGACGAACGTATTAAATTTGAAAGTAAAAGATTGCATGAAGAATCGATTCATCATTTATCAATCATTATGCTTGATATTGATTACTTTAAAAAAGTAAATGATACGTTTGGACATGAAAGTGGCAATATCGTTTTGGTTGAAGTAGCAAAAATCTTAGAAAGTTATGTACCAGAACATGGAATTGTTGGCAGATATGGGGGAGAAGAGTTTGTTTATGTCTTACCCAATGTAACAAAAGAAGATGCAATCAACCTTGCGGAAAGAGTAAGAGTTGCGATTGAAAATCGAATTTTCACCGTTATACCAGATTTGAGTAAAGCTGATACTCCGCTCGATATTTCGATAACGATTAGTAGTGGTGTTTCATCAATGCCAAGAGATACAGATGATGTGAAAGTCTTGGTGCGTAATGCGGATCGTGCACTTTATTTAGGGGCTAAGCAAGCAGGGAGAAACCGAGTTGCGGGTTACATAAAATAAGGAAAAGAGGGACAGTTAAATGGCCGTTACAAAAAAACAACATATTTCTATCGGTTTGTTATGGATACTAATTGTTCCCATTTCTTTTTATATAGCCTACCATTACTTTCCGAATACTGACATTCATATTTCTAATGTAATCATATTAATGATGATTGTCTTTTTAATTATGCTAGTGCCGATTACACTGGATAATGTCTCTATTTCTTTAGAACGCTTCATTACATTTGCGGTATTTTTACAATATGGTGCATTTGCAGAAATGTTATTTTCTCAAATTGCTATGCTTATTTTATTGTTTACTGAGCGCTCATCTTTTCCGTTAAGTTTCAAGTTTTTTGTGAACTCAACTTTATTTGCGCTCGTTTCTATGATTAGTGCTTTTGTATTTCATGTTACAGGTGGGGTAATTGACTCACAAAACTTTGCGTATTTATTTGTATTTGCCTTCATTTATGCAACTGCCAATACAGGGTCTAATAATCTTTTATTACATTTTTATTTGAAAACATTAAATATTCAGCATTCATTATTTTCTAAAGCTGCGAAATGGGACTATATAGCAACACTTTCTGTTATTCCTTTTAGTGTCTCATTGTACTTTTTACATTTATATTTAGGAAATTATTCTGTACTCTTAGTAGGTATACCATTTGTTTTACTAATGCTAGGAATTCGTTTATACAATGATTCCGATGATATGCAGAGCCAACTTGAAATTGCAAGTGAAATTGGTCATCAGTTAGCGAATAAACTAGAATTTGACGAGGTTTTAAAAGTATTTTTACAACAATTGCATAAAATTACATCATACGATTCAGGATATATTGTGGATTTAAGAAGTGGTAAAAGTTTGATTCCTTTAATGGCAAATGAAGATGAGCATTTAACGAAAAAGCCCCAATATATTGCTTTTTTAACGGAGAAGCGTGAAGGAGATGGAATCGATTCATCTCATCCAATGATTTTATCGACACGGAGGGAATTGATGCAGTTAACAACGATTAAATTCGATGATGCGATTCAATCTGTATTAATTTGTCCGATAGTACGTGCTGGAAAAACAGAAGCCTTTTTATTTTTAACTTCCAATCGAAAATACGCATTTAAGGAATCTATTATTCAAATTGTTGAAATTTTGTCCAACTACTTATCTGTTTCTGCGGAAAGGGCTAAATTTTACGAGTCCCAAATTGAAAAGAGTGAGCGTTGTGGGTTGACGAAATTATACAATTATCGTTATTTGGATAATACGTTAGATGCTTTAGTGAAAAAGCATCATCAAGGCGAAATCGATTCAGTTTCAACGATTATTTTAGATATTGACCATTTTAAATCCATTAATGATACATACGGACATGAGAATGGCAATATTATTTTAATAGAGTTAGCAAAAATTTTAAGTAGTTTTATTAATGAGTCTGGCATTGTCGCACGTTACGGCGGAGAAGAGTTTGTCTTTTTATTATGTAATAAGACCCGAGAAGAAACAGCACAATTTGCTGAAAATGTTCGCTCAGCCGTAGAAAAAAGTCGCTTTTCAATCTATGAAGATTTAAAACAGGAGCGTAATTTAATAGATGTCCATATTACCATTAGTTTAGGAGTAGCAATGGTTCCAACAGATGCCTCCACTGCGAAAACTTTATTAAGAAATGCCGACCGTGCTCTCTATATCGGAGGTAAACAGGCTGGAAGAAATAAGGTAGGTTTTTTTGGGATAGAAGGCTCTCGTATAGCAACACTCACAGAAGAACAGGAACTTAAACTTTAAAAGGAGTTTAAGTTCTTTTTTTATTGTCTAAGTGAAAATTCGCTATCAACGATTGGTTTGCATTTAAAATATGCACTTGATTAAGATAATGGCAGCACATACATAGAGCAAAGAACAGCGACTTCAACTACTGATGCTTAAAGCTAGAAAAGTCCATCAGAAGCGGCATGTACAGTCAAGCGTATGTTTTCGGTTATGTGTTTGGTATCATTCGGAGGTAGTCTAAAAGTTTTATTGTATAGGATAGTTTTATTGAAATTAAAATTATATTGGATGAATTTAATGACTATAGTTGCATTTCGATAGATTTGATTTATAATAAAGATGAGTAACGCCTAGATAAAACTAACTATTTATAAATGGGGTTTTGATATGGAGTTAAAGAACAGATTAATCTTAAAAGTTTCATTATTAGCAGTAGTTTTATTATTGATGCTATCATATCCAAGTCAACTTACATATAAAAAAGCAGATTCAGTAGGAAATATTTCTACTATAGGTGGTATTGAAATCGGCAGTAAAATGAAAGCTAGTGAAATAGAAGCAATATTAACGGAAAGCATTATTGAATGGAAACAGCAACCAATAAGGGTTGAAGGTGAATATGTGCAGTTAGAAATGCCTTCGAAAGCTTATCAATTTGATGTTAAGGAAACAGTGAAACACTATACGTTACAAACGAAAAAAAAATGGTATTTACCATGGCAAAAACAAAAAATTGTACATATTCCGCTAGAAGTTAGGATTTTACCAGAAGCAACGGAACAATTTTCAGCGTTTTCCTTCATCAGAATGGAAGAAACTTTAGCAGCAATGACTGAGCATGCTCAGTATTTACAAACGGAACCTGTTGTTGCAGAAGAAATGGAAGTTGATCAAAGTTGGATGGAACGCGTTAGTTTTGAAATTCAAGATGTGCCAAGTAATGAGCATGCACTGCATAAGCTTGTAGAGTGGTTCGACGGCACTGTCTTAAATGCGGGGGAACCATTTTCTTATTTAACTGAAGTAGAAAAAGCAAGATTAACGATTAATCGTGAAGACCATCGTTTTTTCGCTTCAGTATTATACAGCACTGTACTTGGTGCTGATGTAAACATATTGGAAAGACATTCGCAAAATGAAATTCCACCGTATTTAAAGCCAGGTATTGAGGTAGATATTAGTCGAAAAAACAATAAGAATTTTGTTTTTAAAAATGGTACTGCGTTACCGATGACTTTTAATGCACGTCTGGAACAGGGACGTTTAGTCATTGAAGTGTATCAGTTTGAAAAAACAAAAGATATTGCTTATCAAATTTTAGAAGAACAAGTACCTGTTAAAAAGATTTATAGATATTCGGATAAATTAAAAGCTGGTCAAGAAAGAATTGTGCAAAAAGGACAACCTGGCGTCAGAGCGACTGTTTACCGTACAGTATTTGACCAAGAGACGGGTAGTACATTTGATGAAATGATGAGCAAAGACTATTATCCACCCATTTACGAAGTGATTGAAATTTCACCTGAAGAAGTGAAGAAACCTTCAACGCCAAATGCTGATTCTTCAGATGGTAAAGGTGATCAAGATGGTAATGATAAAGATAGCGATAAAGATTCATCAGAGAAAGAGAAAAATGATGACGACAAATCTAATCAAGACGATGAATTCGACGTGGAAAAACCGAATGGCGATGTAGAATATGATAAAGGTGGAAATATCATTTCGAGCAAAAAGTAAGGGGGGGATGATTCTATGCAAAAGCGTAAAAGACTAGGAGATTTATTAATAGAAGCAAATGTTTTAAAGCCTAGTGAATTAGAAAGTGCATTACAAAATAAATCGAGGGATGAAAAACTTGGAGACTACTTAATTCAACAAGGTTTAGTAACAGAGCAACAATTAATCGAAGTATTGGAAGTTCAGTTGAAAATCCCCCATGTGAACTTGAACCAATATTCAATTGAACCTGAACTTATTCAACTGGTGCCGAAAGAATTGGCAAAACGTGCAAACATTATGCCACTTAGACGTGACCGTAATAAATTATTAGTGGCCATGGCTGACCCAATGGATTATTTCGCGATAGAAGAGTTGCGAATGGCAACGGGTTGTCAAATTGAAACGAGTATTGCCGCAAAAGATGATGTGTTCCGTGCGATTACAAAATACTATGATTTACAAGAGTCGATGGAAGAAGCACTTGATGAACTTGTACCGACAACGACTGAAGTGGAGGATCAAATTACCGATGAAGATTCACCGATTGTAAGATTGGTAAACCAAATTATTGCCAATGCGGTTGCCCAAAGAGCGAGTGATATCCACTTCGATCCACAAGAAACAGGTTTGAAAGTTCGTTACAGAATTGACGGTATTTTGATTGATGAACGGTCTTTACCGAAAAGCATGCAAAATATTGTCACAGCACGTATTAAAATTATGGGGAATTTGAATATAACGGAATATCGTGTGCCACAAGATGGGCGGATTAAAACAATCGTAAACTTTAAACCGATTGATATTCGACTTTCAACTTTACCAACGATTTACGGCGAGAAAATTGTGATGCGTGTGCTCGATTTAAGCAGTGCATTAAATCAATTGTCTGCACTTGGCTTTTCAGGCTCGAATTATGACAAGTTTTTAAAAATGTTGGCTAAACCAAATGGCATTGTGCTTGTAACGGGTCCTACGGGTTCAGGAAAATCATCTACTTTATATGCTGCTTTAAATCATTTAAATGATGAGAAAGTCAATATTATAACGGTGGAAGATCCTGTTGAATACCAACTTGCAGGCATTAATCAAATTCAAGTGCGAGAAGAAGTTGGGTTAACTTTTGCCACTGGGTTACGTTCAATTTTACGTCAAGACCCTGACATTATTATGATCGGTGAAATTCGAGATATGGAAACAGCACAAATTGCCATTCGTTCTTCTTTAACAGGGCATCTTGTATTAAGTACATTGCATACCAATAGTGCCATTGAATCAATTTCTAGGTTAACAGATATGGGTGTTGAACCGTTTTTATTATCTCCATCCTTAATCGGCGTTGTTGGGCAAAGGCTTGTCAGACGAGTGTGCCGAGACTGTGGCGCTTATCATGAACCAACTTTATACGAACAGCAAATATTTACGCAGTATCAGTTAGAAATTGAACAAGTATTTCGTGGGAAAGGTTGTCCTTCTTGTAATGAAACAGGGTATAGAGGACGAATGGCCATTCATGAAGTGCTTGAAATTGATGAAACATTGAAAAGAGAAATTTTACTTGCGAAAGGTAGCATGGCAATTCGAGAACATGCGAAAGCGAATGGATTTCAAACCTTGCTTGAAGATGGTTTATTAAAAGTTCAGCTAGGATTAACGACGGTTGAAGAAGTATTACGCGTTGCGACAACGGATTAGGAAGTGACAGGATGACGAGGAATATTATTGAATTATTTCAACAAGCATATGAAGACGGGGCATCAGATATTCACCTTTCGTTCGATATGCCACCCGCAATTCGTAAAAATGGGCAGTTGAAACGAGTGGATCAACCGCCGCTTACATCAGCAGATTTAACAAGCATTTTAAAGACCTTATTGCCAGAGAAAAAGCATGCGGATTTTGAACAAAATGGGGAAGCGGATTTTAATTTTGCGATTCCAAATGTTTGTAGATTCCGTGTCAATGCTTTTAAACAGCGTGGCGAAATATCTGTAGCGGCAAGGATCATTTCGAGCCATATTCCATCTTTGGAAAGTTTAAATATGCCGACAGTGCTGTATGATTTGGCGGAAAAACCACAAGGACTCATTTTAGTAACAGGTCCAACTGGTTCGGGAAAATCAACGACGTTGGCATCGATGATTGACTATGTGAATGAACGTTACGCAAAACATATTATTACACTCGAAGATCCGATTGAGTATTTACATGAACATAGAAAATCAATTGTACAACAACGTGAAGTCGGAAATGATACGAATAGTTTTGCGAATGGGCTACGTGCAGCGTTACGTCAAGATCCAGAAGTCATTCTTGTTGGTGAGATGCGTGACTTAGAAACGATTTCAACTGCCATTACAGCGGCTGAAACGGGGCATTTAGTACTAGCAACACTGCATACGAGCAGTGCTGCGACGACGATTGACCGAATTATTGACGTTTTTCCAGCGCATCAACAAAGCCAAGTGCGTATTCAAATCGCCAACGTGTTACAAGGGATTGTCTCACAAAGATTGCTTGTGAAAAAAGACAACCAAGGACGCATTGCAGCGACCGAAATTCTTGTCCAAACACCGGCCATTCAAAACTTAATTCGTGATGAAAAAGTGCATCAAATTCAAAATATCTTACAAACGAATCGGAATTTAGGGATGCATACGTTAGAAATGTCGATTCAACGATTATTAACGCGTGGCGAAATTGACTATGAAGCGGCGAAACCATTTTTACCTGAAGGTGCATACTAATGCCGGTTTATAAATATAGTGGCCGTACATCTACAGGAGCGATGAAAAAAGGGACGATTACGGCGCCCTCTGAAAAAGCAGCTATTCAAAAATTGCGACAAAGTGGCATTAACCCAAGACAAATTGAAGAGTCTAAGAGCATTTTGCATACCGAATTAAATATCAGTCGTAAAGTAAAGCATGAAGATTTTATCGTCTTCTGTCGCCAGTTTTCTACGCTCATTCGTGCAGGCGTCGCACTTGTTGAATCGCTTCATATTTTAGCGGTACAAACGAACAGTAAAATATTGTCAACGACATTAATGGCGATTGAAGAAGATGTAAGAGCTGGGACTAGTTTTTCAAGTGCTGCAGCAAAACGGGATAAAGTATTTCCACCTTTATTTACGAATATGATGCGTGTCGGAGAAGCCACTGGAAATATTGACGCGACATTAGAGCGATTAGCGGTCCATTATGAGAAACAACATAAACTGCGTAAAAGCATTCAATCCACTTTAATGTATCCAGCAGTTTTACTCGTTGTGATTGCGATTGTGGCAATTGGTTTAATGGTAACAATCGTCCCGAGTTTTGCGGAAATGTACGAGGATTTCGGCGCTGAATTGCCGTTTATTACAACGTTTATTCTAGGCATTAGTGAAGTGATGCAAACGCTATGGTGGGTCATATTACTGGTCTTTATTGTTGCGATTATTGGCTTTCAATTTCTTTTTAAATCCAATCCGCAGTTTAAATATAGTGTTTATTATTTCATGTTGAAAATGCCCGTATTTGGTTCGCTGTTACAAAAGTCTGCCATTGCACAAATGACACGGACACTCGCATCGCTATTTAGTAGTTCGGTGCCTATTTTACAAGCGCTTGGTATCGTGGAGAATGTCGTACAAAATCCGATTATTCGAGATGTGGTAAATGAAGCGAAAGTAGATTTAGAACGTGGGAAATCTCTCGCAGGACCATTCGAAAAAAGTTGGGTCTTTCCACCGCTTGTTACGCATATGATGACGATTGGTGAACAGACGGGCTCACTTGATTATATGTTAGAAAAAGTAGCAGATTTTTATGAAGAGGATGTTGACCGAACGGTTGAAACATTAAAATCACTCATTGAACCGATGATGATTGTATTACTCGCAGGTGTCGTAGGGACAATTGTATTAGCAATTTTAGTACCGATGTTTAGCTTATTTGAACAAATTGGGTAAAAGAACGCCATTATAAGGAGGTGAAAACGATGGAAAAGTTCGAACAAAAGAAAAATCAAACAACAAACAATGGAGGAATGACGATGTTTAAAAACATGAAGAAACAACTTAAAAACGAAAAAGGTTTAACATTGATTGAATTACTAGCAGTTATCGTTATTTTAGCAATCATCGCAGCAATTGCAATTCCAGCGATTGGGAATATTATCGCAAATAGTAAGTATAATGCAATTAAGTCAGATGGGATTAATGTTATTAATGCGGCTCAATTGTACTACTTAGATTACCCAGATGAATACGACGGAGACAATTCAATAACTCCCGAGGTAGAAGGAGCTGTAACAGCTAAAGGTTTGCAAGATACTGGATATTTAGATAACAAAGGTACAATTCCAAATGGCGCTACTATTTCTAGAGATACTCCGAATAAGTTAACTGCTACTGGAATTGAGTTTAATGGTAAAAGTGTTGAGTTTAATAACGTTTCTATAGAGGATATTAATGCAGACTCTCAAAAAGGGAGTGAGTCTGGGGAGAAAGCTATTAACCCTCAAGAAGATTGATATTATTCAATCAAAAGTAGTTTACTTTAAAAACAGAAGAAGCTACTCTTCTTCTGTTTCCTTTCATTTCTCATCAATAAAATCGATCTCGACTCTCGATTTTGTTGATGGCAAATGAAAATGAGGTTGTTTTTGGGGGTTTTTGGATGTTTGGATTATTTAAAAAGAAAAAACGGATTGTAGCGATTGAAGTGCAAGATGATTTTATTCGTGCGTTAAGCTTTACAGAAGGTTATGTAGAGTCGGCAGATTTTCATGAAGCTGTACTGCCAGAAGGCTTAATATTAGAAGAAGTCGTGCAAGATGAAATTGCTTTTTTTGAATTAATGAAAGAATTGGTAAAAGAGTGGGGTATTCGTAATTTCGATGTGTATTTTTTTGTGCCTGATCAAGCGGTGCTAATGCGTTTTATTGAAACACCTGATGCATTATCTTTAGAAGAAATGAAACAATATGTGCAAATGGAAATCGGTGAGTCGATTCATTTACCGTTTAAAGAACCGCTCATTGATGTGTATCAACAACCAGGGCAAACGAGTCATGAAGCGACACTTTTTGCTGCACCTTCTGAAGACAGTTTAATGGTGCGTGAAATTTATGAAGATGTAAAATTACATCCGACAAAGCTTGGGATTCGTGCACTTGCTAATTTGCGTTTATTAGAACATTTAACTTTATTGAACCATACAAAAACGTATTTAGTCATTGATTGGTCGATTCGTTGGGCTTCCGTCAGCATTTATTCTGAACGACATGTCGACTTTTTGCGTTATCAATCATTTGACAATGCCGCTATTGACTGGCGTTACACAGAAATGTCTGATGGTAGGTATCAATACATTTTCGAAGGAAATATGGAACAATACCATCAAATATTACGTGATCAAATGGCGGAAATCGAAAGAATTTTAAACTTTTATCGTTTCTCTTTACATAAAGGTGAAAAAGCAGTCGATGAAATTATTATGCTGGGTGTTCATCCTGAAATGGCATTTATTGAAAAAGATTTATCAGATTTAATACCGCTTCCAATAACTGTATTAACGGATGCGACGATTCAAATGAAGTTTTCCAATTTTGATATGAGACATAGTGCCTTGCTCGGTTTAGCTTTGAAAGGGGCTGAAGTAGATGGTTCCTAATATTAACTTACTGCCCGAATCGAAAAGAGAACGTTCTAAAAGTAAAGTAGTCTATATCGTACTGGCCACTTTGGCAGTTCTTTTATTGTTGTTTTTTACGGTGCAAGCGATTAGTTTAAGTAAGAAAATTACAGAATTAGAACGAGCAGAATCGACTTTACAAAGTGAGCGAACTACTTTAGCAATGGAGCTAGAAATGTTGAAAGAACAACAGAAAATAGGCATTGAATCATCGGTCATTTATATTGAAAACATTGTCTATGACGCTTCACCAATTATTATCGAAATGAAATCTCATTTAACAGAGCATGCGTATTTAAGGGGCTATCAATTTTCAGAAGGCGCAGTGTCTTTAAATGTTGATTTTGAAACATTAGCGGATGTTGCGAGTTATTTGGAGAAATTACAAGGAAGTCCATATGTAAAAGATGTTACCGTACAACAAATCGCTACTTTTGATCCGATTAAAAAAGGTGAGGAAGAAGAAAAAGAAATTTTTACAACGGTTAATCGTTATACGAATGTTTTTGAAATCCAACTCGATTTGGCTTATATAAAGGAGGCGAAACGTTAATGAAAGAAAATTCTAAAGTACTCATCTTTCTACTGATCGTCTTAGCGTTCGCCGTGTTTGGTGGGTTTTATTATTATTTCGTATGTCCAAAACTCGAAAGACAAGCGCAAGTGGCACAATCAGTCGAGTCCTTACAACAAGAAACAGATATTTTAAATCGTCAAATTGAACAGCACCAAGCACAGCCAGAAGAAACGGTTGATTTATTTACTTTGCGCAAGAAATTACCGATTTCACGTGATGTCGACACATTGCTTCGTTCGATTGAAGAAATTTCTTACATAGCAGAGACGAATATTCAAACGGTGACGTTTAATCATTATGATGAGCTCGTTCTTGGCGCCGATTTTGATGGAGAAGAAAAGGATCCAGAAGAGGAGGAAGAGCCGGAAGAAGGTTCCTCACAAGCAGTTGAAAAAGAAGTTTTAGACGAAGTTTGGGAAGAGAAAATCGTCACACCAGGAGAGATACCGAAGACGAATTTAAATGTCGAAAATTTACCTGAAACCTTAAAGTATTTATCTTTACAATTAACGATCCAAGCAAAAGATGAGCAGCAATTATTAAAGTTCATTAAAGAAATAGAAGGATTAGAACG
>ERZ808028.1864-NODE-1864-length-11426-cov-25.498546_pt1 | contig 11426 bp, 12 predicted proteins | sample MGYA00380184_ERZ808028 | MGnify/ENA primary metagenome ERZ808028 (study PRJEB31490, sample SAMN06133397) | mouse gut metagenome | isolation source: J8_1 | host: mice | place: China: Chengdu | collected 2015-05 ...
GGGGTCTCTTAAACCCCTGTGTACTTTTTTCGGGGTTTTCTAAAACCCGATGTGTCCAATCTTATGGGTACAGTTTATAGTGACATATGCTGTCCCAAGTTAAAAAGCCTGTAACCCTTGAAATACAAGGATTACAGGCGAAGAACGACCCTACCTAATCCGAACAACTGACAAGAATTTGTTCAGATTGGGTAGGGTCATTCAAGTTGGTGGAGACTACAGAACTCGAATCTGTGACCTCTTGCGTGTGAAGATTCGTATGAACATAAAACCGGTGCTTTTGTGTCCGTTTGGTACTGTTTCATCGGGACGGGGCTGCTCTTTGGAGCTGCCCCGTCCATTGTTTCCGTCCGCTCATTTCGGCGTATGGGTCGGAGTATGGGTCAGACTACCTCGCGGAGAGGATCGTCCACGACAGGACAGGACTCATACATCTCACAGGGGTCAAGATCAATACAGGTGCGGGGATCCCGTGTGCCATCCATGTCCCAGGCGACAGCATCGTTGAGGACAGTCAAATGGGTACGGAAAAAGTCCTCATCCCGGAGCGGGAGAAACACGCCACCCTGTTCAATCAGCGGCTTTGCGTCAAAACGCCGCACCGTCCCATCGTGGAAGTAAGCATAAACGATATAGTCCTCACCAGCCACAGCTTGGGTGACCTTTGGAATCATGCCCATAAAAAACACTCCTTTCAGGCCAACGGGGCAATGTGGTTCAAAGGATTGGCGTCTTTTGAGAGCTCCCAGTTCTGCATGAGTTCATCCCGGTGAAGCTCGCACCAGGCCAAAATCAGTTTCAGTTGACGGGCAGGGAGCGCACCACGGATGACATAGCCGCCCTGAATGTCAATCAACGCCTTGTGGCCCGCGTATTCCGCATGGAAGTGGGGCGGGTTATGATCGCTGTAAAACATTGTAACGCGGATACCGAAGAACAAACTAATTTCTGGCACAAGGCTTCACCCCTAATTGCAGCATACAAGGCAGGAAAATTCGGAGTATGGGTCAATGGTCAGCGGCTACCCTTCGCACAGGGTTGACTCGTTTAAACCGAAGGGCACGCTCGGGGGTCGTCTCAGGACAGTCCTCGTCAAATGTAATCAGCATTGTCCTTGCACGTTTCAATTCTGCTTGTTCATCCTTGGTGAACGCCAGCTCTTGGGTCAGCCCAAGTGCGCCGTCAGCTGTGTTTGCCATAATAGAGCCCTCTTTCAAAGTTTGTCGCAAGTCTGGCCGAGATAAGCCTTATCACCTCAATGGTTTTTCCGTTTTCAGAAGTCGTTTCGCGCTCGGTGTAAACCTCGAACAGGGTATTATAAGGCTGTGGCTCTTCGTTGAGAGTCCCAATCACCGTCACGCCACTTCGGAGGTGTCACCAATAGTATTATAGCGCTCTTCCTCTGAGCTATGCCCTTCATCAAACATTTCGATGCGGTTGTAATCAAAGAAAATGCGGGCGGCAGTTTTGAAAGAGATGCCATGTTTCTCAACATTTTTGTGATTCTTTTCTTCATCATATCTCGAACAAGAGACCGCCAAGAGAAAAGTGTACCGTGTGGTCAGAATCCATGCACCGCACCACCCTTTGATATTCTATGCCAAAAATAGTTTACCATATCTGAGGCTGAAAAACAAGGGGCGCCATTTCAATGCAGGTAAAGATGCTGGATTCCGTATCTAATACGGCTTTTCTATTTTGGCAGATATTGTTTACGGCTCGCAAAAATCCGCCCTCCACCTGACGGAGAGGCATCCCCTCGTCAGACGGTGGGGTATATGAACAATACGAAGAAGAACAAGTCCAAAAGAGTACCCTCGTTCATTGAATATATTTGATTACCGTATTGCGCAACAGATTACAGGCGCTGGCAATGCCCTGGATCGTAATCCGGCTGGCACTATTGTTTTCCCTCTATTATTTACTAGTTTACCATATGTCATCGTAGACGAATTTCAATTTCAATTGTTGCAATTCGCAACAATTTATGGTTTAATAGGAATAGATATAGGTTGGGAAAATCACCACAGATCAAAGTTTTGGAGGCTCACACGTGAAGGAACGGGATACGATACAGGCAGACCGCTCGAGGCGGAACACCGACCTCAGCGCCATTTTGGACCAGCTGGACTACCGCGGGAATCTAAAGTTCCGCTTCGCCGCCATACAGTACAACAGCGTCGGCGCCCTGCGCGACTATGGGGACGGCGAATATATTAAAATGCTGGACGCCCACATTTTAAAGGACATTGACGAGAACCCCGGCATTTTAAGCGTCGAGCTGGCCCAGAACTGGTGCCGCACCCGCAGCGCCATCTGTGTCATTATCCAGCGGCTTCAGGACGGCGGCTATATCTCCAAGCGCTCCGTCGGCGGCAACAAAAAAGAGCGCGCCCTTTTTTCCACGGAAAAGGGGCACCGGCTGTGCGATCTGCACCGGCGCTATGACGCTATGCAGACTAGCGCACTCATCAACGAAATGCTGAGCTTTTGCTCCGCAGACGAGATCGACGCCTATTTTAAGGTGCTGGACTATCAGATCCGGGCCATGCAGCGGGGGTACGGACAGGGCAGCGACGGCGCACCCTTCTTTTCCTACAGCGCGGACATGCCCCAGACCGAGGAACCCTGACAGACGGTATATCTCTATTAAAAACGGCCGGAGAGCGTTCGCTCTCCGGCTGTTTTTGATAGAGTCAGTGCAGGTCCACGTGGCTGCCCACCTCGGCGGCCATCTCCTGCCAGTGCTCGATGCGGCGCTGGAGATCGGCCTTGCTTTGCTCGTCTTCCCGGAATGCGATGAGCGTCCAGTCCATCTCCTCCAGGGCCGTGAAAAACTCCGGCAGCTTTTGGAAGGGCACCGAAATCATCCGCAGCCCGGCGGGATAGGCCTTGCGCCGCTTCAAGCCGTGATAAAAACCGGTGGTGATGTGGTTGACCTTTCCCGAGATGACCGGGTAGGCGTACATCCAGGCGCAGCTGATGACCGGAGAGGACTTGGACTCCCAGAGGTCCCCGGAGATGTAGCTGGTGGCCCGCATGATGACGTCGGCCTGGGGCAGGTCAGCCACAAAGAACAGCAGGTCCGGGTCAAAATTGCAGTCCAGCGCCGGGCAGAACTCCACATAGCGCACGGTGTTCGGCTCTAAAATGGGGAGCTTTTGGTACAGCTGCTGGCAGCCCACCGGGGACTTGTAGCAGCCGAAGTCGTAGCCCGCCTGGCCGCTGGCGGTGACCGGGGGCTTGTCGATCATGCCCAGCGCCATCTTGCCGTAGCAGGCGTCGTCCTCGGCGGTGATGTAGAACCGCTTACCCGTATCCTGGGCGTATTTTACGTACTGGCAATAGGCCACCTTTTCCCCATCGTAATGGGGCACGTCGGGTTTTTCAAAGCGGAACTTGATGGCCACGCAGGGATAGGGAAGGTCCAGCCTACGCAGCAATTCCTTCTGTTCGTCTCGTAGCATATGCATATTCTCCTGTCAGTTTTGAGCTTTGATCGGATGCCGGGCGCCTTACGGGTAGAAGCGCTTCAAAATCTTCAGCCGTTCCAGCCCACTCTTGATATAGGCGGAGGGGCAGGCCAGGTTCCACCGCTGGAACCCGGCGCCGGCGTTGCCGAAAACGGCGCCGTCGTCGAAAAGCAGGTGGGCATCCTCCTTTAAAATGCGGTCCAGCTCCTTGCTCTCGATGCCCAGCGGGTTGAAATCCATCCAGAGCAGATAGGTCCCCTCCAGTGGGGTCACCCGGACGGCGGGAAATTCCCGGGCCAGGAAATCCGTCACCAGCCTGCAATTGGTGTGAATCAGCTCCAGGACCTGCTCCAGCCACTGGTCCCCGTATGTATAGGCCAGGCGGCAGCCCTCCAGGCCCAGGATGTTGCATTTGGGGTTGCCGTCGTGATGCCCCATCTCCCGCCGGAACCGCTCCCGCAGGGACTCGTTTGGGATCAGGATGTTGGAGGTCTGGAGTCCGGCCAGATTGAATGTCTTGCTGGGGGCGGTGCAAATGATAGAGTGCTGGGCCACGTCTTCGCCCAGGGCGGCCAGCACCGTGTGCCGGTACCCGGGCATGATGAGGTCGTTGTGGATTTCATCGCTGCAGATCAGCACGCCATTATCCAGGCAGATTTGAGCCATGCGCGCCAGCTCCTCTCGGCTCCAGACCCGGCTGGCGGGGTTGTGCGGGCTGCACAGGAGGAACAGCGTCGTCTTCGGATCTTTGGCCTTGGCCTCAAAATCCGCCCAGTCCACATGGTAAACCCCAGCCTCATCCCGGATCAGTGGGGACTCCGCCAGCCCGCGGCCGTTGCGCCGGGCCGCCATGTACATGGGGTAGTACACCGGGGTGAGCAGCAGGACATTGTCGCCGGGCTGGGTGAACGCGTGCACCGCCGTAAAAAAGGCGTTGATCACGCCGGGGGTGTCCACGATCCACTCGGGCCGGACGACCCAGCCGTGACGCCGCTCCATCCAGCCGCATACCGCGGCTTTGTATTGCTCGGTGGGATTTGCGTAGCCCAGAATGCTGTTGTCCAGAAACTCTTTCAGTCCCTCCACCACTTCGGGCATGTTTTTCAGTTCCATGTCCGCCACGGAGAAGGGGATCACGTCCTCGGGACAGTTATACTCCTCCAATTCATGCCACTTCATACTGCCGGTGCCGCGGCGATTTACCACAGTTTCAAAATCATATTTTTTCATATCACATCTTCCGTTCCGCTTAAAAAGCTGAAAAGGGCTTCGCTTAAATCATTAAGTAGATTAACAATTTTCTTTTAAAAAGCATAATACAGGCGGCGGAAAAAGTCAATACTCTTTTATCTTTCGTGAAAATCAATTGACATTTTCGTCTAATCGCACAAAAAGCGCCTCGAAATATGGGTATATTGCATATATACTAAAGCCGTGTCCAAATAATTTTTTGTGAGGTGCGCAAAAAGAGGTTGACAAGCGCAAATGAGCATGGTGTAAAATAATCGTTAAGTAGATTAGCAATTTTAAAGATGCTGCCTGAATGCCTCGCGAAGGCCAACCCAGTGAGAAAGGGGAGATAACCTGTTTGAAAAAGCTTTTTGTCGGCTCCGACATCATTGACGCCCCTGTGCAGACGCTGAAAAATCAGAGAATATCATTAAAAGAGTTAACAAAAAACGCGGAGACCGCGCTGTTTTTTCTCCGTGACGCCGCCTGTGTTCTGGCCCAGGCGTACATACGAGAGCTGGCCCGGTCAGAGGAGATTTTCCGCCGCATCGGCGTGCGCGTCGTGACTGTTGTCAACGCCAGCGTTGACGGGGCCTCCTCGGTGCTGTCGCCCGCCGCCGTTCCCTTTGAGGTGGTGTGCGATCCGGAAGGGGCGCTTTACGCGCTCTATGGTGTGGGAACCGCGCCCGACAAGGACGCGTTGGGAGACGAACAGACCATGGAGCGCATCCGGTCCGCTTATGCCGCGGGCTTTGTCCACGGCACGGATACCGGCGATCCCCTGCGGCTTCCCGCCTGGTTCCTCCTTGACCGCGAGGGCCGGATTCAAGCGCTCCACTATGGCGCGCTGGGCGACGACCTGCCTCCCGTGGAGCGCCTGCTTCAGACCCTGGAGCGCCTGGATTGACCGGGTTACCGGGTATCCTTCATGTATGCCTCCCCTCCTTCTGGCACGATCCAGCAGCAGAAGGGGAGCGGACTCACTAAGGAGAGAGAAAGGAAAAAATTTATGAAAAAGCTCAATGGTAAAGACCTGTTCTTCATGGCGATGGGCGCCACCATCGGCGCCGGCATTATCACCAACACAGGCGCCGCAATCGGTATGGCGGGCAGCGGCGTCATCATCGCGTACCTGATGGCCTTCTTTGTCATGTTCGTGGCAAACCTTCCCACCATGTTTTTCGCCACCGTCCATCCTGTCATGAGCCCCGCCTATGTGATGACCTCCTGGGTCAGCAAGAAGGTGGCCGGTTTTTGGCTTTACTGCCAGATCTTCGCCGCCTTTGCCCAGGCGTACATGGGCGTGGCTTTCGGCACCTATGTGGCCAGCATTTGGAATATCGACACCCGGATTTCCGCCTGTGTCATCGTCACCGTGTTCTTCCTGATCAACCTGCTCAATATGAAGGCCTCCGCGCAGGTGCAGAACATCACCACCGCCTTCCTGCTGCTGGTGCTGATCTCCTTCATCGTCTTGGGCCTGCCCAAATGCGACGTGGGCCGGATGTTCAGCAGCGAGAGCATCCTCTACGGCGGCTGGCGGGGGATCTTCAACGCCTGCGCGTCCGTCCTGTTCGGCGTGGGCGGCTGCACGGTGCTGATGAATTTCGGCCCCATGATTGAAAACCCCAAGCGCAATATCCCCAAAATGACCGTCATCACCTTCGTCTGCGCCTTCCTCGCCTTCGGCCTGGTGGCCTTCGTCGGGTCCGGCGTGGCGCCCCTGGAGGAAGTGGCGGGCAAGCCCATGACCTATCAGGCGCAGATCATCTATCCCGGCAGCGGCCACCTTCTCTTCGTCATCGGCGGCGCCCTGCTGGCCATCATCACCACGATCAACTCCAACTATCAGCGCTATTGGAGCTCCATCATCCGGGGCGTGGACGAGGGCTGGCTGCCCGAGTTCATGGGCAGGCGCAACAAGAACGATATCCCCTGGGTCCTGATGGTGCTGTTCTGGCTCATGGCGCTGATTCCCAACCTGTTTGGCCTGAATATCGGCCAGCTCATCGGCTTTGCCTCCGCCGTGACCCTGATCCCCATGCTCATCCCCATCTGGGGCTTCCTGAAGCTGCCCGAGGGCGACCCCGAGGGCTGGCAGGCCTCCAAGCTCTCCCAGGTGTTCAAGACCCAGGGAAGCCGCGTCGCCTTCTGCGCCTTCTGCACCGCCCTGATCGGCATCTTCGTGGTGCTCAACGTGCTGAACTTCTCCAGCGTGGTGGCCATTTTCGTGGGCGTCTATTTTGCCGCCGCCCTGGTTATCTGCTTCGGCTTTGGCGACAAGCTGCTCGCCGCGGGAGCCCGGCGGGCCGTCAACAACGACGGGGAATAATTCCCCGGCTTTTCTCCCGCGCGGGCGTTCGGTCCCGCCAAATATAGCAGAAAAGGAGTTCTCATCATGGTAAACAAGCTGGAAAAATGTCAACACCCCATGCTGGCCAAACGCGATCAAAACTGGTTCTGCCACAAGATCCAGGCCGAGATGCAGCGGCAGGGACTGGGCTACCTGATTCTCCAGACGCCCTGCAACGTATTCTATTCCACCGGCTATATTCCTTTGGTGGGCAGCAGCGCCGCCGTGGTCCCTGCCGAGGGGGACGTCCATCTCATCATCAGCACGCTGGAGAGCGCCGACGCCTACGCCTCCACGCAGAATGTGGACGTGCGGGAATTCATGTCCTGGGTGTTTATCGACAACGGCACGGAGGCCTCCCGCCGGGACAAGGGCGACGTGATGGATCCGGACGCCATCGTCCACATGTGCCTGGACCTGATCCAAAACACGCCTATGGACGGCAAGGTCGGCATTGAGATGGGCAGCGTCGGCCATCAGTTCTTCACCAAGCTCACCAGCGCCCTGCCCGAGGGCATGGTGGTGGACGGCTCCACCGTCACCCGCAACTGCCGGGTGGTGAAATGCCAGTGGGAGATCGACATGCTCCGCCTTGCCGCCCAGGAGGCCGACAAGGCCTGGAGCGCCATGATTCCCAACATCAAGCCCGGCATGCCCGCCTGGAAGCTGGACGCCATGTTCACCTATGAGGCCGGCAAGCTGAACCTGGAGCACGGCACCGCCTCCCGGGGGCACAATTTCATTCCCGCCGCCGGACCGTATTACGGCCTGTGCGGAATGCCCCGGGGCTACATTCTCCAGGCCGGCGACGTCATCAAGTTTGACGTGGGCTTCCAGTATCTGGGGTATTGGAGCGACATCGCCCGCACCTTCGCCGTGGGCGGCACCGCGCCCGACGAGGTGCTGGAAATCTACGACACCCTTTACCGCGCCAACCGGCTGGGCGTGAGTATGCTCAAGCCCGGTGTGCCCATGCGGGATGTCTATAACGCCATCCGGGAGGAAGTGGAGAAGAGCCGCCTCATCCCCAAGTACCCCAGAGGCCATATGGGCCACTCCATCGGCAGCGGCGGGGGCCCAGAGGAGTTCCCCACCATCTCCCCGTCCACTGACTATGTTCTAGAGCCCAACATGGTCATCTGCTTGGAGACACCCTATTCCGCTACCGGCGACGCCCCGGTGAAGGGCGGGTTCAACCTGGAGGACACTCATCTGATCACCGCCGACGACCACGAGTCCTTCACCACCATGCCCGATAATATTTTCTGGAACAGATAAAGCTCGCGCCAAACATTGGGTGCCCGGCGTTGTTGATTGCGCCGGGTGCCTTTTTGTAACGTGAGGCAAACGTGAGGCATTGGTTTGCCTCAACAAAGCAAACGCTGGGGAAGCAGAAGTTTTATCCCCAGCGTTTTTATATCTTACAGCCTAAATCAAGATATTTGCAGCCATCCCTCGAATTCCTCCAGCGAAACCTTTCCCTCCTCGCACTCCTCCCGCTTCTCCCTAGCTCTCTCGCTCCAGGCGTAAAACTCGTCCTTGGTGATCCGTCCGGCCTTGATCCAGGCAAACCGTTTCTTGTACTCCCGCCGGAACACCTTGAACGCCTCGTCTGTACTTTTGCTTTTCTCCCACACACGGAACGCGCCGATCTCCTTGCAGGTGCGGCCCTTGTCATCGGCGGGACGGTCGCAGTACTCCGTCCCGCCGTGTCCTGTCACCGCGAACAACCGTCCGCAGTTTTTACACCTGCGCATTTTGATCTCACGCTTCAGGCACTCCCGCAGATGGTAGTCGATGAGCTCATAGACTGTGTCCGGGCAGAGGAACTCCGCAAAGGTCTCACGGTACATCAGCTCGTAGCTCATCTTCTGGGGCCGGAAACGAAATACATCCTTCCCCGTCTGCTCCGTTTCCAGGTAGTAGGCAGTCATTTTTTCGTCTACGGATCTGTCGCTGGTGTCCTCGATCCAGATGTGATTGAGCAGCTCCAGCGCCTGCCGCTGGAGTATGGCAAAGTTGTCCGGCATCTCGTCCAGGTACTCCACCTGCAAATAATTCTGCGGAAACTCATACCCGAGATACCACGCCTTGTCCAAACGATACTTCCAGTCCAGAAAGAGCAGCACAAAATAGGGATGGTAATTCGTCAGGCCCGCGAACATTTGACAGACGCGGTTGGATTCCTCCCGGCTCTTTTCTGCGATGACCTTGCGCACTCTGTCCGTCAATTGCTGGAATGCCTCACGCATTTCATCCATGTCGAAGTACAGAAAGGACAGCAGGCTCTCAGGGAACTTGGCGTTCCTCGTGGACACGATGCGCTGCCCATCGGGCTCCTCCTGCACGAACCCATATAGTTCCATACTGTCTGAGATACAGGTTTTGAACTCGTAGTGTATCATAGTCATCCTCCGATAGACATAAAAACATTTTTCTTTTCATGGGACTTGACAGGAATTCCAAAATCTGTTATGCTCTTGATTGCGTCATATGAAAAGAGGTGTCTTGATAAGTCTACAATAAGAATGAGAAAAAGTCAACCGTGGGATTTCAAACAGGAGGAATGAATGGGAGTTTTAGGAGAACGATTTTTCAAACTCAGCAACGCGCTGTTCTGCTATCACCTGACGCCGATCCAGTTCACAGTGTACAGCTTCCTGGTGAGCAGCGCAGGGCAGAAGGAAAAGTGCTGGCCGTCCATGAAAACCATCGCGACAAACTGTCACTGCTCTGAGACGGCGGCGCGGGAGGCTATCGCCGTATTGGAACGGCGCGGATTCATCCGGCGGGTCAAACGATATCAGGACCAGCCCAACGGAAGCGTCCGGCAGACCAGCAACGCCTACTACATCCAGGAACCCCCTCCGCTCTCAACCTCCTGGGGGCACACCCCCACGGGAGGCGGTGGGGTGATCTATGAACAAGACGAAGGGGAACAATCAAAGCCCTCCGCCACGGGGCAATTCTTGGGGTGAGGGGCAAAAATCTGAGCGGTCAAGACCTGGCAACCCCGTGGCGGAGGTTTTTCGTTTCCACTGCCAGAAGCAATGCAGAACTGTGAAGCCCCTTGTTTCGCACTGTGAACACCCGTATAGCCCTCCCGGGGGCTCAGATGGCACCCGTGTACCTCTCGCTTCTGAAACGCGGTGTCGGCCCCCCGTGGGCCGATGTTGCGGAACGGAGGGCCGGGGCCGCCGAGGGCAATGCAGATGTTCGATTTTTGCGCAGGATAAAGCGGTGGTTCCACCGCTTCGCACACCGTCCCGCAATGCGGGCCGTAAAGGCAATTCAAGGGTCATTTTAGCAAATCACGGTACTTTTCAAGGCAAGTCAAGTGACATCATCTTTGGGGATTTTGGACACATATGGCTCCTTGTTCGCCGGAAACGCCCACCGTCGAGCCATTTTCAATGGCTCAGATATAGCTCCTTTGGGGGCTTTAGTCAAAAAACAACAGCAAAAAATTTATTACGGAGGATATGCAATGGCAGAAGAAAAGACCCGCATCCATACCCGTATCTCGCCGGATACCAAGCGCAAAATGGAGATCGCCATGCCCAGCGCGAACTGTCGAAGCCAGAATGAGTTCGTGGAGGAAGCAATCCGATTCTATAGCGACCACATCATTAGCCAGGAGGTTACAGACTTCCTGGCCCCCGCACTGGTATCCGCCCTGAGGGCAACGATCCAGGGCAGTGAAAATCGCATCGCCCGGCTAGGGCTTGTTTGAAAAAACGTGGAAGTTATACTAAATCAACAAAATAGCGATAGAAGCCAGGTAAACAAAGGCGAGAAAGGAAGCATCCAACTTGTCATACCTTGTGGCGATTCTGCGAAACCATTTGAGTTTTTGAAAGAAGCACTCAACCAAATGGCGCTCTTTATACAGCCACCAATCTACCGGCCACGGATCAGAAACATTGTTCTGTGGCGGGATCACATAGCAGGCGCCTTGTTCTGAGATATAAGCCCGGATCGTCTTTGCCCCATAAGCACGGTCTGCCAGTATATTACTGCCGCTGATTTCTACCTTTTTCAGCAGTTCAACAGCATGGACTGAATCATGGTCATTCCCCGCAGACAGCATGAACTCAACCGGGTTCCCCAGTCCATCCACAATAGCGTGCAGCTTTGTATTCAGCCCTCCTCTGGTTCGCCCGATTGCCTTACCTGCCGTTTTTTCCCCCTCCATTGGCACTTTCATGAACCTTAATGCAAGTAGAGTCCAAGCTCAGATTTTCCATATCCGCATCTGCGGACAATGCACGAAACACAGCTTCCAATGTACCGTCGTCCCGCCATTTGGCAAATCGGGCGTACACAGACTGCCATGGGCCATATACCTCCGGCAGTTCTCGCCACTGGGC
>ERZ808028.1865-NODE-1865-length-11405-cov-3.717867_pt1 | contig 11405 bp, 12 predicted proteins | sample MGYA00380184_ERZ808028 | MGnify/ENA primary metagenome ERZ808028 (study PRJEB31490, sample SAMN06133397) | mouse gut metagenome | isolation source: J8_1 | host: mice | place: China: Chengdu | collected 2015-05 ...
GACTGCGGGTGCACTGGCCGGGTGCGGCGGCGGTTCAGGCAGCGGCGGCGGAACAGCAGAAACGACAGCAGCTCCGGCGGCAGATAAGACCGAGGCTGATGCTGCTGGCGGAGAAACCCAGGCAGAGGCAAAAGAGGATGCCGGGGATGCTGCTGACAGCGGGGAACTCAAGGAAATTTATGTGTTTATCCGTGACCGCGGCGATTTGTCTTACTGGGACAGTATGGCTGAAGGTTCGGATCGGGCAGTTGTTGATTTTGCGGATCGGGCAAATGTTCATGTTGTGGAAACGACGGCAGATATCCAGGCAAATCTTCAGGCAATGTATGAGGCAGCAGATGCAGGGGCAGATTTGATTATCACGGCTTCGGATTTTAAGGATAATCTGGTTGAGGTTTCTAACGAGTATCCGGAAATTGCATTTACCATTATCAGTGAGGATGTTATTGACCAGTGTGAGAACGGCAATGTTTACGGTGTTGACTTTGCAACGGCACAGGCAGCTTATCTGGGCGGTATTGTAGCGGCGGATATTGCAGCGAACGGTGCAGGCGATGTGGAAGCATCGAATGTTATCGGTTTTGTCGGCGGTATGGACGAGTCCCTTCCGATCCAGGAATACCTGTGGGGTTATATCCAGGGTGCGAAGGCTTATAAGCCGGATGTGAAGATTGTTTACAATTATGTAGGCGCATGGAATGACCCGGATACGGCTAAGACCCAGTCGATGACCCAGTATAATGATGCAGGCGCAGCCGTTATCTTTGCCTGTGCAGGCGGTTCTGGAAACGGTGTACACAATGCTTCCGCAGAAGCCGGAAAGTATGTTCTTGGTGTAGACAGTGACCAGTCCCTGTTGTATGCCGATGACAAAGATATCCAGGATCGTTTCGCTACTTCCGTTATTAAGGAAGTGGGAACGGCAATTTATAATGTAATTGGTCAGTACTTAGATGATGGAACCCTGCCTTACGGCGAGTACGAGATCGTTGGTCTGGCTGATGGTTCGGTAGGGATCGTTGAAGGCGCAGCCTTAGACGGTGTTCTTTCTGAGGAAGGAAAAGCGGCTCTGGAAGATGCGAAGAAAGGTATTTCGGACGGCTCCATTACCGTAAACAGCGCAATTGGCAGAGAGCAGGATGAGATTAAGGCGTTTATTACGGAGAATTGCCAGTAATTGTTTGTAACTGTTAGTGACAGGAAGTACAATTGAATATTGGTCAGTAATTTAAGAAGGCTGCTGCACGGATGACGGGGTGTCGGATGTGCGGCAGTTTTTCAGGAAGTGAAGCAGATTTTCAGGAAGTAAAGCAGATTTTCAGGAAATAAAGAAGATTTGCGGAAATTAAAAAAGAAGATAAAAAGAAGATAAAAAGAAGAGGCGGCTGCAATGATGTGGATAGTTTTCACAGAACATTGCAGCTGCCTCTTTGTTTTCGGTAAGAAGTTATCGGTTATGAAATCATTCTTACATCCGAATCGCCGATTTCAGAGCCGAACTTACATCCGAATCGCCGATTCCAAAGCCAGGGTGAACATATTGCCCAGGTGGGTCTTTCTCTGTTCCGGGGTCAGAAGTTCGCCGGTGCGCTTGTTATCCGTTACGGTGACAAGGCAGGCACCTTTTTTGCCCAGGGCCTTGGCATTGGCAAACAGGGCGAAGGATTCCATCTCCAGAGCCTTGACTTCGCTCATAAAGGGAGCAACTTCCCTGGGGATGTCTTCGCGGTAGAATACGCCGCCGGAGGAAACCGGGCCGGTAACCAGGTGAAGATCGGTGGTCTTGGCGGTTTCCGTGATAACAGCGTTTAATTCTTTGCTTGCCTCGATGCAGTTTCCGGTGATGCCGGACTGGATGAAGGCATAGTCGGAGGTGGAGTAGGCTTTGTCGGCAAGAACCACATCCATCATCTCAATCTCATCCGAAGCAGCGCCGGCGGTTCCGATGCGGATGATATTTTCTACATCGTAGAAGGCAAATAATTCGTAGGAATAAATGCCCATGCTGGGGATTCCCATGCCGGAACCCATGATGGAAACCGGGGTACCTTTGTAGCTGCCTGTGTAGGCCAGCATACCGCGAACCTGGTTTACGCATCTGGCATTTTCCAGATAGGTTTCAGCGATGTATTTTGCCCGCAGCGGATCGCCGGGCATCAGGACGGTTTTTGCAAAATCGCCTGGCATTGCCTCATTGTGAGGAGTAGGTGCTCCCTGATGAAAACTCATAATGTAACCCTCTCTTTCTTGTCCTTGATTTTTGTAACGGTTTTAGTATAACATCTTTTGGAGAAAATGAACAGAGGAAGTGTTGTTCTAAATGGATATTTTTTTACGGTGAACATGTGAATAATCATATATTTTTATGGATTCTCTGTAGATTTGATTGCTTTTTTTTGACGGGGCTTTTATACTGATGATAGAAGGGTTTAGAAGGTGGGGTATGTACATGGACAGGAAGAGAACATTTAATAAAAAGAAAAGAATTGGCATCAGGGAAACGGTGATTGATGGTAAAACGTTGCTTGAGACTATTGTATAAGTGACGATGGTTTTCGTATGAATTTGATTTGAAAAAGGATGGTAAAAAAGCATGGGCATTTATCTAAATCCAGGAAATGTTTCGTTTTGTAAGGCGATAAATAATGATATTTATGTGGATAAGACAAATTTGATTGCCTATACGAACAGCCGAATCGACAAGACAGATTGTTTTATCTGTGTCAGCCGTCCACGGCGTTTCGGAAAATCAATGGCGGCGGATATGCTTACGGCGTATTACAGTAAGGGTTGTGATTCCAAGAGATTATTTGCGGGACGAAATGTGGAGGAGGAGAAATCATTTTCGCAGCATTTAAACCAGCATAATGTGATTCGTCTGGATATTCAAAAATTTCTGGAAACAGAGCGTAGTCTGGACAATTTTATCGAGGAAATGGAAAAGGCTGTTCTTCGGGAGATCATGGAGGAATTTCCTGACAGTAAAGATTTTGTAGAAGGCTGCAGGCTTAAATTTGTTTTGGAAAAAATATTTGCCCGAACCGGACAGGGATTTATTTTTATTATCGATGAATGGGACTGTGTATTTCGGATAGCCAGGGAACATCAGGAATATCAAAAGGATTATCTGAGTTTTTTGCGGGGACTTTTTAAAGGTTCACCTTACGTGGATCTGGCTTATATGACAGGGATACTTCCGGTGAAAAAATATGGGGAACATTCGGCCATTAATATGTTTAAAGAATTTTCCATGCTTAACCCCGGAAAGATTGCGGAGTATTTTGGTTTTACTGCGCCTGAGGTAGAAATGCTGTGTAAACATTATCATGTGGATTTTGCAGAAGCACAGAAGTGGTATGACGGATATTTAATTGGAGAATATCATATTTATAATCCTCAGTCAATTGTAGAATTAATGGATAGCGGCGAGTTCCAAAGTTACTGGACGGGAACGGAAACCTATGAGGCGTTGAAGGTCTATATTGACAGAAATTTTGATGGGTTAAAGGAAGCAATTATAGCAATGCTGGGAAATGGGCATTGTAAAATAGATCCTTCTACGTTTCAAAATGATATGACAACCTTTAAGGCGAAAGATGATGTTCTCACGCTTTTGGTTCATCTGGGGTATTTGACTTATGATAAAAAAAACAGTGAAGTATTTATTCCAAATCAGGAAATTGCCATGGAATTTATGCGGGCTGTGAAGATGGGAGGCTGGGATGGGCTTATGCAGGCGCTTACACATTCGGAAAAGCTTCTCTCCAGCACATGGGAGCAGGATGGAGCTGCAGTGGCAAAAGGGATTTCTGTAATCCATAGTGAAACAGCATCGCTATTAAAATATAATGATGAAAATTCTCTTACCTGCACGGTTCTTATGGCATACTACAGTGCAAAAGCTTATTATATGAATCCTCTTATGGAACTGCCTTCAGGAAAAGGCTTTGCCGATGTGGTTTATCTGCCTAAGAGGAACGTAGATAAACCTGCACTGGTGGTGGAATTAAAATGGGATAAATCTGCCCGTGGGGCTATCCGGCAGATAAAAGAAAAACAATATACCGCGTGGATTGAGGGATATGTCGGAGAGATTTTTTTGATAGGGATAACTTATCATAAAGGAAAAAAAACGCATGAATGTGTGATTGAGAAGTATGTAAAAGAGTAAGGTGGAGGACAGATTTATGGCAACGACGAAGGAATTTCATGATTTTATTTTAGAAAATTTACAGAAAGTGGGAGAAGTAAGCACAAGGAAGATGATGGGGGAGTACTGTGTTTATTATCAGGGGAAGATGATTGGGGATATCTGTGATAACTGCCTGTTTTTAAAACCGACCGCTTCTGTGCTTCGGCTTCTTCCGGATGCAGAACGCGCCTATCCCTATGAAGGTTCAAAGACGCTGATGGTGATGGTGGAGGATGTGGAAGATACGGCGCTGATGAAGAAGTTGCTGGAAGGAATGTATGGGGAACTGCCGGAGCCGAAGAAAAAGAAGGCGAAGAGTAAGGGGGCGGAAGGGCAGGATTAAAGAGTTGGATAAAGATGCATTGAACTTATTATAAGGAAAGAAGGCTGCCTATATCAATATAACCTGGAGGAAGTAGGAATGGAGAATATTTTTCTGACAAAATTGGATATTAAGTCTGTTCGCCATTTACATGGAATCGAGATTCCGTTGTCTGATATGGTACGCAAACATTTGATTTTAACCGGAAAAAATGGCAGCGGAAAAACCAGTACGCTGGAAAGCTTAAAAGAACATTTAGAGTTTATTATTTCTGATCAATATGTATCTTATGAAGAAGCAAAAAGACTTTATAATTTTTGTAAGGATATGTTAGATAAGTCCGCTGAGGATGAAAAGGGGCGACACGAAAAAGAAGGATATGAAAAAAATATGGATATGTACGCCAGAATACTTCAATATTGGGAGAGTGGAGCAGTTTCCTCATGCAGTTCTTACAGTGCATTGAGAGAAAAATATAAAAACGGGCAGTTTTTGCTGGCATACTATGGAGATAAACGAGAGTTTCAAGTCGAAACTTATCAAAGCATTGAAAAGGTAAATTTGAAAACATACTATGGGTTGGATGAGAAGCCCGGCTATAAGCTGGCAAAATATTTGGTGGATTTAAAAGCAACAAAAGCCTTTGCAAAAGAGCAGCAGGTAAACAGTGATACTGTGGAGAGGATTGATAAATGGTTTAATCGCCTGGAAGAAATACTGAAAGAGATTTTTTCTGATCCTGCTTTATCTTTAGAATTTGATTTTACGTCATTTCAATTTACAATTAAGGAAGCCGGACGTGAGGATTTCGATTTTAACACATTGTCTGGCGGGTATGCGGCTGTTCTGGACATTGTAAATGATTAATTATGCGTATGGAGGCACAGACGAGATTACGAGATGGATTTGATACAGAAGGGATCGTGTTGGTTGATGAAATTGAAACGCATTTGCACCTGGAACTTCAGAAAAGGATATTGCCGATATTAACGAAACTTTTCTCGAATTTGCAGTTTATTGTAACAACGCATTCGCCATTTGTATTAAATTCTTTGGAAAATGCAGTTATTTATGATTTAGAAAAAGATATTTTAGTGAAAGAGGGAATGCAAAAACTTCCTTATGAAGGAATTTTAGAAGGCTATTTTGGCGCAGATCGACTTTCCGATGAATTGAGAAAGAAATACGAAAGGTATGTGATTTTGGTAAACAAAGAGGAATTGACAGACGCAGAATATGCGGAAATTGACCGTCTGGAATATTATCTGGACGAGATACCGGATTACCTTGCAACGGAGTTTTCGGCTGAGTATAATCGGTTAAAACTTGACACAGGATGAGATGGTACAAATAACGGCGGATTTAATTCAGACCTGCTTTGAATTAAGGAATACCGGGATTCGTGAGGCAGCATGTCAGTATCGAATCAAGGAATTAGCCGAAACGATGAGTATTCTTTATAAAATCTTGAAAAAGCACAAAGATAATCCCGAGGCACAGCGTTATCAAAGAAGTTTAAATGAGATGTTAAGCCGTTCAAGTCAATTTGCAGCGTTTAAGAGAAGCTATGTAAGAAAACATCTGGGAGATTATCCGGACTTGGAAAATATGGTTAGATAAGTAGGACCAGCAAACTGTAAATTTTTCACAAATATTGTAGGATGCCCTGAAGGCACAGCTTTACCTTGGATGATACTATGGATTTTGAGATAAATTGAAGGTTAATAAAGAAAAGAAAAATAGTTGACATGAAGGAATAATGCTTCTTTGTGTGTATGAACATACGATGCAGGCCATAATCATTGAGGATGTGGTTGTTGAAGTGTTCCGTGGCAGAGCGTTGGTTATAAATTTTCTTATAAGCATCCGTGCCACATGGGACATTGGTGTAAAGTCGGATATCCCATTCTGGCCGAGTCTTGATAACCCTGTCATATTTGGAAGAGGTGCAGGAGTTTTTATATTTGGAACAGTGCTCCTTCCCATAGGGGCAGCGCCACATGAGGCAGCTGCTGGCTCGGTCAAAACCATTGGGCTTCATATGAAGGTTTTCCTGGCATAAATGAACCAGCGTGAAATACTGTTGAATTTGAGGTGAAAAAATGATATGATAAAGACACAAAAGGAAGGAAATAAGATATGGCAAATATATATGACGGGGCATTCCGGACAATCCTCAATGACTGTCGGAAGCTGATAATCCCCGTAATCAATGAAATTTTTGGGGAAACATACACAGGGAACGAAGAAATCCGCTTTTTCCCCAACGAGCATTTTTTAGACCAGCAAGATAAAGCGGACAAGGAACGGATTACGGACACAAATTTTACGGTTTACGGGAAGATGCCAAAAAAATACCATGTTGAGTGTGAAAGCAGCCTGCCGGACGGAAGAATCACCATAAGGCTTTTTGAGTATGACGCACAAATAGCGCTTGACGAGGGTGAAGTTATGGAGGAAACGCTGACAGTGACATTTCCTAATACGGCAGTTCTGTATCTTCGTACTTACCAAAAAACACCGGACAAAATGAAATATGTGATTGTTACACCGGGCGGAACAGTGAAGTATGACATACCGATTATGAAAGTACAGAAATATTCGCTTGACGATATTTTTGAAAAACGTCTGCTGATGCTGATTCCGTTTTACATTTTTTCACATGAGAACAGCTTTCCGGAGTATAATAGTAATGAGCAGAAATTGGAAAAACTGAAAGCGGAGTATCAGGTTATCTTGGAAAGGCTTGACAGACTGGAACAGCATGGAGTGATCGGGGCGTTTGACAAACGCACAATCATAGAGCTTTCCGGTGATGTGATTAAAGAGATTGCACAGAAATACGAGAATGTGCAGAAAGGCGTAGGTGATATGATGAGCGGAGCATTAATTGAAACAAGTGCAAGAAAAATTTTGAATCAGGGAATTAGCCAAAACCAAAGGGAAACAGCTCTTAGGATGTTAGAAGATGGAGAATTGCCATTTGATAAAATTGCAAAATATTCAGGTCTTAAGATTGAGGATGTAGAGCAGCTTGCAGGACTTCAAACGGTATAGTTCACAAATTTATTTAAAAAATACCATTGTGAGATTATTGTGATGAGTGAAATAGGGTCGGAAAAACTGGATAGCGAGGAGATTTTTGAAGAAATTGTTTCGCTGCTGCATTGTTATTCCATGAAGCTTTACAGCAAAAGAAAAGCAGGAAGGATAAAAAAGGTGCTGGAAGAAGATGATTGTACAGAGAGTTGAAAAGCATATCCTGAAACCATCCAACAGCTATTACGCGATGTTCGACCATTTTTGCTTTCTTTCCAAAAATTTGTATAACCATGCCAATTCGTTTACAGCATATCTATCAATGAAGCAAAACCGGATAACCAGCGTTATTGCAGTATTGACATCGGTATAGACAACTTAGTAGCCGTAACAACCAATGTAGGGGACAGAACCTATATCATCAACGGCAGGGGTCTTAAATCGGTGAATCAATATTACAATAAGCAGATGGCTCATTACAGGGAAACGGCGAAGCGGATGAATGGCAGGGATTTTACCCGACGGATGTCGCGGATGACAGCAAAAAGGAACCGGAAAATGGATGACTGCATGCATAAGGCCAGTTGAAAAATCGTCGATTATTGTATAAACAGAACTATCCATACCATCGTAATCGGTTATAACAAAGACTGGAAAAGGGATGCAAATTTAGGCAAAACAGTAAACCAGAATTTTACAGGTATTCCAAGCCAACGTTTGATTAACATGCTGCAGTATAAGGCACAGGAAGCCGAGATTAAGGTTATTCTAACCGAAGAATCCTATACATCCGGTACCAGCTTTCCTGACGATGAAATGCCGGTAAAACAGAATTACAGGAAAACACGGCGCATCCACAGGGGATTGTTTGTCAGCGAAAATGGGATAAAAATGAATGCAGATATTAATGCGTCCTATCAGATATTGAAAAAAGTATTCCCGACAGCCTACGCGAACGGGATAGAGGATGTGGGGTTACATCCAGTCAAAGTAAATGCAGCTTTTCTATAAACTGTATTGACTGATAAACAAATTTTATTAAAATTACTATATGATTATAGTGACTTTGATGAATTTGATAACCTAAAACGATAATGCAGAAAATTTAATATTGTAGCCATAAGGCAGGGAAATAACTGATGATTCAGATTTGTTTCCCTGTTTTTTTGTGGCATTTTTCAGAAACTTGTGGATATGGCATTGTCAATAAGTCCATATCCTTGTACAGCGTCAGGGCAATTACAGAAAATGGAAAGGATTAAGATTATGGATAATGTGACGTAAGCGCATAAATACTGGGCGTATTGAATAGCCCTAAATAATGATCCATCTTAGTAGAACTAAGAGTAGATTTTTACTGGTCGGAAGAAAATGTGACAGGCTCAAAGCCATCCTGAAGGAATCCGAGGGGATCGTAATGATCTATAAAAGACTGACTGCCCAGGACCGGTACCGGTGGCCAAGGGACAGATCTGAAGTCAGGAACCTGTCCTGGAGGGAGTTTGACCGGCTCATGTCTGGCATTGATATTGACCAGCCTAAAGCAATAAAAATACCTTTTGGCCGTGACTGAAAAGTGCACATGAAAAGTGCCCTTTCCCCTTTGTTTTCGGCATTTTTCAGGCATTCTTTTTCTGAAGGTCTACCTGTTTTCTGGTATAATAAGTATCAGAAAAGAGGTGAAAAACAGTGGCTCAGAATGCAAAAGACATCCAGCTGAGGGAACTTAAGGATCTGGTCAGTGAACTGCGTGAGATCAATCAATTTCTCCAGAAAACCCTTGAGGAGACACAAAAGGAGAAGGCAGTACTCCGGCAGGAGCGTGACAACTTCAAGGAGCAGGTCGATTACCTGACAAAGAAGCTCTTCGGTTCATCCAGTGAAAAAGGAGCCTGTGAGATATCTGGGCAGATGAACCTGTTCAATGAAGCTGAATTGACAATGTGCTTCAGTTGCTGGAAACGACTGGGGCATTTTTATTTTAGTGACGGTCGAAAATTAAGCGTTTACGATTTGTGCCATAAGCTGGGACATGGGAAGCCTCTGGGGCTTGGCAGTGTAAAGATCATCAAGGACCAGTTCTCCGTCCAGGCCGTACCGTTGTACAGCTTCCAGGTCAAAGACGGGAAACTCGTCAGAACGGAATATGCGTGATACGAACGGATCACATACAATGTCATTTAGTTAGGCAAGGTCTGTCAGAAGAACTCTGTCATAAATTAGCTATGAGTTGGAATGATGTGGAGATTTTGTTTGCTGTCAGGAGTTCTATATACTGATATTTCGTACAATAGGAAGTTTTGGGTATGGCAAACAGACAGATTGATATCTGCCTCTCAAAATGGTATACGGTTAAAGGCAGTTTCGCTTTACACGAATCGGTAGGCGAAACTGGCTGGTGGCTGGAATCTCTTCTGGCGTTCATAGGTTCTGCCCGGCCTGATTGGCAGTATATAGCGGGGGAGCAGTTCGTTTACATTTCCGGGCCCCATATTGGTGGTAAGGAATTCAAAGCATATTTTTATCGCCATCGACAGGTTTACCTGGTATTCCCATTTTTGTGTTTTCTTTGAGGTGGGAACCTCCATGGTTATGATGGTACAAAAGTTATACAAGGTCATCCGGCAGAGGATCTCGAACTCAATATATTGCGGAGACTTGGAATGAAAGTTTGTAGTTCCGATCGTATGCTTCAGGTCGCGGAAAGAAGTTTCCTGGCCCCATCTGAGATGATAAATATCCTTTATCTGTTCCAGGGAAAACTCATCGGAGGGGAGATTGGTAATGATATTCTCATAAACCCCTTCTGCGATCCGGAAACGGGCCACACGCAGCCGCATGTGGTATTCGGGCCGTCCGTCTGTGATATAGTCAAAGGGGACCGCTTTGCATATATAGCGGTATAGGGACTCCAATTCCGGGTGCAGCCTTTTCTTTTTGGCATTTGATCGGGTAAGTATAACCTCCGTCCACCGGTCCAACCGGTCAGGAAGGCTGTCAGTGGCAAGAAGACGCCTTATAGTAATATCCTTGGCGCGAATGGCGAAGAAACAGCCTTTCTCAAGGGCATGGGCGAAGACATTGTAGCTGGCAAAGCCCCTGTCCGCCACGAAGATTGGACAGCCGCCGTAAGTATAGCGGTCTATCATCCGGCAGAGGGCGGCAAATTCGTTTTTGAGCCTGCCAGGCTGGATGACTACGTCCAGATATCTCTTAAAAAATAAATCATATAGAGAAATGGTGTGGATTGAATTGAACCCCTTTTTTGACTTGCCGCTGGGGGGATGAAAGGTGGAAGGGTCCTTAGAATTGCGCGCAATGTTAAATTCGCATCCGTCAGCGGCAATGAGGGAATATCTGCCCATAAATCCCTTTAAAGGGAAGCGGAGATTAAACTGACTAAGGATGTGGCGGAAAGTATCGGGAAGAAGCTTAGCCCGCTGCTGGATGAAAGCGGAAGCAGAGGGGATATCCTCAGGCAGGAAAGAAAAATATTTCAGCAGTTCATGGTTGATACAGCCGCTTTCCATGGAGAGGAAGAAACGGATGAGAGAAATAAACCCCAGCTTGCGGTCACGTGAAAAATCCTTTCCGGGATTTTTCACGAAGCGGTCAGAGTTGCAGGGAATGGTGTCCACGATTGCCCAGAGAGTGGACTTAACCTTTTGTGGGAATGACATGTAGGTACCTCCTTGAAATTGAAATGATAGAACAGAGTTCAATTTCAAGGGCCGCTCTCGCTACCTCTTAAAATACAATCAGCAGCGAGAGCGGCCGCACATTTTGTACTCTGTGTCAACCCCTTTTCTGAAATTTTTCTAAAAATTTTTTTGATAAATTTGAGTTAGACCA
>ERZ808028.1868-NODE-1868-length-11400-cov-10.059172_pt1 | contig 11400 bp, 5 predicted proteins | sample MGYA00380184_ERZ808028 | MGnify/ENA primary metagenome ERZ808028 (study PRJEB31490, sample SAMN06133397) | mouse gut metagenome | isolation source: J8_1 | host: mice | place: China: Chengdu | collected 2015-05 ...
GGTATTTCAGTAGATACACTTAATAATTACAAAAAACTCACAGAACTGGTTCCTGAGTTACAAGATTGGGTTGAAACGGGAAATGTTATTGTTATTTGTGTTGTATATCATATCCCAATCATAAGCTGTACACATGTTTATTTGGCTTGTAAGCGATTTTAGATGTGTTGGTGTGATTTTAAGGGTGAGGAGATTTTGAAGGGGATTTGGGGCTTGTAGTCAGCGTGGAATGTACATTGATAATTGAATATTTGTTGATGGTGTGGTAATATTATGTTGTCAATCATAAAGTGGCAGGAGGGTAAATGATGGATAACATAAATGATATTATTTCAATATTAACTCTAATAGTTGTTATATTAGTTTTGACATTTGGGATTATTTTTGTATTAGCGACTATTATCTTGAGTGCTATAAGTACACATCGTTTTTATATTGCTGCATATAAATCGCTTAATAGAGAAAATGTGTATAAACGTACCCAAAGCATTAGAAATGATTATGAAGTGTATTGTAAAAAAAGATATGGAATGGTAGGGAAAGATATTATATCGTTATGTCAGGAACTTGCTTCAAAATTAAAAAGTAGTGATACTTTTCAAGGGTTTGTAATTTCCCAATATGTAATTGAATACCTTGAAGAAGTAATAGAAGTTCTGAAGGATGATTATAATTTTGAAGATGAAAAAATAAATTATATTATCAATGAAATTAGTCAAAAGACTAATGAGGAGTATGCTAGGACAGTAAGAGAATACATAATTAGATTACAAGCATATTGTCAAGGACAACTCTTTGAAAAGGATAGAGAAAAACAGAATTATATTGATAAAATGGAGCGTAAAAAATGGTTTAATAGATTTTGTGGTATTCTAGGAGTAGTAGGTAGTATTGCATCAATATATAGTATATTCAAATAAATTCTTTATCAGCCATCAGAATTGAAAACGATGGCTGGTATTTTTTTACTCTTGCCATCAAAATATATATTCATAATTTCCAACATTAAAACAGAATATTTAGGTAAGTGAAATATGTTAGCTTTTAGCTCTCCCAAAATCGGGACTGCTCTAGGTTTTGTTTTTTGTACTCAAAAATGGGAAATTTTATGTTTTTTGGAAATTTTGATAGGTATTTGCCTGTTTTGGCAAAAACTTGTGAAAATTTGAAATTGGATGGAGAAGTGTGTAGTAGGAACAAAAATAAATTTATTGTGGAGTTTAAGGAGGATGAAAGTTAAATGGAACAGTTACATGAGCACAATCAAAGAACATATAAAAATATTTGTCGTATGTATGGCGAAGGCATTCAGCGAGTGGCAGTTGTACAGCCGACAGGAAGCGGCAAGAGTCTGTTAATGGCAAAACTGATTGAAGACAATCCGAACAGTAGATTTTTTGTTTTGTCTACAAGTCATAAAATTAATGATCAGTTTAAATCAAAACTGGACGAAGAGACATTGAAAAGGATTGATTTTAATATTTATTGCAACATGCCTAATATGAATGAGGAGACAATGAAAGCTTTACAGGCAGATTACATTTTATTGGATGAAATGCATAGGGCTTTAGCTAAGGAATGGTCAAAGGGTATCAATGTTTTGTTAGAAATGTATCCGAATGCAAAAGTATTAGGATTGTCAGCGACTCCTATTCGTTATCTTGATAGATGTAGAAACGTGGTTGAAGAGTTGTTTAATGGTAATTTGGCTTGTGATATGAGTCTGTCTCAGGCGATCCTTGATGGCATCCTTCCTATGGCTAGATACGTTTGCGGTGTCTATTCATTTGAAAAGGACACAGAGAGCCTAAATAAAAAGATTGCGAAAAGTTGCAACAGTGATGAAGAGAAAGAAGAGCTATTAGAACAGGTAAAAGTATTAAAACAGAATTTGGATAAAGCAAATGGTGTGAGTGAGATCATCAAGAAATATGTTGTAAGTGGTAATGAGAAGTTCGTTGTATTCTTGAAGGACACTACACATTTAAGAAACATGAAACCAGTAATAGAAAAGTGGTTTACTGATGCTGGTTTTTCTGTACGAATGTATGAGGTACATAGTAAGAATGTTGATAAGGACAAAGAGTTTCAGGCATTTAAAGAAGATACAGAGGATGGAATAATTAAGGCTTGCCTAAGCGTTAATATGATTGCTGAAGGAATCCACGGTGATATTGATGGAGTGATCATGCTTAGGGAGACTATGAGTCCAAATCTTTATTTTCAGATGATTGGACGGGCATTCTCTTGTGGTAAGAAAACGATACCTTTGATATTTGATCTGGTTGCGAACAGCCAGTTTATTTCTGATGCTGTTGACAATTTTCCAAATGAATTAAGGGGAGAGATTGAAAAACGAAAAGAAGAATATGAAAAAGAAGGTAAGGATTATGAGATTGGTTTTAATGTTGATGAGTTTATTGTGATGGATGAATTTATGGATGTTGTTAGTGGATTTAGGAAGATTGAAGAGAGGATAAAGGGGAGAGAGTGGACAGAAGAAGAGAATGAGATATTGAGGGAGTGGTATTCAATTGAAGGAACGAAAGTAATAGATAGATTGAGCGGAAGAACAAAAAGAGCAATTACAAAGCAAGCGTTTAAATTAGGATTAAAAGTGTATGATGTGTATGATAGTTGGTCAGATGAAGAAATAGAATTATTGAAAAAATATTATTTGATTGAAGGTTGCAGAGTAAAAGAAAGGTTAAATGGTAGGACGGAAAGAGCAATAATGACACAGGCGAGAAAGCTAAAATTAATTAGGAAAAAATCAAATTGGACAGAAGATGAAAAAAATATTATAAAAAAATACTATATTGAAGAAGGAATTAATGTGTATAAACGCTTGCCTGGAAGAAGTAAACAAGCCTGCTATATCCGAGCACAAATATTAGGTGTAGTAAAAATGGAAGGTGGGAAAAAATGGACTAATTATGAAGATGAAATTCTAAAAAATAAATATCCTATAATGGGAAGTAAAGTAGCAGGAGAATTGAATAGGACAAAATATGCCTGTGTAAGTAGGGCGAAAGAATTAGGAATAAAATGCAGTACAGGCTTAAATAAGCATAAATATGTAGAATATAGATATGGAAAATGGAGAGTTGGATTTTGGGTAAACGGAAAGAGAAAGAATTTTGGGACGTATGATAGCGAAGACGAAGCTGTGAAAGTTGCAATGGAGAAAGCAAGAGAGTATGGGAAGGCAATTTGATTTTAGGACAAGCCATTTCAGACATAGAGCCTTCCGAAAGTTTCGTAATCCATTTTTCCGATTTGGCTTGTCCAACTTAATCAAAACAGCGCGGAGATTGAAGGAATTTGAAAAAATGAAATATAAGTGGAATTAAAAAGAGAATAGATAAGTGTAGGCATTGTTGTGTTGATTTTTTGTTTTATTTGTGGAGGTTTATTGATTGTGGGTAAAAAAGTAGATTGCGGTAAAAAGTTAAAACCAATTTACATAGAATCTATAGAGGCAAATCATATTTATATAAATGATTGTGCTGAAAAGACTGGTAAAGCGGTAGAATATAAAATTGGAAATAGCTGGTTTGAATTTCAAAAGATCAAGACACGAAAGGCAGTTCTGACAGATAGTTTATTTCTAAGATTCATGAATAGCAGTATTACAAGATATAGCGGTGATTCATGCAGAGATTTTATTGTGATCAAGTTTAACTATGATGCGGAATATAAGATTAACAATGTGGAGGCAAAGGTAGACAAGCATGATTTGAGAAAACTGTACTATGTAAATGGTGTGACATACACATTTGAGAAGAAAAACAAACAAGGTGAAATTGTTGAAAAGGTTCCTGTGAATTATAAAATGCTCATGCGCTCACCTGGAAAGGCAAAAAATGGTGAATGTGTATTTATTAAGGAAAGCCTTCATCATAAGGCAATTAATTTTCTTACAATGGGCTTATATGACAAGATGGACGAGCAGTCAAAGAGTGATCCAGAGAAAGTATTCAAACTGGTCGAATTGTCTGCATATCTTACATTAACAACAGCGACGGCAATTGGTTACATACAGATCCCATTAGAAAGTATTCTGATTGTGAAAGATGAAGAAGTATATTCTGATGCCATGAACGCTGCTATTGTAGGATTAGAGGACAAGGTACATTACAAAGATGAATTTGTGGTTGACTTTGATTCTCCAAAGCTGGAAGAGATAATTAATAAGAAAGGTTTTACTTATGACGAAGAAAAAGCGAAAGAGAAGAATTTGACATTAGTTACTGAAAAGACGAAAGAGGAATTAAAGAAAAATGGTATTCGTATTAACGGCAGATATCCAGGTGAACATAAACTGATAGAATATACAACAAAGGAATGCAGCGTGAAAAGGGTATCCGATGCAAAAATAAAAAATATTTTGTGGGATGGAGGCGGTTTGATATCCGAAGAATGCTTCCCTAAAAATATGAATGGATTTATATACTGTCGCTCACATTTTTTCAAAAGCTGTTTATTTCGTAGTAATATACAGGAATTTTTCAGGGATTATTGTGATGAGAAAGGACTGGACTATGAGAATTATACTGTTGAAAAAACGGATATATTCAACAGACCATTAAAATTGTCTGATATAAAGGTAATTATCACAGACAAATCTCTGAAATGGTTAAAGAAATTTACTTTCATGATGGGAGGAACAGAGAAAAAAGCATATAGATATTACCGTAACTATATGAAACAGTTTGATGACTGCTTTTCCATTGTAAAAACTGCCCATCTAAGTAAATGGGACGAGTTACAGCTAATGGCATACCAGATGAATAATTCCCTTCCAACAACGGATAAAATTGTTTTAGGGCGAATTACTGATTGTGGGGTAAATCTTTGTAACAAACTTAAAGTTAGTGATGATGCGTATTTGAAATATTTGGATATGAAAAAGAATAACTTTAACATGAATGAGTTATTGATAGAGCTTGTAAAGTGGAACAGGGATTTTGTGAAGACAAAGTTTTTTCAAAATAGAAAAAGTAGACAGATTTGCGACTTAAAGAAACAATTTCAGCAGGGCAGACTTCCTCAAATTGGCGAAAATCTTACAATCATGGATAACCCATTGGCTTTATTGATGAAAGCAGTTGGTGAGAATCCATTAAATGAAGATTGTTTTGAATTAATGCAGGATGGTGTTCAGTGTTATACACCAAGATTCGCTGAAGGTGAAAGGATTGCAGCGTTTAGGAGTCCGCACAATTCGCCCAATAATATTATCCATCTTTATAATGTCTATCCAGAGAAAATATTAAAGTATTTTCCGAATATTGGTCAGAATGTGATCATATTCAATGCGATTAAGACGGATACGCAGGCAAGGCTTTCAGGACATGATGTAGACAGTGATTTTGTATATGTAACAAATCAGGCTGATCTTGTTGAACTTGCGAGAAAGGCATACATGGAGTATCCAACAATCATTAATGACATAAAAGAAGATGGTGAAAACAGCTATCATTTTACATTAGAAAATTATGCAAAAATGGATAACAAGATTGCTGATGCACAGGAATCAATAGGGACTTCCACAGACACAGCCCAGTTTGCATTGAGTTATTATTATGATGGCGGTATGGTCAGTCGTGAATTAGAAGACTGTTTTGTAATATTATCAGTAATTGGTCAGATTAGTATTGATCTTGCCAAGAAAAGTTTTGCGATAGATGTTGTAAAAGAAATCAACCGAATTAGAAGATTGCCTTGCATGAGAAGAAATGAGATACCACGCTTTTTTGCGCTTACTAAAAAGAGTCGGAATAATAAAGTTTTTGAGGATAAAAGAATCAGGACTATGAATTGTCCTCAAGATATTATGGCAGAAATTATTGAGCAAAAAGTTATCAAATATGCGCCTGGGCGTGAAAAGTATACACCGTTACGCAGTTTATGGAATTGTACTGTTATTGGGAAAGGAAACAGGTATAAAAAAGAGAAGGTTATAATAGAAGCTAATGAATACAATAAAACTGTAAAGTGGCTTGAAAGCAGTAAGGAACAAATGGATGACGATACATATTGGGCATTAAGGAATCGTGCATTGACACAATTTTTAAATAGGGCAAGTAAGAATTTAGATCAGGAAACAATTATGCAACTTGTGATTTATGCTACAAATGATGATAATTCCGATATTTGCACTACGATTTTAAATTACCTTTTTAGGGAGTACAAAGAGGAATTTATGAACTGCTTTATAAAAAATGGTCAGAATAAGGGTGAAACTCTTACACAAAATGCCTAGAAAGCCCGTAAATAAAGGATTTTGAAAATTCCTATAAGGGGAGGAGAGAAGTTATATACAGGAAAAGATCGTAAGCTGTGTACTGTATATGATGTCCTCTCCAATTCATATACAGGTAATAATACACTCAAAAGGTGTGTTTATTATAAAAGTGAATGTGGAGAGCATTCATTGTTAAATATCATACTATGCGGCGCAAGAGCCTGATAAGCCGTGGAGGGCAGATTAGGATAAACCTCTTGCGTCAGACGGTAATTACTGTAATATTTACAGTTCCTATAAATTTCATCCATATTCAGGGCTGGTATGTGCCTCAAAACCATATCAGTCATTCTCCGTATCCCAAAACGGAGTATTAGTCCAGTTCTCCCAAGCTGGGCAATTGCGCTGACTCCAATAAGGCGTAATCACACAACAATGCAAAATCCTATAATGTATAAAAACTCCACTATATGTTATAGGTCATCTGGCAGAGGATTCCACACTCTGCTGGATGCAAGTATGTTTTTATTATCAATAAATATGGAAATATCAAAAAGGAGGTAAAAATGTCACAGGAAGAATTACGTGAAACATATAAGCAACGTCTTGAAAAAGAAAAACAATCTTATATATCCAAAGTTGTAAAGATTGATGCAAGTATTTTATCGAAATTCAAAACAGGGAAAATCGATCTTTATCCACATTTGTTTGAAAGATTGGAAGCATACCTTTTGAACAATTAACCTTTAATCAAATGAACAATCGAGTAACAGTCAACAAGCATAGTATCTTTTATTATTGTAGTATATCTAATTGTAGTTTTCAGTAAATCAATAGTAATCAGTAAATCAAAAAAATAATCAAAAATAACCCTAAAATAGCAAAAAAATCATAAAAAACTGAATATTTTAAAGAAAAAATGCAAAAAATCGTGTTTTTGATAAAAGTGTACAAAATCAACATGATAATTGTATGGTCAATAGTTTAACATGGTTGTGTGGAGTTTGTAAAGAAAAAACTGAATATGGAACTGAAAATGTAGAATGTATTAATGAAAATTGAATATGGAACAAAGTTGAAATTGAAAAATATGGTAAACGTGGGAACATGTGATTGAAGTACAGAAGGGAGCGTGATATAATTGGGATAAGAAAGAGAAAATGATTAAGAGAAGCTACATTATAATAATGAAGTAATGAGAAAATTGTTGTGTGGGAGGTGTAGGGCATGGGAAAGATTGTTTGTGAGAAATGCGGTACTGAATATAAGTTCGAGGTGGCAAAGAATTTTGATTGTTGTCCTGTATGTGGTGCCTCTTTTAGTGATGAGATGGATAATATAGACAGTGAAAATGCTGTACAAGATGATGGTTTGATGTATTTTGATATAATAGATATTTTTGAAAATGAACCACAGTATAATAATGTAAATGCTTATTGTAAAGAGTGCGGATGTAATAATTCACCTGGATTAGATTTCTTTGAAAAAATAGTAGATAAAGAATACGTTATATTGAAACCAGATATAGTGCTGAAATGTGAAGGTTGTGGTAAAGAGCATAAACCACGAAAAATCTTATATAAACGAAAAGATCATTATGCCCCACCACTTCCACACTGTCCAATATGCAATTCAGCTATGTTAAAGAAAATTACAACAGGATCAAAGTTCTTAGCGGCAGCAACAGTCGGAATGTTTGCGCTACCATATAACAGTAAAACATTTGAATGTAAGGATTGTGGCTATCGTTTTTAAAGTAAATAATGAACTGATTAAGGCATTCCATTATGGAGTGCTTTTTTGATGCTAAAAATTTAAAGAAAAGGAAATTAATATATGAGCGAAAATAATTCAAGTTTTAAGATTATGCTTCAGGCAATGCTTGACAAGGCGAAATCAATTATTAATATCAAGTCGGATATAAAAAATATTGAACCGAAGTTACCGAAAGTAAAGGTTAAGGCTACATTAGATAGTGCAAAAACAAGATCAGAACTAAATGCGAAACTTAAATCCATACAACCGAAAGTAAAAGTAGATGCAGATACAACACAGGCAGTCAAGAAAATCAAAAAGCTTGGACGACAGAAAATAAAGCCAACTGTACAGCCTACAGTTGTTAGTTCACAGGTGGTATCTGGTCTAAAGGAAGCACAGAAACAGACAAAGACATTATGGGATAAGTTTGTAAGTGGTGCTGTTGGTGTTAATCTCGTGCGTATGAGCGTACAAAAGGTTACTCAGGCGATATATCAGGCTATTGCAGGGATCAAAGAACTTGACAAGATAAAAACTGATATCCAGACCGCATCAGGCGTTGATGATTCCAGAGTAAATAGTATGATGCAGTCTTATAATCAGATAGCGAAAGATTTAAGTTCGACCACTAAAGAGGTAGGTAATGCAGCAAATGAGATTGTCAGAATGGGTGAGTCATTATCTGATACTAATAAGCTTATTGAAAACTCAACAATGCTTTCTAAGATTGGTATGATTGAAAGTTCACAGGCGACAGAATACCTTATATCTTCAATGAAGGGTTTTCAAATTACAGCACAAAATTCTACACAAATAATTGATAAGCTCACAAGCGTTGATATGCAGGCGGCAGTATCAGCAGGCGGTCTGGCAGAAGCTATGTCAAGATGCGCCAATATAGCCAATAATTCAGGCACAAGCATGGATAGATTAATTGGATATATGGCGACAGTTGGTGAAGTTACACAAGATTCTATGTCAGTCATAGGTAACTCCTTCAAGTCAATGTATTCAAGGATGAATAACATCAAAATTGGGAAATTTATAGATGATGAAACAGGTGAATCACTGTCTGATACAGAAGCAGTATTGAATAAACTTGGAATTCAATTACGCGATACACAGAATACATATCGAGATTTCGATGATGTCCTTGATGATGTGGGAAATAACTGGAGAAATTTTAGTCAGGTAGAGCAGAACGCCATATCAGTCGCTATCGCTGGAACGATGCAAAGAGAGCGTTTTATTGCATTGATGAATAACTATTCGAATGCATTAAAATATTCAGAAGTTGCAGCAAATTCAGCAGGTAGCGCGCTTGAACGCTATGGAGTATACCAAGATTCAATCGAAGCAAAGACAAATGAACTGACAGCGGCTATTGAATCACTATCTATGAATACTGTGTCGGAAGAATTATATAGTGGTATTATACAGGCAACTACAGGGCTTGTAGAGTTTTTGGACAAGACGAATTTGTTAAAAGGTGCGCTTTCAGGACTGGTTGCTGTGGGTGTGTCAAAAGCATTTGTGTCTATATCAACGGGTATTATATCTACTGTTAAAAGTACAACACAGCTTTCAGCGGCTATGGCATTGTTTGATAAGGGAACAAGTGTAAATAATCTAAAAAAGATAGGACAGGCATGTATTGGGCTAAATAATAATCAGCTTAAACTTGTACTTTCTACTAAAGGATTGACGAATGCCCAGAGATTACAAATTTTAACTGGTATGAGGTTGGAAGAAGCGGAGCGTCAACAAATTCTTGCAACTCTTGGATTTGCAAGTGCTGAAAATGTAGCAACTACCGCAACATTTTCACTTAAAGGCGCAATGAACGCCCTAAAAACAGCAATAATGTCCAATCCAGTATATTTACTCGCAACTGCTATAATGGTAGCAACAGCAGCAATTAAGGGAATGATTGCCGCTACAAATTTATTTACGCAGGCTGAAAAAAGAGAAAGTGATGCGGCGGCTGAATTATATGAAAAATCTAGGGAAAAGGTAAAATCAAATAAAGAAGAGGTAAAATCTCTTGATGAGTTAATTCGTAAGTATGAAGAATTAAAGTCTAAATCCGTAATGGATTCAGATACGAGAGAAGAGATTAAAGGAATTCAGTATGATATTGTTGATCTGGTTGGTACAGAGGCAAAAACACTTGATCTTGTAAATGGTAAATTAGACGAACAGCTTTCCAAGCTGAAAAGCATTACAGAGGAAAAATCCAGACAAAATGTAGAAGATGCTAGAGATGCTTATGACAATGCAAAATACCTGTCAGATGTCATGGTGGGTTCTGCTGATGATTATGGAAATGATGTTTCGATAAAATGGAATGGTTCGGAACCAGTACAGATTCATCAAGTGGAAGGGTTTGAGAAATTCACATATGATGATTTTGTTAAATATTTTCAGGATAATGGTTTTCAGGATATCCTGCGCAAGAATAACTTTGACAATATATTGAATATGCGGATTGTGGTTGATACAACAGAAATCGACACATTAGAAGAAAAGATTGCCAGATTGACGGAACTAAAAGAATTTTTAGCATCAAATGGATTAAGAAGTACAGGATTATATCAGAGTGTAAATGAAGCGATTGGGAGATATGAGGAACAGAATAATAATGAACTGGGAGCTGCTAATAACCTTGTGGATGCTGTGATAGACAATCTCTCAGTTTCAAATGATAATTTAAAAACAGTAACAGTTGATTCATTAGAAACTTTTGAACAATACCGCCAGCAAATGATTGATGAGGCTAAATCAGATGAAAGTATCAGTCAGATTTTGGCAGAGGGTATATTGTCAGATGAACAATTGGAAAGTTGTATAAATAATTTCATGGCTACATCTGCACAGTTTTCAGAGTGGTATGAACAATGGATTGGGAATATTCAAAGTAATAGCATTACATCAAGTACCCTACCCTCATTATCCGATCTCCTTAACGCAGAAAATCTTTCCGACACAAAGAAAGAACTCCTAGAGCTTGCAAAATCAGGGGAACTTACACCAGATACATTCACATCTACAAAAGAATACATGAGCCTTCTTGAACAGACAGGACTTACAGCAAAACAGGCTTGTGACGAGATAAAGAAACTTCCAGAGTTTGACATGGATTTATCCGACTGGCAGACACAGCTACAGAATGCAAGGTCAAATGTATCTGAATTAAAAGGTATGCTTGATGAACTTACATCAAAGGACAGTAATGGGTTAAGCACTTCTTCAGTAGACAAGATTATTTCTGACTATCCAAAGCTGTTAGGATATCTCAATGATACTCCTAGACTGATTACGGAAATCAACAATCTCATATCAGAGCAGTCAGACATCGCGAATGATGCAGGAAGTATGATTATTGAATACAG
>ERZ808028.1869-NODE-1869-length-11398-cov-4.835880_pt1 | contig 11398 bp, 14 predicted proteins | sample MGYA00380184_ERZ808028 | MGnify/ENA primary metagenome ERZ808028 (study PRJEB31490, sample SAMN06133397) | mouse gut metagenome | isolation source: J8_1 | host: mice | place: China: Chengdu | collected 2015-05 ...
TGACAGAAAAAACCGAACAGCTGCTCGCTGTTCGGTTAAATTCAATTAATATCGGAATATACCGTTTTGGAATATATGATTTTACGCGCTATTATACAAATTTACGTTGTCTGACAATTACTCTTCTGTGTCACGCTCGTATTCGACAATTTTACCAGTTACCGCATTGATTTCAATTTCATGCTCATAGTTATCTTTCACTATTTCTACTTCATAATTTGCCTGACCGTCATCATGATCTAATTCGAGTTTCACGATTTCGCCATTCGGTACTTTTAAAAGCGCAATTTCTTTTGCTTCTGCTTCTGTCACCGTTACGTCACCTTGGGGCTCATAATCTTTTTCTACCTTTACAACGTCGCCACTACGTTGCTGAACTTCTACTTCATAAACATAATCGCCATCACGAATATCAAATTCAAAGCCATCATCATCCTGCTCACTTTTAATCATCTGGCCCTTCACTTCCTGTAAAGCGATCTTTTGCGCCTCTGCTAATGTAACTGTGTCGTTAGAAATTGCGACCGCTGACTCTGTATTTGCTGCAGGCTGCTCTGCATTTGTCGCCGCGTAGCCAATAATACCTGATATTCCGAGTGTCCCAATTAATGCTGTTGTAAATAATGCTTTTTTCATAGTTATCCGCTCCTTTGTTTTCTATAGCTTTACTATACAAAGTCACTATGAGAGCACTTGGTGAACGACATTAACGTTTCATGAGAAAATGACATACATTGCACAAAAAAAGCCGCACCTCGTCGGCACAGCTTTTTTGCTTGTTTTTGAAGGTTGCAATTAATCGCGATCGTCACGCTCATAATCTAAAATTTTTCCTGTTTTTGCGCTAATTTCTAGCTCATACTCGTAGTTTCCTTTTACAAGTTCTACTTCATATTTGCCATCATCTAATTCGATTTTTACGACTTTCGCATTCGGTACTTTTTTCAGCGCAATTTTTTTCGCTTCTGCACGTGAAATGTTCGCTTTTTTCACTGGCTCATAGTCTTTATCAGTGATATAGGCTTTGCCGGTACGTTTTTTTACTTCGACCTCATAGACATAATTCCCTTTTCGGATATCAAACTCATATTCACCATCATCTGCGTCACGGTCTGCTTCGATGATTTTACCATTCACTTTTTTTAGTGCAATTTTCTTTGCTTCTGCAAAGCTAACACTTTTCGCTGATGCAGTCGTTGGCGTTGCATCACCTTGTCCTGCTGCGGCATAGCCGACAATACCTGATAATCCAATTGTTGTTGCTAAAACAGTCGTTGTGAATATTTTTTTCATTTTTCATCCTCCTAGTTTGTTGTGCCTCTTGCTACTTTTTACTATAAAGGTTAAAAATGAGAGTGCTTGGTGAGAAACATTAGAATTTGATGAGAAAATCATTCATCCCATGTAATCGATAAAATTTCACCCGATAATGCATGAATTTGGAATACTGCTTCCGCTTCGTCGCCATCAATTTCAATTAAATAATAGCCGCCATCTGATGTGCTACGATACGATAATGCATCTACTTCTCCTTTTAACTCTTTGTTTGCAATCGCAATCGCCTCTTCATCTGTTAGTACTTTTGTTGTCGGTGTCGTCTGTTCTTTTTCAGGCGCGCTATAGCTTCCTGCAATTTTCACTAGCTTATTCACATGCCCATCAAGCTCATCAACGGTCATGTCATAGGTCACGCCATCTTTCTTAAAACGGAAAATAACCTGGTCATCCTCCTGCGCGACATACTTCGGCTTCACATCATATGTTAATTGAATACGCTCAATTAGCTCCTCATGGGATAAAGGCTCTGGCTTAATGGTCTCTGCCCACACGAAATAAGCGCTCCCACTCACCACAACTAACACTAAAATAACTAGCATAAGTGTTTTACGCATCCAATCCCTCCTACTCATATGGCACATAGCAGTGTAGTGTTGTTCCTTGTCCTACTGTGCTCTCAATTTCAAGCTTCACATGTAATCGCGCTGCTAAATCTTTCGCAATCGCAAGCCCAAGTCCTGTACCGCCAGACTTGCGATTACGGTCCTCGCTCACACGATAAAAGCGCTCAAAAACTTGCTTCAATTTATCTTCCGGAATCCCTTCGCCGTAATCACGTACTTGAATATGCACATGCGTAGGCTCACGCGTCGCCGTCAATTCAATCATACCTTCGCTATAACGCCTTGCATTATCTAAAAAAATAAATACGAGTTGCTTGAGCTTCGCCTCATCTGTAATGCATGATGCCTCGTCCGCGCTTACGCTATAGCGCGCACCATATACCTGCGTCAGCTGATCTGCCATCTCTTCAAGCATTTTCTTTATATCAACGTCTTCAAAGACAATTGATTGCTCATTATTTTTTGCGAGCGCAAGCATTTGTTCCATCATCGCCTTCATGCGTTTTGATTCGCCAGCAATGGCCTCAATGGCTTCCTGTGTAATTTCCTCATTCGCTGTACCACGTCGTTTTAATAGGCTTGCATAGCTTTCTATAATCGTCAGCGGCGTGCGTAGTTCATGCGATGCATTAGATAAAAATTGCTCTTGCTTGCGATAATTCTCTTCAATTTGTGCAATCATGCCATTGAATGTATGGCCCATTTCATATAGTTCATCACGCCCTTTAGAAGTGATTGGTAATGTTTCAAACTCACCTGTTTGCTTGTTTCGGCGCATCGTCTGAATCAAACGCTCAATCGGCTGTGTAATAACGCGGGCAAGCGCCATATTCGATAATAAAATTGGCAACATTGCAAGTACGGTCACAATTGTTAACACAAGTCGCAGCATATATAAATTACGCTCCGTCTCCTCTAATGATTGTGACATTTGAAGCTCCGCAATTTCTCCGTTCTCCCAAATAAATGGTGTGCTCGTACTCATAAACGGCGTATCATCCGCCAAATGAATCGCATAGGTAGCACCTTTTTCAAATGTAGGTTTAAAATCTTCTAAATCAGAGGTTGTCTGCACTGTTAAGCTTTTTTTACCTGGCTGTACAATCGATACGACACCATCTGACGGCACATATGCCCGTAGCATTTCCGTCGCCTCATCGCGATTATCCGTTCCTTGTAAAAGCGTAATCAAATCCTCGCCACGCTTAATTACATGTGATGCCTCGCTGTCATAGGTCATCTTTTCATAAACGTAGTAAACAGCTAAATCCGTACAAATGAGCATGAGTAGCATGAGGGCTGTTGTATACGTATGAATTTTTGTTCTTAGCTTCAAGCTACCCCTCCTTCAATACATAGCCGACACCACGTACGGTCTGAATTAGTTGGGATTCTAGTTTCTGGCGTAAATAACGCACATAGACATCGACCACATTCGTATCCCCGTAATAATCATAGCCCCATACCGCATCTAAAATTTGCTCACGCGTTAAAACCTGCTTCGGATGTGCAATAAAATAGGCTAGTAGTTCAAATTCACGCTTTGTCAGCTCAACTGGCTCCCCTTGCCACGTCACCTCACGCATTTGTGTATGTAGACGCAACTGGCCAGCCGTGAATAAATACGGGTCGGCTTCTTCAAGCGCCTCCTTTTTACGAAAACGTAACGTCACACGAATTCTCGCAAGGAGCTCCTCCATTTCAAAGGGCTTTGTAATATAATCGTTAGCACCGAGGTCAAGCCCTGCCACTTTATCGCTCACTGCATCCTTTGCGGTCAATAGTAACACCGGCGTGTCATATTCCGTTGCACGAATACGCTTTAATACATCTAAGCCATTCATCTCTGGCAGCATAATATCTAATAAAATTAAATCCCATGACTGCTCGCGATACAAAATTAAGCCATCCGTCCCTGTATGCGCGACACTCGTTTCATAGCCTTCAAATTGAAGCTCTAGCTCAAGTACACGTGCAATTTTTTGTTCGTCCTCAATAATTAAAATACGCTCACCCATCGACTCACGACCCCTTGTGTTTTTTCTTCATTTTAACAGGTATTTCTTAGAACACGATGAGAAAAAGCATAAAAAAAGAGGTTCGGACATCCGAACCTCTTTGTAGTTTCTTCTATTATAAGAAAACAATAATCGCTAAAATAATCGCCACCACAATACGGTAGATGGCAAACGGCACAAGTTTAACGCGGTCAATCAATTTCAGGAAGAATTTGATTGATAATAACGCAAATATGAAGGCACTAATAAAACCGACTGTATAAAAGCCCATATCAGCTGGATTAATTTCGTTCCAGTGCTTGATAAGTGATAGACCACTCGCACCCGCCATAATTGGCACCGCCATAATAAAAGTGAAGTCTGCGGCTGTTTTGTGATTTAAGCCAAATAGTACACCACCAGAAATCGTTGAACCTGAACGTGAAAAGCCTGGCCATAATGATAGACATTGTACAAGACCAATAAAGAAGGCATTTTTATAGCTCAGCTGGTCCAGTGATGTAATGCGTGGCACTTTCGGTCCTAGCTTATCCGCTGCAATCATTAAAAATGCACCGACAAGTAAGCCAATGATAACCGTTTCGATGCTAAACAAATGCTCATCGATGAAATCTTCGAATAATAAACCTAAAACGCCTGCAGGAATAATCCCGATTAAGACGTGAATCAAATTGAAATGATTGGATTTGGTTTGTCCTTCAATATGATACAAGCCAATCAAACTTAAGATACGTTTCCACATCACGACAACAACGGCCAAAATCGAGCCGAGCTGAATGACAATTTTAAATGTGTTGGCAGATGAGTCGCCTAAAAACTCACTCGTTTTTAACCACATATCATCCACAATAATCATATGCCCTGTAGATGATACAGGCGCAAACTCTGTCATCCCTTCAACGAAGCCAAGGATGAGCGCTTTTAAAAATTCAATAAACTCCATAATGTCTCCTTTTTCTATCCATAGAATGTGGGATTATCATAACACAACTTCATAGCAGATTTCTTTTACGATTATGTAAAAAAACACCTGTCTTAGCCAAACTCAGCCTCTAGACCTAGATGAAAATCCATTTGTAGACCGTTAAGAAACAATAGAAATCCACGTATGATAAAGATACAAATAACGAAGGAGGCACATGAACATGAAAAAATTTGGTTTAGCTCTTCTCGGAATCATTGCCGGGATCACAATTTTAGGAATGCTTGGCCCGCTTGGAGGACTCTTGTTTTCAGCAGCCATCGCTTACGCAGGAATTCACTTCTATATTAAATCAGATACTACTTTCTCAAAAGTCGTATGGGCTCTAGTAGCCATTGCTGGTGCATTATCAACTATCGCAAACTTCCCAGGATTACTTGGCTTAGTCGCTATTGCATTACTTGTCTACGTCTATAAAAAAGGCGATTGGGGTAGCAAAAAATCAGCACCAAAAGCCACAAAAACAAACGCAAATGACCCATTCCAAAACTTTGAAAAAGAATGGAACAACTTAACAAAATAATGATTATGAGGGGGACTCACAATGAATTTATTACAACGTTTAAAATACGCGATTGAGTCGGATTTCAAAGTTGAAGCATCACCTGAAAATCCATTAGCGCGTTTGAATCAATATATTAACGAAGCAGAAGCACAAACGAATGATACGAAAAAATATTTAGAACGCCAAGTATCACTTAAGCAGCATTTAGAAGCACAGCTTACAGAGGCACAGGAAATCTTAGCAAAGCGTGAAGAACAACTACAACTTGCAAAACAGGCTGGTGAACAGGACTTAATCGTATTCGCAGAAACAGAGCAAGCTGTCTACACAAGCCGTGTGCAATTACTGTCTCAATCAATCCATAACACAACAAATGAATTGATTGTGCTTGAACAAAAACATGAGCAAATGAAGCATAAAATCGAGGATATGAAAATTCGTCAGCTTCAGTTAATGGGGTATGAAAATAATGTCCGCGCAAATTACCATATGGACGCGATGTTAAATCCTGAAACACAGAAACATGTGTCAACAGTAGATGACATGCGTTACTACATCGACAACTTACAATCACCTACACAGGTAGTCGATCCAACAAGCTCATTAGAAGCGCGCCTAAATGCCCTTCAACATGAAGCACCAAAACAATTACCAACATTGGAAAAAGGCGAATAAATATTATACACTTGAAAGCAGGAAGTCGCGCAATTGCGCGTTTTTCTGCTTTCTACTATACATAAAAAAAGGAGGGGACCTTACGATGACACAGCGCACAAATACATTTACGATTTTCTTTCTTGTTGCACTCATGCTGATGTTTGTAGAAGGATTTTTATTTGGGAATGGCAATATTTTCTTCGCATTCTTTGGCGTACTTGGCGTGATTTTTGCGATGAAGAAAAAGAAACGCACGATTTTTTGGATTAGCGCCGGTATTATTGTGCTCGTACTTATATCCATGTGGAGCATGCGTCTTATCGTCCTCGCCATTTTAGGATACGTCATCTTTAAAATGATGCGTAAAGAGCCAGTAGAGTTTGATTTTTCAAGCTATAAAGGCGCGGCAAATACGCAGAGTAATCCTGTTATCGCATTTGATTCAATGAATACAATGGAATCATATGAATGGCGTGATGTGCACATTCAAAATGCGGCAGGCGATATTATTATTGATACGACTTCTACGATTTTACCGAAAGATACGTCACTTATTAATGTGCGCCAAGGCTTTGGTAAAACAACCGTCTACGTGCCGTATGAAATTCCTGTACGCATTCATTTCAACACATTATTTGGTGAAGTTCATGCCTTTGACAATCAATACAATCGATTATTTAATGAATCGATTATGCTACAAGACGGGGCTAAAATCGATACACCGCAGCAATTAATTATTACCGTTTCAACATTCCTTGGCGACTTGGAGGTTGTACGAAAATGACAAAACTCATTATGCGCTTTATCGCGTTTCTTCTATTATTTACAGTAACCTTTGTACTCATTGGCTTTTTCTTTTGGCATACGCCGCAAGGATTCCTTATTTTACTCGAAAAGAAATATTTAGAACTATCGTATGCTGTATGGCTAGCCATCATCTTTAGTGCCCTTAGCTTATTTATTTCATTCTGGTCGATTTCACTCACGCAGCAGCGTGATTACACGTACGGGCAAATGCTAGATCAGCTACTAAGAAATAGCGCGGCACTACCGAAAAAACGTGTATTACCACGCAAACAAACCGCACAAATTGTGGAGCTTGCAGAATTAATTCAGACACAGAAAAAAAGTCTACAACGCTTAATTAATGACGATGCGAAAGCGAAGGAAGCGATGATTGAGGAACAAGTTATTCAAGAACGTCAGCGCCTCGCACGTGAATTACATGACTCCGTATCCCAGCAGTTATTCGCCGCTTCGATGCTGTTATCAGCAATTAATGAAACCATTGATGTAAACGAAACCTCTGCAAAGCAGCTACAGCAAACGGAAAAAATCGTGCAGCAGGCACAGCTCGAAATGCGTGCCCTACTGCTCCATTTACGCCCTGCTGCCTTAAAAGGAAAAACACTTGCAGAAGGCATGAACGATTTATTAATGGAATTACGTCAAAAGGTACTGTTTACGATTCATGAACGCATCGAGGAAGTAACATTACCAAAAGGTGCTGAGGACCATGTCTTTCGTATCGCGCAGGAAACGTTATCGAATACACTACGACACTCAAAAGCAAGCGAGGTTGATTTATTATTAGTCGAACGCAACAAACGCGTCATTTTACGCGTGCAAGATAATGGTGTCGGCTTTGAATTAGATGATGACACACATGGTGGCTCGTACGGCTTACGTAATATCGAGGAGCGCACCATCGAAATTGGCGGGACATGTAAAATCGTCTCTGTCCCTAATCAAGGCACGATTATCGAAGTTCAAATCCCAACCGAACAGGAGGAAACGACATGATTCGTGTATTATTAGCCGATGATCATGAAATGGTCCGTATTGGCGTGTCCGCTTACTTACAAGCACAGCCAGATATGGAAGTTGTCGCTGAGGCAGAAAATGGAAAGCAAGCTGTTGAAAAGGCGCTCGAAACTCGCCCTGATATTATTTTAATGGATATGGTGATGCCCATTATGACGGGCGCCGAGGCAACGGCTGAAATTATTAAGCAATGGCCCGATGCGAAAATTATGGTCGTCACAAGCTTTTTAGATGATGATAAAGTATACCCTGCACTTGAAGCAGGTGCGATTAGTTATATCTTAAAAACGACCAACGCGAAAAGTATCGCAGACGCTATTCGAAAAACATTTGATGGCACGTCGGTATTAGAGCCGGAAGTTACAACGAAAATGATGCAGCGTATGCGTCAGCCTGAGCGTGAACTACATGAAGATTTAACAGAGCGTGAATCTGAGGTGCTGTTATTAATGGCGCGTGGTATGACAAATCAGGAAATCGCCGATGAACTCTTCATCGCCTTAAAAACAGTTAAAACCCATGTTAGTAATATCCTCTCTAAACTCGAGGTGCAAGACCGTACACAAGCCGTTGTGTATGCATTCTCACATCATTTAGTGAATTAAGTAGCTGCTCCTGTGGCTGCTTTTTTATTTTTCAGCACCCTAATTTTCTCTAAAAAGTCGTATCCTATTTTTTACAGGATGTTTTTTTGTAAAAATGAGTTTTTCGAATAGTAAAAACCGCCATTTTTCGCTATTATAAGGACATCCTAATTTAAATAGAAAGGGTTTTCATTTGAACATCGGGCAAAAAATCAAATTGCAACGACTCAAACGCCATATGACACAACAACAGCTTGCAAAAGGGATTTGTTCTACTTCCTATCTTAGTAAAATCGAAAAAAATCATGTCGTTCCAAAACAAGAAATCAAGAATGCTTTATTTAAACGCCTTGATATTCAAGATTCCTTATTTGAAATAGATGAACAGACCTTTATGCATAATATTCAAACAGCTTATCATGCTGTTTTATCGATTCAAACAAAAGAACATGCACGTATTGCGTACAATACGTTTTACAGCACACCAATTTCGTTAAAAAATCCGCAAAACTTTTATACAACAAATTTATATTTATGTTATTTTTCAATTATTGCAGAAGAGCCTCTCGAGAATGTGCAGCCTCTCGTTAATGGACTTTTAGCAATTAAAGACAACTTCACACCGTATCAAAATTTTTTATACCATGCGATTTATGCTAAGTTTCTATTTAAGCAAAATAAATTTGAAGAAGCAAAATCAGCTGTTTTTAAAGCCTTTAAAGTGATGAATATAAACACGATTGAAGAAATAGAGTACGCCACATTACTAGTACTTGAAGGGCAAATTCATTTTCGTCAGTACGAACATGGTAATGCCTTTTCTCGTACACGAAAAGCGCTCGATATTTTCTTAAATAATCATGCACATGAGCAGATTTTAAAGACCTATAATTTTCTGGGCTTAATCAATCTACAATTCGGCAACTATGAATACGCCTTAAAATTTTTAAATACCGGCTATGACTACGCTGTGCAGCTCGCGAAAAAACATCATTATGGTCAGTTACTGCAAAATATCGGCTACACATATGCTCGTATGCAAGAGTCTAAGCGTGCAATTCACTATTATCGCCAAAGCTTAAAAAACAAAAAGGACCCAATGAAGCAATTGATTACAATTCATTCCCTAGTAAAAGAATATTCAAAGGTTAATCAAACCGAACAAATTACAAAATGGTGTAATTATGGCCTTGCGTTAATTAATAAACATGGGTTAGAAGATGAAGCGCGCAGCTACCACTTTCATTTTCATATTTATCCAATGCTTCATGACCTGGATGATTTTAAACCGTATTGCTTAGAAAACGCGATTCAGCATTTTAGTGCCATCAAGGACGATCGCAACGTTCAGAAATATGCGCTTGTATTAGCTGAAAAGTATGAAGCATTAGAAAACTATAAAAAAGCTGTTAGCTATTATCATTTAGCAAATGAGGCTAGTTTTTCTGTACGTGCTATCAAAGCTTGGCAAGACCTATAACAAAAAAAACGACACTGCGATCAACACACAGCGTCGTTTTTTTCAATTGAGTAAAGCACATTACTCATTTATTCGGACCGCTATTTCTATCCACTGAAAATAGCGCTTTATCGTTCTACTTATGGAATTAAGTTCATCACAAAGTTTGTAACGTGTTGTAGTGACGTAAAATTAAAGAGTTGTTGCGAACAAAACAGCATACTGAAACCAGCCAAAACTAGCGAAAATACAGAACCAACTAAAGCACCTTTTGTCGGTGATTTAATAGACATGAATAGCGGACCCTCCCGTACGTTTTTTACTTACTGCTAGTATACGGGATTAAAATTTCAGTTATATGACAAAACGCTTACGTTAACATTAAATCCATTGTCATTTGTAAAAAACACGTTATAAAAGATCTAATGCAAGCCTTTTCATTTTTCGTTATAATGGCTCATAAAAAAGAAGGTGCACACATATGTACAAAACCGTAGCACAAACGGCAAAAGATATTCATATGTCAGAATCACAAGTCATGCGCTATGTGCTGCATGGTCGTATTCGTTCTGTTTATGATGGCGAACAATTTTTAATTAATAGCCAACAATTCACGACGTATTTTGAACAACTTGAACAATTAAAACATGAAATCGACATTTGGAAGGCAACGCCGATTCCAGAGGACATTGATATTAAAGATGAAGATTAAAAAAGCATGTGAGATGGTAATTCGACAAACCCTCTCACACGCTTTTTTATTGTATTAAGCTAAAGATACTGCTTTTTCAGGCTTCGCTAACATATCTGCATAATCTTCCATCATGACACTAGCTGTTGGATACATACCTGCACCCGGTCCAACCATTGTTAATGTGCCAATATAGTTTGTATCAAGGGTTACCGCATTGTTGACGTCATCAATTGCATATAGCGGATGATCCGCTCCAACAAGCTGTGGTCCTACTTTAGCAATAATTTCACCCGTTGCCTCGTCGCGATACGCATCTGCTACGTGGCGATAGCGTAAGCCTTGTGCTTTTGCCTCTTCTACCTGTTCAGATGAAATACCATCAATACCTACAACCTCTACTTTATTCCAATCAGGTTGCTCACCAAATGCTAGTGCACAAAGAATCATGAGCTTACGGAATGCATCCTCACCCGACACGTCATTATGTGGATCAGCCTCCGCATAGCCTAAATCTTGTGCGGCCTTTAGCGCGACATCAAACGGTAATTCCTCTGCGCGCATTTGCGTTAGGATATAGTTTGACGTGCCATTTAAAATGCCTTGCACTTGTTTTACTTCATTGACGCGTAGTAGGTTTTGCATTGTTTTAATAACAGGCACGCCGCCCGCCGTCGTTGCCTCGTAGCCTACTTGTACACCTTTTTTCTTGGCCTTTAATTGTAGTTCTTGACCGTATCGTGCAAACATCACTTTATTCGCTGTGATAACGTTACA
>ERZ808028.1871-NODE-1871-length-11366-cov-2.939942_pt1 | contig 11366 bp, 12 predicted proteins | sample MGYA00380184_ERZ808028 | MGnify/ENA primary metagenome ERZ808028 (study PRJEB31490, sample SAMN06133397) | mouse gut metagenome | isolation source: J8_1 | host: mice | place: China: Chengdu | collected 2015-05 ...
TGCCAGACTCAGCACGCCACTGATTTTTTCATTCAATAAACTGAACATGTGTATTAACCCTCTAGAACATGCACATCCTGATCGGATGATGAATAAGATGGCTCATGTTTTAGCAAATTTTTTAATAAAAAACAGAGCGGAGAAACTGCAAATAGATCATGAAAAATAAAGAAATTATAAAAAGTTGAATATATTCAAATTGCTAAGTTTGAAAATGGTTATTGTTTTAAAATGTAAATAAAATCAGTAAATTAATTTGAATTTTATGGTGCTTTTTGAGATTTTATGCCTCAAGATTGGGCATGATTCTATCTGAAGTTAAGTTCCAAGTTAAAGAGACGCTGAACGTTGCTAAATACACTTGGAAGGGGTATTTAAGCAGTCTTAATATTGCCAACTTTTGGGGCATAATCTGTTTTACACAAAGTTACATTGTTGCAGTGTGCTGAAGACATTAAATCCTTGATGAAGGGCGTAGACGTAATTTCAGTGATGTATTCGGAATCTCTTTGGGGAGTAGATTTCGGCGCAGCAATTCTTCAAATACCAACACTGGCGCATAGGCATCTGCAGCTGCATAGTCAATCTGGGCTGCACTTAAGTTTTTGCTGGCCCAATTGGAAGTGCTAATCCGTTTCGATTTAGGAAAATTTAGTCCAAATAACAGGGCGATGGCATTTTTCAGTCCGACCGGATTTTTTAGACCAAAATGACCGAAGCATTTCGACAGCTCAATCACGCTATTCAGTTCTATACCTCGTTTACGAAACAGATGCGCATCATTTTTCAGGCCAAAACCAATCTTGATCTGATCACGATTGGCAAAAATTGGTGCAAGAAAAGCCCAGATGGCCGGGTTCATTTGAAATAAATAGGCTTTGTCTAGAGTGGCCAGCTGAATCAGATGTGGCCCGGTAGAGATTTCACCGACTTTAAAGGTCGGTTTGGATTCAGAATCAAAGCCAAATAATGCGCAGCTTTTCAGCTCCTGTTCAACAGCCAGACATTGTTCCAGACTATGAATAAGTTGAATCTGCGGCATGGGAAGATTTTGAAATACAGGAAAGACCTGAATCTGTTCTTTGCTCGGCAGTATTGTCGGCTGGAGCGCTTCCATAATTATCAATAGTTCACTGGGCTTGGGCACTCAGCTTAATTACTTTTCTACGTTTAAGCAAAAATAAAGCCTAGATTGACCAACGGAATGAGGATCAGGAGCGACAAGGTCATCAGCATGTTCCAGCCAGATAAGACAGGCGGTCAAAACATCCATTTGGCCTTAAGGCTGATTCACGAGTGTGAGAGTATTGATACATTATTTTATTCCCATATGCTTTAATTATTGTTTAAATATAAGGGCTTGACTAAGCAGAATAATAATTCTAGTGACTAAAAAATAGTCATGATTCTGGTGGTAGATTAAGCTGAACGAATAAAAAAGCCCGCAATCTGCGGGCTTTTTAAGTGAAAGGAAAATCAGATTTTCCAGTCCACAAAGTTTTTCAGTAATTGCAAACCTGCGGTATGGCTCTTTTCCGGATGGAACTGGGTCGCGAACAGGTTTTCTTGATGAATCGCGGTACAGAACTCGATGCCATAGGTACAGCTGGCAGCCACCAGCTCTGAATCTTGTGGCTCGACATAGTAGCTATGTACAAAGTAGAACCGCGCATCCTGTTCAATATTGTTCCACATCGGATGGTCTGGATTGGCCTGATGTACCTGATTCCAGCCCATATGTGGCACTTTTAGACCGGCCATTTCCGGGAAATGCTTGACCGCACCTTTGAAAATACCCAGCGCATTTGTGCCACCATTCTCTTCAGAATGCTGCATCAAGGCCTGCATACCGACACAGATTGCCAGTACCGGTTTGTTAAACACTGCATTGCGTACCACTTCATCGATACCTGCTTCATGCATACCTTGCATACAGTCACGCATGGCGCCTACACCCGGAAAGACAATTTTGTCTGCTTGCGCAATCAATTTGGGATCATTGGTCACATCAACCGTGGCACCGACATGTTCGAGTGCTTTTGCTGCAGAGTGCAAATTTCCCATGCCATAATCAAGAAGGGCAATACGGGTCATTACAGCGTTCCTTTGGTTGAAGCGACCGTGTTCGCAGCACGCGGATCCACTTCACAGGCCATACGCAGCGCACGCGCAAAAGCTTTAAATACGCTTTCGATCTGGTGATGGCTGTTTTTGCCTTTCAGGTTGTCGATATGCACGGTCATCAATGAATGATTGACAAAGCCCTGGAAGAATTCAGAGAATAAATCCACATCAAAACGGCCGATCATGGCACGGGTAAATGGAATATCCATAAACAGGCCTGGACGACCGGACAGATCCACCACAACACGGCTTAAAGATTCATCGAGTGGTGCATAAAAGTGACCGTAGCGTTTCAGGCCTTTTTTATCGCCCAGCGCTTGTGCAAAAGCCTGACCCAAGGTAATACCACAGTCTTCTACGGTATGATGGTCATCAATTTCCAGATCGCCTTCACAATGAATATCAATATCAAACAAACCATGACGCTTGATTTGATCAATCATATGGTCTAAAAATGGAATACCCGTGTTTAAGGTGCCTTGACCAGTACCGTCGAGATTCAAACGAACTCGAATTTTGGTTTCGTTGGTATTTCTTACCACTTCACTGATACGATCTGTCATAGACACGTTCCTCAAATACGTCAAAATGATTGATGTAGAAAATATTTTCGCCGTGACGACGTCACTGCATATTAGATTGCTCAGGAGGGTTTATCAATGCCTATTACCGTACATGCTTATACTTCTTTAGAAAATGATGAAGTGCGCAGCCAGCTTGAGCGACTGTATGACACTAGCCCTGAATTTAGCGATGGGGCAGATGCCATGGAACAACTAGAGCAAAACCTTACACAGTATACCTCAGTTTATAGTGCAGAATTTAATACCAAGATTATCGGGGCAATCTGGTGCACCGGACAGGGAGAAAGCCGGATTCTGGAAAATATCGTGGTGCATCCGGCCAACCGCGGGCGTGGCGTTGCAGAAAGGCTGGTCAGTGAAGTCTGCCGCATGGAAGAAGAAAAAGGGGTCAAGAATTTTGTGCCGGGGTGTGGTGCCATCCATCGTTGTCTGGCCAATCTGGAAAAAATCTAAAAATAGATCAAGCAGTCGCAGCCTTCGGGCTGCTTTTTTGTAAATAAGACCGCAGATTTGTTTTATTGGTGAAGTCTTTGGTAAAAACTGTTTAATTTATGACTCAAATTGATGCGAGTTGATGGAAAAGTAAACATTTGATGAAAATTATTCTCTGCGCTCTTGACGATTTAAAGCTGAAACTGTTTAATACGCGACATCGGCGTGATAGCTCAGTAGGTAGAGCAACGGATTGAAAATCCGTGTGTCCCCAGTTCGATCCTGGGTCTCGCCACCATATTCGAAAAAACCTCAAACATTGTTTGAGGTTTTTTTTCGCCTGTCATTTTGTCTTTCAGCTGAAAACAGTGGTTTTGCCTCACTATTCGGCTTTCAGACGATGAGTCCATGCTTTGCTGACTTTCAGGATAATTCACATGAGTTGCCATTCATCTGAGCAAGCATGAGTTATCCAATTAATCAATGTAATCTAGTAGATAAGAATATTGAAAATAGACTGGATCATCGTCAGTTGCAGTATTTGGGCCATCAATAATAGGGGAAAGGCAAACCAATGAATATCATGAAAATGTCTATATTCGGACTCATGCTCGGTGTTTACAGCATCGGAGCACAAGCCGAGGACAAGCAAGCGGTCGTGACGCTACCGACCCTGACCGTGATGGCCGAACCTGAAATGAGTAATGAAACCGGCTATGTGCCTTTTGTACAGGAAGAAAAGAATCTGCGCGCCTTACAGCATCAGGTGATTCGTGGTACCCGGGATGCAGAGAATTTCATGGTCAATCCTGATGTGGTGGCAAACCTCGAGATCCAGCCCATAGAAGCCCCTGATCTAGATTCACTGTCACCGGCACTACAGCAGTATGTGCTGACCATTGCCCAGGGACTGCAATCCAGTGATCCAACCCAAGGGTTATATACCATTCTGGAAAATTTTGGCATTGATCGAAGTAACAGCCTACAGCCAGATCGCAATATGAAGATCCAGATCAATCTGGACAAGGTGAATATCGACCTGCTTGAAAATCACCTTAATGTACCTGCTGTCATACAATTACCGAAACAGCCCTGAAATACTGTCCAATGCTACCTATCCATCCCCGCCAGTCGGGGATTTTTTATTGCTAAAATTTACGGTAAAAGGAGCATGAATTTCTAATCGCCCGCTTAAAACCAGCATCGAAAGATACGCCAGTAATCATGCTGAAATGACCGTGTATCAATACTCACAGTAATACTGATCATGTTTACACAAGTTTAAGGAACAATAGGGTCTCTCCCCCTGAAATGATGATGCGGAGGTTTTCCTTATGCGTCCCCTTAGCACAACTTTCCTGATGTTACTGAGCCTGTTTACTGCACTGCGCATGGTCGATGCACATGCCGCACCAGATTCAGTCACTTTACCGACACTGACCGTGATGGCAGATCGTGAATTGCGTGAAGAAACAGAGTTCATGCTTCCCCTGCAACAACAATCCAGCCAGAAAAAGGCGTTAAAGATGCGGATGATGAAGATTGAACGCGAATTGCAGGACTACACGGTCAATACTGATTTCGCGGGTGATCTCGACATTCTACCTAGCAGCAATCCGGCACGACTGGATAGCCTGCCACCGGGGCTGCAACAGTATGTGCAGGCGATTGCGGATGGTTTGCGCTCTGCTGACCCACGTGATGGTATTTATCTGATGCTGGTGCCATTTGGCATTAACCGTAATGCAACTTCAGTTCAGACTGCCCGAGAACAGTTCAACCTGAATAATATTGACTGGGCGCTGCTGAATGAATGGTGTTCGGCAAACGCTTGCTAGATAAAGTCAAACGATACAGCGCGAGCTTAAAACAGCAATGGTGATCAAATTTCCTTTTGGAACAGTCCGTGCCTTTGCAGAGGTTTTGTATAGAAGAATTGATTTTTGTTTAAAAAATAAGCATATTGATAAAAAGGAAATCTATACATAACCTGCAGCAGGAGAGCATGTGCATGCCGCGTGTTTTTATGATTTTAGCCGCTGTGACACTGGCAATTTTTATCGGGCTGTTTTATCAAAACTCTGCCCAGAAAAAACATCAGGCTGATTTGCTCGAATATGAAACTGTGCTTGAAGAAAAAACCGAGAGCATTGCGCAGCAAGCACAGGACTGGTCTAAGCCGATTGAGCTTGAGCTTGAAGATGACCGTCTGGATGGCGACTATGCCATCATGGCTGAATTCATGCTGGGTCAATTGCGCGACAGTGCCGAGGAGCGGAATCAGTACCTGCGTGATTTAAAAGCGGCCAACTGGCAGAATTTTCTGGATATCGACCGTCTGGCCAAGGATCAGGCACAAGACTATAAAGAAACCGAAGCCATGCTCAAGCAAGTGCATCAAATTGTGAACAGCTATCAGCAGCAAATTCAGCAGCGTGATGCCGAGCTGATCAATAAGGCACAGCAACTGGATATTAAAAACCGTTATCGCCAGCAGCTGACCGCGAACCTGCAAGCCGATCAACAGCAAAGTAATGCCCATGCGATCTTTGAGATTGAGAAACAAAGTCTGGCCAAGGCAGATGCCTTATTTGCCGTATTGAAAAAGCATAAATGGCAAAAGAAAAATAAAACTTTTATGTTTTATGAAGATAAAGCCGTGAAAGAGTTTAATGCGCTGTATAAAAAAATATTAAACCTGAATAAACAGATGCAACAGATTGCGACAGCAAACCAGAAAGCGGTTGAAAATAAGTTATAACCCTGTAGGCGATCACAGGATTGCCACATGACTGTCATCTGCTGTTCAAACTCAGTGCTTAAATTGAATGTGTCGCACAGATCACGACATAACATTTAAGCAGGTGAGTCATGCAAACAATTCAGGTTTTTGCTGATATTCAGCAGGTGTACGGTGAGTTTGTCGCAAATAAAATATGTCCAAAACTACAAAGTCTGAATAATGAGGGCAGGAGCCGATTTTTCTTGAATCAATATTTCAAGCTGATAGAAGACTGGCACTATACCGAACAGATTGTGATCCAGTTTAATCAGCAGTATTTCAGTCTGGATCTGGGAGGCGCGCCGGATTTTATGGATCAGGAAAATTATATGCGCTGGCTACAATCAGAACTACTGCATTAATCCAGTCACCCTATTCATTCTCTGGCTAAACTCAAGCTGTCGATCGAGGCAGCTTTTTTATTTTCCAGATTTGGTCTGCATCTTGCTGCTGTATTGGCACAGCGTAAATAAGCGCTGATTCCAATTCCGGCCTGAACCAGCTATGCTGAAATGAATAAAACCGTCGCTATAAGCATGACAGGCGGCGCATGCATGAGATGGAGGGCGATATTGATGCAAGAACTGATTTGTTATAAGCAACTTCCGGTCTGGACAGAAAAGAGTATTCCTCAGGGCTTCAAGAATCAGCACAATACCAAAGCAGGGACTTGGGCCAAACTGACGTTACTTAAAGGTGAGTTGCATTTTGCCATGCTGGAAGCATCCGGTGCGGTGCAATCTGAACATGTGTTTACACCAGCGCAGCAACCGCCATTTATTGAACCTGAGGCTTGGCACAAGATTGTTTCTGCCAGCGAGGATATCGAATGCCAGCTGCGTTTTTATTGCCGGCCTGAAGATTACTTCATCAAAAAATATCAGTTGAATCCTACCCATTCTGAAGTACTGGCTGCCATGCCCTATTTAAAGGGTGGCCGTGCGCTGGATGTCGGTTGCGGTACAGGACGTAATGCACTGTATTTAAGTCAGAATGGTTTTAATGTCGAAGCCTGGGATGTCAATGAAAACAGTTTGCAGACCTTAAGACAGATTGTGCAGACGGAGCACATTGATCACGTGCAGATCCAGCGCCGTGATCTCAACACAGATACCAGTATTACAGGCCAGTATGACTTCATTTACTGTACCGTGGTGATGATGTTCCTTGAGGCGAAAACCATTCCACCGCTCATTGCACAGATGCAGCAGGCGACCGTGCCGGGTGGTTATAATCTGATTGTCTGTGCGATGGATACGCCAGAGATTCCGGTACAGCCCGATTTTCCATTTAGCTTTAAGCCGGGCGAGTTACGGGCTTATTATGAGGACTGGAAGATTGTGAAATACAATGAAAATATTGGTGAGCTGCATCGGGTGGATGCACAAGGCCAACGGATTAAACAGCATTTTGCGACCATGTTAGCGCAAAAGGTCGAATAAGTGCTTTAAGCTGCTGTTAAACTCTTGAATTAAAATGAGAGTGTTCAAAACAAAAAAAGATGTCGTAATGACATCTTTTTTATGCTCAAAAAATCTTAAGCAGCTTTTTTGAACCAAGAGAACCAGCCTTTTTTCTCAGCTTTTACGTCTGCTTGAGCAGCTTCGGCTTTCTCAGCAGCCGCTTCTTTTACTTCAGCAGCAGTTTCAACAGTTGCTTCTTTTGCTTCTGCTACTTCTGTTTTTGCAGCTTCAACTTGTTGTTCTGCGGTTGCTTGTGCAGTTTCTACTTGAGCAGTTGTTTCAGCTTTTACTGTTTCAACTTTCGCTTCAGTTGCTTGTTTTGCATCTGTAGTAGTGGCTTGAGCAGCTTCAACTTTTGCTTGCACAGGCGCAACCGCTTCTGTAGCAACAGTTTGAACTGTAGTGGTTGTAGCAGCAGGTGCTACTTGAGCTTCAGTTGCCATTGCAGATGCAGAAGTTGCTACGATTGCAGTCGCAAGCATTGTTTTAAGCATGTTCATATAAACCCCTTAAGGAAGTAGGAAAAAAGAGGCTTGATCATACACAGATAAAATTTAAGCGATTCATAATTAAGATTTTAATGGTGGAAAAATAAACCAATTTTACAAAGGGATAACATTCTAGTTTAAATAAAAAAGCTCCGAAGAGCTTTAACTAATGACATAAAGTTTTGGTCGAGGTTTAGATTCTTCATATTTAATTAAAGAATCAAATGTTAGTTCATTAAAGTCTTTTTCAGATATACGAATTTCATCGAGCATTTTCTGCTTACTAAATTTTGGATCTGAAGCTAATGTTAAAATTAATTTAGGAAGCATTACGCTTTCATCACGGTGAGTTTCGTTAGGCTCATTAATGTGATAACCTAAGGTATTAATTTTCATAGAGTTACTTCGATAAAACCAATCTGTTATACGTTGCAATTTATGCGATTTATAATTTATAGCCTTTAAAGATGTTCGTCATACTTTCTTATAGTCGATCATATTTTCAATCGTTAAATAAGAAGGAACTGTACTTAAAAAACCTTCAGTAGGCATTAAAAATTCTGAAGCAAACTTATCTGCTTCAGTTTCTAAAATACGATTGTCTACTTCATTGCGGACATATTTATTATGTGTGTGCATAACGGTGTGGCCTAATTCATGCGCACAATCGAATCTTACCCGTTCGGCAGATTTTGTATCATTCAAAAAAATAAACGGTGAGCCTGATTCATCATCAAAAAAAGAAAGGGCATCAATTTCTTTTTTTTGTATAAAAAACCCCGCACTAAGCGGGGTTTCTTTTTATCTCGGTATTTAAGAATTAAACACGTTCGATAATGGTCGCAATACCTTGACCCAAACCAATACACATGGTCGCAAGACCAATTTGCGTATCTTGCTGTTCCATCACGTTAAGCAGAGACGTGGTAATACGCGCACCAGAACAACCGAGTGGGTGACCCAACGCAATCGCACCACCGTTATGGTTTACGATGTCCTGTTTGTCATAAATGCCTAAGCCCTTAAGAACAGACAGACCTTGTGCAGCAAAGGCTTCGTTCAATTCAAAAGTCTGAATATCAGAAATGGCAAGGCCAGCACGTTTCAAGGCTTTTTGCGTTGCCGGAACCGGGCCGTAACCCATGATCGCAGCATCACAACCTGCAACTGCCATAGAGCGGATCACGGCACGTGGCTTAAGACCTAAGGCTTGTGCACGCTCATAAGACATGAGCAACATTGCAGAAGCACCATCAGACAAGGCTGAAGAGGTTGCCGCAGTCACTGTACCGCCTTTCGGATCGAACACTGGACGTAAAGCACGGAATGATTCGATGTTGGCATCCGGACGGATCACTTCATCTACGTCGCATAGGATTTTAAAACCGTTTGCATCGTGACCTTCAATACCTACAATCTCGTTCTGGAACAAACCGTTTTCAGTCGCAGCCCAGGCACGACGATGAGATTCCACACCAAAGGCATCCTGTTCTTCACGGCTAATGCCATTCATACGACCCAGCATTTCAGCGGTTAAGCCCATCATGTTCGATGCTTTGGCATAATGCTTAGACGCTTCCGGGTTCAGGTCGATACCATGCATCATGCCCACATGGCCCATGTGCTCTACACCACCAATGATGAAGATATCACCCTGGTTAGTGGCAATTTGCGCCGCCGCGGTATGAATCGCCTGCATAGACGAGCCACACAAACGGTTCACGGTTTGACCAGCCACAGTTTTCGGCAAGTCCGCCAGTAATGCGATATTACGGGCAATGTTCATCCCTTGTTCCAGGGTCTGATTCACACAGCCCCAGATCACGTCTTCAACTTCATTCGGGTCGAATTCGTTACGTACCATCAGGGCACGGACAAGTTCAGCAGACAGGCTGTCCGCACGTACATTGCGGAACATACCGTTTTTGGTTTTACCCATTGCTGAACGTACGCCATCGACGATGACAACGTCACGTGGATTTAAAGTAGCCATTCACGTTGCTCCTTAACCGTAGAATTTTTTGTTGTTAGCAGCCATTTCACGCAACATTTCTGGCGCTTCATAAGCTTTACCAAGGTGCGCATACTTATTGCAAAGCGCAACATATTCAGCTACACCGGTTTGATCGATGTAACGGCATGGACCACCACGGAATGGAGGGAAACCGACACCCATGATCATTGCCATATCTGCTTCAGAAGCAGTCGCGACAATGTTGTCTTCCAGGCAACGAACCGTTTCGTTACAGAAAGCCAGCATCATACGGTCAATGATTTCCTGAGCGTCAAATTCACGTTTTTCCACAGTTGCAACAGAGGCCACAAGCTCATATGCAGTTGGATCAACCACTTTGGCTTTTTTGCCTTTACGGTCAAGTTCATACTTGTAGAAACCCACGTCGTTCTTTTGACCCAGACGTTTGTTCTCATACATGGTTTGAATCGAACCTTTGAAGTCCGGTTTCATACGATCCGGGAAGCCTTCAGCCATCACTTCTGCACCATGTACGCCAGTATCAATACCGACAACGTCCATCAGGTAAGCAGGGCCCATCGGCCAGCCGAATTTTTCCATCACTTTATCAATTTGCTGGAAATCAGCCCCATCTTTAAGCAACAGATCAAACGCACCGAAGTAAGGGAACAATACGCGGTTGACCAGGAAGCCCGGGCAGTCATTCACCACGATTGGTGTTTTACCCATTTTCTGAGCAAGTACCACAGTCGTTGCAATGGCTTCGTCAGAGGTCTTCGCGCCACGGATCACTTCAACCAAAGGCATCATATGTACCGGGTTAAAGAAGTGCATCCCCACGAAGTTCTCAGGACGTTGCAGGCTTTCAGCCAGACGCGTGATCGAAATCGTAGACGTATTTGAAGCAATGATGGTGTTCTCACGTACTGATTTTTCAGTATCAGCAAGTACAGCAGCTTTGATTTTAGGGTTTTCAGTTACCGCTTCAATCACGATATCCACTTCTTTAAACTCTTCCAGGCTTAAAGTCGGACGGATACGTGCAAGGGTTTCACCCATTTTCGCAGGAGTCATTTTTTTGCGTTCAACCTGTTTGGTCAACAGTTTGTTCGCTTCAGACATACCCAATGCAAGCTGTGGATTACCAATATCTTTCATGATGATTGGTGTGCCTTTGCTCGCCGCCTGATAAGCAATACCACCACCCATGATCCCAGCGCCAAGTACCGCCGCCTGGTTCACCGGATGCGCACCTTTTTCGTAGCGCTTCGAGGTTTTTTTCACGATCTGGTCGTTCAGGAACAAACCGATCAATGCACCTGCTTGTGGCGTAACTGCAGCTTTGGCAAAGCCTTCAGCTTCAACTTTTAACGCGTCATCACGATGCAAGCTTGCACCGGCCTGTAATGAATCAAGCAGTAATTTTGGCGCCGGATATTGAGCCGGATTGGCCTTGGCCAGAACCATGCCTTTCGATGAATTAAACGCCATCATCTGTTCGATCGGGCTGAGTTTAAC
>ERZ808028.1872-NODE-1872-length-11363-cov-6.647439_pt1 | contig 11363 bp, 9 predicted proteins | sample MGYA00380184_ERZ808028 | MGnify/ENA primary metagenome ERZ808028 (study PRJEB31490, sample SAMN06133397) | mouse gut metagenome | isolation source: J8_1 | host: mice | place: China: Chengdu | collected 2015-05 ...
TGCGGGTGTAGTTCAATGGTAGAACACTAGCCTTCCAAGCTAGATACGTGGGTTCGATTCCCATCACCCGCTTTTTTTATATTTTATTTTCAGGAGGGCTTCTGATGAAGATTGTATTCTTAGACGTCAAGACAATCGGTGAAGATATTGATTTGTCCGGCTACGACCGGTTAGGCCAGGTGGTAAAATACCCCTTCTCCACTCCCGCCCAGGTTCCTGATCGGATTGCGGATGCAGACGTTATTGTCCTTAACAAAGTACGGATTGATGCCGAAACCGTGGGAGACGCCCCGAAGCTGAAGCTGGTCTGCGTAACCGCCACCGGAACCAATAATCTGGACAAGGAATTTCTTGACAAGCGCAAAATTGCCTGGAGAAATGTGGCCGGATACTCTACGGAGTCCGTGGCGCAGCATACATTTGCCATGCTGTTCTATTTACTGGAAAAACTGCGATACTACGACGATTACGTAAAAGATGGGCGTTACGCATGTGATACGTCATTTACCCACTTTGAAGAACATTTTTATGAATTGAACGATAAGACCTGGGGAATCATCGGACTCGGCAATATCGGAAGACGGGTTGCGTCTATCGCGAAAGCCTTTGGCGCCCATGTAATCTATACCTCCCCCTCCGGCAGTCCTAAACAGGAGGGATACTGTCAGGTAGATATAGATACTCTGCTTGCCTCCTCCGACATCATATCCGTTCATGCCCCGCTAAATAAATATACCGAGAATTTGATTAATGCCGCTGCATTTAAGAAAATGAAGAAATCCTGCATCTTTCTTAATCTCGGCAGAGGGCCGATTGTGGTTGAAGATGAGATTGCCGAAGCTCTTGAACAGCACGAGATTGCCGCCGCAGGGCTGGACGTGCTCTGTACAGAGCCCATGAGTCCCCAAAACCCTCTTCTTCAGATGAAAGACAGCAGAAGGCTGTACATCACCCCTCATATAGCCTGGGCCAGCGTAGAAGCCAGAACACGGCTGATGAAGATTGTTCTGGGACAGATTCATGAATTTTTCGACATAAAGCACAGCAATTAAACATAAAAAACACTCAGGAATATAGACTGTATTAAGGTATCCTATATTCCTAAGTGTTTTATTTTTTCGTCTTATCTCTATGCAATACCACCGAAAGCATCTCCCCTGCCATCACCAGCACACCGCCGCAGACAAGATAGATATCCCCAAGATTCGCCGTAATCCTTCCAAGAAACTTCTTCTTAGTTTTGAATCCGATATAGTCAACCACCTTCCCCTTTGCCAGCCTATCAAAGAGGTTGCTCGCTGCACCGGCGCTCACAAGGGCCATTCCCAATTTTTTTACATAGCTCCTCTTTTTCGCAAATGTGAGAAAATCCCACGCCAGTACTCCTGCGCCGGCAAACACAGACATGCCTCTCACAGCCTTTGGGCGCTCGTCAAACAGATTAAGCAGAAATCCCCTGTTATAGACTTTCCGGAGAACAAGCCCTCCGCCTGGGAGTTTCCTTTCTTCTCCCTGGTTCAGCTCATCCTCCACCCATCTCTTAATCATCACATCCGCGCCCAGCAGTATTGCAAATATCACCAGCATAACGGAGAACATCCTATATCTCCTCTTTGATCTTTACAATCTGTTCTTCCTGCTTCTCAATCTCCTCCTCACGCTTCTCCACCTCTTCACACAGGGAAATGTACTCCGTATCGTCTACCTCGCCCTTCTGAAACTTTTCATAGACCATGCGTCCGATATCCCTTAAGTCCCTCTCATTGGCACGCTTCATAGAACGGATATCGCTCTTAATCTTCTGAATCTCCAGCGTATCCTCCGCCTTCTTACTAAAATCACTTGCCGTATCTGAAATCTTCTTTCCCAGTTCACCAAAAAAATCTGCCATTTTATCTTCTCCTTTTCTCTTTTCTTGTCTGTCTGCTACAACTGACGCAAAATGTCCAAAGAGCGGTACAGGTTCATGGCCCCATATCCCCACTCTCTGTTCGGGCTCTCCATTCCCGGCCTCTGCTCTGCGCCAAGTAAAATGATGTTCCGAATCTGGCTGGAATTGACCCCCCAGGCCTCCGTATTGTTCAGAACCCACTCCATCAAAAGCGCCGCAGCCCCAGTGGCAATTCCTGCCGCTACGCTAGAGCCGCTTCGCACCACGAATTCATTGTTAAGCCCTGCACCGGACACCAGAACGCCAGGGACAGCATAATCCGGCTTTACCCTTCCATCTCTAGTATACCCCCTGCCGGAATTAATATCAACTGATTTATCCACCCCATTATAGAATGCAACCGTCATTGCCACCAGACTGCTTCCTGGCTCTGCCAGCGTCGTATCCGGATTCGCCTCTAAGAAATACACCTCTCCGGTGAGAAATTCTTGAACCGGAAGCCATATATGGAACATTCCGTCAGAACGCCGCACAGGTTTTACACTAATCTTCCAAATACCCGACGCAGGATTCCTAATCCGCATAAAAATCAATTGTGAATCATTATTTTCCAGAAGCAGTCGGTATTCTACCTCCACATCTGTCTTATCAAACACAAAGGTTTCTCGGTATTCACGCCCCTGCTTTAGCGTAATGTATCCTGTCCGTTCTCCGGAGGGTGATGTAAACGCAACAGTCATCACATTGGGAACAGTCGTCCACAACTCCGCTACAAAGCCCTCTACCCCTTCTTCCACACGTATCTCGGCATCCACAGTCTCATCCATACTTCCAAGCTGCCGTGAAAAATGATGCCTGTGTACCGCACCGTTTCCCGCGCTGATTACGACGCTTCTATTCAGCACCGACGAATAGGCATCAAGCATGTTAGACAGAAGGGAAGTCCCATTATGCCCTCCCAGGTTCGTTCCCAGCGCAATACACAGAACCAGCGGCATGTTCCTTTTGCGGGCAAGGTCATTAATATATTTCATGGCCAGCATGATATCATTTTCCTGAAAACATTTTGCGTCCTGACGAATAACATAAAAATCCTTCAAGTATGCTTTTGCAGGCTTTAACTTTACCACCGCAAGCGTCGCCTCTGGCGCGGCTCCAATAAAACGGTGCTCAAGATCTGCATTTCCCGCCGCTACGCTGGCGATAAACGTACCATGCCCGTCCGTATCCATGCTTGGCACAACCTCAAGGGGATTTTGTGAACGCAGCGCCTCATTAATCATTTCCTCTGTATATTCACTTCCGTAATCCAGTCCCTCCGGAAAGGGACCGTCCTGTATAGTCTGGTCCCAGATGCCTGCAATTCTTGTAGAACCGTCAATATTTTGAAAAAGAGGATTCCGGTAATCAATCCCTGTATCCAGGATACCCACCATCACGCCATTCCCCTGAAGAGTAAGCGTCGGATAACTCTGAACCACACTGATTCCCGCCTCATCCATGGCCTCCAAATCCATCAACTGATAGCAGTTTGGAATGGAATTATAGCGATAATATTCCAAAGACACAGGGTCTGTCAGGGTCTTATCCACATAGATGGCCTGAAACCCAAAATCCATAGACTGGACGCATGCCCTCGCCCGTTCCGCCTCCTCTGATGTGATTTCTCTGTAAATTGGGGCAATAAAATCAATAAAATCCTCCGACATAATCATCCTTCGGCAGGTTTCTCTATCCATAACCAAAACACCTCATATACTTTTTTCTAAGTATATGAGGCCTTCCATCCATTCTAGTACTCCTTCTTCATTCCCGAAAATCATTATAAGACACAACGTCTATGGCAAATCAGCGCCGGTAAGCCGCGGCACCTCCTGGCCCCTTAGCATAATTAACGGCCCGCCCGTACCTTCTATGTATTCTTTGGTAATCGTCACCTGTCCGATATTGTCATCCTTTGGAATTTCAAACATAATATCCAGCATGAATTCCTCAATAATCGCCCGAAGAGCCCTTGCGCCTGTATCCTTTTCAACAGCCTTCTTTGCGATTGCAAAAAGAGCGCCCTCATCAAAAGCAAGCTTCACCTCATCCAGCGCAAGCAGCTTCTGATACTGCTTCAATATCGCATTCTTTGGCTCCGTCAGGATCTTCACCATCATTTCCTCGCTTAAGCCCCGCAGGGTAAATACAACCGGAAGGCGCCCCAAAAACTCCGGAATCATGCCGAAATTGCGCAAATCCTCGGTGGTTACCTTCTCAAGAATCGTCTGGTCCTTATTGTACCGATCCTTAAGCTCTGCCCCGAACCCAATGGAAGACTGCTTCGTCAGCCTCTCCTTAATAATCTTATCCAGATCGGGGAAGGCGCCGCCGCAGATAAACAGGATATTCTTTGTATTCACCGTGGTAAGAGGCACCATGGCATTCTTACTGTTGGCCCCTACCGGCACCTCCACGTCGCTTCCCTCCAAAAGCTTCAGCATCCCCTGCTGGACAGACTCCCCGCTTACATCCCTCTGGTTAGTATTCTTCTTCTTAGCAATCTTGTCAATCTCATCAATAAAGATAATTCCCTGCTCAGCCTTCTCCACGTCATTGCCTGCCGCGGCCAGAAGTTTTGAGACAACGCTCTCGATATCATCACCAATATACCCTGCCTCTGTCAAAGACGTGGCGTCCGTGATGGCAAGGGGAACATCCAAAAGCCTCGCCAGCGTCTTAACAAGATAAGTCTTACCACAACCAGTAGGTCCGATCATCAGCATGTTGGATTTTTCAATCTCAATCTCATCCATGGTATCCGTGGCTACACGTTTATAATGGTTGTAAACTGCCACAGAAACAGCCTTCTTTGCATACTCCTGCCCTACCACATACTCGTCAAGCTTACCCTTAATCTTATGGGGCGCAGGAATATTTTGAATGTCAATCAGGGGCTTTTTCTCCTCCCCCTCCTTCTTCTTCTTAATCTTCTGCTTCTTGGGGACATGCTGCTCCATGTCAGCCATATTGAAAATCTGCACCCCCGGAATGTTCATATTCATCAACTGGCTGTAATCAACCTGACCGTTCATCATTGCGTCAAAGCTTTTCTGCATACAGTCACTGCAGATTGAGATTCCATTCGGAAGATCGATCATCTTACCTGTCGCAGTCTCCGGACGTCTGCACACAAAACAGATCTTCTCATATTCGTCCTCATGCTTCTTCGTATCCTCCACCTGTCCTTCTCCCACTTTCTCTATATTGTTCTTATCCTGCTCGGACATCTTGCCTTCCCTTCCTTCTTCTGTAGCGCTAAATATTATGTCATGGTATCAGCCAAATTCTTACAAATACTGCCCTCTACCACAGATGAAACCGATTCCGGTACAGAGGCAAAAGCTCTTACCCTTCCCTCACCATCTCAAGGAAACTCTCCTCCGAGATAATCGGAATCCCCAATTCATTCGCCTTCTTATTTTTAGACGACGCAGACGTCACGTCATTGTTAATCAGATAATTCGTCTTAGAAGTAACCGACCCTGTCACCTTGCCTCCCAGACTCTCTATCAACTCCTTCACCTCACCACGGTTGGAAAAATGCGTCACACTGCCGGTAATCACAAAATTTATTCCCGCAAATATCTGCTTTGTCTCCTCCACTGTCTCCTTGGGAAGCACCAGCTCATTCAGCAAATCGAGGAACTGCTTCACATGCTGCCTGGAGGAAAAATAATCGACAAACGCCTTGGCAATCACCCCGCCAACCCCTGGTATCTCATTTAACTCCTCCTCCGTCGCATGAAGCATCGCCTCCACATCATACTGAAATTCCTTACAGATCACCTTCGCATTGGCAAGCCCGATATTGGCAATTCCCAATGCATAAATCACCCTCGGCAAAGTGGTAGTCCGCGCCTTCTCGGCATTGGCAGTCAAGTTTCGGTAGGATTTCTCGCCAAAGCCTTCTAAGGACTGAATCTCTTCCTGATATCGGTCCAAATGGAAAATATCCGCAAACTCCCGAATATAGCCTTTGGAAATAAACTTCTCCAAAGTTGCCTCCGACAGCCCTTCGACGTTCAATGCATCCCTGCTTACTAACAGTGCAAAAGACTTAACATGCTTCGCCTGGCACTCCGGATTCGTACAGTATAAAGCCTTCGCATTGGCAACCTGCTTAATTTCCGTATCCCCCTGACACACAGGGCACTGCTTCGGAATATCCTTCACACCGCTTCTCGTTAGATTTTGTGCAATCTGGGGAATAATCATGTTTGCCTTATACACCTCAATCTTATCCCCAATCCCAAGCTCTAACTCCTCCATGATGCTGATATTGTGGACGCTGGCGCGGCTGACCGTGGTTCCCTCTAACTCCACAGGCTCAAAAATGGCCACAGGATTAATCAGACCCGTCCGAGACGGACTCCACTCAATCTCCATAAGAGTCGTCTTTCGTACCTCATCCGCCCATTTAAACGCATAGGAATCCCGCGGAAACTTCGATGTCCGCCCAAGAGACTGACCATACGCTATATCATCATATATTAGCACAAGTCCATCGGACGGAAAATCATTCTGTGGAATTTTTTCTGAAAATTTAATAACTTCTGCCTCCACAGTCTGTGCAGTCACTTCATGGAACTCCACCACCTCAAATCCCTGCTCCATAAGCCAGTTCATCTGACAACATCTTGAGTTCCTGAAATCGACTCCTTCTGCCTGCACCAGAGAAAATGCATAGAATCTTACGTTCCGCTTTGCCGTAATCTCGTTATTCAACTGACGAACCGAGCCGCTGCACAGGTTCCTTGGGTTCTTATATTTGGCATCCGCATCCTCAATCTCAGAATTGATCCTCTCAAATTCCCGATAACTAATCACAGCCTCGCCCCGCAGGATTAACTCCCCCTGATAGGCAATCTTAAGGGGAATATTTTTAAAGACCCTGGCATTATTGGTAATCACCTCGCCAACCTCTCCGTTTCCCCGCGTAACTGCCTTAAAAAGCTGTCCCTCTCGGTAGGTAAGAACAATGGTAAGCCCGTCAAGCTTCCAAGACATAAGGGCCTTCTGTTCCCCTAAAAAACGTTTCAGCTCATCAATTTCCTTCGTCTTATCCAGAGAAAGCATGGGACTTTCATGTCTCTCCTTGGGTAATTCGCTAAGCACCTCATAGCCTACGTTCACCGTCGGACTGTTGGCAAAGGTAATTCCCAGCTCCTTCTCAAGCTCATCAAGCTCATCATACAGCTTATCGTACTCCCGATTGCTCATAATCTCTCTGGATTCCTGATAATAGGCGCGTCCCGCATCATTCAGCAGCTTCACTAACTCCAACATTCTGGCTTTCTTCGATTCGCTCATACAACTCCTTTAACTCCTGCTCTGTTAATTTTCTGACTGCCCCTGGCTTTAATCCGCCAAGCTCAATATTCATAATCCGGACCCTGACAAGCCTTGTCACCTGATATCCCAACGTCTCGCACATCCTGCGTATCTGCCGGTTCAGTCCCTGGGTCAGCACAATAGAAAATGTATATTTCCCTAACATTTTCGTCCTGCAGGGCCTTGTCAATGCGTCCAACCCTTTCTCCCTGTCGCGAATTCTTACCCCTTCGGCCATCTGCCAAAGAAACCTTTTCGTCACAGGCTTATCCACCGTAACCCTATACTCCTTCTCATGTCCGTATCTCGCCCGCATCATCCCGTTAATCAGTTCTCCGTCATTGGTCATAAGCAAAAGACCCTCCGAATCCTTATCCAGACGGCCCGCATAGGTAATCCTCTCCGGATAGTTCAGATACCGGATAATACTCTTTTTCTCACGTCGTTCCTCTGTGCAGACGATTCCCACCGGCTTATTCACCGCCAACACAATCCTCTCACGCCTGCGTCCAACAACCTTCCTTGCGACCCGTACCTCCTGGTCTTCTCCTACCTTCATGCCGCAAACGCCGCGCACTCCGTCCACAGTAACCTGCCCGCTCTCAATCAGACGGTCCGCCTCCCTGCGGGAGCACACGCCCGCGTCACTTAAAAACTTGTTAAGCCTAACCATCCTGCAATACTCCACTTATCTTGTCATCCTGTACAAAAGTATTTCCACTATATAAAAATAATACCCTGGAAATCTTCTTTTCTCCCATAATATCATTAAGATTCCCTTCATAGAACTCTGGGTCTATCACAATAATCTCCCTGAAATAAGGTACCAGAAAAGGAATCAGACAGTTTGCATAGGAATCCTTCACCAGAAGCAGACGGTCTGTTGTATCTGCCGTGGTACGGATATTGACCATTCCCTTGCTGCCTCCCAGGAACAAATCGTACGCATCCATCTCCTTTAGCTTCGTCCGGTCATACAGAGTGGAAATCTTCCATTCTCCGGCATCCACTACAATCTGCGGCATCTCCTTGTCACTTTTAGCGGTATAGATGTAGATGGACTCTTGATATCCCGTCTGATAACCGCTCTTTAGAGACAAATCTCCCGTAAATATATTCGTAACCACGTATTTCTCCCACTTCGGCGTCTTTGCTTCGTCAAGCTGCATTGACTCTACCAACTGCTGACTGGCATAATAGGCCCCAAGGGTGGTCCAGTGGGAATCTGTACGGTAGAAGATTTCTTCCTTCTTATGGGCCGCCAGTGTCTTGCTCAAGTCCACCCAGGCAACCCTTTCTGAAAGCTCCTGGGATATTTCACGAAACATTCCGTTCTGATCTTTTGTAACGGCAAAACGAGGAAGCTTATCAGAAAGGATATTCGCCGCATTGGGCGCCAGCGCCAGATAAATTGGAACCTTCTCATAGCTTTCGCCAAAATCTACCATCGCTTTCAAGTTCGCGTGAAGCTTCTCCTGATCCGCCTCTTTAATGTCCTCAAGCAAATAATCGTCCTTCCCCTTAAAGACACCGTTGGATTCCCGCTTGCCCATCAGCAAATCTATTCGATTCTTAAGGGACACCCATAGATTCCGCCCAAGAAACTGATCCGAGCGAAACGCCTCATATTTATCCATAAAAGAGCCATCAGCCACATCTTCCCATGCCAGTTTTGGCCGTGTAGCAAGCGGACGATTCTCCTTATCAGAGAAATCCTGTTCTAAGGGTATCAGCTCTAACAGGGAAATCAATATCAGAAGTCCGAAAAACAGCAGAGCCGCCGTCTTTCTCCTATATGCCCTTCCCGATTTAAACTCCTTCTGTTTCTTCTGCCTCATAAACTCTCCTATACATATGAGCCCATCAACATACAATATATGTCATACATAACACAAACATTACGCCATATATGGCACAGTTGATTAGCGCCAGTCCTTTCCCTCCTCTGTCCATAATAGTCTCGTATCCCTTATGGACAAACGGAAAAAGCCCGATTATCATGACAATCAAAAGCGCAAGATTCGTAACCAGCAGGTACATCCCTCTGTCATCAGACAAGCCGACAGCGCCTGCTCCGAACATATTTCCCAGATAAACAAACGCTGCTGCCGGCCTTGACTGAAAGAAGAATACCCATCCAATCATTACCATGAAAACGCTGTAAACATGTCCCAAAAAGGCCGGCATCTGATCCAGCGCCCTCCACAAAAAAAGCTTCTCCGCGACCATCAAAATTCCACAGTACAAGCCCCATATCAGGTAATTTAGCGACGGGCCGCGAAACAGCCCCACCAAAAGCCAAATCAAAAGAATATTCCTCACCTGCTTTGATTCTTCTGTGTCTCCCCCTCCAAGGGGGTGATACACATACTCCCGAAACCACGCCCCAAGGGACATATGCCATTTGTACCAGAATTCTGTTGTGCTTCCCGCCGCGTAGGGATATTGAAAATTCTCCGGAAAATCAAAGCCTGTCATCTTCCCAAGCCCTATTGCCATATCCGTATATCCACTCAGATTATAATAAATTTTAAGCGCAAATGCAATGCACCCAAGCCATGCGCTAAGTACAGACATCTGACCGGTCTCCAGCGCCATGACCTCATCATAAAGAAGCCCAATATTATCTGCAAACAGCACTTTCTTGGAAAGTCCACGAATGAAATACATCGCCCCTTCCCCCACCTTGCCCGAAGAAATCTGCCTTACCCGAAGCTGCTTTTCCATCTCTAAGTATCGTACAATTGGACCGCCCGGCATTTTGGAAAACATAAGCACATAAAGGGCGAGGTCAGCGGGATTCTTCTGCACCTTTACATTTCCCCGATAAACGTCTATAATGTAAGATAACATCTGAAGCGTGCACAAAGACATTCCCATAGGCAGGGCAAAGCCCTGAAAAGGAAGCTTTACAGGCAGAAGCGCCTCAAGCCATCCAAGCACTGTTCTCCCATACAAAAAGAATGAAAGAAGCCCCAGATTGATTGCTACGCAGAATATCATGCCCGACCTTGCCCGCCGCCGGTTCTTCAATACTCCGGCTAAATGGAGTCCCCACGCATAATTAAACAGAAGCATTCCCAACAACAGGAATATGGCCACAGGCTCACCCCATGCATAGAACACAAGGCTTGCTAAAAGAAGCAGTATATTCTTCAACTGTTCCGGCATCAGATAATACAGAAACAGTACAATCGGTAAAAAAGAAAATAAAAATACAACACTGTCAAATAAACCTGCTACCATTACAACTCCGCCGCCTCCGCCATGTGATTCACCCATTCTCCATAGTAATCCGAAGTCATATGGATTCCGTCCTCGGTATAGTATTCGTCTTTTACCAGACTTTGGTTATCTATAAAAGTTACGCCTTCTTCCTCGCATAGTTCCATTAGTTTTCTATTATATTCAGGAATATTCCGATACAGCTCGTCCTCGTCAATAACCTCCTGCGTAACTGGAAGGATGCTGTTGACATAGATCTTTGTATCCGGCAGCTTTTCCTTAAGCTCTTTTAGTACACGCCGGTATGCCGCCCCAAATATTTCCGCATCCCCGGACGCTGCCTTGATGTCGTTTTTCCCATAGGCAAGGAACAACACCTGAGGACTTATCTCCACTGCCTTTGAAACATGATTTTTAATCATACTGACCTCCGTCTCACATACACCGGTATCCCGCTCTGCCGTAACAAAGGATTTGTCAAGCGCCTGGCTCTCATACAAGCCTTGAGCTATCGAATCCCCAAGCACATATGAATTGGCAAATTTTTCGCTGACAGACCGTTTCGCCCATGCCTCATCCGCCGCACGCTCCGCTTCCTCAAGCTCCTTAATCTGTGCGTCGATCTCGGCCGTATCTGCTTCTTCCATCTGCATAAGCTTCTCAAGTCCCTTTCGCGGGTCCTCCCTTGGATTCATCACGCCCACGGCAAACACAATGCCTCCAATGACCATCCAGATGAGCATAGCCGTGACCGCCAGACGCAGGACAATGTCTCTCTCTTCACTTTTCTTCTTCGTCTTCTCTTGTCCTCTACTCACGCAAGCCTCGTTCTCCTTAAGCCACTGATTATATCCCTGCAAGCCGACAAAGC
>ERZ808028.1875-NODE-1875-length-11346-cov-3.236401_pt1 | contig 11346 bp, 8 predicted proteins | sample MGYA00380184_ERZ808028 | MGnify/ENA primary metagenome ERZ808028 (study PRJEB31490, sample SAMN06133397) | mouse gut metagenome | isolation source: J8_1 | host: mice | place: China: Chengdu | collected 2015-05 ...
ATTGATCATGGTGATGCCATCACCCGCGGCAGTAACCAGGTCAAAGCGTGGCATCTGAAAACGTGAGGTCAGCGTGAGCTGCTCACAGTCCACATTGACCGCATCATCAGAATGCAGCGTTTCCCCGGTAGGCAGCACCATCGACGTGTAGCGCGAGTCTTCCTGAGCTAACTGGCTTAAACCAAAGCGCACGAATTCGGTGGTGTGCATGGCGTAGTTAGTAAAGAGGATGAACTTTTGCACCGTATCAATTTCAATGCCGGTGTAATGCTCAATGCGCGCGCACGCGATATCGAAGCGCTGCGGCCCGAAATGAAATAGCGGCTTTTCTTCGCCGTGGAAAGCGTCCCACTCACCATCAATAATGGCGTCGTGGACTTCATCCAAGGTGGGACGCGGAATTGCATCCGCAACATCACCCGCCCGGCGCGCTTCTGAAGTATCCCCAATATTGCGGATGTACTCCGGCGGAATTCGCACATCTGATTGACCCACGAAGATATCGCAGGGGTAATTCTCCGTCAGTCGCGTCAGTTGCTCATGCAGATAGTCACGAACGACATAGGGCTTAGAAATCGTCGCACTGTATCGACCTGCCTCATCGACGTAACCAAAAGGCTGTGAACGGTCGATGGGGCTCCACTCGCGGACATCGACCACAATCTTCGGATAGACCACGTGCCGGTAAGCATCATAATCGCCTGTCTCCAGGGATTTTCTTGCCAACTCGCACGAAGAATCGTACAGCTGAATTAGTCGCTCAATGGCCTCATCTACCGTGTGGGCATGCTGCAAATCGCTCATAGGGCAATCCTAGCCATGATTTTTAGCGATATCTGCTCCAATGCGCTCGAGGATGGGCAACGGGTTGTGGATGCACTCAGATATATCTTGCTCAAAGTCGGTAAGAGCGTAGATCGCTTCAAAAAGAGTGCTTGACGATGCCTCCGGCAATGAATTCTGTCCGCACACAGCAACGACGGGAATGCCGCGGGCACGTGCGCGCTCGGCGATGCCAGTTGGTGCTTTGCCGCTGAGTGTTTGAGTATCGATGCAGCCTTCGCCGGTGATGACTAAATCAGCTTCGTCGAGGAGTTTTTCACCACCTGTTTCATCGAGGATCATGTCGACGCCGGAGCGCATCTCGGCATCGAGAAGCGCCATTGCCATAAAACCTAGCCCGCCTGCTGCACCGGCTCCGGGGCTCTGCGCTTCGCCACTCTTTTCAACCACGGTGGCGAAGTGCTTGATCGCTGCATCAACGCGGATAACGTCGGTGTCGCTTAGTCCCTTCTGCGGACCATAGATAGCGGCAGCGCCATTGGTTCCATACAAGGGATTGCGCACATCAGATGCGATAATGAAGTCCACCTCAGCAAGGCGCGGGTCCAGCTTTTCCAGGCTGAAGCTGTGCACGAGGTTTAAGTCTCTGACCTGTGTTATTTCCGCGCCCGCGGAATTGAAGAACTGCACGCCTAAAGCTTGAGCCATGCCGAAACCAGCATCGGTTGTCGCACTTCCGCCGAGTCCGATGATGATGCGGCGAGCGCCGGCATCGATAGCTGAGACAATCAAATCTCCTACTCCCCAGGAGCCTGCTTGCATGGCAGATTCCGAGGTGGGCAAACCATTCTGAGAAGCAAGATCCAAACCACAAGCACGAGCGATTTCAATGACGGCGGTGGAATCTTTCAGCGCGTACTCTGCGGTGATGATGTCGCCGCTGGAGTCATGCACTTGTGCTGAGACCCGCTGATAGCCCAAGGAGTCGAAGGCTTCTAAGGTGCCGTCGCCGCCATCGGCAAGCGGTGCGATGGAAACTGTGCGCCCCGCCTGCTCCAAGCCTTTGGCTAAAGCTTGGGATACTGCTGCCGATGTGGCGGAGCCCTTGAACTTATCGCAGCAGATGAGGACCTGAGACATTAGGCCAGGTTGTCGATGATGGCGGCCGTAATGTCCTTGGTCGAAGAATTGCCTCCCACCTCACGGCTGCGGATACCGTCAGCGCATGTCTTTTCAATTGCTGAGCGCACTCGCTTAGCTTCAACGTCCAAGCCAAAGTGATCGAGCATCAACGCTGCGGAACCAATCTGACCAACCGGGTTCGCAATGCCCTGGCCAGCGATATCTGGCGCCGAGCCATGCACTGGCTCGAACATCGATGGGAAACGGCGTTCGGGGTTGAGGTTCGCACTTGCGGCCAGACCCAAAGAACCTGCCATGGCGGAGCCCAGGTCGGAAAGAATATCGGCATGCAGGTTCGATGCAACCACCACGTCAAGGTCTTCGGGATTGAGGACGAACTTGGCGGCCATGGCATCGACAAGCACTGATTCGGTTTCTACATCCGGGTAGTCCTGTGCCACGCGATCAAAGACGTCATCCCACAGCACCATGCCGTACTGCTGCGCATTGGACTTGGTGACCTTCGACAACTTCTTGCGGTCGCGAGTACGCGCGAGTTCAAAGGAGTAGCGGAAGATTCGCTCACAGCCGACCTCGGTAAACACTGCTGCCTGGGTGGCTACTTCGCCCAGGCCGTCGCGGCCGGAGAAGTTACGTCCGCCGAAACCAGAGTATTCGCCTTCAGAATTTTCACGAACGACGATCCAGTCGAGGTTGCGCTCATGCGCATCGACAATTGGTGATTCCACATTTGGCAGGAAGTTGACTGGGCGAATATTGGCCCACTGGTCAAAGCCTTGGCAGATAGCAATGCGCAGGCCCCACAAGCTCACGTGGTCAGGCACGGTTGGCCAGCCCACAGCGCCGAAGAAGATGGCATCGAGGTCTTTGAGCTGGTCCAGGCCATCTTCCGGCATCATGCGGCCGGTGCGGGCGTAGTATTCACTGCCCCAGTCGAAATCCTTCCAGTCGAATGAGAAGGCGCCACCGGAATTCTTTGCCAGGGCATCGAGGACGTCGCGTCCTGCTTCGACAACTTCGTGGCCGACGCCATCGGCGGGGATGGATGCGATTTCAAATGTTTGCGAACTCATGTGCTTTTCCTTGCTCTTAAAGTGACTGCTGACACATTCCATTTAAAGTTCGCAAACGAGGGAAGTCCAAGACCTATTTCCATTGCCCCACATAGGTTTTTACTATGTGCTGAAATCAAGCCCCAAGGCTCGGCTGTGAATCAAAGACATCAATGCCTCAGCGCCGGGACTGAGCTCGCCTTTGCGGCTGACTACGAAGATATCCAGGTGCACTTCGGGAACGATTCGGCGCACCACGCACCCACTGCTGGCAGCAATATCGCGCCACGAATCCGGCATGACTGTGTGCCCGACGCCTGCACACACCAAGGGCAGCAGGGAGGTTCGGTGTGCCATTTCCGCAATGACGCTTGTCGATGAATCATGCACCAACGCACTATCAATCAATTGCCGCATCAGTGATCCGCGCTGGGAAATAACAAACCGCAATCCATCAAGGTGCTGGCGCTCAATGGTGTCCGAATCAGCTTCCGTACCTGGTGGAGAAATCAACACTAAAGGCTGCGATTCCAACTGGCACACATCTAAATCCGCAGTATGCGGCTGGCCCGAGGAGCCAAGCAGGCCAATTTCGGCGGTACCAGAACGGATGGCTTCGACGGTTTCTGCAGGGGTAAAAGACCCTTCAACGTTGACCATCATGCCGGGATAGCGCGCGTGGAATGCCTTGATAAGCCCGGTCAGAGGCTCGACGCCGGGACTGGGCATAGCAATGACATTGACCGTGCCGGATTCCAATTCTCGCACGGAAGATACTGCGCGACGTGCGGCATCTAAGTCGCGCAGCACCTGGCGTGCGGGCAGAACTAACCTTTCGCCCGCGCTGGTTAATTCAGCACCGCGGCCGGTGCGATGAAACAGCTCTACTCCCAAGCGGCGCTCGAGGACGCGAATGGATTGCGATAGCGACGGCTGGGCAACGTGCAAAGCTTCTGCCGCTTTGCCGAATCCCCCATAATCAATAATTCCGAGAAAGTACGTCAATTGCCGAATGTCCACGCATCCTCCTAACATAGGCATGTCCTATGTGTGGTAGTAAAAATTTGTCTTGGACGTAATCCGCGTCACATCCCATGCTGATATTAGCAACTATCAGGAGGGAGGCATGAAAATGCCCAACAACACAATGACCGCCAGCACGCGGTCAATCCGCACGAATGTGACGGAAGTTCTGCTCAGTGGAGGAACTTACCGCAGTTTAGAGCAGCAACGATTATCGCCTGCGGAAGAAAAGTTTGAAACTATTCGACGGGTCTCAGGATTTATTCTCGCCCCACTGGGCTTTCTGTTCATGCTGTGGGTTCCCAATGACATGGAACCCACCCAGCAGAAAGTCGCTGCGGTTTTGATCGGCGTCATTTTGCTGTGGCTGTGTGAGTCCCTGCCCATTCCAGTGACGGCTTTGTTGGGCGTTGGGTCGATGGTGCTTATCGGCACTGCCCCGGCAGCAGAGGTGCTCGCACCGTTCGGCTCCACCACGATTTTCACCTTCATCGGTGCATTCATCCTGGCTCAGGCGATGCTCAAGCACGGTGTTGCGCAAAGACTCGCCTACTTCGTGCTGGGCCTGCCTGGCGTGGGCAATTCCACCGTGCGCATCATCTTGGCATTTGGTGGCATTACCTGTGTGTTGTCAGCTTTTGTCTCCAATACCGCAACAGTTGCCATGCTGCTTCCGACCGCGCTGGGCATTCTGACCGTCATCGCGCAGCTCATGCAGGATAAGGGCATCGTTAAGCAAGACTTCGATCCGTTGCGTCTGCGCGTGGGTGCCGCGTTGATGTTGATGCTCGCCTATGGCGCATCGATTGGCGGCTTGCTCACCCCCGTGGGCGCGCCACCGAATCTGATTGGCCGGGGGCTGATTGAAGAGGCCACCGGCGTACGCATTTCCTTTGGCCAGTGGGTCATGACCGCGCTTCCTATCTGTATTTGCATGATGCTGGCCTTAAGCGTCATTTTGTTCCTGGTCAACCGCCCAGAGACCCGCCGCATTGAAGGCGTGGCCGAATTCGTCGCTAAGCATAAAGAGCGGCAGGGCAAGATGTCTCGTGCGGAAATCAACACGGTCATTGCTTTCTCCATCACCGTCTTCTTGTGGATTTTTCCCGCGATTTTGGGCATGTTCACCGGTACCGATTCCGCTATTTATGAGCTTGTCGATGAACGCCTGAACGAAGGAATCGTTGCCGTCATGGGCGCAGTACTGCTGTTTATCCTGCCTGTTGAATCAAGGAAGTTGCAGTACACCTTGGATTGGTCAGATGCTGCCAAGATTGACTGGGGCACCATCATCTTGTTCGGCTGCGGCATGATCTTCGGTGCCATGCTGGGCAGCTCCGGTCTGGCGGAAACCATCGGTTCTGGCCTCAACAACATGTTGGGCGTATCTAGCGCACTTGTCATTACCGCGATGGCGGTGCTGCTGGCCATCCTCATCTCGGAGACCACCAGTAATACTGCTGCAGCGGCTGTGACCGTGCCAATTGTGGTGCCGCTTGCCATGGCTGCGGGAGTAGACCCCGTCATCCCGGCGATGGCCGCTACCTTCGGCGCATCCTTTGGCTTCATGCTTCCAATTTCCACGCCACAAAATGCCATCGTATATGGCTCCGGCTGTGTTTCCATCGCGCGCATGATTCGCACCGGCATCAGCTTCGACATCATCGGCGGCGCGCTGATCATCTTCTTCCTTCCAACCGTTGCAACCTTGGTGGGTATTGGCTAGAAACCGCTAATGTAAGCAACATGAATGAGCAGTTGCAGGAACACGCCCCAAAAGAATCTTTAACAGGATTTAGGGGCGTGTTTTTTGATGCCTTGGAGCGGTTATCACCTGGTTATTTCGCGCTAGTCATGGGCACGGGCATTGTTTCCGTCGGCCTGCATTTAGTAGGTTTTGAGGCGCTTTCGACCGCGCTGCTGTGGATCGCCGCGGTGTCTTATGTGGTGTTGTGGGTGTTATATGTGTGGCGGGCAATTTCGCATCGACAAGCAATGCTGCACGACCTGCGCGGCCCGGAACTGGCTTTTGCCTATTTCACCGTTGTGGCTGGCACCGGCGTTTTAGCCGTGCGCCTTTTGCATTCTGATCATTATCGGCTGGCCGTTCCGCTAGTAATTTTTGCTGCTATCTTGTGGTTTATTTTTGGGTACCTTTTGCCTTGGCAGGTCTTTATGACCCGCGACGGCAAACCGATTCTGTCGCGTACCAACGGCACCTGGTTTATTTGGGCCGTGGCGAGTCAATCTGTGGCACTCGGGCTCGCGAATGCACAGCCCTTTTTGCCTGGCGATGAAAGATGGCTGGGCCTTCTGACCGTACTGTCTTGGTCGGTAGGCGTTGCACTTTATGGCTGCATGGCGATTTTGGTGCTGCTGCGGATTATTCACTACGGAATTAGCGCCAAAGAATTTGAACCACCCTATTGGGTAGCCATGGGTGCGCTGGCCATCGCGGTAGTCGCGGGAACCAATGTGGTCAATATTGAATCCAGCCCGATGGTCGATGCCACGCGAGCACTCATCGAAAGCACCATCGCCGTGTTCTGGAGCTTCTGCCTGTGGCTGATTCCCGTGCTCATCGGCGCCGGCGTGTGGCGGCATTTCGTGCACAAGATTCCTTTGAAGTACACCCCTACCCTGTGGTCTATGGTCTTTCCCATCGGCATGTTCTCCGTCGCTTCGATTACCTTAGGCCGCGTGGATAACCTGCCGGTGGTCGAAGCCTTCGGGGAAGTTGCACTGTGGATTGCGGTTGCCGTGTGGGGAGTTGTTTTCATCGCCATGCTGCGCCATATCCTGCTGGGATTCTTGAAGAGCAGAAATTAAACGAAGGGCCCGCCAGCTGCGCACTGACGGGCCCTTCTCCCCATGACTAATCTCCGACACAATGCAGGGTGTGGAGCGCATCTCCTACATCGTGCCGCCCGTGATTAGGCAAGGCTAACTTTACATCATCGTGAGGTATCGTCAACCCCTTTTCTCAAACTTTTTATTGATATGGGGAGTTTATTCTCATTTATGCAGGTCGGAGGTTTGAAAATACTTCTGAATTTAATGTGGAAAGGCTTGCCTAAATACATTCTGGACGATAAAACTATCACAATCAATCACTAAACAATGCACTCCGACGAAGATAGTTAGAATAAAGTGCAGCACCATGAATGGGAGGCTGCCTTTTGCCCGCTCAAGATTCATTAGCCGAATTACGCGCTATCATTTCCGAGCACCTGAAAAGTTTCCTCACGCCTAATAGCAGTGAGGAAGAAAGTGCACCAAGACCATTAGCGCCCATTGAAAATGCCATATCGGGGCTTCGTGAATGGCGCAATGACCCGCGGCGGGTCGGCGTATCGGATACCGCACCCGCGGTGTCTTTACGGGATGAAGTCGCCACGGAGATTGCCGCGCGGCTGCACTCTAATCCCTCACAGCAGGCAAGCTTTGACACCACCGGCGAGGAGGACAACGCAACCACCACGCGTGCGGGCGTTACTACCTCGAATGAAGGAATGGAGCAGGCTGGTTCTGGCAGCACGGTATCGTCGCTACCGCTGGGCGCACGGCTAAAACCCCGCGGCATCTTCGAAGATGATTGGACAGCAACTTTATCCACGCAGCGTCCCTGGCCGGTTATCTTGCTGCACGGCACCTGTGATTCCAAGGGTATCTGGCAGCTTTTAGGAGCTGACCTTCGCGAGGATGGCTGGGCCGTATTCGCACCCGATTATGGCACGCGCGCCACAGGCCTGATTCCGGATTCAGCCGCGCAGGTTGGCGCCTATATCCAAGCGGTCATGCACACGACGGGGGCGAAGAAAGTCATCATAATGGGCCATTCCCAAGGCGGGCTGGTCGCGCGCTATTGGATGCGCCTGTTGGGCGGGGCGAAGTACGTCAAGCACCTGGTGTGCATCGGCACTCCGAATCATGGCACCACCCAGGGCGGAATTCTCTCCCCGCTGGTGACCAGCCGCCGGGCCGATAGCGTCATGCAATCGGTCATCGATGCCTACTTTGGCCCAGCTGGCGCGCAACAAATCGTCGGCAGCGACATCCTGGATCAAGTTAACCGGGATGGTGACTTAGAAGAGGGTGTTACCTACACCAACATCGTCACCCGCTCGGATGCCGTGGTCGTGCCACCAGAATCATGTTTCCTAGCGCCAGACAAGGTCAAAGACGGCACCGTGCGCAATATCTATGTCCAGGACTTTGACCACCGCGCAGTCGTCCTACACCACGATTTGCCGGTGGATAAACGCGTACGCGTCATCGCGCGGACTATTCTGCGCCAGATTGGTCCCATGCTGGGCTCCAATTGAAACAGTTAAGACAGATCCAAAGCGTCTAAGAGTTCGTCAAAGGCAGGGCCAACTTGGGTGCGCCACAAGGTCGTCGCGCGGGTATCTGCACGGCCTGGCCCGCCGTTGATAATGGCAACAGGTTTATTTTGTTTGCGGGCTTCTAAAACGAATCTCATCCCGCTCATCACCGCCAGGGAGGAGCCGGCGACAAGGAGGGACGAGGAGGCATCGACAAGCGAATATGCGGCCTTTTTGCGCTTACTCGGCACCGATTCGCCGAAGTAGACCACATCGGGTTTCAACAGTTTGGAACCACAGCGCGTGCATCCGACCATCTGAAAGCGCGCAATCGCGGCATCATCTAAGGTGACATCGCCGTCGGGGTTGACCATATCGGCGCTGACAATCAGCGATTCCACGTAGCCCGGATTCAGCGCGCCCAGGCGGACATCAAATTCCTTGCGGTTTTCGATATTGCCGCATTCCAGACACAGCACCGTTTCCATATCGCCATGCAGCGGCACCAGCGCGTGTGTGCCCGCGGCCTTGTGCAGGCCGTCAACATTTTGCGTAATGACACCGTTAATCAGCCCGGCGCGCTCTAACTCCACCAGCGCAAAGTGCGTGCGGTTGGGACGCGCCTGATTCATTACCCGCCAACCGACGAAACTGCGCGCCCAGTAGCGGTGCGAGGCAGCAGGGTCATAGCGAAATTCTTGGTAGGTCATCGGCCGATGCCGCGACAAAGATCCACGAGGGCCGCGGTAATCCGGGATACCAGAATCGGTGGAGACACCAGCTCCCGTCAGCACGGCGGCGGGTCCGTTACGCAGTTGCTTGACGATGTCCCCCAGCGCCTTCTCCGGCGGCGTCGGCACGGCAGTATCGCTGACCACCCGCGCAATGGAGCGCAATGCGGAGCGGTGAGCGAGTTCTACTGCTTCATCATGGAAGGCCATGACAATTTAGTTTACTGCCGTCATTATTATGCGAGCGCCGGTGTGTCCCAAAGATTGAGCTCAGTACCGATGCCCTTGTCCTTAGCGTTTTCATAAATTTCGGTAGCCCATGCGACGTCCTCGACGGGCATGCCACCGATGGAGAAACAGAAAATCTGCTCGTTATTGATACGCCCCGGAACCTTGCCGTCGGCGATGTCACCGATGTTGTGCAGGGCATCGGCAGGCAAACTGCCTTCTTTCATCATGTCCCACCAACGGTTACCTGGAATACCCAACAGTTCCTCATAAGTAACATTCGGGCCGTTCTCGTTGAACCACTCTTCATACAGTCCGGTGTAATCAACCACCAGCTCAGCGGCATCGGAGGCAATGAAATCATCATCCAAGCGGGCAGCGGCCGGCATGAGCAGCAATGCACCAGGCTTGATCCATTCCGTTTTGAAGTACGGGAAACCGCTCGGGCCTTCAGATGACGTGGAGGTTCCAGCAATGACGATGTCTGAGCCCTCGATAGCTTCCTGCTCGGTGTCAACAACCCTGACAGTGTCGATCTGGGGATAGGACTCCTTGATCCAGTCAACAGCATTTTGGGTTGAGCCCTGTGAGCGTCCCTTGACCTTTACCTCGTTGATGCCGGGGCGCTGCGATAAGGCTGCGCCCAGGATTGTGCGGCTCATGACGCCAGGACCAATGATTCCTACGGTGGATGCGTTCTTGACCGCCAGGTGCTTTACCCCGACCCCGGGGACAGCACCGGTGCGGTACGCCGACAACAAGTTCGCTGACATGATGGAAAGTGGCGCGCCGGTATCGGCATCGTTAAGCACGAAGACGTGAATGGAACGAGGCAGACCATTCTTTCGGTTCTCAGTGTTCGAGCCGTACCATTTAACACCTGAGTTGCGGAAGCGTCCGCCCAGGTAAGCGGGCATGGCCATGAATCGGCGATCCGGACCATCAGATGGCATACCTTCATGTTCCGGAACTGCTGGGAAGTTGACCTGGGCGCCGTGCGAGTTAGCGGAGGCTCCGGCCATGCGGTAGTCACCGCGCGCCATCAGAATCAGGGTTTCTTCCATAACGTCGACGCAGCGACCGATATCGGTCACGCCCGCGGAAACCATGTCTTTTTCATTGAGGTAAAGAAAATCAATTGCAGAGCTCATGTGATGTGGTCCTTTCAGATAAGTGAGGGAGGTTATTTTGTGGTTGCTGTGCGGTTGCTAAGCAGACTTGGACGGGCTCCGCTATCGGAATAGGCCGACTCAGCGTGAATGGAGGCGTCAATTCCGGCTTCCTCTTCTTCGGCGCTAATGCGAATCCCCATGGTTTTGTCCACAATGGTTGCCAGAAGCCAGGTCATGCCGAAGGAGAAGGCCAGGGTGACCACGATGGCAAGCGGATCCCGCCAGAGCATCCCCGGGTCTCCCCCGCGCAGCACGCCGGCCACGCCAGCTGGTGCGTCCGGATTTCCCACCAGCATGACGAAGAGGACACCGACAATTCCGGAAACACCGTGTACTGCGAAGACATCGGCAGTGTCATCGATATCCCACAGCCGCTTTAATCCTGTAGCCCAGCAAGCAGCGGCCGCAGACAAGAAGCCTACGAGCAATGCTCCGACCGGACCAACGGCATCTGCGGATGGAGTAATACCTACGAGTCCAGCAATCATGCCGGTGCTTAGACCCAGAAGGGTGAAGTGACCATCCCGCATTCGTTCCACGAAGATGTAGCCCAGCATGCCACCGGCTAGAGCCAGCAAAGAGGTCATGATGACGTACTCCGCCAGGAAGTTCGCGCCGCCGGCAGTACCACCGTTAAAGCCAAACCAGCCTGCCGCAATTAGCCCCGCACCCAATAAGGTCAGGGGCAGACTGTGTGGTCGAACATTCTGATTCCGACGCGCACCCAGTACCAGTGCCAACGCCAGTCCAGCGGCGCCAGCATTCATATGCACAGCGGTACCACCGGCGAAGTCGTGGAATTCTAAGACATTAATCATCCATCCGCCGATGTATCCTGCCGCTTCATCACTAATGGCGAATACCCAATGCCCCAGCGGGGCGTACACAA
>ERZ808028.1876-NODE-1876-length-11343-cov-3.666607_pt1 | contig 11343 bp, 10 predicted proteins | sample MGYA00380184_ERZ808028 | MGnify/ENA primary metagenome ERZ808028 (study PRJEB31490, sample SAMN06133397) | mouse gut metagenome | isolation source: J8_1 | host: mice | place: China: Chengdu | collected 2015-05 ...
TCTGCAAAACCAACACGCGAAGCAGCAAAAGTAACAGTGCCTTATTGAAAAAAATCAGCACCCCCGAATCCGTCATACAATTCAGCGCGCCTGAAATCAGCGCAGCCGCCGCCAAAAAACGTCTGTACCATGACGCTTTAACCCAAAGGCTGTGTTCTCTTGAGCAACTCTCTGTGTACTCTCTCGTATAATAACCAAAATACAAGAGGGTTGCGCCTACGAAAAAAGGGTATGTGATGCCCGACGCATTCCGATACAAACAGAAGGTGTAAATCAGCGCATAAAGGATACTCCCAATTCCCAAATGCCGCAGCCGCTTTGCCTTTTTCCCAAGCTTTTCGATTTCGGCGAGATTGTTTATCTGTGGTTCGTTTTGGGCAGTCCGTTCATACTGCCACCCTTCCTTTACCATATTATTGTCCATTCTCTTCTCCCCCTTCATTCATGCTGTTTTCGTTTGTTATCTCGTCGGGTACATACTCTAAAATATCGCCCGGCTGACAGTTTAATGCTTTGCATATGGCATCAAGCGTCGCAAGCCGCACTGCTTTTGCCTTATTATTTTTTAAGATGGAAAGATTCGCAAGGGTAATATCCACATCACCCGCAAGCTCTGTAAGTCCGACTTTGCGTTTTGCCATCATCACATCAAGATTTATCATAATTGCCATGTTTGTATCCATGCTCCCTTCATAGCCTGCACACTGCCTAACCGGTCAGATTGTTAAATCATTCTCAAGCTTGTAATCTACTGCCTTATCAAACACAAACGCAAGCACTTTACTAAACAGCCCTGCAATTACAAAGACAAGCACAAGTACAAGCATCGCGGCTGTCGTATACAAAACCGCACGCAGCAGGCAGACCGCAGCAATCATAAAACTGTATGTGCCCATGCGTTGAAGGCTGACCACATTTTCCCGTACAAAGCAGTCATTTTTTAACACGGTGCGGAACATTTTGCGCAGCTCTCCCAAGATCAGCACCGCAAGAATACCAAGCACAAAGTAAATACTCACGATTTCTACATACCTGCCTTCAAAATCCTCAAAGTGAAAATACGCCGTTACCACTTTCACCAGCCACGGGAGTGTGATCGTCACGGCAATCCCTGCAAAAAACATGATGTCAAGCAGATATTTTGTAATTACTGCCACCGTTTCCTTTTTCATATCATTCCTCCATTCCGGAAGCATTTTCCTGTTATTTCCTTATGACTTTTTCCTATCATATCATTTTTAATATTGAATCTCAATACTTTTTTATTGAAATTCGATAAATTTTTATTGATATTTGTTTTTATATAGACAAGCATACAAAAAGACACCCGTCCCGTTTCCGGAGGGCGTCTTGTGTCTGACGACCGGTAATTCGTTCAGGCTGCGGCTACCTGATGTCTATGTGGCACATCTTCATCGCCGCAAGCGCATTCTGATGACTTTCGGGCGTCACACCCGCACAGCACCGCTCCACAACGCTGATTTCGGCTTCAGGGAGGGCAGCTTTGATTAAAAGCGCATTGGAAATGACACAGATGTCGGTACACAACCCGATTAGCGTCACATGTTCCAGCGTTTCAATCGACTGTAAATACGCGGCAAGCTCCATTGAGCCAAAGGTCACCTTCTCGAACACCTTCATGCCGTCAAGGCGCAATGCCTCAAGCTTTTTGTCCAACTCCCATCCGTCCGTTCCCTTGATACAGTGCGGTACGGGAAGCTTCTTCCCTTCCTGCGTTTCCAAATAATTGTCAAAATGCGTGTCCCTTGTAAAAACAACCTCGCCGTCAAAGCTTTTTATCAATTCGGCAACGTTGTCGACAATCTGCACAGCCTCCTTTGTGCCAAGCGCACCGTCAATAAAGTCTTTCTGCATATCCACTACCACAAGAACATTCTTCGTGTTACTCATTGTCTCACAACCTTTCTTTTTTCCGCTAATTGACTGCTTTGTCAAAATGCTGATAATCCTTTAAACTGTTCCAAGTGCCGCCCCACCGGAAGCCATGCTCCGTAAAAAGCCGGTAACACAAATCATCCTTATCGATTTTATACGGAAAGTCTTTGCTTCGGTCGGCATATTCGCCGCTCCCCTCCGGAAAGCTTTTAGAGCTCCCGTCGGCATAAGTGCGCACGCATGGATTGTAAAACGGATTAATGTCAATTGCCAAACCGTAACTGTGTTTTGACAGATTATCAGAGCCTTCCACCTTGCGGTAATTAAAGCAGGACGTATTGTTTGCCTGCATGGACAGCTCGTCGTCCCCGCCGTACTCGTCCACAAGCACCATACGCTCAATCGGGTATTGGTTCTCGTAAAGCTGCTGCATAATCTCAAGAATATCATCCGCTATCGCTTCGTTGACAATCAGTTCGCCCACATGCGCCTCACCGTCAAAGCCGATGTGCAATACCTGAAGGTAGCGCAAATCCTCCAACGCAATATCGTCGTTCTCCACATAAGAGCAGCCGTTTATCCGTTCATACAGCTCGTCCGTTATCGGACTTGCCGTAAAGTACATTTCCGTATTTTCTATTTCTGACACTTGTGTCATATTTTCGTATGACTGTGTTTCGCCCTGCGCTTTCGTTTGCGGCTCCTTTTTTGTCTCTTCCTGTGTCTGCGTTTGCGTCTCCGTGATACGCTCTGTTTCTGACACTTGTGTCATATTTTCACTCGCAGCTTCAACAGACTCCTGCCCCAAAAAAGGCTGTGTTTCTTCCGATTCGGGCGGCAGAAACAACGGCTCGTCATCGCCTGCCGCGTAGATTGCAATGCACACGCTCAGCAGCATCAGGGAAACAATGAGTATCACAATCACAATTAACTGCTTTTTCCGGTTTTCATTTTTCATTCCATATTTGTCCTCCATTTTGCATATCCGTTTTCGAGCCCCAAAGAACCGATATTTTCTTTACAGTTTCTAAGTATACTACAAAATGTGCAAAATGTCATGGATTTATTCAAGACGCTTCATCCATCCCCTTTTTCTGAAAATCACCAAAGACATCAAAAGACGCACAACCTCCTCAAATGACAGCAGCATATAAACATATGGTATGGAAAACCGCAGTACAAACGCCGCAAACAATCCAAGCGGCACGCCGAACAACCATGTGCCTATGATGTCAATCCACATCACATAATCCGTTTTTCCGCCGCTGCGGATAATGCCGCCTCCAAGGATCATATTGCAGACTTTTACGGGCGCTAAGGCTGCAAATACCGCGAGGATTTTGACACAGATGGCGCGAACCGTCCCGCTCACATTGTAAATCCGTACATAAGCCGGAGCAGCTAAAATTAGCAGCACCGACAGCAGCAATGCGCCGAAAAGACCATACCGCATCAGTCTTTTGGAGTCCGCATACGCCTTGTCATCATCCCCGTTCCCAAGCGATTTACCAATCAAAATCCCCGCCGCCTGCGCCAGCCCGCTCAGTGTGCCAATAAAAATTCCCTGAACCGGTCCCGTCATCGTCATTGCCGCACATGCATCCGTACCAATTCTCCCGTAAATAGCCGCATACACATTTTCGCCCGCACTCCACAGAAATTCACACACCAAAACAGGCATAAGGATTTTCACAAACTGCGGTGCGCTCTGTCTGTCAGATTTTTCACAATCGTTACACCGCATATTGATTTTCACCCGACTGCCAAAGAGAAACACCATCATCAGCGCACATACGCCGACTTGTGCAATCACGCTTGCAATCGCCGCTCCGCGCACGCCCATCGGCGAGAATCCCCACTTTCCAAAAATCAGAGCATAATTTAATCCAGTGTTGAGCGCCACCCCAAAAATTCCCGCAATCAGGGGAAAAAATGCATGTTCCGTACAGCGCAAAAGCACGGATACAATTGACGTGACTGCCATCGGAATAAAAGACCACGCATAAATGCGCAAATAAACCGCAGCCGTTTCACACGTTTGCACATCCTTTGTGTAAAACGACATCAGCCGAAACGCTGCTGCCGCACACAAAAGCCAAAAGCCTGCCGCTATCGCGAGCGAAAGTACTAAGTTTCTGCGAAAGCTGCTGCCAAACGACCGCACATTGTTCTGTCCGATATACTGTGCCAGCATAATCCCCGCCGCAGCGGACACCGCGCCAAGCACCACGGAATAAATCCATGCAAATTTTCCGGCAATCCCAATTCCCGCTATGCTCACACTTCCAAGCTGCCCGATCATAACCTGGTCAACCATGCTAAACGAGGATTGAAGCAGCGACTGCAATGCAACCGGCAGTGCGATACGCACCAGGCTTTTTTGAAATTCTTGTTCTTCTGTTTTCCTTTGCATCATACACCTGCCGCACTTTCCCGCTCCACTAAAGAAACCGGCAGCGTTTGTACCGCATTGACTTCTTCTCCCGCCTTCAGTTTTTGCAGCGCCGCAACCGCCATTTTTGCGCGCTCACCCGCATCCTGACCGACCGTTGTAAGGCGCGGATAGACACGTTCGCAAAGTCCCATATTATCAAAACCGACAATCGAAATGTCCTTTGGAATCCGTATTCCCCGCTCCTGCAAAAAATGCATCAGTTCGATTGCGTAGGTATCGGAAACGGCAAACACGGCAGTATATTGCATAATTATTGTTAAGTTTTTCACATAAAAATCATGACGCTGTGCCGCCGTATACGGAACCTCCAAAAAATCTGCGCCTGCCTGTTTCATTCCCGCCCTGCACCCGTCCATACGCTCCTTGTCCGTACAGATATTATTATCGGAGATGCATAAAACCTTTCTATGTCCTTTTTGGTATAAATAATTTCCCACCTGCACGCCGCCGTCGTAATTGTCGATAATGAGATTGCAGATGCCTTTATTTTCGGCAAAATATCCGTCATACACCACAAACGGAATATGCATATTTTCCCGCAGGCTCTTGTAATCGCTCTCACAAAATCCAATCAGCACAAGCCCCTCCATATTCCACATGGACGCAAAACGAATAATATCATTCCACTGCGTTGCGGTTCTTACCATCATAAAATATCCTGTCTGTTCTAATGTGAAAAGAAGCGCGTTTAGGGACGCTGCGATGAAGGCGTCCTCAAGAACCCTGTCTTCATATTTTTCGTGGTTGTTTACGACAACACCCACGATGCGCGAATTGTTTTGTGACAGCAAAATGCCCGCCATGCTTGGAATATATTCTCTTTTTTCCAAAAGTTCCTGCACACGTTTTACGGTTTCCTTTGAAAGTTTTTTGGTCTTTCCATGTATAACGTTTGACACGGTTGCAGTGCTGAGTCCAAGCTCCTCGGCGATGTCAACAATGCGTACGCGGTTTTGTTCCATTGTGGTTTCCTCCCCTGTGTGTTTTTAATCATTTTAACAGGTTTTGTTGAATTTACAATGGATTAAACGCGTAACCTATGCCAAATCGCAAGTGTATATTTTGGTTAATTTGCTATTTTTATTTGCTCTGTATCTCCTCCATAGGACATCCCTCCCGCTCCAAATATTTGGACAATAGTTTCCTCCGTTCCTGACACCTTGCCGACATTCTTAAAACAAATCACAATCTACTTTCTGTTCCAAGGGAAGAATCCTGTTAAACCCCGATAGCTCCTGTACGTTTTTCGTTAAACCAAACACGTTTGCCAGTCTGAATGTACCGCCCTTTGATACCGCTGTCTTTTGTGCGATTAACAGCGCACGAAATCCCGCGCCGGAGATTGCGGAAACATTTAAAAAATCCGCAACCACATCCCGTTTTCTCTGAAACGCACTTAAAATCTCCTGCTGAAATTTTGCACTTGTGTTGGTATCCACACGTCCCTCCACAAGCAGCCTGATATAACTGCCGCAATCTAATACAATCACGTTCATGTTTATTCCTCCATTTAAATATAATATCCCGAATCCTGCGCTCTTATTTTATAAGACTTTCATACCCTCTGCGGAGGACCAGAGCCCTGACCTGCCTATTTTTCAATATGAAACTCCTATAAATCCTGAAACAAATATCCGACGCCTCTAATTGCACTGATAACGTCCGTACCGTTTAAATGCAGCTTTCTTTTCAGGTTGGAAACATGCACCATCAATGTCCGTACATCTCCCAAATCATCCAATTTCCATACCCTTTTATAAAGCTGCTTATATAAAATCACCTCACCCGCATGTGCCGTAAGCTCCTTTAACAGACTATATTCCGTCGGTGACAACGGAATTTTCTCTTTTACAATACCGTCCTCTGCTCTGTAAACCACTCTTTTGGGATGATCAATCATAAAACGTTTATACCAAAATTTCCCCATCGGTTTTCCCTGCCTCTGCTCAGCAAGATTTGTCTCGATGCGCTCCACCAGCGCTTCAAACTTCGCAGGTTTCACGATATAATCATTTCCGCCGTTTCGAAACGCATCCACGATGTTGGAACTATCTGCCAAACAGCTCATAAAGATAATCGGACCAATATACCCAACCCTGTCACTGCGCATTTGCAGGATCAGCTCATGACCCTCTATATCAGGAAGCATCACATCCAAAAGGATCAAGTCAATACGCTCATGTTCCAACGTTTCCAATGCTGCCGCTCCCGTGTATACAGCATCAACACTGTAACCGCGCTGTTCCAGTCCCATAGCCGTAGCCATCGACAAATCATTATCATCCTCAATCAAAAGAATGCGGATGATGTTATTGCCACCGTTCGTCTCAATATTCATTTTTATCTTCACATCCTTTGACAACTATTACTCTAAGGGGCTTTTTTTCTGTTTTCCTGTCAGTTTTTAATATATTTGATTATATCATTTATTTTTTTCTTTTCTTGTCTCTGCCCATTTTCTTTAACAAATCTTTAAGAAACATGCTTTGAGTCAATCGTCATTGATGTCCTTCCAAATTACAAATCGGGCAGAAGACTTTTCTCATCTTCTGCCCGATTATGGTACTCCTATTATTCACATCCGCGCTCTAATTTGAAAATCACCTTGTCAATCTCCAAACCATTTGCACCGTAATAAAATTTCATATAATGATTATTGCCAAAGAAACATTCCAACTCCCTTCGGTGCGTCACCGTCTCACCGTCCGTTCCCTGAACACTGACCGTCATTTTCAGCTGATTATCATAAAAAACGGAAATCGGAAGCTGCGCCAGTCTGCCCAAGTCGGATTTTAACACAAACGAAATGCTGTACGTTCCGGGCTTGTTCACCTGAATGCCGAACACATCCGACATACCTGCCTTCGGATGCAAATCTGCACCGTCAATCACAATCTCCTGCGTCACCTCGTCCGCCGCATAGTAAACCATATCCGTCACCATGTCCTGCTGCACCGCCGCTTTTGATACCGCCTCCTGCTCCTCCTGCGTAATTCTGCCGGACGCCCAAAGAATGGAAGGACTTTTTAAGATAAACCTCAATATATTTTTCGCATTTCTCTGAAGCTCTCCTCTTGTAATATAGCCCGAAGCAAGCTGCTGCTCCATATCATCATTTTCCGGATTTTGCGCCGCATCACAAACGCACATATACAAATCATTCTGTGCCGCAGCCATCGGCGCCTTTACCGTGCGCGCCGACATTTCCCCCTCATAATTTGCCTCCGCCCACCAGTCACTCATGACAATACCGTCAAATCCCCATTCCTCTCTGAGAATCTGCGTGCAAAGCTCATAATTTCCGGCAGTCCAAATTCCGTTTACCGCACCGTATGTCGTCATCACCGAACGCGTGTTTCTATCCCTGACCACCATCTCAAAGCCTTTTAGATAAATTTCCCGCAATGCCCGCTCCGAGACCACGGCATCGGATGTTCTGCGCCCCTTCTCCTGATTGTTGGCACAAAAATGTTTTATTGTACCTGCAATCTGACTAGACTCCATCGCCCGTATCTGCGCCGCCGCAATCTTTCCTGTCAGATAAGGGTCCTCCGACAGATACTCAAAATTACGCCCGTTCAGTGGATTGCGGTGTATGTTTATTCCGGGACCAAGCAGCGAATCGATTTTATTCATTCTCAGCTCATGACCCAATAGTTCGAATAACGCCTCGACAAGCTCCGTGTTAAACGTGCATCCTAAAGCCGTTCCGTTTGGAAGTGAAAACGCCTTCGTCCCGCAGTCCATACGAATACCCGACGGACCGTCCGAGCAGCATGCCGCGGGGATTCCCAAATCCTGCAAATGCCGTGTCACTCCGCCAAACGCCGCAGCCGTACCCGCCGTCACGCGCGGACTGCACATCCCCTCTCCGCGAAAAATATGAATCAAATCATCGTCCGTCATCTGCGCCACAAAATCATCCAGCGAAACCTTTTGGTCCAAAACATCAACCAATCGGTACCCCTTATCTCCCGAAAATGCAATTTCTGCCGTTCCTTTATCACGGCTCATTCCATGACAGGACGCCGCTCTCAGCGGAACAGCCTCCAGTTCATTTTCAAAAATCTCCGCTTCACTTGCCATGTCAGATTGTATAACAGGTTTCATCCGCCGAAACGCTTCGGTCGGCGCACATGCCTGTGCAAGCTGCTCCACAACCGCAAACGGCTGCTCATACGCACCGATTAACGCCGCGCTTCTAACATCCGTGCCCGCATAGAACTGATACGTCCCTTCCTCCAGCACATAGCAGAACGGATGCCCCGTTACCCCGCTGTCATCATACGACGCAAAATCATATTTATCAATTACCAGTTCAAACGCCTGCTCCTCCTGCGGGTTCAATATACGCGTCTTAAAAAAGCCGACCAGTTTCCGTACCGGATTGCCAAGCTTGCCCTGTGGTACCTCTATGTAAACTTGTACCGTTTCCTTTCCTGCACAAGCTCCCGTATTTTTAACATTTCCACGCACCATACAGCGCTTTTGTGTAACCTCTGCCACTTCACATTTCACAGAAAACGTCGTATAGGACAAACCATAGCCAAACGGATACAGCACACAATCTTTCGCAAATGTCTCAAAATAGCGGTACCCTACATACACATCCTCCACATAGTAATTCTTACTTTCGCTCCCGAAATTTGCAGTAGACGGATAATCTGTAATGCTCTTTGCAATCGTATCCGTCAGCTTACCGCACGCATTCACTTTTCCAAGCAGCACGTCGAGCACTCCGTTTCCGCCCTCCTGTCCGCCCTGCCACACATAAAGCACCGCCTGCGGGTGATAGTCCGCAACCCAGCTCATATCAATAATATTTCCTACATTTAAAATAACGATTGCCCGTTTCGATGCCTTACAGATTTCCTCCAACATACGGCTCTCTTGCTCCGTTAAAAGATAACTGCCTGCCTCAGCAAAGTTGTCCTGATCCTCCCCTGCTGTTCTTCCGATAAAAATCAATGATGCGTCCGCTTCCTTTGCAATTTCCCGCATCCGATCCGTAACCGGCATCTCCTCCTGACTCCAGGGCACCTTTCCCCATCCCTCGCCCTCGTCATACGGATTTTGGGCAATCCAGTCCTCATAAATATCCAACAGCTCCTGATGAACCAAAACATCACTGCTGTCTTTAAGCGCATCCAGAATCCCGACAGTATACGCCGTATTCACAAGTCCTCCCGAGCCCAATCCGCTTTTATAATAATGAAACGCACTACGCCCGTACACTGCAATTTTTTCTCCATTTTTTAGCGGAAGTGCATTGTTTTCGTTTTCTAAAAGCACACAGCTTTCCGCTGCCGCCTGCCTCGCAAGCGCCTGATACCGCTCCATATCCAACATATACTTATTCATCGAAACCTCTTTTCCGCGCAACTGCCACATTAATCTATATCTGTCTACGATAATACTATTATGCCAAACTGCGCTTTGTCAAGATGGTTCTATGAATAATTGCAGATACATCGATGCACTACATTCTGCCGTTGCCTGTTGAATATTGGGCTGTGTAATAACGCCGGAAACTACTGTACGTCCACCCTCACGGTTTTCTGTGGGGGAAATTAAGGTAATTTTATGTGGTTTTCAGGGCTTTTTCGGTGGTTATTTCTTTGATATGCACCTTGTATTTGACGTTTTTCAGATTTTTGTTATCATGATGTTATCGTAAAACTCTTTCTAATTCATTTGTGCAGACAGTCTGCACAATTTATTTTTTCATATCAATCCTACTCCTAATCTCCTCCGGATCTGGTAAAGCGCTTTTCAAATCCAGTGGAAGATCTGTACATAAATGATATTCGCTTACGCCAATAGGTTTTGACATATCTCTTAACGCATATTCTGCAATAGTTCTATTCTCATCTCTACATAATATTAGTCCAACAGATGGATTATCGTCTGGAGATTTAACCAAATCGTCCAGCGCCGACAAATAGAAATTCATTTTCCCTGCTTGCTCCGGCTTAAACTCACCTGTCTTTAAATCAATCGCTACATAGCATCTAAGCTTGGTATTATAAAAAAGAAGATCAATATAAAAATCTTTTCCACCAACTTCAAGATGATACTGCTGTCCCATAAAGGCAAAACCGGTTCCTAATTCCATCAATAGTGAAGCAATATTTCTTACCAACTCATTTTCTATATCTGTTTCCAACATATCCTCTGTATAATTGATAAAATCAAACATATATGGATCTTTCATAGTGCTTAGAATAATATCCTTTTGTTCAATAGGCAATCTGTTTTCAAAATTTGAAATCTTATTTGCTGCAACTTGCCTCTCATACAGCTGACTCTTCACCTGGGATGCCAAATCATCTACCAACCATCCATGCTCTAAAGTTTTTTCCAAATACCATACATATTCTTCTTTGCTTGACACCTTACTCATCAACACTTGATGATGGCTCCAAGTAATTCTTGCCAATCCATACTTATCTACATCATCCTCAGCGAAAATCTGAGCAAACTTCTTCATATACTTTAAATTTCGAACAGAATACCCTTTTGCACCGGGATATTTCAGCCTCATATCCTTAGATAAATTATCAACGAATTTATTACCCCATTCGGAGTTACGAATAATCACACTTCCAATGAACAAATTTGTTTTCAGCAATTCACTATTCACACTAACGGATGCTCTATATTTAGCCTGATTCACATAATCATTTATTTCTTGTACTGCTTGCAAATACTCATTCGATGTTATAAGCATACTACCTTCCTTCCAAATTGTGCAGACCGTCTGCACAATTGTTAATAATATATTATCTCTTACTCGCTGATGTTTGTTCTTGAGAATCTATAATAAAAAGTTCCGGCGGATTTTCCCCATTATTCAGTCTTGATGCATGAAGTTCCTCTATCCTTTTATCTCGTCCATGATTTCCAACTTTCACATACACAAATACTCTTTGTGTTGTTCCTTCTGCTTTGGCATATTTCTCAATCTGTTCTTCCTATCCATGAATATAGTC
>ERZ808028.1877-NODE-1877-length-11338-cov-5.039073_pt1 | contig 11338 bp, 10 predicted proteins | sample MGYA00380184_ERZ808028 | MGnify/ENA primary metagenome ERZ808028 (study PRJEB31490, sample SAMN06133397) | mouse gut metagenome | isolation source: J8_1 | host: mice | place: China: Chengdu | collected 2015-05 ...
ACCCCCGCGGCAGCGGCCCCCGCTGGGAAGCGCCCCCGTGGGAACGGCCCCCGCTGGGAAGCGCCCCCGTGGGAACGGCCCCCGCCGGGAGGCGGCCCCCCGCGGGAACGGCCCTCACGGGAGTGAACCCCCGCGGCAGCGGCCCCCTGTGAGGGCGGATGGACCAAAGCAGCCCCTTGGGCATAGACTGTTTCGAGGTGATCGAAATGGTAATGCTGCAAGACGGCGTACTGGCCTTTTTATCCGCCGTGGGCCTGACGACGCTGGTCTGGGTCATCGGCGGGGCCCTGCTCCATGTGGGCCGGCCCGGGATTCCGGGTCTCTTGCTGGTGCTGCCCCTGCGGGGGGAGGCCCTGGCCATGGAGGCGGACGTGCGGGAGCTCCGGCGTGTCCAGAGCGGACTGCCGGGGTCGAAAATCATTTTGGAGGACCACGGCCTGACGGAGGACGCCCGGTGTCTGGCCCAGTACCTGGCGGACCGGGAGGAGGGCGCGGAGCTGGTGAAGGCCGGGGAGCGCTGAGGCCCGCCGGAAGCCGCCGGGAAGATTTGAAAAGAGAGAGGACGCCGAGACATGGAAGAGCTGATTTGCCGGGAGGGCACCGTACATAGCGTAATCTTTCAGAACGCCGAAAACGGCTACACGGTGCTCCGCCTCCTCACCGAGGAGGGGGAGGCCGTGACCGTGGTGGGCTGCATCCCCTGCGCGGCTCCCGGCGAACACCTGACGGTGAACGGCGTGATGGAGCAGCACCCCCAGCATGGGGAGCAGCTCCGGGCCACGGAGCTGGAGCGGAGCCGGCCGGAGGACGAGGAGGAGATTTTCAGTTATCTGTCCTCCGGCGTCTGCAAGGGGGTGGGCCCCGCCACCGCCCGGAACATCGTGGAGCGCTTCGGCGCGGAGACCTTCGACATTCTGGAGCAGGAGCCGGAGCGTCTGACCGGCGTCCGGGGCGTCACCGCCCGGAAGGCCCAGGAGATTGCCCAGAGCTTCCGCCTCCACATGGGCCTGCGGCGGCTGATGGCCTTTCTGGCCCGGTACGGCCTGCCGCCGGTGCTGGCCATGCGCCTGCGCCAGCGCTACGGCGACGGCGCCCTGGAGAAGGTCCGGGCGAACCCCTATCTTCTGTCCGGCGACGACTGCGGCGTGGCCTTCTCCGTCACCGACGAAATGGCCATGAGCATGGGAATGCCCGCCGACAGCGGCCAGCGGCTTCAGGCGGCGGTGCTCTTCGAGCTCAGCCACAACGAGAGCAACGGCCACGTCTTCCTGCCCCGGAGCAAGCTGATTTCCGCCACGGCCCAGCTGCTGGACTGCGGCGGGGACCAGCCGGAGGCGGCCCTGGACGCCCTGGTGGACCGGGGCGAGGTGGTGCAGGAGCGGGTGGCCAACGTAGAGGCCTGCTATCTGAAGCGCCTGTGGGAGGCGGAGCGGGGGGTCCAGCTGCGGCTGGACGCCCTGCTGGCGGCGGAGCCGGACGTCCGGGCCGACGCCGCCCATGTGGCGGACGAGCTGGAGCAGAGCCAGGGCATCACCTACGCCCCCCGGCAGCGGCAGGCCGTGGAGCTGGCGGCCCGGGAAAACGTGCTGATTCTCACCGGCGGACCCGGCACAGGCAAGACCACCACCGTACGGGCCATTGTGGCCCTGTTCCGGCGGATGGGGCTGGACATTGTGCTGGCGGCCCCCACAGGCCGGGCGGCCAAGCGCATGAGCGAGCTGACGGACCAGGAGGCCCAGACGGTCCACCGCCTTCTTGGAATGACCTGGAGCGAGGACACCCAGCAGGTTGTGTTCACCAAGACGGAAAAGGAGCCCCTGGAGGCGGACGCCGTCATTGTGGATGAGATGTCCATGGTGGACCTGCCCCTGTTCGCGGCCCTGCTCCGGGCTCTGCGGCCCGGCACCCGGCTGGTGATGGTGGGGGACGCGGACCAGCTGCCCTCGGTGGGGGCGGGCAACGTGTTTTCCGACCTGATCCGCAGCCAGCGGGTGGCGGTGGTGCGGCTGCTGGACGTCTTCCGGCAGGCGGAGCGCTCCGCCATCATCCGCAACGCCCACGCCGTGAACCTGGGCCAGGCGCTGGATCTGTCCAGCAATCAGGGGGATTTCTTCTACCTCTGCCGCCGGGACCCGGAGCGGACGGTGTCCACGGTGGTGGAGCTGTGCAAAACCCGCCTGCCCGGCAAGATGGGCATTCCCGCCGCGCAGATTCAGGTGCTGACCCCCACGCGGAAGGGGCCCAGCGGCACCGTCAGCCTCAACCGCCTGCTTCAGGAGGCCCTGAACCCCAGAGAGAAGGGTAAGCGGGAAATCCTCTGGGGGGAGCGGCTGTTCCGGGAGGGGGACAGGGTGATGCAGACCCGGAACGACTACGACGTGCTGTGGGAGCGGGAGGACGGAACCGCCGGGACGGGCATGTTCAACGGCGACGTGGGCCGGATTGTCCGGATTGACGAATCCGGCGAGTGGCTGGAGCTGGATTTCGACGGGCGGCGGGCGGTCTACGCCGCCGAGCAGCTGAACGAGGTGGACCTGGCCTATGCCCAGACCGTCCACAAGGCCCAGGGCAGCGAGTACCGCTGTGTGGTCCTGGCGGCTATGCCGGCGGCCCAGTCCCTGATGGTCCGGGGGGTGCTGTACACCGCCCTGACCCGGGCCAGGGAACTGCTGGTGGTGGTGGGGGACGACGCGGCCATCCGGGCTATGGCGGCCAACGACCGGCGGCAGCGGCGCTACTCCGGCCTGCGGTGGCGGCTGGCAAGCTCTCCGGCGGCTCACTGAGATGCGGAGTTTCCTGCATGTTTTGTTTTCCCTCCTTTCTTGGTGTCGTCACCTTGTTGCCTTATTATAGAGTGTTGCCACCTGGTTGTCAATAACTTTTCAAAAAAATTTTTTGGTGCTATTATGTTGTCATTTAGCCAACAGAGGAGGGCCTTTGTATGCCATCAAAACTGCCGCACTATGCCCTGCGCATTCCCTCCGAGATTATGGACAAGCTGAAATACATTGCGGACCGCTCCGGCCGTTCTGCCAACAAGGAGATTGAACAGCTGATTATCCGGCACATTGAGGCTTGGGAACAGGCGCACGGGCCCATTTTGTTTGATGACGGTTTCGTTCCCCGTTCCAGATCGTAACGGCCTTGCAGTGCCGCACGCAGGGGGCGGCGCGGGAAAAAAGCAGAAACCGCCACCCGGCACGGTGACGGTTTCCTTGTGAAACTACAAACCTCTAAGGGCTAACCGCTTGCCGCAGCGTCCTTATATGTGCATTATACACCGCCGGTTCCGGCGTGTCAAGGATGAATCAAGGGTCTGGCCGGGACAGGGGCCTCACATCGGGCCGCCCAAGGGGGCGGCCCCTACAAAATAAAATCTGCCAATCGGACATTCCCTCAAGGGGCGGGCCGGGACAGAGTCCGGCCCCTACATAAAAATATGCGGAACAGGAGCTTTTCGGAGACGGAAGGCTCTTGTTTTTTATTATGGACCGAAACAGGTCCCATTAAAAATGTCTGCCTCCATAGAATAAAGCAAATGAACCCGAATGGGTCCTTTTGCGAGGTGGCTATGGCAGAACAAAAGATTAAACAGGACATTTCCATAGGGGCGAACATCCGGGAGCTCCGCAAGGCAAGAGGGTTGAAGCAGACGGATTTGGTGGGGCTTCTGCAATTGGAGGGCGTGCCCATGACCAGAGAAGCCCTTGTGAAAATCGAGCGGGGCGCGCAGCATATTCAGGCATCGCAGCTGAGAGCCATCCGCGATGCACTGCAAACAACCTACGACGAGTTATTGAAGCCGTCATGAGTCTCCGGAGCTGTCTGCTGGACCTGCTCTTTCCGCCCAGGTGCCCTCTCTGCGGAAAGGTGCTGGACGCGCCCGGCGTCTGCCCTCCGTGTGAGGCGGACATCCGGCGGACCGGGGAGGAGGACGGCGTGTGGGAGCCCGTCCCCGGCCTGCTCTGCGCCGCGCCGCTGTGGTACGAGGGGGCGGTCCGGGACGGGCTGCTGCGCTTCAAATTCCACGGCGGGATTTCCGGGGCGGAGTTCTTCGGCGGGGAGATGTGCCGCTGGGCGGCGGAGCGGTATTCCGGGGAATTCGACACGGTGACCTGGGCGCCGGTGAGCCGGAAGCGCCTGCGGCAGAGGGGCTACGATCAGGCCCGGCTGCTGGCGGAGAGCGCCTGCCGCCTGTGGGGCGTGAGGCCGGAACGGCTGCTGAGAAAGGTCCGGGACAACCCGGCCCAGTCGGGTCTGGAGGACGCCGCCGCCCGGCGGAGGAACGTGCAGGGAGTTTACGAGGCGGCGGGAGCCCCGGAGGGAAAACGCATCTTGCTGGTGGACGACATCTGCACCACCGGCAGCACCCTGTCCGCCTGCGCCGGGACGCTGAAGGCCGCAGGAGCGGCCCGGGTGCTGTGCCTTACGGCGGCCCGGACGGTGAAAAGCGGTAAAACCGGAGAAAACGGGGAAGAATAGTCTTGCAATCCGGAGACGCTGACAGTATAATATAACATGTATGATTGCGGAATCGCGGCATACAGAGCCGCAGGTCATATAGAAAAAGATAATAAGTGGAGGAATTATCCATGGCAAAAGATATCGGTATCGATCTGGGTACCGCTTCGGTTCTGGTTTATGTGAGAGGGAAGGGCATCGTGCTGAATGAACCCTCGGTTGTGGCGCTGGACAAAAACACCGGCAAGCTCCTGAAGGTGGGCACCGATGCGCAGGCCATGCTGGGCCGCACTCCCGGCAATATTGTGGCCATCCGCCCTCTGCGGGAGGGCGTGATTTCCGACTATGACATGACGGAACGCATGCTCCGGGAATTCATCCACAAGGTGGCCGGGGTCTCCTTCTTCAAGCCCCGGGTCATCATCTGCGTGCCCTCGGGCATCACCGAGGTCGAGGAGCGCGCCGTTATCGACGCGGGCATCTCCGCCGGGGCCCGGAAGGTCTACCTCATCGAGGAGCCGGTGGCGGCGGCCATCGGCGCGGGCATCGACATCGCCAAGCCAGACGGACATATGGTGGTGGACATCGGAGGCGGCACGGCGGACATCGCCGTGATTTCCCTCAGCGGCGTGGTGGAGTCCGCCTCCATCAAGATTGCCGGCGACCAGCTCAACGAGGCCGTAGTGAAATATATGCGCCGCAAGCACAACCTTCTGGTGGGCGAGCGCACCGCCGAGGAGATGAAAAAGCAGATTGGCTGCGTCTTCCCCAAAGAGGAGGAGGAGACCCTGGACGTAAAGGGCCGGTGTCTGCTGACGGGCCTTCCCAAGGTGGTGACCGTCAGCTCCACGGAGATGATGGACGCCTTTGAGGAGCCGGTGGAACGCATCATGGAGGCCATTCACTCCGTGCTGGAGCGGACGCCCCCGGAGCTGGTGGCGGACATCTCCACCAACGGCATTGTCATGACCGGCGGCGGAAGCCTGGTGGCGGGCTTTGACAAGCTGGTGACGGCCCGGACGGGCATCCACACCGTCATCGCGGAGGACGCCATTTCCTGCGTGGCCCTGGGCACCGGCAAGAGCCTGGAGTCCCTGAACAATATGCAGGACGGCACCATGAACCTCAGCCGCCGCAAGCAGATGAACTGATGGAAAGGCAGGCCGGGCGGCGGGAACCGTCCGGCCTGCGCTGAATTTTATAAGAACCTGTATTCATAGCCTGGAGGCTGTTTTAAAACCAGCGGAATGCCGGATGGGCGAGGATGTTTCCTGTCAGACAAGGAAGTCTTTCGCGCCTGCGGCAATCCTGACGAATTGCAGGGGAAACCCGGTATGGCGGGAAAAAACCCCCTCAGACAGCGTTCAGCGGTTGTGAATTCAGGTTCTGAAGGAGGAGACAGCATGAATGCCATTGAGAGAGACTATGCCCTCAGCGCCCTGCGGACCCAGGGAGGACAGCGAAAAGCCGGGACCTCCGCCAGCTTCTGGGGCATGGCGGCGGCGCTGGCGGGAGGCGGAAGCGTTCAGCCGGCCCTGGGGATGGACCTGACGGCCCAGGGGACCGGCCAGGTCCAGGGGGCTACCCTGGAAGAGATGCTGAAAAACAGGTACGGAAACGTGACCTATCACGTCTTCGACGCCAGCAGTCCCTATTGGCGGACCCGGAACGACTACCCTCATTACCTGCTGTATCAGGAGGGGGAGCAGGCGAAGGAGACCCTGGAGAACTGGCAGCCCCAGGGGCCCAACCCCTTCTACGGCTCCGTAGACGGCAGGTTTACCGCCCCTGAGGCGATCCGGGCCCTGAGCGGTATCCCGGCGGGGCGGACGGCGGTGGTGATTCACCCGGAGGCTCAGAAGCGGATGGAGGAGGACCCCGCCTATGCCGCGGAGCTCATGGAGCGGATTGATACCTGGTTTGCCTTCGACGCCGCCCGGAACGAGGCCGTCATGCCCGGCATCACCGCCCGGTCCTCCCGCTGCGTGGCCATCGGCTCCGACGGGGAGATTGTCAACGCCCAGTCCTTCAGCCACGGGGAAATCACCGTCAGTTCTTCCGGCGGCGGCTCCTCCTCCCGGCGGGACTGGACGGACGACTGGTGGACTCTGCGGATGGCCCGGCAGGCGGATTTCATGGCTCTGCTGGTGGAAAGCCAGCTGGAGCACAGCGCCCGGCTTTCCGGCTGGCTGGCGGACAGCAGTGCCGCCGAGCTGGCCCAGATGCTGAACGGCGGAGGGCTGGAGGAGATTTTGGGGGACACGGTGGGCGGAAATTCCACCGCGGCCATTCTGGCGCAGACCAGGGCCCGGGTTCTGGGGATTTGAGACACACAAAAACGAGAGGCCAGGCCTCTCGTTTCAGGCTGTCGAAAAAGTCTTTTTGACAATTCGACAGCCTGAGCAAGTTTTCAGAACCCGTGGGAAGTTCTGAAAACTTTTGATTGAAAACGACTGGACAGCTCTTAGCGGCTTTGCCGCTTAGAGCTGTCGCGTACCCCTTGCGGGTAAAGGAACCCCTGATGGGTTCCTTTCCATCTTCCTTTCCGATGCTTTTTTCATATGCTGTTTTTTGACAAGCTGGCCGCTTTCCTGAAAGGGACAGCGGCCTCTTCTGTTTTTTACTGAAAGGATGATTCGAAGGCTGGCCGCTGGAAAATTCTGCGTCCGTGCATGAAATCCCAAAAACCAGAGACCCTATGCCAGTACGGACACCCTATTTTCAACACAGAAGGAGTGAGCCTATTTGGAAACGGGAATCCATAACACCTCCGAAATCGGACGGCTGAAAAAAGTCCTGCTCCACCGCCCCGGCCAGGAGCTGGAGAACCTGATGCCGGAGTATCTGGAGCGGCTTTTGTTCGACGATATCCCCTACCTCCGGGAGGCCCAGAAGGAACACGACGCCTTTGCCGACTGCCTCCGCCAGCAGGGCGTAGAAGTGGTATACCTCACAGATCTGGTGGTGAATTCCATCACCGGCGAGGAGGTCCGGAAGGAGCTGGTGGTCCAGTTCCTGGACGAAGCGGGCATCAAGGACCACCGGAGCCGGGTGCTTCTGGGGGAGTATCTGGGAAAGATGCCGGACAAGCAGATGGTGTCTGCCATGATGGCCGGCGTGCGGAAGAGCCAGCTCCGGGGCGAGAGCGAGAAGCTGGCGGACCTCCTCTCCGCCGCCGGGGACGGGTATCCCTTTGTGGTGGACCCCATGCCCAACCTCTATTTCACCCGGGACCCCTTCGCCACCATCGGCACCGGCGTGTCCATTCACAAAATGCACACCGAGACCCGGAACCGGGAAACCCTCTTCGGCAAATTCATCTTTGAGCACAATCCGGAGTACAGGCACGCGCCCCGGTGGTACGACCGGGGGGAGGTCTCCTCTCTGGAGGGCGGGGACATCCTGATTCTGTCGCCGGAGGTGCTGGCGGTGGGCATCTCCCAGCGGACGAAGGGGGACTCCATCGACACTCTGGCGGAGACCATCCTCACCTATGAGAAGACAAATTTCAAGAAGATTCTGGCCTTTAATATCCCGAAAAGCCGCTCCTTCATGCACCTGGACACGGTGTTTACCATGGTGGACCGGGACAAGTTCACCGTCCATCCCAACATTCTCTCCAGCATCACGGTCTATGTGATGGAGCTGGACGAGAACCGCTCCATGAAGATTGAGCAGGAGGACGGCCGGCTGGAGGACATCCTGAAGGAGCACCTGGGCTTGGACCACGTGACCCTCATTGAGTGCGGCCGGGGCAGCGAAATCGACGCCGCCCGGGAACAGTGGAGCGACGGCAGCAACACCCTGGCCATCGCCCCCGGCGAGGTGGTGGTCTACTCCCGGAACTACGTGACCAACCGCTCCCTGGAGGAGGCGGGCGTGACCATCCACACCATCCCCAGCGCGGAGCTCAGCCGGGGCCGGGGTGGTCCGCGCTGTATGTCCATGCCCCTGTGGCGGGAAAACCCATAGATCAGGAATGAGGAATTAGAAATGAGGAATGAAGAATTGTCCCTTCATTCCAGTCATTCCAAACTCCCGATTCCTGATGCTCGGAAAATCTATGATATTTGAAAGGACATCCATCATATGGCACTGAATTTAAAGGGAAGAAGCTTTCTGACTCTGGAGGACTTTACCCCCGGCGAGATCCGCTACCTGCTGGACCTGGGCCACGACCTGAAGGCCAAGCGCCGTTCCGGCGTCTGCGAGCCCGCCCTGAAGGGCAAGCACATTGTGCTGCTCTTCGAGAAGACCTCCACCCGGACCCGCTGCTCCTTTGAGGTGGCGGCCACCCAGGAGGGGGCCCATGTCACCTATCTGGACGCCGGCAGCTCCCAGATGGGCAAAAAGGAATCCCTGGAGGACTCCGCCAGGGTGCTGGGCCGCTTTTTCGACGGTATCGAATACCGGGGCTATGAGCAGAAGGCCGTGGAGGACCTGGCGAAATACTCCGGCGTGCCCGTCTGGAACGGCCTCACCGACTGGGACCATCCCACCCAGATTCTGGCGGACATGATGACCCTGGAGGAGCACTGCGCCAAGCCCCTGAACAAAATGAAGGTGGTTTTCCCCGGCGACGTGCGGAACAACATGTGCTATGCCTGGATGATGGGCGCGGCGAAAATGGGCATGCACTTTGTGGGCCTGGGCCCCCAGGAGCTGGCCCAGCAGATGGACCAGGAGCTTGTAAAGCGGGTCTTTGCCGAGGCCCGGAAAAACGGGGGCCTCATTGAAATCACCGACGACTGCGGCTCTTTGAAGGGCGCAGACATGATCTATGGCGACATCTGGGCGTCCATGGGCGAGGAGGACCTGATTCCCAAGCGGGCCGCCCTGCTCTCCCCCTACCGGGTGACGGAGGAAACCCTCAAGGCCACGGAAAATCCGGACGTCCTCTATATGCACTGCCTGCCCTCCTTCCACGACTTCGAAACCAAGCTGGCCAGAGAGTGGCAGGAGAAGGGCGTTGACATCCGGGAGGTCACCGACGAGGTATTCCGGGGCCGCCACAGCGTCGTGTTCGACGAGGCGGAGAACCGGATGCACTCCATCAAGGCCGTTCTGGTGGCAACGATTGGAAAATAATGAGGAATTAGAAATTAGGAGTTAGGAATTATAGCAAGCGTCAAAATTCCCGGCAAACGGGCCGGCCAGGGGGCCGCCCCCTACAGAGGTGTGTAGGGGCCGCCGCCCCCGGCGGCCCGCCGGCAGCAGTTATGAAGGCTGCTATAGCAGTTAGGAATTAGGAATGAGGAATTAGGAATGCTTCCGCCTGACAGGCAATTCCTAATTCCTAACTCCTCATTCCTAATTGAGAAAGGGGTGTGCTTTTGCATAAATCCAAATTTCACATGCCCACGGCCTACACCATTTTGTTCCTGCTGATTGTCCTGGTGGCCCTCTCCACCTGGCTGATTCCGGCGGGGTCCTACGACTACGCCGGAGACGTTCCAACAGCCGGGACCTATCACACGGTGGACCCCAGCCCCCAGGGGGCGGGGGCCGTGCTGAAGGCGGCTTTCTCCGGCTTCTACGACGCGGTGGACGTGTGCGTGTTCATCCTGATGGTGGGCGGCTTTCTGGGCGTGGTGATGAAAACCGGCGCGGTGGACGCCGGGGTGGGCCGCATCATCCAGAGGCTGGGAGGCCGGGAAAAATGGCTGATTCCCATTTTGATGCTCTTTTTCGGCCTGGGGGGCACCACCTACGGCATGTGGGAGGAGACCATGGCCTTCTATCCCCTGCTGATTCCCGTGTTCCTGGCGGCGGGCTATGACGCGGTGGTGGGCATCTCCGTGATTTTGCTGGGGGCCGGAGCCGGAATCATCGGCTCCACCGTCAACCCCTTCGCCACGGGCATCGCGGCGGGCTTTGCCGGGGTATCCCTGGGGGAGGGCATCCTGCTCCGGGTGCTCCAGTGGGCCGTATTTGAGAGCGCCGCCATCTGGTATGTCATGGCCTACGCCGCCAGGGTCAAAAAAAATCCCGCCCGGTCCGTTGTCGGCGTAGGCGCGGGAAAGATTCAGGCCAACATGGAGGAAGCGGTGGAGTTCACCCCCCGGCGGAAGGTCATCATGGCCCTGTTCACCCTGACCTTCCTGGTGATGATTTACGGAGTCATCCCCTTTGACGAGATGGGTCTGCCCCTGCCCGTTCTGGGCTGGTGGTTCCCGGAGCTCAGCGCCCTGTTCCTGGCGGCGGGCGTGGTCATCGGCCTCATCGACCGCCAGCGGGAGGACGAGATTGCCGAGACCTTCGTGGCGGGCTGCGCCGACCTGCTGGGGGTGGCTCTCATCATCGGCATCAGCCGGGGCATCACGGTGCTGATGAACGACGGGCAGATCACCGACACCGTTCTCCACTGGGGCGAAACGGCTCTGACCGGCGCGGGGCCTGTCAGCTTCGTTCTGCTGGTGTACCTGATTTACCTGCCGCTGACCATTCTGATTCCCTCGTCCTCGGGACTGGCCACCCTGTCGGTGCCCATCATGGCCCCCCTGGGCCGCTTCGCCGGGGTGGGAGGCGACCTGGTGGTGACGGCCTTTCAGTCCGCCTCCGGCCTTGTGAACATCATCACCCCCACGGCGGCGGTGGTCATGGGCGCCCTGGCGCTGGGCCACGTGCCCTATGACCGCTGGGTGAAATATGTCTGGAAGCTGATTCTGTATTTTCTGCTGCTGACCATCGTGTTTTTGACAGTTGGAGCTGTCATTGGATAAGGACCATCCGAAAACACGAGTATTTTCCTTCGTTTCGGAAGGGAAGGGGCGTTTGAGGGGGGACCTCTGGTTCCCCCTCAGCTTGTCAAAAAACAGTATTTGTAAAAGTGTCGGAAAGGAAGATAGCTACGAAAGGAACCCATCAGGGGTTCCTT
>ERZ808028.1878-NODE-1878-length-11334-cov-6.615883_pt1 | contig 11334 bp, 18 predicted proteins | sample MGYA00380184_ERZ808028 | MGnify/ENA primary metagenome ERZ808028 (study PRJEB31490, sample SAMN06133397) | mouse gut metagenome | isolation source: J8_1 | host: mice | place: China: Chengdu | collected 2015-05 ...
TTTCTTTTTTTCTTCTAAAATCTCTAACTGTTTTTGTATCTCAATTCTAAAATTATAATCAATATCAATTATTTGATTACCATTCTCGTTTTTTATAAAATGTCTATAATCAGCAAATATTTTTGGTGTGGTTAGGAATCCATATTTATCTTCTTCTTTTTTATATCTGATTCGTTTCCCTTCTTGATACTTGATGATATCCATTACATCTAATATTTTTATAATACGTGATATGTAACGTTCAGATAATCCAATGTCCTCTGTAATTTTTTGATATAGCCGGTAGCAACACAAGGGTTTATCTGGATTGCGATTCATATTTACACGAAGATAAGAGAGGAGTAGTAGGATATAAGCTGAAGACATTCTGAGTAAGTCAAATTCCTCACCATTAATTTTTATACCTTTTAATTCTTCTTTGAAATTTAGAATTTTTTCTAATTCATCAAAATAAATAATTCCAAAATTATCAGGTACATCAAATTTTTCTGTGTTGATTTGGATATTGCAATAATCTGTAGAATTTTTCTTCTCTTTTGCTAACTTCTCAAAATCAGGATAAGATTTAAAATAATCATAGTGGGAGAGTAGTTCTATCACTTCCAGATATTTGTGATTAATCTTTCCATCGTGATAATTAGGTTTTAAGTGTGACCAGTGGCACAGTTCCGAAATACTAAATGCCACTGTATCATCCAAGGCTCTACGAGAACACAGGTAGGAGAATATAATTACTCGTTTATCACCAAGTTTTTTGTTGTAGATTATTTCTCGTGGTATCTTTATGTTCGCCTACATATCAAACTTATAAAGAGATAATTTCCCATTTTTTATTCTTGATTGATAAGCAACTGCTAAAGCATAAGCAATTTGTTTAACTGGTTTACCTTTGTATTGAACATAATTTTTACTATCACCCATCAAGAATGAGGCAGATAACAATTTTCTTGTCTTTGTAGCTTTTACAGCGTTTTTAAATTTTTTCATATCAATTTCTTCTTTAAATAGCTCTAGGAAATATGCATTTGATTTTAAAAATGTTGCTTGTGTTGCACATTTCTCGTTTGGAAAGATTTCTCGTACAAAATTAAATACATTATGTAGAATTTCTTTATCCATTAATAAAATAGTTTCTGTACAATCAACAACCATATTCTCATTTTTATTACATTTGACGGTGTATCCATACTGGTTTAGAATCTCATTGACATCATATAATTTTCTACTTTCTTCATCTGACAAATCAATACTTGTATAATTCCAATGAGCAGACAATTTACTATCATAAGTTTGAGAATTTCTGCAATCCTCATCATATTTAAACAAAGCTGATTCCTGTGCTTCTGATAAGTTTTCGCTAACTCGACATTCAATGGTAGTGGTTTCTTCTAAACCGTTCTCAATACGTTTTATAAATGCAGCAACGGTATGTTGCCCTCCAATAAGCCGATATTCCCCATTCACATAATTTACAAGTGGTCTAACATAATACCCATCAATCCAATCATCATAAATTTGTTGAACTCTTGGATCTTTGATAATTCTTTGACAGTCCAAACATGAGTGTAATTTGTATACATTTATTGGTTTGGTTTTTAAAGTAATTCCATTTAAAATCTGTGGTTTCTTTACTAATTTTTTATTTCTCATTCTTTAAGTCCTCCATTTTTTTAATAATACTATTAATATTTTCTTTACTTTCAATCAAATAATTGATAAGAATATCACAGTCTGCTTTTGAAATAGCAGTCATCATTTCATGGTTGTCAAAGATTGCATCACTCATACTTTTAATTGTTTTATTAAACAAATAGTGAAGTGAATCAATGTCTGATGTTATGTCATAGTTATAATCACCTTTCCTTTCTGTCTTCATAAATTCACATATTTTCTGAGTCTGTTCATCTGCTTGTTGTGTGTTTGCGCTATTGGATGTTGGAATTGTATTATCCTTATTTACATTAGATCTATTCTCTTTTTTCATTTTGTTAATTACTTGTTTATATGCTGTTCCTATTTTTACATCACCAGATAGCATGGATTGTTGCAATTCCTTATTATTTGAGTTCATAACTGTATCATATCTGGCAACAGTACCAGCACTAACACCAGCAATTTTTGCACGTTGTTCACGAGTGTTTGTAGAACGGTCACGTTCTGTTTTTTTGCTTGCGTCCATTTGGACGCATCCATCATTTTTATTATTTCCTCTAGTTTTATGAGAATTATAAGTACCCGCCAATCTCTTTTTCTCGTTTTCTTCTTCGATTCTTCGTGCAGATACTTTATCGTTTGCATAGATCTTTTCAGCTTCACACATATTTCTTCTTACATCTTGGTATGTAATCATCCAATCCATTACATCAGATTTTTCAGAGTCTTTTGGTAGACTAATTTCTTCTATATTGAATTCGATATTGTGTTTCTTGAAAATTTAGTAACGATGATGCCCATCCACAATATACCCATTCCATATAAGGATAGGTGTTCCATCATAACCTTCTTCCAATATCATTTTTTCAAGACCTTCAAATTTTTCTTTTGAAAGATGAGGCAATAAGTCCCTCAATTCTGAATCAATTTTTAATTCCTTCATGTATAATTCCTTTCTGATATTTTCTATATTTCAAATCTGTAATTTCCACTTTTAGGTGGATAAAATTCATCTACTTTATAAAGTTCTAACATTTTGTTCAAAGCCCATTCAATTTCTTGCTTGTAGCCCTCCTTATTTAATACATAAATATTTGGTACATTTTTTGGTGGTTTGGATTTATCTGGTTGTACACTACCTACTTCTCTTTTTATAAGTAAGGCGGGTATATTATCTGACGACTTAGTTAAATATTCTATACACTGGTTGATCGTATCTTTTGACATGGATAGTTCTTCAGCCATATGTTTAATACTTCTATAAAATGCTTCTGGATTATCTTTTGCATTTTCGTACTCAGATCCATCATTCTGCCTTGGACGACACCCTATGTATGAGTTAATATATAAGAAAGCTACAAGTATGTTTTCTCTATTTAAAGAACTATCTGCCAGCATAATTGTGTCAAACTGGGAAGATGTAAGTTTCCCAAACTTTTCTGTCGAATCAAAATTTTCTGGAATGATTTTTATTTCAATGCCAGTATCATAGGAAAGTGAATCTAAATCCTGTTTCACTTCAATCATTTTGTTGTTGATCATATATTCCAGTACATCTAATATTTCTTTAAATGCTTTTGGTTTATTCCTATGAGTTTTATATCCATAGAAATCAAGTACCTTACGAATGGTAATCCAACTGTAATCTTCATATGAGCGATATTTGTCGATTAATATGTAAGTAATGTAAAATTTTCGACTAACTCCGAATCTCGTTTTGATATTTCCTTGAATATATTCATTTGGAAATCTTGTAAAGTATTCTTTCTTTGTCTTGTTGTTGATAATACATTCTCCTTTCTACGAGAGTTCAGTAAACATGCAAAAATTCACATGAAATTTTTTAAAGTACCATTTTTCATGTGCAAAAACGCACATAAGCTGAACAGAAATAAAATATAACCTATTTAATAAAGACAGACATATTACAGCGCAATTTACTGTCGTAAATTACTCTGTAAAGAATTAAATTATTGTTGTTGGCAATTAGAGTTTTAATAGTGGTGGTATATAATCTACTTCTCCATATCCCTTTCCAGCTTTTGATGTTTAGAAATTTATCTCAGCTATAATTCAATCATCAAATATTGTTTTCTCTCTTACAGTTACATTCTCCGAAAGTAATTCATATTTTTCTAATAATCCATCAACCATAGATTCAAATAGTTTTCTGACTGTTTTGTCATGTTCTATTGCACCTAATGTGAAGCAACTTTCAAGTCCGTTATCATAACAGTAATCATCTACAATCTGGTTTATCTCTATATCTGGATATGTATTATGAAATTCTTTATATAGTTCTTTATATAAGATTCCATTTTTACCAGTTGGTATCTCAAAGTAATCCATTAATAATTGATACTTTGGAAACATCTTGGAATTCCAGTAAGAAAATCTTTTCTTTGGTAATGATTTCTTCACCTGCTCATGAGATTCTTCCAATTTTGACATTCTTTCACTTAGGGATAGGAGAGTATCATTTACTGTTTTGGTGAAAGTATTTAATGTGTCTAATATTGGTTGCATGGTAATTTGACCTGTTGTTTTATAGTCAATAAATACAGATGCTAAAACATCAGCACATTTATCCTGATATAACTCAAGTTTTGATACCAATTCTGATTGGGTTTTTTTCATTTTAGGTGTAATGGTTATTTTGGCTAATGCTAAAGGTAATTTATGATTTGAAATACAATAAGTATCTTGATTACCTTTATTTGTCGGTATGACAAAATTTTGCACCCCTTTGGATACAACAATATCTTGAATCCATTTGTCTCTATTATGTCTTATTTGTCTTTCTGTAAATCCAATCCCTCTAAGAACTGAGTTGATGGAAGTATAGATTTCACCAGTTGCATTATCTTTCAATGCAATCAGTTCATCTCCATAAAAATTAAAATTAGTTACTTGTAAAGCTGTGTTATTTGCCATAATAAAATCTCCTTTAGTTTTTAATTTGTGTGTTATATGTTTCTAAATAGTATTTCTATTTTTATTTTGATGAAAATTTGATAATTTTAAGATCATATTTTAGAAAGATATAGGTTAATCAATTTTTTAGGGGGAAATTTTATAAAAGATTTAACAATAGAAATGATTTTAAACATAAAAATAAGACAGAGAGTGTATAACTGCCTTATAAGAATACGAATTATAATATATTATTGGTTCAACCAGATCTGGTTTGGCAATTAAGAGTGGATTTATATGTCAAATTAAAAGTAATTTATTAGATGTGTTCGGTAGGAGAGAAGTTTTAGAAGTTACATAATTTGAAAAATCGTTGATTTTATTAGGTTATTAGAGATTTAATAGTATGATTTTTGCGCGAATTTCAAACATGAAATTCTGAGAAAAAATAAAATTTGAGGTGAGTTCGAGAAAATGTTGATTTTGCAAGGATTTAATGCGTTTTAAAATGCGATTTATTGGATTTTGAACTCGAATTAAATTGTCACAAAATTTACAAAGCATTGATTTTAAAGGATTTTAGAGTTTGATACCGAACAGATTACCGAATGATTTTTGGGAATTGTTTGTAAAATAGACACAATTATAAAGGGCTATATTTTGTAAATTTAGGTCGTTGTGTGAGTGGATTAGATAGGGCGATTCTGAGAATAAATAAGTTGTTTTAATATGTAAATGTACCCCCCTTATACAGTTAATAGGTATTAACTTGTTTTTTGTATATATTTGCAACTTAGATTGATATGCATACATATATTCTGCTGAGTAATTTTGATTGATGATTTTCTGCTAAATGAGACCAGTAATATATTTGTAAAGTAATATTATTTTACAAGTTCGGTGAATAAAACTAAAAATGCAAATCATTTGCAAATTTAAAATCTATACACAATACACACCAACTTATCCACATATTTATCCACATAATATATCTGACATTAATATACAATAATACGCATAAAATATCTATAATTACTGTATAAATTAAGCAAATTATACATAATATCACATAAAACTATATACTTATACATCAAATAAGTTATCCACAATATAGTTCTATCCACTATAAATTATCCACTTATCCACAAACCGAAGTGCATAACCAAAACTATATTACAATATATACATAACTATAATAAACTAATATTAGCGTGCAATATATTGTTAATAAAACCATATAATACGACATGCAACATTGTAATATATAGTATTGAATACTATATGTACAAATGATATCAAAATATAATTCTGTGTATTATTATAGTTGAAAACTTAGAATATCTCTACAACGCATTACAAGCCTCATATAGACATTTTACACTCATATATGATATATTTATCTTCTGCACACAAAACAGTGTTTAAAATTGATAAATAGCTCACAAAATATACTTCATAATTCATGAGCTATTATAATATAAATCAATTATTTAACATAAATCGTCAATAGTAATACATTTAATATTTTTATACTGTCTCAGTTGTTTATCATTTGTAAGCAATAGATCGCATTCATATAATACAGCGGCAGCAATTTGCAACGCATCCATAGCTTTAAATGCTTTATATTCTGATCTAATTTTTGCAGCATTCTCTGCAATAGTTTCATCAATATTAACTACTTTAAAGTTAAGTGTCTCAATCAATCTTTCAAACAAATCAATATATTTAGGTGCATTTATTCTATATGGGTATACAAAATATTCTTCTATTGTAATTACCGATGTTATAAACTGTATATCATTATTGTAGCAATCATTCAAAAATCTCTTTACTTTATCAAAATATAAAGGGTTATCTTTATTCCCTTCAATAAAATATATGAATGGTGCAGTATCAATAAATACTTTCTTATATTCTGTCATTATTGCGCATTTCCTCCATATATGCATCAACGTTTTTTCCCCGTTCACTGGGCATAATAAAGCTATCCCAATTTATATGCATTTTAGTTTTTTTGTTTGGTTGGTCTAACATTGTTACAATAACTTCCATACCATCATATTCCTGTATATTATCATTTTCGATAATAACAGTATTTCCTTTTACAATACCCTTTACAGCTGTTAGCATGCGATTCCCTCCTAGTTCTTTGCTTTCCTTATTGTTTATTATGTTTCAATATTAGTAATATTATCATTATCAATACTAAATCCTTTACTATCTAAATCTGCCTTAATTAATGCTTTAATGTAGCTATTTGCTGATTGTCCTGTATGCTCTAAGTATGCCTTTACTCGCTCACCGTCCTGCAATTCCGATAAACTATACTTTGTCTTAAATTGTACTATTTTTTTATCATATGTGCTTTGTGCTTTTTTGCTATATGCCATACTTTTCAACCTCCAAAATATTTTATATCTATGTATTCTCTTTTTTGTATGGCATTTACGCACATACATAATAACATGATATCATGTTTTTTTCAATATAACCACACATCATAGTGCATAATTAACAATAAGGTACCCTATGAATGAGATATATATAGTGCACAATGCTAAAAGTAATAAAATCAGCAAAAAAGTAGTTGAAATATGGGGTACCCTATGATATAGTGTACTTACAAGCAAGGCAAACAACACACAACAAACAGTCACAAGCCAAACTTATAAGAGTCCCAAATCAACCTTGACAATTTAATAAGGCTTTACACCTTTTACATAATCTGTTATGATTAAAATGTAACAATCAGTACAGATTAAAAGAAAGACAGGTGATTGTATGCCAAGTGGTATAGAAGTAACGAAGGCAGCACTTGATGATTTTAAAAAAATTCAAGAATATATGTTATTAGCTAAAAAAGAAAACGCCACTGAAACATATGCCAAATTAAAAGATGAATACTTGACATTAAAAGCTCTCCTTAATGTGTCGGGCGTGAATCTCACAGAGCTTGATAAAATCAAAGAATAACAACTGAATAGTAACTCACTAACTAAAAGGGTGTAAGGTCTTATTAAATTATTAAGGCTTTACACCTTTTTAATTTGTAAACGTAGAAATAACAAGTAAACAATAGCACAAAGAAAGCGAGGTAAAGGTATGACAGTTAAATTATTGAAACCATACAAAGGATTTGAAATTGAAAAATCTTATGAAGAAAAAGCAGATGGAACAATTAAAAAAGATACCATTATTTATACAGCATATGCAGATGACGAAGATAATGCTTTGTTTGATGCAGCAACAACATTATCAGAGCTGAAAAAGAAAATAGATATTTATTTAAAATAGATTTTAAAAATCCCCTGAAGAGTCTTTGGAAATTAAGACGAAACTACCCAGATCACAAGGGTAGTCGGGATAGCAACACAATCCTATAACTAAGGAAGAAATAACAATCATGAACCTTGAAAAGTGAATAATGAAGTGTTAGAAAATTGATAGACTTTGCTACTCGGTTATGTTATACTAAAGATGATATAATAATGTGTTTCATAATTGGGAGGTGATATAATGCCTAATACAAATTTAGAGATTACACAAAAAGCAATGGAAGATTTTATAAAAATTCAAAGACATATGTTAATTGCACGAAAAGAAAATGCTACAGAAACATATGAGAGTTTGAAAAAGGAATATTTATACTTGAAAAGTTTTCTGAATGTAGCTGGCGTGAATCTTACAGATATTGATGATATTAAAGAATAAAGGAATATATAATGACCAAAAAAGAACTATTCCAAAATTCACTTGATGAATTTATGAGAGTACAAAAATATTTACAATTGATTCCAGATCAGGACTCGGATATTTATAAAGAAATAAAAACTCGTTATCGCGAATTAAAAGTGATTTTAGATTCTATATCCGGTTTTGATATTTCAATGATTGTCGATATTGACAAGATCAAAGAGTAAAAGCAGAATTGAATAGTAGCAAATAATAAGGGTGCAAGGTCTATCAATTTGGCACCCTTTTATAATATAGGGGGAATTGATAAATGATAAGTTATAACAAATTATGGCATATGTTAGTTGATAAAGACATGACACAAACTGATTTGCAGCGCGCAATAAAATGTAGTTCTAATACAATCAGTAAAATAAAACGTAATGAAACAATTTCTATGCAAAATCTAATTGAAATATGTCAATTATTTAACTGTCAAATATCTGATATCGTTACTATCGAATACGATATAAAATAAATCGAAAAAAACATATCGAAAACGATTGACAAATACAAAAATATATGATAAAGTATAATCACACAAGGAAATAAAAGAAAAGTCGGTACACTCTACCAAAGTAACCACCGACTTTTCACCCAAACACTTAAAAGTGATTGTACTAATTATTCTAACATTTCATTATTCGCTTTTCAAGTGTTTTCGCACAAAAATTCCTTAAAGTAAAAATGAACATTGACAACTATATATAAGGTTTACTTTAAACCGACTAATAGGCGCATGTGGCGCGGTTGGCGTAGGGTATCAAGTGTGTATACCATAAAAGTACACATAGGGTTGTAGCATACCTTTGTCAGATGAAATAGTGAGACGGCGAAAAGCTACAGGTGAGAATGCACCTAAAGAAATATCTAAGAAATAGTTTCTCATTCAACCGCTAATTTTGCAGACCGACAGACTGTAATTGAGAAAAAGCGGTATAAAAATACATAGTAAATTTTCATTTGCTATGGTATAATATTCATAGCTTTCTTTTTTAAATAGGGAGGAGGTGAAATAGTATGCCAACAAATGAAAAAGAATACAATGGTTATTTGTTTGACCAGTTGTCAATCCTTGAAAGGATTGAAGCTGTGACAGATGATGAAAAAGTCCTCAAACAAATAGCCATTGAGCGGCGGCAAATAGAACGTAAGCTTTATCAATCACCGCCACTTAAAACTGAATAAGGATTAAAAAGAGTGTCAAGCAATCTTTGACACTCTTTTTTAATCTAGTTTTATTATTTATCCAGTTCCATAAAAACAATAAAAAGTCTCTTTTGTGGGCATGGATAAGTAATAAAAATACCACAATATAAAAAAATGTGGTAAAATAAATTAACGCCACTATATAGGCGTATATTAAATATATATAGGATGCGATTGCATCAAAGGAGGAAATATGTACAAGTTAAAATATGCTGATTATCCCGGCAATTTTCACGGGTTCACCCTGAAAGAAGGGTACTACTATGGAACAGACACGGAAACCGGAAATTACATAGCTACATCCGGATGGGAATGCGCCGGGAACGTAGCTTTGTATTTTCTGGAAGATGGAAAGTGGAATATGTATTGGATAGATACCGATGCAGAATTTCAGATTGGAAACCTTCCAGAAATTTCTACAGACGGCAAAATGTCATTTGTAGAATGGCTGGAAGAAATCCAGGGAGTTACGCCGGAAGAATGGGACGAAAATTATTCCGGTTTAATGGAAAAACAAATTGAGGAAGAGTACGAAAGATATGTGTATGACGAACTCCCCCAATTTGTCATTAAAAATATAAACAAATAGAAAACTTTTAATCAAGGAACGGAAACAAAAATCCGTTCCTTTTTCGTACCACAATAATACTAATATTTGTCCATGTGCGAGCTACGCGCCGTATGTGGGCGAATGGGTTGAGTATGCGAAAATAAGAAAGGAAGGTATTGGAACATGACAGTTAAATTATTAAAACCGTACAAAGGTTTTGACATCGAAAAATCATATGAAGAAAATGCAGACGGAACAATCAAGAAAGATACAATAGTGTATACTGCTTATGCGGATGATGAGGACAACGCTTTATTTGATGCAGCAAGAACGCTTTCAGAACTGAAAAAGAAAATTGATATTTATTTGAGATAAGAAGGGAGAAAAAAAAGATATGATGACGAAAGAACACTTTGAAAACAATACCAACTGGAAAATGACCTATGAAGAATTTCAGAAATGTGATTGTACACAATGCGACAAAAAAGATTGTGTACATAGAAATGCATATAGGCGGGTGCCGCATATTGACAGCGGTTTGGGTTTATGTCCTAACTTGAACAGATAAAAAAATTATTTGAAAGGAGAATAAACAAAATGACTAAAAAAGAAGTAAAACAATTATTACCATTTAACACGATAACAAAATGTGAAAAAGAATATCACAGGCTTGTAAAAGAAAGTCTCAATTTTGGCGGATTTGATGTGAAATCATATGAGACACTTATATCTTGTGTAATGTGCATATATTCAAGTTTGAAAAACGACAGTGTGGCACAATTAGAAAAGTTCTTTGCCGGTAAGGAAAGCAGAAGAAAAAGTTATTATGCTTGTTTATTTGCAAGTGAAGAAGACAAAAGAAAAGCGATAAAAGAATTATTATTTGTTTAGGGAATAATGCAATGAAAGGGATATTTTTGAGGAGGTGCAAGTATGTTTTGGATAACATCGGAAAAACAGTTAAAAGAATTAAGATTATGCTACAACGTAGAAGTGGCAAAGGTCTTTGAGGATCGCGCGCTTGTAAAAATCGTCATCGCGTAAAAAAAGAAAATTACATAGAGAAGTTAAAGTTAGTACATAGGGGATTATGAGATGCTACATAGTCCCTTTTATAGTAGCTTTAAAAATAAATTATTAGGAAAGGTTAAAAGGTGGAAAATATGACAAACACTACAGATTATAACTATGAGGAAAAAGATTGAAAATGAAAAGTAGAGGGTATCCATTACCTTAATCGCATCACAAATAAGCCATCTTTCGGTGGCTGCTTT
>ERZ808028.1879-NODE-1879-length-11332-cov-5.063083_pt1 | contig 11332 bp, 7 predicted proteins | sample MGYA00380184_ERZ808028 | MGnify/ENA primary metagenome ERZ808028 (study PRJEB31490, sample SAMN06133397) | mouse gut metagenome | isolation source: J8_1 | host: mice | place: China: Chengdu | collected 2015-05 ...
AAGGAATTTACAGCGTTAGTCATTACAATGATTCTCCAACATAATCATAAAATCATTGATAAGTATCCAATGGAGAAAGAAATGATTACTGATAGAATTGTGCCTACTCCTATTAGTTTATGGAACTGGGGTATCCAAAATCGAAAAGGTCGATTACGCACGATAGATCGAAATATTTTGCGCCTGAATGTATTACCTAGAGGCAAAGCAACTGTTTCAAGAGCAGGAATTAAATTCAAAAATTTATTGTATGGTTCAAAACGAGCCATCGAAGAACAGTGGTATACAAAAATGAAAAATAAAAGTGTCAGCATTGTATATGATCCACGTCATTTAGATAGAATTTATATTCCGAATGATGATGGGTTAGATTACGAGACATGTATATTGTTAGAACCTAGTGAGCAATATAAAACAGATTTCTTAGAGGATATTGTATTTCATCAACAATTAAGAAATGAACTTGAAGAAGAGGAACGTTCAAGACAAGTACAACTAACAATTAATGCGGATACGATGATGGAACAAATCATCAAATCGACAAAAGAGAAAAAGAAAAATACATTATATAAACCTGCGAGTAAAAAAGAAAAATTGGATGCTATACGTGACAATAAAGAAAAAGAAAAACAAATAAATCGTCAAGAAGAAAAGTTTGATTTGTCACCATCTCTAAAAAGTGAAGACGTAGAGATAATCGATTTTGCAACGAAAAAGAAAATAGAAGAGCAGCCTGCAAAAAAAGGAACATCCCGTTTGATGGAAAAACTGAAAAGAAAGCGAGATGAGGAGCTTGGAAAAGATAAATAATATTGTTCTAAAAGGCGATACAGAACATGCTGATTACAAGCCGCAAATGCTTCCTGAATACAATCAAAACCCTTATATAGAAGCATTGCCTCCTATTTTCAATGAAGATGACGTATTAGAGCGATTTATGGTGACGCCACGTATTACAGAACGCGACAAACAGAGCGAAACCAATATTAGATACCATGTGTTAAAACGTATAAAAAACTTTATTCAGCCATTGCCAATTCATTTTGAAGTAGAGCGGCGTTTATCTACGTTAATTCGTCGAGGGTATCTTGCTAGAAATCCCTTAGATAAAACGTTTTTAGAAAGAATACGTACGCTTCATGAATTACGAGAAAGTGAAGAACAGTCTTATGAATATATAGATGAACGCTTAAATCATATACGTTCCACAGCAGATAGTTTATCAATTATAGGTATTTCAGGTATTGGGAAAACAACAGCAATAGAACGACTTTTGTTGATGTATCCTCAAGTGATTAATCATGATTGTTATCAAGAGCAGCTCTTCAATAGGATTCAAATTGTATGGTTGAAAATTGATTGCCCTTATGATGGTAGTTTATCAACCTTGTGTAAAAGTTTTTTCAAAGCGATTGATGATTTGTTAGGTACACGTTACCTTGAAAAGTATGGATATTTAAATCGTGTGACGTCAACGATGCTTTTGCATATGACATCTTTAACTAGTATGTATGGGATTGGTGTACTCGTTATCGATGAAATTCAACATCTCTTACATGCGAAAAATGACCAAGAAGAGATGCTTAATTTCTTTGTGACATTATCAAACACGGTAGGTATTCCAACGGTGTTAATAGGCACAGCAAAAGCACAACAGTTATTTAAGGGGAATTTTCGACAAGCTCGACGTGCAGCAAGTGATGGCTCAATTATATGGGATCGAATGGCTAAAGATAGCGAGGAATGGGAGTTCTTTTTAGAAACGTTGTGGGAATTGCAATGTTTAAAGAGTTATTCAGAACTTACAGATTCAGTGAAAGAAGCTTTTTACGAGGAGTGCCAAGGAATTACCTCTGTAGCTGTAAATCTCTTTATCTTAGCTCAGGAAAGAGTCCTTTTTGATGACAATAACAATAATGAGTTAATCACCTATAAAGTGCTGAAACAGACTGCTAAGAAAGATATGCAAATTATCCAGCCAATGCTAGATGCCATTCGCAAAAATGACTTTGCAGCAATGTACAAGTATGAAGATATCATTATTAATTTAGATGAACTGATGATGAGTCATAAGCGAAATACAGAGTATGAAGGAAAAGTAAAAGAAGCGATGAAAGAACGACAAAATACATTGGAGTATAAGCGACAAGAGATGATACAAGCGTTAAGTGAAGAAGTAGCAGCCATTGGTATATTTGATGCTTTAACTTCAAATAACATCACTAAAGTGGCAAAGAAATTAGTAGAGCATTCTTCAATAGACGTAGAATATAGCATTCTAAAAGCGCAACTTATTTCAGATTTGATTGAATTGAATAAGGTTGCGAATGAGAAAAAAGAGAAAGTTAACTGTTCAAATAGATCAACTATTTTAGTTGCATTTAGAGAACAAGCTTTAAAGCAAAATAAGCATCCTTATGAAGTTTTAGAGAAAAATAATTTTATTAAAAATCCAATCGTTGAATTTTATTCATAATTATTTGAGGAGGAATGAAATGCTACCCTTTTTCACCAATCCATATCCAGATGAGTTATTGTATTCAGCCGTGGCGCGTTATCATTTTTACAATGGAAATATTGATTGTAAAGATACGTTGAAAGAGTTGTTTGGCAGTCGTTCGGTGATATCGAGTGTGGGGATTGGTAGTCATCTTTCTTTTTTAGCTAATCAATTGGGTGAGCATTATTCTGTAGAATCTTTATTAGCTAATCATACAATTTATCCTTATTACGCTTCTTTTTTATCGAAAGAACGACAACAAGAAATCTTAGAAGATGTAAAAGGCGATGGAAAAGGATTGTATGCCCGGTTAGGGTTTGTAGCTGGAGGTATTTGCAGAAAAGATGGATTATATTATTGTTCAAAGTGTGCAAAAGCTGATGTTGAAAAATATGGTGAACCTTATATCCATCGAGAGCATCAACTAGAAGCAATTAATTATTGTTCACATCATGAAATACGATTACGAAAATATCCAATTCAAAGTGATAGTCGAATTGAGTATGTTCGCTTTGAATTGAAACATATGAACTTCTCTGAATTAGAAGAAGTCGACCCGCACAAATCTATTAGTGTAGGACTAGCAGAGCTTGCTTACCAGCTGTTACAACTTCCATTACATCAATTAAATAGGTCGCAAATTAGAATGAAATATAATTCATTGCTACAAGAAAAAAACTTGATGACAGCAGGTAAACGTATTCGTCAGAAAGAGTTATATGAAGCATTTTCGACATTTTATCCAAAAGATTTTTTAAAGCAATATGAGAGCAATTTTGATGAGGATTACGAATACAATTGGCTAAAGGTTTTATTACGTAATTCTAAGCGCCATGTACATCCGTTTCGACATGTGTTATTCCTATACTTTATGAAACAAAATATTGAAACACTACAAGCTATATCTGATTATACGAGTGCATTTGGAAAAGGACCATTTCCTTGTTTAAATAAGGCTGCATCTCATTACAAGGAATGTGTTATTCCCGAAGTAAAAGTGACAAAAGATTTCAAGTCAAAAAATCTCATTGGTACATTTACATGTTCATGTGGATTTATTTATGCAAGGAAACAAACAACTAATCGTTTTGAAATTGGTAAAGTGAAGCAATTTGGTGATGTGTGGCAACAGAGGATATACCAATTAAAGAATGAAAACTTGAGTATTAGGGCTATTGCACGGATGTTAGGTGTGGATTCAAAAACGGTGAAAAAATATTTGGGAGAGAATTTGGAATTAAATAAAGTGGAAGGCAAGCAGTTATCCACAAGTCGACTACAAGAATGTAAACAACAGTGGCAAGAGCTAAGAGTAACTTATCCACAGATATCGCGTACCGCTTTACGGGAGAAGAATAAAGCTGTGTATATGTATTTATATCGTCATGATAAAAAGTGGCTACTGACCAACTGTCCTAAAATGCAAAGTAAAGCTACTCCAAATATAAAAATAGATTGGGTGAAGCGAGATAAACAGTATGTACACCAGATTAAATTTTTGTATAAAAGAATGTTGAAAGAAGAAAAGCCAATAAGAATTACGGTTTCTGCTATTGGTAGACGTTTAAGTATTCTAGCAAATTTACAATATCATCTCGATAAATTACCACTAACAGAATCACTACTTAATCAAATCACAGAAACCGTCCGAGAATTTCAAATCAGACGCACATACAAAATAATAGATGAATTAATGATTGATGGTGCGCCAATTAAATTGTGGCAAGTACAAAGAAAAGCAGCCATCAAGTCTCATCAATTTAAAGAAATTAAAGCAATCTTAGAAGCGTATATTCAGCATAAAAGAGATGTGTTAGAAGATGAGAGAACGCTCGGTTAAATTAAATAATTGGCCATTTAAAGAGGGAGAGCAAGCAAAGTTGATTTGGATTAGCTCGCCTTTTTGGCATGAAAGAAAATTAATGATGCATGGTTACTTTTTTGCTAATGGTGAAACAAAAAAGATTTTATCAGATTGGGGAATGTTACCATTTCTAGCTATCCAGCATTATTATGTGGATGGAATAGTTAGTAGAAGTATTGCTCCTGCACCTACAGAAGAAATAGAAATAACGATTTATCCTAATCAAGTTAAATACTTTGAAAGTGAATGGAAGATTTTAAATACAGAAGAAAAGACTAAAGCAACTGGTTTTAAATTTAAATACAGAAACCAGATTTATATATTGCCATTAATTGAAAGTATTCGAAGTATATTAGCACCCAATCGTTTTTTACTTTATCGTTTGCTAGAGATGAATAATTCTTTTTTAAATTATTTTATAGAAAGTCAGCGTGACAATCATCTTCATATTGATTGTAATTCTACGTATGAAAAAAAGTACACTAAAAAAGATTTTTTATTTCAATTGTTATGGGTAATTACAAACCCTGATATACGTAATTTATATATGAATATTGGCTATACCTTTGTAGATACGGGAAAGCTGAAATTTGAATGGACGATAGATCAACCAATTGTTATTAAAGCTATTATTAAAAAAAGAGTGAGCAGTGATTTAATTCTAAGAATTCTTTCTGTGCGAAATAAAAAAATTCCGTATGCTAAGGTCTCTTTTACACATCCAGAATTCACAACAAAAGAGAAAAGCAGTGAAGCGAAGAAACACACATTTTTGAAAAGTAATGCAGTAGATGAACCATATGAGCTTGATTATAAAGATGCAGGTGCTAGTGAAGAATTTGATTTGATTCCAATAGATAATCAATATCATGAGTATACGAATTTACCTCAACTAGAAAAAATGATGTCTAGCACAAATAAACTTAGAGAAGAAAAGAATGAACATACAAAGCAATTTAGGATGGAAGATACCAACAAGCGTACTGTCGCAGATACAGGAGGAAATAGTTTAATAAGGGGAATCGAATTGATTGGTATACATGAAGCTTCAATGACAGGTGAACTAGGAGAGTTTATAAAAATATTAAACAAATTAAATGATTTTCCTGATGTTCAAACAGTAGACGTGAAAATTGAAGAGTTACCAACTTTTGAAGACAGTAGAAAGTTTAGTTTTTTAGATGATGGAATCACAAGAAGAAAATATGCTTTAGGAAGTGTTCAACTTTTAAACGGACATCATTATTTCATTGTGGAAATTGAACGTGAGTACAAATCCCTCGCGATGCTTATTTTAGAAGCGCAACAAAGAACTCGGTGGGATATCGTTATTGAGCAATTACTAGAGAATTTGATCAAAGATAATGGTGCATGGTTGAAAGAATCGCTGAAAGAGATTGAAGATAAGGGAGTAACTGTACAAAAGGCGAAGCATAGTAAGAAAGATTACCAACATAGGGCTAAATTGTTATTGAAAAAATTGTTATAATAGAAATGATTTATGTTTAATTATGAGAGAAGGTTAGTGAAAATGGCTGAATTGAAATCAATTGAAAAAAGTTATATAGAAGATTTCTTAGAAATGCAAAGTGGCTATGTATTAGATTTTTCTAATAATAAATTTGAACGATTTATTTACGATTCAATTAATATTGAAATTTATGAAGGCGAAGGATACAACGAATATTGCTCCAAAGCTAATAAAATACGGCATATTTTAAATAAAGAATCGAATTTACAAGTAGCTAAATTATTAGAAGATTTAGTAGAATACAAATCTTATAATAATAAAAAAAGAGCAGAAATTTCTGGGGAAGAAATTTCTGTGTTTGATAAAAATTTAGAGCAGAAAGTGATAGATATAATAAATCGCATAACAAAAAATAAAGAAAAAAAGCAAGTAAATCAAAGTACGGATTTAAAAGGATATGATGTTTTTATTTCACACGCTTCAGAAGACAAGAAACCCTTCGTAGAAGAATTAACACATGCTTTAAAAAAAGCTGGAATTAAGACATGGTATGATGTAGACCAAATTGGTTGGGGAGAAAGTATAAGACAAAGTATTGATAGAGGATTGATTAATTCACATTTTTGTATAGTGGTACTGTCAAGAGACTTTTTTAATAAATATTGGGCAGGAACTTATGAATTAAATGCTATTTTTCAAAAAGCAGCTTTAGCAAAAAATCCTTTAATCTTACCAATTTGGCACAACATTACAATAGAAGAAATTAGTCAATATAATCTTACATTACCTGATATTAAAGCATTAAACTCTTCTAGAGATACGTTAGACCAAATTGTTAGTGCAATGAAATTAAAATTAGAGATGGATTAATAAAGAATCGATTTAAATTTTATATTTTGAGAGTTTTATTATATAGATTGTAGAGGACTCAGAGTAGGGGATTAGTCAGAAGCATAAATAGAAAAGTATTTAATAGAACAATTGCAAACACACAGATATGAAACAGGGTAATTATCAGATTAAGCAGCTATATTAGCTAACTTTCGTATACAATTAAATAAATTTAATGAAAAGAAACTAAACGAGCAATCATTAACAGATAAAGACTTTAAGTGTGTACTTGTTGCAACAGAAGATAATAGAAAGAAGGTTACCTTTTGACAAAAGATAAATATGTCGAAATTGCACTAAATTCCAGTGCAAGTAAAATATTTAATGAATTAAAAAATATAAAAGAGTCTTCAGAAGTAAAGAAAAATGAAATTCGACGCAGATGGATATGGGAATTAATTCAAAATGCTTCTGATTGTACACCTAAAGCTCGTTCAATTAATATATCGTTAGAAGTTACGGATGATAGAATTTCCTTTAGTCATGATGGAACACCTTTTTCATATGATAATTTATTTTCGTTAATAACTCAGTGTTCTGCAAAACAACTCTCTGAAGAAAAATTAACAGGGAAATTTGGTACAGGATTTATGTCAACTTTTTTATTGTCAGAGATTGTTAGCATTGAAGGGACTTTTATTCGTGAAAATGGCACCTGGGCTGATATGAATTTTACTATTGATCGTACTAATGGAGAATATTTTGAAATAAGAAGTAAAACAGAAGAAATGATAAGAGAACTAGAAATATTAAACCATGGCACTAATGAAGCTACGGAGAAAATAAATAAAACAAAATTCATTTATAATCTTAACGGAACCCCTGAATCAGTATCAGCAGTAAAACAGGGGGTAGAAGATTTAATAGCAACATTACCTTATCTATTAGTATTTAACGAAAATATACATTCAATAAATTATAATGGCGAAATTTATGAAAGGGAACTTACGAATCCTATATCTCCCTCGTGGAGTAATAATATTTGCTCTATAAAAACTATCAATATAGATAATGATACACAGCAGTTTATACTCTTTCTAAAACAGAACAACGTAACAATCGCTTGTCCTATGATATATGATTCAGAAAAGAACTTATTATCATTTCTACCTATTCCCGAGAATATGCCAAAATTATTCTGTAACTTCCCATTAATAGGAAGTGAAAGATACCCATTTCCTATAATTATGAATTCGGATCTTTTTGATGTTGAAATAGATCGGGATGCTATAAGAGATGGTAATGCAGATAATAAAAAGATAATTGAATTAGCAGTTTCTTTATATAAAAAATTAATAGATTATTGCGCTGATAACGTAATTACTAGAAATGAATTCAACATATGTTTATTGAAAAATTTGCAGTATTCTGGCCTTCAAAAATATTGCTATGATGAAATTAAGGGTTATATAGAGAAAAAGCCCCTTATACCAATTTCCAATTCTTCTTATGTTTACGAAAGAAAGTCTTATTTAAACGATTCTGGAGACTTTCAAATTTATCTACCAAAAGCAAAAAAGGAAAAAAATGACTCTTTATTTTGGGAGTTATTCAATGATAGTGGATACATTAGTATACCTACAAAAGAAACCTTCTTAGGTTGGAGAAAGGTTTTTGGTGGCAACTTCAATTTAAAACATTTTAATTCGATGTTCAAGGAAATGAACATTACCAAATTTAATGAACATTTAAATGACGAATTCAAATCGTGTGAATGGTTAAATAGATTTTATTCATTATGGATTTCTGATGAGAGTATGGAAGAGGTAATTAAATCTGCATTTGTTCCCGCACAAGATAAAAATTTCCATTTTATTGATAGTGTCTTTTATGATTCAAATATCAATGAAGAATTAAAAGGGATTTTATTTGAGTTAGCGCCATCATATAAAAAGGAGTTATTGAATTGTAATATTTCCGTATTTGATTCATATTATCAAAACAAACCTTTGAAGTTAAAAGATACAAAGTCATGTGCTGATGTAGTCGAACTTAAAGTGGCTGCTATTCTTTCAAAAGAGAATGACAGTCAAGAAGAGAGAAAAGATGAAGTGCAAGTGACTTTTAATAAACTGACTGATTTCTTTTTAAAGGAACCTAAATTATCTGAAAAATTTCTTCCTAGGAGTTTATCCAAAAGAATGTTGTTGTCTTCACCTGAAGAAACTTTAAGAAGAATGAGAATTGCTGAAAAGGTTGAACGAAATGGAATAGATATGGAGGGTTTAGAGGAACTTTTAAACAACCAAGAACAAATTAAAAATATTTTAGCAAATCCTCAATTAAATCTCGAACAAATTAGAGCATTATTAAAGCATGTTGTAACATCGACACCTGAAATGCGAAAATATTTTGAGACCATATTGGAAAGAAGCGTTTCGAATGTCTATAACTACTTAAAAAACTTACCGGGTTATATTCTTCCAAAAACTTTAGAAGAATGGAAAGCTAACCAATATACCGAAACTATATTCCCTATAAAAAAAGATGAAAAGGAACTAACTGTTGTCATACGTCCAACTGATGATAATCAAATTATTTTTTATAGTGATGGAGAATTGGAGGTTCTTGACAGTTCGGGGTATGAGTTGTGGACAGATAATGGTACTGAGCAAAAGATTATAACTTTGGGTGATCTTCTCAAGACAACTGGTATCACAAAGATTCCTCTTAGAAAATTATAAAAGTCAGGGGTGCAAGAGAATTGAGAACAAGAGATGATATTAAACAAGCTATAAGAAATAACGACAGAAATAATAAAATATATATACACCCAGTTTTAACTCCTGAAAAAGCAGCTAAATATATTTCTGCCTTTTCAAATGAAAGTGGGGGCGATATTATTTTTGGCGTATATGATGATGGTCGAAAACTTACGGTTAAAAATTATTCAGTCCCTTTCCAAATAGAAAAAGCACTAAAACTTTTAAATACCGATGTAAACTCTAAAGTTGAACATTTTCAATTTGAAGGAAATAACCTTTTTTATATTTCCATTGACAAATCAATAGATTTAGTCAAAGTTAATGAGATTCCTTTTATAATTACCCCAGATGGAGAATTGTCAGAAATGAAAACAAAAACCATATTCCTTTCTTATTGTCATGCTGATGCGGACCTTGCAAATATTGTTGAGAAAAGTCTAAATAAACATGACGATATAAGTGTAAGTAGGGACATTAATATAACTCAATATAGAGACGATTTAGATGAGTTTATGAAAACAATTAGAAATCATGATTTTGTTGTTTCAATTGTAACTAATAAATATTTAAAATCTTTAAATTGTATGTATGAAATTACAGAATTGATGAAAGATTCTAATTTTGATGATAAGTTATTGTTCATTATCGTTAACCAAGATGACATTAAATATTATAAGGAAGATAGTAGATATGATAATTTTGAAGCCGGTATTTATGATTTTAATAAGCGTTTATCCTACATAACGTATTGGAATAATAAAAAGGAAGAAATGGAAGAGAGCCTTAAAAGCGCAGACCTTCCTTTCGAAATGATTGCCGAATTTGCGCTTGAAAAAAGAAAATTGGTATCTATAATTCCTTCAACAAGTAGCTTTATGGACTTATTAAAAAATAAAATAGGCAGGACATTTAAAGATATTAAAAAAAATGACTTCAAAGAAATTTTAGATGTAATTAAAGATTGATTATTGCAGATATATCTTACTTTAAATCTGGAATAACAAAAAAGCTCCACACTTTTGAATGCCACTGACCTAATAAGATGAGATAAAAAACACCTTTCGTTAAAAAAATGGGTATAGAACCCATATTTATTAACGGAGGTGTTTTCTATGAGAACAAGAGTCATTTATCCAATAGAAATGAGATTAGCAGGTATTCCAGTTAAACAAGTTTGACTGGAATTGAATACTCGGAATCATAGTCAGTTAAAAATTTGGATGAAATGGTATCGTCAAGGTGAATGTTTCTTAAACTTATTGTTGAACTACTCAATTAATTTTATTGAGTAGTTGCTATGTCAAAGCGCTCTTAGAAAGCTATAAAGCGTCATTAAATAATTGTTTTCTTTTAATAATTTTATGATTTTTAGGTAGATTTTTGCCTAACTCTTTTAGAATAATCAGATATCGTCCTTTACCTCAATCTGATAAGGAGGAGCATTAGAATAGCGCTGATTTCTAATACCTATAAAGTGAACACTAGTAATTTTGCCGTTACTTAAATGGAATTTAAGTTGTTCTACATATTCTATAGTACCAGTGAGAATTAGATAACCTATAGTTATAGTTCTTATTTGAGTAGGAGAATATTTTTCATCTTGTAAAGTAGAAATAATTTTCTTAAGACTACTGTTTGTAGGATGAATAATCATGTTTTCTAAAAGCATAGACTTAATACATTTTTAAATAGTTTTAATCTATAAATGCTAATTTAAACGTGTACATATAAAATCACTTAAAGATGTACAAATTTACCATTAAATGTAACATACTAGAACTTGAGGTGAATAGTATGTACATAAATTTAGATGTCCAAACGGAGTTTGAAATTAAGAGTCTTTCAGACTTAAAAAAATTCAAAGAATTGATGGTGAATTTAAAAATGAAGATTAATAAAAG
>ERZ808028.1880-NODE-1880-length-11310-cov-9.802902_pt1 | contig 11310 bp, 14 predicted proteins | sample MGYA00380184_ERZ808028 | MGnify/ENA primary metagenome ERZ808028 (study PRJEB31490, sample SAMN06133397) | mouse gut metagenome | isolation source: J8_1 | host: mice | place: China: Chengdu | collected 2015-05 ...
TGGGATTCGAACCCACGCGCCCTTGCGGACAAACGGTTTTCAAGACCGCCTCGTTATGACCACTTCGATACCTCTCCGGGCGTGTTCTGCGCTTGCCCTCTCGGTCAGCGCGAAGATTATTGTAGCAAAAAAGGTTTTCCATGTCAACCAGTTTTTTGAAATTTTTTCAAATTTTTCTGACAAACTTTTTACAGTTATTTTACCATCATATTTTCATCCATCTCTGTCAATGCCTCAGGGCAGAAAAGCTTCCGCAACCGCCAGATCCTCCGGGGTTGTGATCTTGATATTTTCGTAGGATCCCTGTACCAGCCGCACCGGCAGGTTCATAAGCGTCTCAACCACCATGGCATCGTCCGTGATCCTGATCCCCGCTTCCGCCAGTCTGTCTTTCTCCTGCATCAGCTTCTCATAGGCTTCTATGATCAGTGCGCTCTCGAAGACCTGGGGAGTCTGAATCTGCCAGACAAGACTTCTGTCCGGTGTCCTGGCCGCATAGCCTTCTTTGTCAGCGATCTTGATGGTATCCTTCACCGGCATTCCCGTCACACAGGCACGAAACCGCTCCACCGCCTCATAATCCCTGCGCAGGATCTCTTCTGTCAGAAACGGTCTTGCGCCGTCGTGAATAAAAAGATACCCGTCCCGGTTCGGCACCCGCATAGCTCCGGCTTTGATCACTTTCAGCGCCTGGTAGACAGAGTCATACCGCTCCCTGCCGCCGGCCACGATCCTGTCTACCTTGCCAAAGGCATATCGTTCCACGATCTCTTTCTGTACATAGGTAATATCCTCCGCTCCCGTGACCAGAATACAGTCGTCTATCACGGCTGAATCCTCCACCGCCCGCAGCGCATACCAGATCAGCGGTTTGTCCCGCAGCAGCATATACTGCTTCGCCACGCCGCTTTTCATCCGGCTTCCGCTGCCAGCTGCCAGCACGATCGCGGTACATCTCTTTTTCTCCATGCTCAACATCCTTCCCCTGACGTGCTCTTATTTCTCACCCAGCTTCAGATTCGGCACCGCGTTCAGATCATATCCGTGCCGCACGCCTTTTATATATTCGTAATATGCGGCAGCGCCGATCATCGCGGCATTGTCCGTACACAGGCAGGGAGAGGGATGATAGAATGCGATCTTCCGTGCCTCACAGGCCTCCGCCAGCGCACGCCGAAGCGCCGAATTCGACGCCACGCCCCCTGCTATGGCGAACCTGTCCATGCCGCACATCTCCATAGCCTGCATGGAGTGCTCCACCAGTACATCCACCACCGCCTTCTGAAACGAAGCCGCCACATCCGCCTGACAGACCGGAAGCCCTTTCATTTCGCAGGAATTCAGATAATTCAGCACTGCCGATTTCAGTCCGCTGAAGCTGAAATCATAGACAGAATCAGCCACCTTTGCCCGGGGGAATTTGATCGCGTCCGGATCTCCCTCCCGCGAAACCCTGTCGATTTTGGGCCCGCCGGGATAGCCCAGACCGATAGCCCTGGCCACTTTATCAAAAGCCTCCCCTGCGGCGTCGTCCCGGGTGCGGCCCAGGATCTCATACTCTCCGTAATCCCTGACCACCACCAGATGGGAATGCCCGCCTGACACGACCAGACAGACAAAAGGCGGTTCCAGGTCTTTATTTTCTATATAGTTGGCACTGATATGGCCTTCGATATGATGGACGCCGATCAGCGGGATACCCGATGCAAAGCTGATGGCTTTGGCCGCCGAAACGCCCACCAGCAGCGCACCCACAAGCCCCGGGCCGTAAGTCACCGCAACGGCATCTATTTCCTGCAGCTTCTTCCCCGCTGCCTGCAGCGCTTCCGCGATCACCTGATCGATCCTTTCTATATGCTTCCGCGACGCGATCTCCGGCACCACACCGCCGTATATCGTATGTAAATCTATCTGGGAGGAGATGATATTTGACAAAACCTCCCTGCCGTTTCTGACAACGGCCGCCGCCGTCTCATCACAGGAGCTTTCTATGGCAAGTATCGTCACATCCTCCGTACCACACGGTTCAAGTGTCTGCATGTCCTATTCCTTTCTGTCTGCACTCCTTCAATTCTGCTTATTGTACCGAACAAACAAATGCGGTATCGCGTCATAACCCGCCATACCGCACCACACATCCGCTTCTCCGGCCGGCTCTATTTGTTCACCAGATCCCAGCCCATGATCTTCCAGTGTCCCGCCTCGTCCTTACGCAGGATAAACTGCTCTAAAGACGGCACATTGCCTGCCCCCTGCTTCACATAGAAGTTACAGTACAATCTCGCACAGGACTCCTCGTTTTCCGTAAAAAATTCCACGTCCGTACTGGGGGAAACTTCATAACCGACTATGGTATATTTGTTTTCCTTCATGCTGGCGATCTCGGAACGAAGATCCTGCATATAATCATCTTCCGATTTGTTGGCGATCAGCGCTTCATCGTACAATACCTGTATCTGCGTCGCCAGCTTCTCCAGCTCCTCTTCCGAATATTCCTCATTATAAAAACACTTCGTGATCTCGGCAAAATATTTCACCACTTCCTTCGGCGTCGGCGGGTAATTCCGCTCCAGATCCTTCTGCAGAACCTTCTGCACCGCCGTCGATTCCACTACTTCCTCCCCACTTGTCCGGGACTTGTGACTGAGAAAAAAAGCGAATCCGCCGATGACCGCAACAAGAATCACACAGGTAATGATGATGCTGACTATTCCGGAACGTTTCATGTTATCCTCCTTCCTGAGCGCACTCCATGCAGCTGTCCGTCTGCCTACGCTTCTTCAAACATGAGATCTGCGCTTCTGCCGTCTTTGGCAGCCACCGCAGCGGGAAAAATCTTGCGTACATCGCGCATATATTCCTCGGGACGGGTCAGCGACGGGCTGTAATGCGTCAGCCACAGCTCCTTCACCGCCGCTTTCTTCGCAAGCTCAGCGGCCTCGTAGAAGGTCATATGCTTGTATTCCTTCGCCTTCTGCTGCTTCTCCGGCTCTCCGTACATACCCTCACAGATAAAAAGATCGGCTCCCGCAGCGGCACGCACGATGCTTTCCGTGGGTCTGGTATCCGTGCAGTACGTTACTTTCAGTCCTTTGCGCGGCTCCCCCAGCACCATTTCCGGTGTGAAGGTTCCGTCCTCTGTCTCTATTATCTCACCTTTTTGCAGCCGATTCCAGTAGTTTTTCGGAATATTTAACTGCAGCGCCCGGTTCACATCGAATCTGCCGATACGTTCCACTATTATATTATAGCCGTAACAGAGCACGTTGTGATTGACCTTATAGGCCTCGATCCGAAAGCCGTCGAAGGCAATGGTCTGCTCCGCCTCCGTCAATTCCAGACAGTTGATGGCAAACGGAAGCTCCGGTGCGATCACACGCAGAGAATTGACTACTTTAGTCAACCCCTTCGGTCCTATGAGCAGAAGGGGTTCTGTGCGCTCCGCATTGCCCATCGTGAGCAGCATTCCCGGCAGACCGCTGATATGATCCGCATGATAATGGGTAAAGCAGATAATATCAATGGGTTTCGGGCTCCATCCTTTTTCTTTGAGGGCGATCTGGGTGCCTTCGCCGCAGTCGATCAATATGCCTGTCCCGTTGTACCGCGCCATCATCGACGTGAGCCACCGGTAAGGCAGCGGCATCATGCCGCCCGTGCCTAATAAGCAGATATCCAACATGTGTGCTCCTGTTCTGTGAAATCCTCAGAAAATTCAGGAAAATTCAAAAAAAGCGCCCGGTCACAGCAGTTCCTCCCGCTCTCTTGCCTCCACAGGAAGCGCAAATCCGGCGGCAATCTTCTCATAACATTCCTCACACAGATCGAATGTATGGCTTGTGCCGTCCCTTTTCCCGAAAAACCCAAAATCATGCGTCACATGAACACATTCTTCCTTAAGAATTCCATTTTCTACCAATAATTTTTTACCACAGCAGTTACAGACTACCTCGGTCAACTGTCTCACTTTCTGTTCTGTATAAACGCGCATGACATACCTCCTATACTGTTACACTTCCGGTACTGACTTTTGTTCCATCTCATTCTACCAGACAAAACGCGTAGCAACAGTGGTAATTGTTCCATGCCGTTCCTATCTCTTCCAGAAGATCAGCGCATCCTCCACCGGTTTCTCATAGAAGCCCGGCCGCACGCCTGCCGACACAAATCCCAGCTTCTCATAGACGTGGATCGCCGCCGCGTTGCTGACCCGTACCTCCAGCGTGTAGGCCGTCAGCCCTTCCCGATCCCCCTCCGCCATCAGGTGGCGCAGCAGGGCCGTTCCGATCCCCCGGTTTCTTGCCTCGGGGGCGATGGCCACATTGGTGATATTTCCTTCTCCCGCGATCATCAACACGCCGCAGCCGCCCAGAAGCCTGCCGTCTTCCTCCGCCACATAGTAGCGGGCATCCTCCTTGCTGATCATCTCCAGAAAAGAGTCCGCCGACCAGGGCATCGAGAAGGTCTCCTCCTCCAATCTACTGATAAAAGGTACATCTTCCGCGGTCATTTTTCTATAAACAACCATATGTGCCCTCCTGTCCTCTTAGAAACCTTACCATCTATCAGGTACGGCTGCTGCCTTCTGCCCTCTCCCGCTCAGCCTGCGACAGCCTTAAGTACTCCGGCACATGCTGTGCCCCGTTCACGGCCCTGCCCTGCGCATAGTAGACCCTGCCCAGTGCCGCGATGCAGGCGGCGGACTGCCTGTTACGATGAGCCGGCGCCGGCAGCCAGGGAACCTGCATCACTTCTGCCATTCTCTCCCGAAAAACAGGAATCCCGTCTCCCACAAAGACGACCTTCCTGCCGGTACGGTTGATCTTCTGTGCAATCTCATCAAAAGCGACGGCACATTGTTCCTCTACGACACGCATGTCATATCCATTTTCCGCAGTATCCGTGCCCGTTTGAGGAGCTTTTGCGTCCTCCGGCAAAACCGCCTGTTTACCAAATCGGTCAACAAACTCGTAAAGCCCCGTGTAGACCTGATTTCTCCTGGCATCCATGATCGGACACACAAGCGCATCCGTGCCATACATCTGCCAGGCAAGTCCCTCCAGTGTAGGCACCGGAATAATGGGTTTCTCCATGGCAAAGGCAAGTCCCTTGGCCGTCGCGGAACCGATCCGCAGCCCGGTAAAAGAACCCGGCCCGGCCGCCACCGCTATGGCATCCACCGTGTCCATATCAAGATCCACCATCCGCCTGACCTCCTCCAGCATGGGGAGCAGCGTCTGGGAGTGAGTCTTCTTATATTGTATGGTATATTCCGCGATCAGGTTGTCGTCCTCCGCAAGCGCCACGGAAGCCACCAGCCCGGAACTGTCTAATGCCAATATTTTCATACGCTACCCCTCATACCGCAAAACACATCTGCATCCTGTCTCAGTCTTCTGCCCTGCCTCGATCTTCTATCGTGATCCGGCGATAGTCAAATCCTTTGCTCAAATCCTTCTCGATGGTGATCCGGCGGTGCTCCCGGGGCAGAATCTCTTCGATCAGATCCGCCCACTCGATCAGGCAGACCCCTTCCCCGTAAAAACAGTCTTCATAGCCGACCTCCTCCATCTCCTCCACATCGCCGATGCGGTACACATCGAAATGGTAAAAAGGCAGCCTGCCCTCCTCATAGATCTGTACGATTGTAAAAGTAGGGCTGTTGACCGGCTCTTCAATGCCCAGCCCGGCAGCGACTCCCTGAGTCAATACAGTCTTGCCCACACCCAGATCTCCGATCAGGGTGTAGATCTCTCCTGCTTCTGCCTGCTGCCCGATCTGTCTGCCGAGCGCAAAAGTTTCCCCGGTACTGTATGTCTCTATCGTCTTCATCTATGCCTTACGCTTCCTCATATCTATATTCTGTAATCACTGGCAGCCTGCCAGGCTCCGTTCCCGGGTCCGGCCGCTTCCTGTACTCTCATTGCTCTGCCTCTTCGTGATCAGCCTCTGATCTTTACTTTCTTTGGCGGCATATGTGTGGAGATGATCTCGATCACTTTGTACCGGTTCTCCCCCAGATCTTTTTTCGGAAAAATGCAGGCGCTTGTGCGCGTCGTATACACCACGATGCTGTGTGTGGTGGAAACTGCCCTGTACATGTTCTCCCAGCCCATCTTCTCCGTCGTCCCGTCCTGGGAAACCTCGATCCCCTCATCCGACAGGCGGTAGTGCAGCGGTTTCTTAAAGGCCGGCGTATTAAGCGCCTGCTGTTTGGATTTGATAAAAAGAGTCCAGGGCAGGTACAAAAGGATCACCGCGCCGATGATCAGACAAATCGGCTGTCTGTTGGAAGCGAATAACATCAGCATCAACACTCCCACCAGCGATCCCGTCAGACCTGACAGGCTGCTGTAGGTGTGCCGCAGCATGTAATCATATAAAATATTGGAAGTGATTTTTACATCGAATTCTATTTCCATCACTGCACCTCTGTAAGAAAACGGCCTTTCGTCTTTCCTCCATAAGAAAACACCTACGGTGTAGGTGTTTTCTCTACTTATATCTTATTATACAAAATTTCACGCAAAGTGCAAGTAAAAACCGCATTAATTGATACCGCTTATTCCCAGTTTTCCGTCCTGCACCCCGAAGGTAATACTGGGCGCCCCGTCCCCGCTGTAGAGCGTAAAGCCCGCTTTGCTGGGGTTTAAACTGTTTTCATCCGCGCCTGCTATGGATGCCGTCATCTCCTCCGTGAAAAGAGCATCCGCCCCCAGTGCGATAAAATCTTCCCTCGTTTCCACTACGGTTCCGTCCCCGACCACTCCCACATAGACCGGGAAAGCCGTCAGATCCGCCAGTTTCTCGATATCCTGCGCCGCAACCGCTTCTTTGATCTTCCCGCCAAATTCAGCCGCTGCCGCTGTATCCACCGCGAAATTGTCTTCCCACGAACCGCCGGCTGCCGCTTCCTGCTGCGACCCTTCTGCCGTATCCGCCGCCGGGTCCTGATCTGTCGGAGCCTGTTCTGCCTGCTCCTGATCCATCTGTTCCTGATCTGCCTGCTCTGTTGCTGCTGCTTCCTGCTGCACGGCCGGCTCCTGAGACTGTTCCGTCTCACTCTCTCCGCTTTCCAGAAGCGTACCGGTCTCCGGCGCCACGTTATAGCTTTTTTCTTTCTCCTGTCCACATCCTGTCAATGACAGCACCATCACCGCTGTCATCAGCAAAATCCATCTTTTTTTCATAATCTTCTTCCTCTCTTTTCTTTTCCTTATCCCGCTGCACCCCTCTGCAGTCTCATACTCCGTATGCATTACCGTTCTTCCAGAGAGATCTCGAATTCCAGCTGGCCGGCCGCCCCCGGTGCGACCTCGTATTTCTCCAGTACGATCACCGGGTTCTGGTCCTGATTCAGATAGAATTTCGTATCCTCATCGACCCCCTGCCAGCCCTCCGTCCGGTATTCTATCCCGTCCGATGCCTGTCTTCGCCTGATCTGGTCAAGGATGCTCTGCCCGGCGATCTGTGCGTAATCATCCCCCAGAATATCCCGAAGCGTTATCCACTTACCCGTTTCCATGTCCAGATTATAATACCGCTCCTCGCTGTATGCGCTGGTCCAGCTTTCCGCACCTTTTACCGTCAGGGACAGATACCTGTCGGAATGCGACTTCACTTCATACCATACTTTGATCGTGATCTCATGTGCCGCCCACTCCTCCTCTGTACCGCCGGTATCCAGAAATATCTGCCTGTACTCTGCTGCTCTTTGTTCGGCCTCCTGCGCATACTGTTCACAGAAACTGTAAATATCCTCATTCACCTCTTTTTCCAAACCCGCAAGTTCTTCGGCGATCACTTCAACACCGGGAATTTCAACGGAAATCTTTAAATCTTCCGTCCATACCTCGTAGGAGCGGAACGTGAGGATTCTCGCCAGTGCGCCGATCACCGGGATGTTGTCTATTTCCCGCGCAAAGGCTTCGCTGGTATTCACGCCTGCCACAAACAGGACTGCCGCGACTGCCGCCGCAACCGCAGTTCTCTTCTTCACGGCAGATTGAGTTGCTGTCCGCGCCGCTTTTCTGCCACAGTTACTCTCCGCCTTTTTTATTTCCAGCATAACCCGTTCTGACAGCTCTTCCGGAATCGGGATATCATGATATTGGCGTTTTGCCTCTGTCATACGGTCCACACGTCTTCCTCCTCTCCCACATTGATCTTTAAGACTTTCAGGCTCCGGTACAGTTTCGCCTTCACCGTATTGATGTTCATGTCCAGAATCCGGGCAATCTCATCCAGCGTCAGTTCTTCAAAGAATCTGAGTTTTATGATCTTCTGGGCGGTTTCTTCCATCCTGTCTATCTGCGCATACAGATCGTCATGGATATCAAAGCCTTTTTCTTCATAGGACTGTTCCATCCACGCACTGTCCTGTGTCGGTACCTCCCGCTTTTTCGCATGATAAAGGATGATACTTTCATGGAGTACGATCCTGTAAAACCATGTCTTGAATGCCTCTTCGCTTTTCAGCTCCCCATAATGCTCCAGTGCCTTACAGACCGCATTCTGCACCGCGTCCAGCGCATCCTCCTGATTCTTCAGATAGCTGAAGGCCAGCCGGTAAAACTTATCCTGATTCTCGACGATATAGGCTACCAGCTTTCTGTACAGCTCCTGCTTCAACCCTTCACCTCCGTTTCTTTTCGGTCACTTCCCTCTTCCGTTTTCCTTCCAGAGCGTCTTTTTTCATACGCCCTATACATACAGACAAAGAACCGGGGATAAAAGTTGCAGGAATCTGCAAAAAATGCCATCTTTCTGATCAGGACGCTTTTGCCGCCGTTCAGATGCGGCAACTTATATTGCTTACACCGTTTATATTCTCTATTGTAGCACGAAATATTTCCCAGAATAAAAAAGAGTGCCTGTTATAAGCACCCTTTCACTGCGGATAACAGGACTCGAACCTGCACGGTCGCCCACTGGAACCTAAATCCAGCGCGTCTACCAATTCCGCCATATCCGCATATATTTGTCATACCTGCCATACCCAAATCTTGGATATGGCAGGCACAAAAAAACCTGTTCCGGTTCTAAGCAAGCTTCTGCAGCCGCTCCGAATGGTCTGCAGCCACCAGCTTAAGCACCTTGACATCCTCAAAGACCGCCTCAATCCTGTCAGTGTAGCAGGCATACCGCCTGTACGTATCCGTATAGCAGGCTTCGATCGTATTAAGCCGCGGCAAAATGATATTCTCCTGACACAATTTGAGATTGTGTATCTCTGTCTGGAGAACCCGGATATCTGCCCTCATGTCCTTAACATCCGTCTGCAGAACCTGAATGTCTTCCTTCATGTCCTCGACATCCGTCTGCAATACCCGAATGTCTTCCTTCATGTCCTTAACATCCGTCTGCAATACCCGAATGTCTTCCTTCATGCCCTTAACATCTGTCTGCAGGCCCCGAATCTCTTCCTTCATGTCCCCAACATCTGTTTGCAGAATCCGAATATCTTCCTTCATGTTCTCGACATCCACCTGCATAATCCGCACGTCTGTCTTCAAGTTCCGGACATCCTCCTTTATTTCCCGGATATCCGTGTTCATTTCCTTCAGTTCATTCTTGACCGGCTGCAATTCTGATTTCAACTTTACATCCATCATATCCGAAATCGCAAGCAGCAATTCATGATCAGTCATATGTATCCACCCCTTTGCATTACCAGGCAGTTCCCGCTTCCTGCTGTAATACTACAACCGTATTACCTGTCCATTGTAACATACCTCTCCTGCAAAGTCACTATACATTTTTCACAAAATGGTGCCCAATTATTTATGTAATACCATTCACGCCCATCATTCTGCCAGACAACCCGGCCTGCCGCTACTCTTCGCCTATGTGCCTGATCACCCCTTTATAAATCTTCACAAGGAAAAGAACCGTGATGAGCATGGACACCAGTTCAGCAATCGGAAATGACCACCATACGTTCTGCACCCTGCCCGTCAGGGACAGCAGATACGCCGCCGGAAGCAGCACCACCAACTGTCGTGCAATGGAGACCATCATGCTGTAAGTGGCGCTGCCCAACGCCTGAAAGGCCGTTCCGCATACAATACCGAAACCCGCCAGAACGAAACCATAACTGATCGTCCGTAGTGCCGGCACCCCGATCTCAAGCATTGCCTCCGAAGCATCAAACAATCCCAGTAAAAATTCCGGCGCAGCCTGGAAGATGACCAGTCCGGCAAACATGATCGCAACCGCATATTTGATACCGCATTTCAGCGAATCGACAAAGCGCTCCCGGTTGCCTGCACCGTAGTTGTAGGCCAGGATCGGCACCAGCCCGTTGTTCATACCGAATACCGGCATGAAGATAAAACTCTGCAGCTTAAAATACACGCCGAACACCGCCGTTGCGGTTGACGAAAAGGAAATCAGGATCAGATTCATGCCGTAAGTCATTACCGAACCGATGGCCTGCATAATGATAGACGGCACACCGATCTTATAGATCAGGCCGATGATCTGCGGATCAGGCCTCATGGTCTCCCTGGTCACCTGTATCTCATCATTTTTCTTCCAGTTGATCAGAAACGCCAGCAGCCCGGCCGTGATCTGCCCGATCACAGTTGCCACAGCCGCACCGCGCACTCCCATCCCGGGCACGCCAAACAGCCCGAAAATAAAGATCGGATCGAGTATGATATTGATGACTGCGCCGATTCCCTGTGTGATCATGATATAAAACGTCTTTCCTGTAGACTGCAGCAGCCGCTCAAACGTAAACTGTGCAAAGATACCGAAGGACAGGCAGCATACCAATGACAGATAATCATATCCGTACTGTAAGATCTGGGCATCCGCCGTCTGGCTCAAATAAAAAGGTTTCGTTGCAAAAAGTCCAAGCAGCAGGAACACCACATAGCTGGCCGCCATCAGGACAATGCCGTTGCCGGCCGTTTTGTTGACCATCTCCTGATTTTTCTCGCCAAGGGCCCTGGAAAGCACCGCATTGATGCCGACGCAGGTGCCCACCCCTACCGCCACCATCAATGTCTGGATCGGAAAAGCAAGTGAGACCGCGGTCAGCGCATTTTCATTGATCCGGGATACAAAGATGCTGTCTACTATATTATAGAGCGCCTGTACCAGCATAGAAGCCATCATAGGCAGCGACATCGTGATCAGCAGCCTGTTGACAGGCATTGTACCCATTTTATTTTCTTTCATCTGTTCCATCTTCTGTCTCCTTCCTGAACTTCCCGGCCGCCTAATGCGATCGGGTAGGAGGCTACCCATTAGTTGGGCAGCCGACCTCCCACACCACTGTACGTACCGTTCGGTATACAGCGG